>Ga0182037_10000320_pt1 | contig 22911 bp, 20 predicted proteins | sample sta12Cox44000082_FD_125974 | JGI IMG/M metagenome (GOLD analysis project Ga0182037, IMG submission 125974) | Lab enrichment of tropical soil microbial communities from Luquillo Experimental Forest, Puerto Rico - statoxic.12C.oxic.44.000.082 | ecosystem: Environmental > Terrestrial > Soil >... | reverse complement strand
GACGGTGTGTATTACGCGACCGCGTCCGGGACGATGACCGTCGGCGCGAACTCGCCGGTCCTGGTCAATGACGATGAGGTGCTGATTGTCGATTCCTCCATCACCCCGGCGTCGGCGCGCGCCATGGTCGCCGATGTCAAGGCCATCTCCTCAAAACCGGTCCGCTACGTCGTCGACTCGCACTATCACTACGACCACGCGTTCGGCAATCAGATCTTCGGCCCCGACGTCCAGGTGATCGGCCACGACAACACGCGCCGGCGTTTGCTGACCAATGTGATGGAGCAGTACACGTTCCTGAACAGCGTCAAGCCGGTGCCTGCTCGCGTAGAGGCCTTGAAGCAGCGAATCGCCCAGGAGACCGATGCGCAGCAAAAGGCGGCGCTCGAACAACAGGTCGCCAACTCGCTCGCCTACCTCGAGCAGGTGAAGGAAGTGCGTGTGACGCCGCCGGCCGTGACGTTCAACGATACGTTGACGCTCGTGCGGGGTGGGCGCGAGATTCGAATCATGTACCTCGGGCGCGGCCACACCGACACGGATGTCATCCTCTACCTCCCGAAGGAGCGAATCGTATGCACCGGCGATCTCATGGAATCGGTCGTCTCGTACGCCGGCGATTCCTACCCGGAGGAGTGGATCGCGACGCTCGACAAGCTGCGCGCGCTGGACTTCGACACGGTCATGCCCGGGCACGGCGTCGTGTTCAAGGGCAAGGGGAAGATCGAGGCCTTCCAGAAGTACTTGCACGACATGATGACGCAGGTGACGGCGCTCCGCAAGCAAGGGTTGTCGGCCGATGACGCCGCGCAGAAGGTGGACATGACGGCGTATCGCGACGAGTTCGCGTCGATTCGTGGCGTGGGCATCGATCCCGCGGCGGTGCGGAGAATCTACCAGCTGACCGACCACCCGGAGCCGCTGCGCTGAGCTGAATCAGCTCGGAGCCCGGAGCACCATGGCGTTCTGCGATGGGTCGCGAACCAGCAGCCCCCCTTCGACGTCCTCGAGCGGGATTCCCGCTGATATCACGCGCTCTGCCACGCGCCCCAAGGCCACCTGATCGGGCAGGCTGACGACGAAGTGCCGCAAACCGATCGCGCCCGGCGGAGGCGGCGGCGCGCCGACGCCCGCCCAGGTGTTCAGGCCGACGTGATGATGGTAGCCGCCGGCGGCAACGAACAGTGCGGCCGGGCCATAGCGCTGCGTCACGCCGAACCCGAGGACGCCGGCGTAGAAATCCTCCGCGTCGGCGAGCTGCGAGACGTGCAGGTGCACGTGCCCGACGACGGTGTCGGGGGCGACGCTGTTCCGAATTTCGGTGTCGTCGGTGAGCTCGGACAGAATTCCGTCGAGATCGAGCGTCTCCGCTCCCATGCGCAGCTGACCTCCCACGTAGGGCCATTCGTCGCGGGGGCGGTCACGGTAGATCTCGATTCCGTTGCCATCCGGATCAGCAAGGTAGAGCGCCTCGCTCACGCCATGGTCGGCGAACCCTTGCATGACCGTTTCGCTCTCGACCAAGCGTCGGAGCGACCGCGCAAGCTCCACGCGCGAAGGAACGAGGATCGCGAAATGATACAGGCCGGTCGTCCGCCGCACTCGAGGCGCCGATTCACATTGGGAAAGGACCACGAGTTCCCGTCCGCCACTGCCCAGCCATGCCGTGCGCTCGTGTCGACGGTGCAGAATCAAGCCGAGCCGCTCCTGATAGAACCGGATGGACCGATCCAGGCCGGCGATCGTCAGATGCACGGCGCCAATGGCGGTCGCCGGCTCGATGGTGGCCATGTCACGACTGTACTCCCTACGATGAATCTGGGGTAGCATGTTGCCGGAACGGAGACCGAAATGCCGAATTGGCTTGCCGTGCTTCTCGCCCTTGCGACGGCATGGCGCATAGGGACGGCCTCGACCATGTCTGCCGCAACGGCCCAGCAAGCGGCCGTGCCCGCCTCGTCGTCAACGCTCGACTACGAGTTCTTCAAGATGCGGGTCCAACCCATCTTTCTCACCAAGCGGCCGGGACACGCTCGATGCATTTCGTGTCACTCGAGCGGCACGCCCCTGCGGCTGCAGCCGCTCCCGCCTGGACGCACGGTTTGGAATGAAGAAGAGTCACACAAGAATTACGAGGCGGTCCTTCGCGTCGTGGTGCCCGGCAGCTTGAAGAGCCGGCTCCTGGTTCACCCGCTGGCGGAAGAGGCCGGCGGCGATTTCTACCACAGCGGGGGCAAGCACTGGAACTCTCAAAACGACGCGGAGTGGCAGACCTTGAAGACGTGGGTGATGGGGAGTCAACAATGACGAAACGAATGAGCCAACTGTCTCTCGCCGTCACTGCGGCCGTCGTTCTGTCCGGCGCTTCGATTCGCACACAATGGGTGCACGCACAGGGAGGGCACGCCCAGGGCAAGGTTCGAATCATCCAGACGAACAGCGCCGGCGACAACGTGCACATCATCGATCCCGCGACGAACCGCGTGGTGGGAGAGATCAAAGGCATCGAGGTCAGCCACGGAGCGGGCGTCGCCCCCGACGGCAGCCGCATCTACGTCAGCGACGAATCGGAAGCCTCGCTGGATGTCGTCGATGCGAAGACGTTGAACGTGATCAAGCGCATCCCGCTGAGCGGGCACCCCAACAACATGGCGGTCGGGCACGACGGGCGCCGCGTCTTCGTCGGGATTATCCAGGCTCCTGGAGGCGTTGATGTGATCGACACGACGTCGTTGCAGAAGATCAAGACGATTCCGACGAAAGGCACCATCCACAACGCGTACGTGACGCCCGACGGCAAGTACGTCGTCGCCGGATCGATCCAAGCCAAGACCATCAACGTGATCGACGCGCAGACGGAGCAGCCCGCCTGGGCGCTCGAAATGGACCTCGGCATCCGGCCCATGACGTTCAACACGAACCCGGACGGGTCGACCAAGTGGATATTCGCTCAGTTGACCGGGTTCAATGGGTTTGCCGTCGTTGATTTTGCCGGCCGAAAGGAGATCAAGCGCATTCAGAATCCGGATCTGCCTCCCGGCAAGAAGACCGTTCCCGAAGGCTCCGATCCGTCGCACGGCATGGCCGTGACCGCCGACGGCAAGACGCTCGTGGTCTGCAGCAGGCTGAACAATTTCCTGTACTCGTATTCGTTGCCTGACTTGAAGTTGATTGGCAGCGCGGAGTTGGGCGGCAAGGGCGCCGGATGGGTCACGCTCACGCCGGACGGGAAGACGGCCTACGTCGCGAACCCGGTGACCAATGACGTCTCGGTGGTCGATGTTCAATCGATGAGGGAAGTCACCCGGATCCCTGTCGGGTTCGTGCCGAAGCGGAATGTGACTGGCGTACTGCAGTAGAGGTGAGCGGAGCCGCGTCGCTCGTGAGCCACGAGCGACGAGCCCCTGGCTACGAGCCCCAGGTCAGTGCGTGAGCCCGTAGACGAGGTAGTTCACGCCGAGCTTGTACGCCTGGTTGGACTCGTCGATCGGCTTCAAGCCGGTTGCGGAGAACTCCCAGTAGTTGGAAACGTCCGTGTTGAAGTTCACCATCGCCAGCAGGCGCTTGGTCGGGTCGTTGTTCTCGAAGATCCCGCGGAACACCGGCGCGCCCTGGTCGTAGTACTGCGGGATGATCTCGAACGAGTCGATCTCGAAAAACGAGTGGAAGATGGGATGTTTCGGATCGAGATCGACGATACGGGCGCCCGGCAGCACGCGCAGCATGTTCGTCTCGAAGTTCTCCCACCCGCCGCCGCCCCGGAAATTGCCCCTGAAATCGTCGAAGATGACGAACCCTCCCTTCAGTAGATACGCGCGAAAGGCCGCGGCCTCCTGATCCGTCATCGTCCAGTAGCCCGCCTCGGTCATGTACGCCACCGGGTAGCGCAAAAGCTGTGGATCGTCGAGCGTCAGCACGTTGCTGCCGTCGATGTGCGGCGACACGTTGCTGACCTCGTTCATGATGCTCGTCAGGTTTCGCTCCGCTTCGTCGTAACCGTGCGCCCATGCCGGCAGGCCGCGGTAATAGTACCCGCCGGGACCGGACACGAACTTCAGGCGTGCGAAGGTGAACCGGCCGTCGTACGGGATGTTATGCGTGTCGGGCTCGTGCGGCGGCTGGTTGAAATAGCGGCGCTGGGCCGCGGCGCCAACCGCCAACACGAGGATCGCCATCGTGGCAGCAAGCGCGGAGGTGCAGCGTCGGAAACACATGGGGTCAGTGGGTGACGCCGTAGATCAGGTAGTTGACGCCAAGCTTGTAGGCTTCGTTCGTGTCGTCGAGCGGGCGTAGGCCCCGGCCCGACCACTCCCAGTACTGCGAGATGTCGGTGTTGTAGTTGATGATGGCCATGACCCGCTTACGCCGGTCATTGTCCTCGAAGATGCCCTTGAAGACGGGCCGGCCCGCGTTGTAGGCCTGCGGAAAGTGCTCCAGGTCGTCAATCTGGAAGAACGAGTGAAAGATCGTATCGGAGGGCTCCATGTCGAGAAACTGCGCTTCCGGCAGGACGCGCTTCATGTTCTCGGCGAATGGTTCCCACCCGCCGGTCGGAACGCCTCGCCACCCGAGCATCTTGAAATCGTCGACGAAGAGGAAGCCGCCCTTGAGCAGGTAGGCGCGAAGCGCTGCCGCCTCGCGATCCGTCAGCGTCCACCACCCGACTTCGATGATGTATGCGATTGGATATTTCGACAGCTCAGGGTCGTCGAGCGTGACGGTGTTGACTTCTTCGTGAGCGCCGAAGTAGCTCACCTCGTTCATGATTCTCATCAGGTTCCGCTCGGCGATCGGATACCCGTGAATCCAGGACGGACGGCCGCCGGCCCAGTAGCCGCCGGGCGCCGTCTCGTACCGCACACGCACGAAGGTGAACCGCCCGTCGTAGGGGATGTTTGGTCCGGCTTGGCGGGGCATGCGCCCCCAGCCGAAGGGCTCGAAGCCGCGCTGGGCAAGCAACGCGGAGCCCGCGAGGAGGCACACGCTAACGATCGCCAGGGCGCCGAGCCGTCGACTGGGGAGCCGCATCCGCATGGAAAGGCCTCGCAGGACGATGATACCTCTCATTGCGGAAGGCGGATTGCGGACTGCGGATTGCGCGTTTGACCGGTTATCGCCTGCAACGGCAATATGCAACGTGGAGGTTGCGCGACGTGTCGTTCCCGAGTATTATGGCAACCAGGAGGTTGCGTATGCCGACAGTGAATACGGACCAGATCGTGAAAACGGTATTCCTGCGCGCGCCGCGCGCACGAGTCTGGCGGGCGCTGACGGACGTCAAGGAGTTCGGCGACTGGTTCGGTATGAAGTTCAACGGTCCTTTTACCCCAGGCGCGCGCCTGCGCGGCGTCACGACCCCGACCACGGTCGACCCCGTCGTGGCCAAGGCGCAGCAACAGTACGCGGGCATCTCGTTCGAGATCACAATCGACCGGATTGAGCCCGAGCGGTTCTTTGCGTTCCGCTGGCATCCCCACGCCGTCGACCCTGGCGTCGACTACTCGAGGGAGCCGACGACGCTCGTCCTTTTCGGGCTCGAGGAGGTCGACGGCGGCGTCAAGCTGACAGTGACCGAGTCCGGCTTCGATCGAATTCCACTCGCGCGCCGCGCGAAGGCGTTTACGGAAAACGAACAGGGCTGGACGGTCGTCGTGCAGCTTATCGAGAAATACCTTGCCGCAGCCGCATAGCGCAAGGCCGAGTGTCGCGCTGACAGGTTCCGCGGCCGTCTTCGGAGCACTGGGCGACGAGACGCGCCTGCGCCTGGTGTCGCGCCTCTGCGACGACGGGCCGATGTCGATTGCGAGGCTGACGGCCGGCTTCGCCATCACGCGTCAGGCGATCACGAAACACCTGCGCGTGATGGAGGACGCCGGTCTCGTGCGCGCGACGCGGCGGGGGCGGGAGAGCGTCTGGCAGTTGGAGCAGAAGCGTCTCGCGGAGGCGCGCCGCTATCTCGACCAGATCTCGGCGCAGTGGGACGACGCCCTCGGGCGGTTGAAGAAGTTCGTCGAGCGCTAGGCGGGCGAGCTCGGCGCCTCGGTCACCGCCGCCGGCGGTGCGCTCCCCTTGTCGAAACGCAGCAGGGCCACCGCCCCGAAGCCGACGGTCCACGCGAGATACTCGCACAACAGGCCGAGGGCCAGAAGGGCAAGCGCCAAGGGAAAAAGCAGGCCGCCGCCGGCCAATCCGATCAGTCGGGCGGCGAGCAGCGGCGAGAGCACGGCGACGATCCCGATGATCGCGGTCGCGTACGGACTCTGGCTGGACCACCCGAGCCGCGCCGTCACGAGCCGGCCGACATCGAACGCCACGGCCGAGAAGCCGACGAGGAGGATGATCACGAGTCCGAGCAGGGCGAACGGAATCAGCGCCAGGAGCGGGATGCCGATAATCGTGACGACCAGAACGAGAATGGACATGATCAGCAGCGGCACGAACAGGAGCTGCGCGAGCACGCCGACGAGCCCCGCTTTGACCGGCTCCGCCGCCGCGCGCGCGCCGACGCGCTCGACGTAATCGCGCCCGATGAGCATGACGATTGACACGCATACGCACAACACGATCAACCGCGCCATCGTCGACATCAGCGCGAAAAGGGAGCCGAACGCCCAGGGGCCTCCAAAACGCGTCCAAAACGGCCCGCGACGGATGCGCCACCCACTCAGGCCGATGCGCCCGGGGCCGATTTCGTTCACCTTGCCCCCGACGCGGGCGCCCCGCGCCCGGCGAATACTGGAGCCGATCGTCGCGACGTCCTTTCCGATGTCAGCATGCGGTCCCAGTCTGATCGAACCGCCAATGGCGACCACGTCGCCGGTGACCTGACCGTTGACGGTGACGTCTCCTCCAATCACCACGACGTCGCCCTCGACGATCTCGTCCTCGTCGACGGTGACGCTTCCACCGACCCTGACCAGGCTGTCGGACCGCCGCGTTCGTGCGGGCTCCTTTTCCGGCGGGTTTGCGTCGGCCGGGGGAGTGGGGGCGGCCGGCGGGCTCGGGACGGCCGGAGGGGCCGCGACTTCTGGTGGACTGGGGACGGCCGGTGGGTTGCCAGTCTCCGGTCGGCCGCCGGCTTCTGGGGCGAGGCCAAAGAGCCTCCGGCGGGCGCTCGGGTCGAGATAGGAGAGGCGGATGACCGAGTCGGCGTCGGAGCCAAGCCGGTCGCGCAGCTCGGCGCCCGTGACCGGTTGTCCATCGATGGCAATCGTTCCGCCGGTCAGCTCGATCGAGCGAATCCCGCGCGCATCGGACTTCGGTCTGAGCGCCAGACCTTCCCGCAGCGGCAGCACGTCGAAGCGGCGTTCGATCTCGCGCCCGAGTGCGCCATTCACCTGCGCCGATGGCGCGGCGCTCCACAGCATCGTTGCGGCTACGATTCCCAGCATCGCGAGCGCGAGCCTGGCGTTCATCGGGACGACTCCTCTTCTGATCCAAACAACCGCTGCAGCACGTATAGCGCGAACACAGTGATCGCGACGAGGCCGATCAAAACCGCTGACGCCATCGGACTGACGAGCGCACCGGCAATGGCGCGGCCGACGGTGGCCGCGAGGCTCCACAGACTGGCGCCCTCGCTGATCGAGATCGCCGTCCACAAATAGGCGTCCATGAGCAGGACAATCGCCCGGCCCAATCCTCGGACTGCAAGGGGAAGCCCCAGGATGGTGACTGGAATCGCAACCGCAACGGTCAGCACCGTGAAGCCGGCGACGCGCCGCCCGTCCATCTACTTACTGTTACGGAACTTAGCCGCCTGAGGTTGCACGTCGCTCGCTCCGCTGCTCGATCGGCACCCACTTCCGGTCACGCGGGCCGGAGTACTCCGACTGCGGGCGAATGATGCGGTTCGCTTCTCGCTGCTCGAAGGCATGAGCAATCCAGCCGCTGACCCGCCCCATCGCAAATGTCGGCGTGAAGAGCGGCACGTCGAACCCGAGGCCGTGAAGGAGCAGAGCGGTATAGAACTCGACATTTGTCTGGAGCCGGCGGCCCGGCTTGTACTCCTCGAGGAGATGGACGGCCGTTCGTTCGACGGAACGCGCCAGCGTGTAGAGCGACATGTCGCCGGCCCGCGTGTACAGCCGTTCAGCAGCCGCGGACAGCACCTCAGCCCGCGGGTCGCGAACCCGGTAAATGCGGTGCCCAAATCCCATCAGCTTCTCGCCTGCCTCGATCTTCTTGCGCAGGACCTCTTCAGCCCGCGAGGCCGCGGGTTGGCCGTGCGAGGCGTCCCGGATCTCGAACACCATATCGAGCGCGGGCCCCGGCGCGCCGCCGTGCAAAGGCCCCTTGAGCGCGCCAATGGCGCCCACGACCGCGGAGACGAGATCGGATCCAGTCGACGTGATCACGCGACACGTGAAGGTCGAGGCGTTGAGCCCATGGTCGACGACCGTGTTGAGATAGGTCTCGAGCCCGCGGAGCCGTTCCGGATCGGGCGCATCGCCGCTCAGCATGTACAGCAGGTTTGCGGCGTGATTGAGGTCGGCGCGCGGACCGATGGGCTCGTCGCCATGGCCGAGCCGCCAGAACGCCGCAATGATGGTCGGACAGCTGGCGACGATCGCAGTTGCGTCGTTCGACGCCAGCGAGATCGTGTCCACGGCCATGCGAAGGGCGTCCATGGGATCAACCCGGGCGTGCGCGCATTCGCGCAGGAGCGCCATGGTTGCCGCAGGCAGGGCGCGCTTTGCTGCGAGGTCCGCACGGAACTCGCCGAGCTGCCGCGAGGACGGCAGATCGCCGTGCCAGAGCAGCCAGGTCGTCTCTTCGAACGTGGCATGCGCTGCGAGCTCGGCGACCGGGAATCCTGCGATGATGAGCTCGCCGCGTTCGCCGTCGACCAGGCTGAGGCGCGTGGTGGCGGCAACGACTCCATCGAGTCCTGCGGGTGCCATGGCCTTATCTCCCGGCTCCGTTCCGAAGGAAATCCACGACGAGCGTGCTCACGCGATCGGGCTGCTCCTGCTGGACCCAATGTCCGGCGCGATCGACGAACTGAACGCCGCCCACCATGTGCGTGCACGCGGTGCGCGTCATGCGTTCGAGAGCGCCTGGATTCTGATACGCGCCCCAGTCGCTCCTGCCCGCAACGAACATCGAGGGCTGCTCGATCGCGCGCCCCGAGAAGAGTTGCAGCTCGGCGCCAAACCGTCCACTCGACCCGACGCGATACGACTGCAGTCCCCCTTGAAATCCGGTTCGGCCGTACTCGGTGCTGTAAACGCGCAATTCATCGTCAGGCAGCCATTGGCATCGGGCAATCTCTGACGGAGCCGGCATCTCCGGCGCGACGGTCTCGGCCATCCCCTTGTTCAGATCCATCACGTAGTACCGCGGCAGCTTGGCCCATTCTTCCGCAGTCCTGGCCGTAAGCGGATGCGGCTGGTTCTCCTTCCAATCGGCGCTCTTCATGTGATAGTAGGCGCGCAGGAACGCATGGAGCCCCTGAGGAGCGTTCCGCATGTTGTCGTTGGCTTCGCGCGTCGAGTAGTAACGCTGGTAGTGCTTCCGCGGCGGCGCCAGCCTGGCGAGATCGTCGTAGATCTGGTCGGCGGCCGCGGCCGGACGGCTTGGATCCGGTGCACTCGACGCGGCACCCGGCGCGCCAATCGTGTCGAATGGCAGCGACGGGGGACCGGCAAACGGCGAGCTCATCAAGACCACCGATCGAAACATGTCCGGCCGCACGACCGCGGACCAGGCGGCGAGCGGCGATCCAAAATCGTGCCCGACGATGGCCGCAACGCTGCGATACCCGAACGCCGACATCAGCGCAACCATGTCGGTCACCTCGTTCAGCGTCCGCCACGGGCTCAGGTCATCGTCGAATGCGACGCTCGTTCCGTCCGTGCGTCCGTAGCCTCTGAGATCGGGGGCGATCACATGGTATCCGGCTGCCGCGATCGGGAGCATGACCTTGCGCCAACTGTAGGCGAGCTCTGGAAAACCATGTACCAAGAGGATCGCGGGACGCCGCTCACCCTCGAAGCCGGCTTCGAGCACGTGCATCCGGATCCCGTTGACGTTGTTGACGAACCGCGCGCGGATGCCGCGAGGAAGGACGTCGGGACCGAATGGCACCAGGCCCTCGGGCGCGCGTGCGGGCTGGGCAGCGGCTTTATCCTCGAGGCCGAACAGTAACGACTCCGCCCGGGGTCTCGATGCAAGGACGGCTGGCGCGATCGCGAACAGACTCTGGAGAAGCCGGCGGCGCGGGAGGCCTGGGTGCATGGCTTAGTATTATCGCAGTCGTGCACAAGCGGCTGATGAGTCTCGGACGCCTCGCCATCTGCGCCGCCACGTGCGTGGCCGCAACACTGTCGTTGCTGAGTGCCTCGGCGGCGGCGCCGGGATTTGGCGCCGTGACTTTGGCGCCGGCCGGCGCCCCGGCTCCTGTGATCATCTCCCTCAAAGACTGGGTGGCCATGCCCATTACCGGCAAGGTCGACGGCAAGGGGCAAACCGACGGAATGCTGGCGCGCGTCAACTCCCTCCGCGAGGAGCCGGGAGGCCGCCGGTACTTCATCAACGACCTGAACGGGCCGCTTTACATCCTCGACAAGTCGTCGAAGACCTTCACGACGTACCTTGATTTCAACGGGCGCGACCGGCGTCCCGGGCTCTTTCACAAGCTGGCTTACGACACGGGCTACGCCGGCGGCCTTGTCGCTGTCCAATTCGACCCTGACTACAGCCACAACGGTCGGTTCTACACTGTCCACGTCGAAGACCCCGCTCTTCCGGGCTCCAACGCTCCCGACAACACGAACGCGCCTGGCTTGAACCTCCAGGGCTATACGACCACCCGGCCCATCTCGACTCCCGGGGACACCCTGCGCGAAGGCGTGCTGATCGAATGGACCGACACCAACACGACGAACGCGACCTTCGAGGGAACCGCTCGAGAGGTGATGCGGATTTCCCTCAACACCCGCATTCATCCGCTCGGCGATCTTGTGTTCAACCCGAGAGCGCGGCGCGGAGACGCCGATTGGCGCGTCGTCTACATCGGCTGTGGAGACGGAGGCTCGGGTGAATCGCGGCTGAGCACCAGGACGAATCCTCAGCGGCTGGACACGCTCGTGGGAAAGGTGCTGCGCGTTATTCCTGATCTGTCCGAGCACACATCGACCAGCACGGTCGGCGAAAATGGCCGATATCGTGTCCCGAACGACAACCCGTATGTCTCGACCCGAGGCGCTCGAGGCGAGATCTGGGCCTACGGCTTGCGCAACCCGCATCGCCTGCACTGGGCGATTGATCCCGCCACCCGCGCCAACGACAGGCTCATCGCGGATTCCGTCGGCCTCCACACGTGGGAGGCGGTCTACATCATCCACAAAGGCGCCAACTACGGTTATTCGCAGCGCGAGGGCAATGAGACGCTGCAGCCGGACAACAAGACCACCGCGCTCCCGTCGCTCGACAGAATCCCCGTGTTGACCGGCGAGACGACGACCGACGGGACGGTCGCGCCGACGTATCCCGTCATTCAGTATGGGCACGTGGCAGGCGGCGGTGACGCCATCGGCAGTGGCGTTCTGTACCGCGGCAGCCTCGTCCCAGCGCTTCGAGGGAAGTACATCTTCACGGATCTCACGACCGGGCACGTCTGGTTCGCCGACTACCGCGAGATGCTCGCGGCGGACGACGGCAATCCAAGGACGCTCGCACCGATTCACGAGGTGAAGCTTCAGTGGACCGATCCGAATGGCGGGGACAACGCCGCGCTCTTCGACACGATGAAGCCGATCACGAAGATGGCGTACTTCGCTCGTGGGGGACGGCTCCCAGATCTGCCAGGGCGCGGCACTGTCTCAGGCCTCGGCCGCGCCGACGTCCACGTCGCGGTCGATGGGGCAGGGGAGCTCTATCTCTTCAGCAAGACCGACGGCATGATCCGCGCGGTGGTCGGCGGCGCGGTCCTTCCGGAGACGCGCTGACAACCAGCATGTCACGGCGGGCTGCCCGGTTATGTCGTCGCCGCCGGCACTCCCCGGATCGCACGCTTGACCAGGTTGCGCATCAACGGGACCTTGTAGCCGTTGAATCGCAGCGTCTGCGCGCCCTGCACGGCGAGGTCGCCCGCCATCTTTGCCGTCTCTTCGTTGCGCGGCTTGCCGACCACCGCGGCTTCAACGTTCTTCAACCGCTTTGGCGTCGCCGCGACGGCGTTGACGACGAGGCGCATTTCGCCGATGTTGCCGTTGCCCTTGTCCGGCTTGATCGCGGAGGCGACGTTCACAAGTGGGAAGTCCCACACCTGGCGATCGCGCACCTTCTCGAAGTAGAAGTCTGCTCCCGCCATCGTCTCCGGAATGCGGACGGCGACCAGCAGCTCGTTCGGCGCCAATACGTTCATGCGTGTGATGTCGATGCCGGGGCCGATCCAGTAGTCCTCGGCATTGATGACGCGCTCGCCTCTCGGTCCACGAATCACCATCCGCGCGTCGAGCGCGACGAGCGCCGGCGCAGTGTCCGACGGGTTCACCGCCACGCAGCGGTCGGCGTCGAAGATCGCATGCTCGCGGTTGATCGCGGTCGGTGTGTCGGCGTAGCAGATGTTGCCGCCCGCGCGGTAGCACGTCCAGCCGCCCCGGTAATACCAGCAGCGCGTGTCCTGCGAGACGTTGCCGCCGATCGTACCCTGATTGCGAATCTGCGGCGAGGCCACGAGCTCAGCGGCCTGCATCAAGAGCGAGTACTTCTCGCGCACGATCGGATGCCTCACCACCTCGGTGAGCGTCGTCATCGCGCCGATCTCGAGGCCGCCGCCGGCAGCCTCCTTGATCCCGTTGAGCGGCTTCACCTGCGTGAGATCGACGACGACCTTCGGCTTCTTCAATCGGTCCTTCAGCCAATCCATGCTGTCCAGACCGCCCGCCAGCACCCACGCGTCGGTCGTATGCCTCTCCAGGAGGGCGAGCGCATCGTCCACGGTGGTTGGCTGGTACAGCTCGAAGACCGGTATGACGTCTCTGATTACAGCCATAGGTGCCTCAATTAGATGTGCGCAGTTAAGGGCTCCTGCATCGCCCTGCCGGCATCGAGTGCGGCAATGAGCGGTCCCACCATGACAGGCGCGCGCTTGAACATGTCGTCACCCAGCGCGTCGGCGAGAGCGTTGAGCACGGCGCAGCACCCGGCTGCGACGGGTGGTTCGCCGATCCCGCGCGCGCCAACAGGCGTTTCGGGGTCGGGGATATCCAGCGCGCCCCACGCCATCTTCTGCGGCGCGTCGAGAATGGTCGGTGGCTTGTTCTGATAGAACCGCTTGGCGACCGGCAGACCGTAGTGCTGGTCGTACACCCAGTGCTGGCCGATCGCGTGGCCGATGCCGAGCATCGATCGACCGAGCACCTGGCCGCCGAGGGCGTGCGGGTGAATCACCGTGCCGACGTCGGCAACCGCGAGGTAATCGATGATCTGATACTTGCCGGTCTCGACGTCGACTTCGACCTCCGCGAAGCCGGCGACGAAGGAATGCGTCACGCCGTCTCGCGGATAGACGTCGCGGGCGACACCCATCAACCCCTGGCCCGCGAGCGCCGTCGCAGAGGCTTTCGTGACAGCGTTGATGTTTTCGGGCAGCTGGTGGCCGTCGTAGACGCCGCCGAGTTCGATGGCTTTCTGCGCCGCCTGCGCGAGCGTCAGGCTGCCGCCGGGGCCAGTGACACGCTCGTTTGCGACGGTGTACTGTTCCGGCTTTCCGCCGTGAACCTTGGCGGCGAGCTCCTGCAGCTTCTTGACCGCATCCTTGCCGGCGGCGTGCGCCGCGCGCGTGTGGGCGTGCGTCGTCTGGCTGCCTCCGGAGACGCAGCTCCACGGCAGATTCTTGCCCGTATTGCCCCACGTGACGTCGACTTTCTCCCACGGGATGCCGACGAGCTCGGCCGACACACGATGACAGTCGCTCATCGACTCGGTGCCGAGATTGCCAATACCCGACTGGATGTACATGCGGCCGTCGGGCTTGATGACGAACAAGCCGTCGTATCCCGTCGAGCCTGCGACGAACACGCTCGTGGAGACGCCGTAGCCGCGAACCTTCGACCCCTGCCGCTTGCCGCCATGCGCCTTGCGCTCTTCCCATCGGAACTCTGTCGCGCCACGATCGAGCGCCTCCTTGATAAAAGCGCTTGTGGCATGCGCGCGCCGGCCCTGCGGACCCGCCGGGCCGAACTCCGCCTTCCCTTCGGGCGCGTTCACGCGGTGCAGGGCCACTTGATCGACGCCGAGCTTGCGCGCGGCTTTCGCCAGGATCGGCTCAATCAGCACGATGCCCTGCATGCCGCCGGGCTGGCTCTGCGCACGGCGCGGCGGCGTGTTGGTGAGCACCGACACGCCGCGCCAGCGCATCGCCTGCGGCTGGTAAAGCAGCGAGACCATGCGTCCCGACGTCCCGGTGTCGCCAACCGGCTCGTACGGACCGTTCTCGTTGACGACGAACATATCGAGCGCCGTGATCCGCCCGTCTTTCGCGAAGCCGACCTTGAGGCGGCCGTGCATCGCGGGCCGGGCACCGCCGATGTAATGCTCGGTCTCGCGATCGATGCGCATCATCACCGGCGCGTTCAACCGTTTGGAGAGCAGCGCGGGAATGACGGCCGTAATGGTGCCGGTGGCCTTGCTTCCGAATCCGCCGCCCGTGTACTGGCTGATGACGACGATGTCCTTCGCGTCCAGGTGAAGCCAGCGCGACATGGACCCGACCGTCTGAACGACACTCTGGGTCGAGCAGTGGATGTAGAGCTTCCCGTTCTGCCAGTACGCCATCGCGGTGCGCGGCTCGAGCGTCTGATGGCTCGTGTTCGGCGTCACGAACGTCTCGTCGAGGACGAGCGCCGCGTTCTTGAATCCTGCGTCGACGTCTCCGTAGGCCCATTCGTCAGGCGTCGCGCCCATTGGCAGGCGCCCGTGCTCGTACTCGGCGAAGTCGGCATCCGTCCACTTCAATTCCTCGATGGCCGGCGGCGTGATCGGTGCCCCCGGCGCGGCCGGCTTCGCCTTTCCCCAGATGTTGCCCTCGAGCCGCGCGTTCGGTCCGCCCGGTCGCAGGCTGACGAGAGGATCGACGACGAAGGGCAGCGGTTCCCAGTCGATCTCTATCCGCTCGATCGCTTCGGACGCCGTGAGCTCGTCGACCGCCGCCACCGCGAGCACCGGCTCGCCCTGATAGACCGGCTCGTTGGTCAGGGCTTTCTCGCCCTTCGTATTCGCCTTGATCGTCTGGCCGAGATCGGTGACGACATCAGCTGGTGCCGGAAGGTCGTCTGCGGTGAGGACGCCTTTGACGCCAGGCAGTGCCAGCGCTTTGCTGGTGTCGATGCGCCGGATGCGCCCGTGCGGCAGCGGGCTGAGCAGCAGCTTGCAGAACAGCATGCCGTCCGCGCGGAAATCTTCGGCGTACTTGGCCGCGCCTGTGACCTTCGCCACGAGGTCGGGCGTGACGTAGTTCTGGCCGATCAACTTGTTCGCCATGATTCAGCCTCGCATCAACTGAGCGCCACGCATCAGCGCGGTGAGAATCTTGTCGTAGTCCTGGCAGCGGCACAGATTGCCCGAGACCCCGTGCGCGAGCTCCTGGCGCGTCGGATTGGGATTGGTCTTCAGGTAGCCGGTCGCGGCCATGATGAAGCCCGACATGCAGAATGCGCACTGGAAGCCCTGCTCGTCGATCACGCCCTGCTGCACCGCGCTCAGCTTTCCCGTCGCGGCATCGGCGAGCCCTTCGATCGTCACGACCTTCTTGCCGCGCGCGCGATGTGTGAGGAAAGAGCACGAATAGTGCGGCACATCGTCGACAAGCACGGTGCAGGCGCCGCACTCGGCGCGGTCGCAGCCGATCTTGGTGCCGGTCAGCCCCAGCTTGTAGCGCAGCGTCATGGCGAGCGTTTCCTGAGGCATCACGTCGAGACGCCGATCCTGGCCGTTCACGTTGAGCGTGATGAGCCGTTCAGCAGTCCCGGGGGCGCCGCCGGCTGACGGCTGACCCTGCAGCGTCGTCGAGCGAAACAGGTACGCGGAGGAGGAAGCGACGGCGCCCGTGGCAATGACGCCTTTGATGAAATTGCGCCGGGAGAACTGTTTGGCAGCGTCTTCGGTCATCGTTCGACTCCTTATGACCGGCGTATTTTAGGGCCGCTGGGGTACGGCTCCCGATTAGGGTACGGCTAAGGATACTCGATGGCCTCTTCTACCGTAAACCTCCAGTTCAGCTGTGTCGATTCGACGACCACGTAGAACACATGAGGCTCCTGCTGGACGTAGCCGACCCCCTGGCCGGCTCCGGTGTGGTCGACGACCTGCTGGAGGAGGCGGCCGCTGATCGCGCTGTGCGCCGCCAAGTGAAACGACCCGGGCTCTACAGTCCGCGTCTGGGCGCTTTGGCGCGCGCCTGCAGGCGCGCCCCCGCTCGCGTCCCTGCTCGGCGGGACGCCCGCGGCCCCGTCCCTGGCTGCCGCGCCGCCTACCCCTCCTCCCAATTCGGCGGTCGATCCACTGTCCGGCGGCGAACTGGTCTCCCAGCGGATTCGAAGGGTGCCGGAGTCGCTCGTGAACGACTCGGTCTGGAGGCTGCCGCGGCCGGCCCACGACCCGAGCTGGCGCCAGACGACGGAGCGTTCAGCTTTCTGCGGTGCCTGGCTTGCGTGACGGCCGCAGGCCCCGGCCGCCAACGCTGCGGCCCCGGCCACGGAGACGCCGAGCAGGCGGACGGTCGCCAGCTTGAACAAATGCACAGGACATTCTAGTCGGCCTAGTCGGCGCGCAAGGCGAGGATCGGATCGATGCGCGCCGCGCGTCGTGCGGGAATGGCGGTGGCGATCCAGGTGATGACCGCGACAACCGCGGTTGCCGACGCGAGGACAATCGGGTCCGACGCCTGGAGCCCATAGACGGTGCTGCCGACAGCGCGCCCGACGGCGTACGCCGCGGCAAGGCCAATCGCTGCGCCCGCCGTGGCCAGCCAGTGGCCCCGGCGCATCATGAGCCAGAAGACCTGCGACGGTGTCGCGCCGAGCGCCAGGCGCGTCGCGATCTCCCCCAGCCGTTCGGCCGACGCATACGCGATGACGCCGTAAATACCGACCGCGGCGAGCACCAGAGCGGTCGCGCCGAACAAGAGCATCAGCGTCATGCCGAGCTCTTGCCGCGTGAGGGTCGATGAAACGAGATGCGACGCGGTCTCGACGTCGACGGCAAGCTGGGGCTCCAGTCGAGCGATCTCAGCGCGGACCACTGGCGCCAATGTGCTCGGCTCGGCGAGTCGGGTCGCCACGACGACGGCCTGGCGTGGAAACGGGAACTGGCCCTGCGGGACGTAGAAGCTCGGTTCAGCCGCCTCCGCGATCGATCGGTACCGTACGTCGCCGACAACGCCGACAATGGTCCGGAGCGTCGTCTGATCGACGGTCGGGTAGCCGAACGCGAATTGCGTGTGCAGCGGATCTCTCCCGGCGAGATACCGGCGCACGAATTCGCGGTTCACGATCGCGACCGCGGCCGTGTTCTGGCGATCGTCAGGGCTGAAGTCCCGGCCGGCGGCGAGCGGGATGCCCATGGTTTCGAAGAACCCAGGCGTCACGAGCCGCAGACGCGCGCCAGGCGGGCGTGCGGGGTCGAACGCCTCGCCCTGGAATTGGATCAACAAGGAACCGTCGAGCGTTCCGCGCAGTGGAAACGCGGCGGTCGACCCGACGCCGGTGACGCCGGGAATCGCGCGCAGGCGGTCAAAAAGCGCATGCGTCCACGCGATGGTCTGGTCCGGCCCGCGCACGCTGGCAGGATTTGGGCGGACGTCGACGATGAGGCGTCCGGAGGGGACGAAGCCTGGATCGGTTTCGCGCAGCTTCGAGAAGCTCTGCACGAGCCATGCGGCGCCGGCCACGAGCATCAGCGCGAGCGCGATCTCGACCACGGTCATAGCCCCCATCAGCCGCGACGTCCCGCGCCCGGTGCTCGTCGTCCGGCCGCTCTCGTTGATGAGGGTCTTTATATCGGTGCGTGCCAGACGGATCGCGGGTGCGACGCCCAGCATCAGACCGCTGACGACCAGGACCAGCGCCGCAAAGCCGAGCACGTGTGCGTCGAAGGGCACCGACTCGAGGCGGGGCAGCTTCGACGCGCCGAGCGTCTGCAGCGCGCGCACGCCCGCGTAAGCGAGCCACAGGCCGCCGATTGCTCCAAGAACGGTCACGACAAACGACTCCGTCAGGAGCTGGCGGATGATGCGGCCGCGATTTGCGCCGAGCGCCGAGCGGACCGCGACCTCGCGCGCGCGTGCCGCGCCGCGGCCCAGGAGCAGGTTCGTCACGTTGACGCACGCGAGGAGGAGCAGCAACGTGGTCGCCGTGAACACGATCAACAGGATGGACCGGAGATCCCCGACGACCGACGCGACGAGCGGCTGCGCGACGAAGTCTCGTCCCGCGTCAGCGACGGGGAAGTCCTGCGCCAGCCCCGTCATGACGACCGCGAGCTCGCTGCGGAGCCGTTCGAGCGTCGTCGCCGGCTTCACTCTGAGGATCGCATCGAGGGCGTGCCCGACGTCCTGAGGATCGGGGCGAAGATTGGTCCAGAAATCCGCGCCGCGCGGGACGTCCAGATCCCGAGCGGCGACGCCGGTCACGGTTGCGGTGAGCTCGGCAAACCGCACCACCTTCCCGACGATTTGCGGGTCGCTTCCGAACAGCTCGGTCCACACCCGGTGAGACAGAACGGCGAGGGGCGGTGGCCCGGGCCCCTGTCGTTGCCCCGTCGGGACATGTTGGTCGTGCCCGAAACCCGAGCCGAGCGTCATCGGCAGGCCGAACAGATCGAAGAACCCTTCGCCGACGCCGAAAATCGTCGTGTGAACCGGCTGCGCATTTTCACGCAGCAGGGTGACATCGAACGGTGCCGAGGACATGCCGACCGATCGCACGATCGACGGCGCCCCTGTCAACCGAGCCAGCTCGGCCGGCGCGACCAGGCCCGTTGTCACGCGACCGTCGGCGTACCGCGTCCGAAGCGCAATCAGCTCTTCGGGATGAGCGAAGGGCAGGGGGCGTAACAGCGTCGCGTTGACCGTGCTGAAGATAGCCGTCGTTGCGCCGATGCCGATCGCGAGCGTGAGGACGGCGGTCACGCTAAAAGCCGGCGCACTGGCGAGCTTCCGTATCGCGTACCGGAGATCCTGCAGGACTTGATCCATGACGCACTGTTTTGACGCGCTCTCGGCGTCTCAGGTTTGATGCGTGTGGTACTCTCTTGGGCTGATGCGGACTTTCTCAGCCAAGGCATTGATTCTCGCGGGGATAGCGGCCGCGGCTCCTGCCGCGACGGTGACTATCGAGAAGCCCAGGGCGGTCACCGTAACGGGCGGCGGGTGCCGGATGCCGAGCGACGGGTTCTTTTCGGGCCAATGGGGTCCGGAGAAGCTGCCGACGCTGGCGCTTACCATTGGCCCCGGCCCCATGACCGACACGATGCACGCGAACCCCGCAAAGTACACAGGACCCGGTAAGTATCCGAACGAGATAATCGCGGTGTATCTCGGCAAGACGGCACTCGAGGATAGCTACGGAGGCCTTGGCACCGTCGTCATTGCCGCAGATGGTCACTCGGGGACGTTCGTGCTGAACGATGGCAAGGCGTCCGGTCGTTTCGATTGTGGGACTGTCCCGGCACGGTAAAGCCCGTGTCTAGCGGCCTTCCTGCGCTCTCGCGCCCCTGAGGATGTCCTCGATTGCGTAGTTGCCTTCGTGGCAAGCGTACTCGTAGATACGCCCGTCGCTCAGGCTCATGGGAAGCGTCACGGTCCACGACCGTGAGAACACCGTGGGATCGTCGATTGTGAACGTATAGTCGAGCCTCTCGCGCCCGTCACGCCTGAAACGTTCGACGAGGTGCAGATTCTCGTCCGCTCCCCTGAAATTGGTTCGATCGCTGAAGTTGGTGGTGTCAACGACCAGGGTGTCTCCCTCCCAGTGTCCGCGGGGATCACCCTGCCACCGCCGCACGGTCGCCGGCAGATGCGGCCGTCCATCCAGCGGCACGATCCGCGTGTCGTGAATCATCTCGTTGGCGATGACGACTTGGTCGCGTGTCTGGATGATCTGGACATTGTTGTTGTACGGACCGGGCAGCATGGGCGGGCCCGCGTTGAAAAGCAGGCAGCGCTCCGCGAGCGACCGATCTTCAGGCCCGTCCGCGGGGCCGCGCTGGCGCCGCACGTTGGCACGCGCCGCCACTCGCGCCTGGCCCGCGCTCGTCAGCGCGGGTATCTTGCCGTCGGGCGGGTCGACGATGAGCGACGTCAAGTGCCGACCGCCCTTTGCCGACGTCTTCGTGCCGCGGTCGTACCATGCGTCGTTGTACGCCTGGGCGACGTCTGCCTCCGCCGTGTCGCGCCGTCGATCGGCGTTGTTTCGGTCGAGCGTTTGGCGCTCGAACAGCGCGGCTTCCTCTTCCGTGAGCACTGCCTTGTCGGCAAACTGTGCCGGCCGTTCGAGCGGTGTCAGGCTCGAAAAGTTCCAGGTTCCCTGTAGGTCCGGCCGACCATCGGGGGTCCGCAGCCCGGCCTGGCCTGAGAGCGCTTCAGGGATGAGGAAGGCGACCAAACAGAGCACACCGAGCGGGACGATTGCGCTCGCCTTCGTCGGCACCGTCATCGGCGGATTGTAGCACCTCAAACGCAACCCCTGAAGGTCGAGATTGGGCGATCCACCTGGTGTAAGCCGGGAGAATATGATCCGGTTCATGCGGATTCTCGTGATCGGCGGCAGCGGCTTCATTGGAACGGGCGTGGTTGCCGAGCTGCGGCGTGACGAGCATGTCGTAGCGACGTTCTCGAGACGCGGCGACATCCAGGGCGATCGCAAGTCGCTCAAGGAATTTGGGGGCGCCATCCAGGAGTTCGCGCCTGATCTCGTCGTCGACCTGATTCTGAGCTCCGGCGCTCAGGCACGCGATCTCATGGACGTGATTCGGGGGGGCGCCAAGCGTGTGATTGCCGTCAGCAGCATCGACGTGTACCGCGCGTGCAGCGTCCTTCAACGCCTCGAGGACGGCCCGCCCGAGCCGGTGCCGCTCGTCGAGACCTCGCCGCTGCGGCGCAGGCTTCAGACCTATCCGGCCGCGCAGATAGCGACGCTCAAGTCGGTGTTCGAATGGCTGGACGATGAGTACGACAAGATTCCCGTGGAGCGCCAAGTGCTCCACGACCCCGACGTGGTCGGGACGGTACTGCGACTGCCCATGGTCTACGGCCCCGGAGATCGCCTCCACCGATTGAGCGCTCTCGTCGCGCACATGGAAAGGACGACAAACGATCTCGTCATGGCGAAGAGTGCTGCAGGGTGGCGCTGGGCGCGGGGGTATGTCGACAATGTCGCCCACGCGATCGCCTCAGCCGCCACGCATGAGGCGTCGGCCGGCCGGATCTACAACGTCGCGGAACCACACAACTTTTCCGAAGGCGAGTGGGCGGAGCGCGTCGCGCGCGCCATCGGCTGGAAGGGCCGAATCCGGATTGTGCCGGATGCGGAAGCCCCGCCGAACCCCTTGGCCGCCGGCAATCTCGCTCAGGACTGGAGCGCGGACACGTCACGGATCCGTGAGGAGCTCGGGTACGCCGAGATCGTCGACGTGGACGAGGCCATCCGGCGCACGGTCGTCTGGGAGCGCGCGTCTACAGCCAATGAAGCGCGAACGTGAGGCCTTCCTTCAAGAGAAGAGGTCCCCCCCTCAATAAAAGATGAGGAAATCGGCCGCCACCATGAACTGGTGCTTCCGGGTTCCGCCGTCGTAGGCGGGAGCATCGTACGCGATGTCGTATCGAATTTCTGGGCGGAACAGCAGCGTCGACCCGATCCATCGGTTGTAGCATGGTATCGGGCGACTCTATCCGGCGGCGCCTTAAGAAGTCCTGCGCGATCATTAAAGAAGTCTTGCGTCCGCGGTCTCCGCACTCACGAGATGTGCGCAAGACGCGCACACGTCTCGAGCATGGCCGTGACGCCCGGCTCCTGAAACACGTCCGTCACGGTACGCGGATCGGGTAGGGGCCGCGGATCGTCCCTGAGCCGGAGATGCAGCCACAGGACGTCGTGCCATCGGTCGAACTTGAACCCGATTCGTTGAAACACGCCAACCGGGGCAAAGCCGAACGACTCGTGCAGCTTCACACTAGCCGCATTCGGGAGCGTGATGCCCGCATACGCGTTCGCGTACGCTTGCCGGCGTAAGAAGTCGAAGAGGGCGGTGTAGAGCGCTCGCCCCACACCGCAACGTTGCGCGCGGGGATGGACGTAGATCGAGACTTCGACCGACCACTGATAGGCGGCGCGGGTGCGGTGGGCCGAGGCGTACGTGTAGCCGAGGACGCGTCGGTCCCGCTCGAGAACCAGCCAAGGATACCGATCGCGCCCCGCCGTGATGCGGCGCTCCATTTCGACGAGTTCCGGCGGGACCAGCTCGAAGGACGTCGCTCCGTCGGTGACGAACGGCGCGTAGATCTCCAGGATCTCGGCGGCGTCGGAGACTTCGACGCTACGAATTCTGCCCGGCACAATAACACGCCCTCCTATCCTCGAATTGGCTCGTTCCCGAGCCTTGCGCCCTCCGCGCGATCGATTGCATAGTCAGGAACGCCATGACGAAGCTCCAGCCGAACGTCTTCAACCCGAACTGCGATTCCCGCCAGGTGCTGGCGTTGCTTGCCGATCGCTGGAGCGTGTTGATCATCTACGCCCTGAGCCTCGGTGTCCGGCGCCACGGCGAGCTCAAGCGGATGGTCGGAGGGATCTCGCAGAAGATGTTGACGCAAACCTTGCGATCTCTCGAGCGCGATGGGATTGTCCGCCGCCGGGTGCATGCTGTGGTGCCTCCGCGGGTCGAGTACAGGTTGACGCCGCTCGGCAG
>Ga0182037_10000316_pt1 | contig 22985 bp, 26 predicted proteins | sample sta12Cox44000082_FD_125974 | JGI IMG/M metagenome (GOLD analysis project Ga0182037, IMG submission 125974) | Lab enrichment of tropical soil microbial communities from Luquillo Experimental Forest, Puerto Rico - statoxic.12C.oxic.44.000.082 | ecosystem: Environmental > Terrestrial > Soil >... | reverse complement strand
CTTGCGCTTCTGGGCTTTCGGCTCGCGGAACAGGCCGATGTCGACGATCGACGCGTGCGTGTGCGGCGTGTGGTACATGTCGCCGGCGAAATTCTCGGCGCCGATCTTCCAGTTCGCCTTGATACGCCAGCGCTGCGGGCCCCGCACTTCCAGGCCGCCGGGGCTCTGCTTGGTGTAGAAGTCCAGGTAGAACTTGAAGTCGCCGAGGAAGTCCTCCAGCGGTTCGGCGTCTCGGTCCATGCTGACGAACAGCAGACCGTTGTAGCTCGCGAAATTCGGTGCGGGCAGCAGGTTTTGGTCGCTCTTGGCGAACCCCTCCTCGCCTCCGTAGGCCTCCCGGTGAAACGGCAGCCCGGTGAGCCGGCCGTCATTGCGGTAAGACCAGCCGTGGTACGGACAACGAAAGTTGGAGGCGTTGCCCATTTCCGCGCGACACACTTGCATTCCGCGGTGCAGGCACATATTAAAAAGGGCTCGGACATGGCCGCTTGAATCGCGGGTGATGATGAAGGAATCGTCGAGGACCCGGCGCACCAGGTAGTCGCCGTCCTGGGGGATCTCTGACTCATGGGCCACGAACGTCCACGCCCGGCCGAACACGCGCTCCTTCTCCAGCGCGAACAGCTCGCGGTCGTTGTAGATGTGCGCGGGGATCATGCCCCGGCGGACGTTGGAAATGAGAGCGTCGAAAGCCTCGTGATGACCGGTCATACGCAAGCCTCAAAATCTGCTATACAGAAATATCTTCTGCTAGATAGAATCCCGCACTTGGCTCCGCGGGTCAATCGCCAAGTTAAGACCACCGCGGGAGTAGCCTCACGGCTCATGAACGCCGAGGCTGTCGCGTCCCAGGACGACATCTCGGGGGAGATCGCCGGCTTGCAGAGTTCGTGGGCGGCCGGCGGCCAGGCGGAGCCGCGGCTCGACTACGCGCCGTACCGCAGCAGCGCGCTGCGCCATCCGAAACAGCCCCTGCTGGTTGTTGAGCCCGAGGAGCTCGAACGCCGGTCGCCGTGCTTTGGCAGCCGCGACGTCGACCCCCTTGACGCCGACCTGACGGCCGGACACCCGGGTGAGCCGATCGGGGAGCGCATCATCGTGACCGGGCGGCTGCTCGACGACTCGGGCGGGCCGGTCGCGGACCAGCTGATCGAGATCTGGCAGGCGAACGCCGGCGGTCGCTACCGTCACCAGCTCGACCAGCACCCCGCTCCGCTGGATCCGAACTTCGTCGGTGCCGGTCGCTGCCTCACCGGGCCGGACGGGTCGTACCGCTTCTTGACCATCAAGCCCGGCCCCTATCCGTGGCGCAACCATCGAAACGCCTGGCGCCCGGCGCACATTCACTTCTCGGTCTTTGGAACCGCTTTCACGCAACGCCTGGTTACCCAGATGTACTTCCCGGGTGACCCGCTGTTCGATCTGGATCCGATCTTTCAATCGATCCTCGATCCCGCCGCCCGAAAACGGCTGATCGCCCGCTACGACCATGACCTCACCCAACCGGAGTTCGGGACCGGATACCGCTGGGACATCGTGGTCTGTGGCGCGCGCCGAACCTGGACCGAAAGCGATGACTGAATTCGCTTGCACCCCAGGGCAAACGGTCGGGCCCTTCTTCGGCCTGGCGCTGACGTATCGGGGTGACCGTGACCTGGTCGCTGACGCGCACCCGCGGGCCGTCCGGCTACACGGCACCGTCTACGACGGCGCCGGTGACTGGGTCCCGGACGCTCTGGTCGAACTCTGGCAACCGGACCATGCCGGCCAGATACCGCGAGTGGCCGGCTCGCTGCGACGCGACCCCATGGTGTTCACCGGCTGGGGCAGGTCCGCGACCGACGCCGCGGGGCGGTACGGCTTCACCACGGTGGCACCGGGTTCGGCGGCCGCCGGGCGGCCGCCGTTCTTCGCCATCGCGGTGTTCGCGCGGGGGCTGTTGAATCGGTTGTTCACCCGCGCCTACCTGCCCTACGGCGACCTGAACGCCGACCCGCTCCTGGCCGCCGTCGACGCCGGGCGGCGGGACACTATGGTATGCGTCGCCGAAAGCGGTGGTGCGGCATATCGTTTCGATATCCACCTGCAGGGCCAGAACGAGACCGTGTTTCTGTCGTACCGAGCGGACGGGCGATGACCAATCTGTTGTGGCCCGGAGACCACCGGGCCGGCGAGCACATGACGGACCAGGCGCTACTGCGATCGATGGTTGCCGTGGAATCCGCCTGGCTGGGCGCCCTGGCCGCCGCCGGCCTGGTGCCCAGCGGATGTGCCGACGCGGACCTGACGATCCTGCTGGGGCCCGGCGACTGCGAGTCGCTGGCGGTCAGCGCCGAAGACGGCGGCAACCCGATCATCGGCCTGGTCGACCTGCTGCGCCAGCGGGCCGCCCCGGCCATCGCACCGTGGATCCACCGGGGACTCACCAGCCAGGACGTCCTGGACACCAGCCTGATGCTCGGTGTGCGCGGCGTCGCCGATGACCTTATATCGGTTCTTGCGGAACAGGTCTCAACGCTATGCGCACTTGCCGCGGCCCATCGGGGCACGCCCATGGTGGCCCGGACCCTCACCCAGCACGCGGCTCCCACCACGTTCGGCGCCAAAGTGGCTGGCTGGCTGAACGGGGTCATCGACGCCTTCGAGCGGCTGGATCGGCTGGTCACCCCGATTCAGGTCGGCGGTGCCGCCGGAACGTGGGCCGCCACCGCGGAACTGGCGACTCTGCTCACCGACGCGGCCGACCCGGCGGAAGTCTCGGATCGCCTGGTGCGAAGCGCCGCAACCGCTTTGGGCTTGCCCGTCCGATTGCCGTGGCACACCACACGCACGCCGGTCACCTCGGCCGCGGACGCCTTCGTCGGGTGCACGGATTCCTGGGGCGCTATCGCCTCGGACATCGTCACGCTGGTTCGCCCGGAGATCGCCGAACTGAGCGAGCCGGCCACCGGAACCCGCGGCGGATCGTCCTCGATGCCCCACAAGCGCAATCCGGTGTTGTCCATCTTGATCCGGCGGGCCGCCATGTCGGCACCGCAATTGGCCGCGACCCTGCACTCCGCCGCCGCGCTGGCCAATGACGAACGACCCGACGGCGCGTGGCACGCCGAATGGGACACCCTGCGCACCGTGGCACGGCGGACGGTGGTCGCGGGCTCCCAGTGCGGCGAGCTGCTGGCCGTGCTGCAGGTCCATACCGCGCGGATGGCCGAGAACCTCAGTACCGCAGATGTTTTGGGTGAGCAACGGGCGATCGCCGGCCTGGCGGGAAAGGTCCCGTCCCCGACCTACTTCGGCGCCGTCGACCGTTTGGTCGACGAGAGCGTCGACCGCGCCCAGCGCGCGCTCAGACGCCGTTCGTGACCCTGCAGTCGGGTTGATAGATGCTGGCGAGCCAGATGTGCACCAGCGTGTCGATCACCCGGTCCTCGGGGATCGCCGGTTCCTCGGCGGTGAACGTCGCGGCCATCACCCGCTCGCTCAACATGTTCAACGCGACGGACAGGTCCTCGGCCGGAAAGGTGTTCGGCGCGGCCCCCCGCTTGCGCTCGGTCTTGATCGCCGCCGTGGTATGGGAGATCCACCTTTGCATGAGCGTCGACCAGAGCTGCCGGACTTCGGGATTGGTGGCTTTGGCCGCGGCACCGGCGACAGCGACCGCTCGGTGAGAGCCCGACACCTCGAAGAACGCCTCGATGCGCGCCCGCCAGAGCATCGCCGGGTCACCGGACAGCTTGGCGCCGAGCGCGGTAAGCGCCGCCAGTGCCTTGCCGTTCATCTGGTCAAGCAGCGACAACAACACCGCGGTCTTCGACTGGAAGTAGAAGTAGAAGGTGGGCCGGGAAATGCCCGCGCCTTTTGCTAGGTCGTCGACGGAGAAGTCGGCTAGCGGACGCTCCTGTAGGAGCCGCTCGGCGGTGGCCAGGATCGCTTGTTCGCGGTCGTCGCCGGAGTGATGCGATGAACGGCGGCCTCGGGAGGCCTGCATATACGCAGCCTGACTCGGGCGGTCGGACACGTGGCTTACTTTATGGGCGCGTCGACATATGTCAACAAAATTGTTGATTAAGACCAACAATATTGTTGATTAATATCGACGGTTTGTTTATTGACCAATTTGCTGAGAAGTCAACAGTTTGTCGGAATTTGTTTCTTGGCAACCCGTCTGGGCCACTGCGGAGGGGTTGGCGCGGTGAGCCCTTGCGGACAGAGGTCTTCGCGCGGCAAAGCTTGACTGGTGACTTTCGCTCCTCTTTCGGCCATTCTGGTAGTGGTCGCATCTACCGGGGTAACTCATCCGGCAAGCCGAGGAGGCCGGCGATGACGGGCAAGGATGATGGCACCAAGACGTGCCAAATCAACGTCCTGATCGAAGAGCACGAAGAGCGCACCCGGGCAAAGGCACGACTGTCCTGGGCGGGCACGAAGCTCGTCGGTATCGGCCTGGCGCGACTCGATCCGGCGGACGAGCCGGTGGCCCAGATCGGCGACGAACTTGCGATCGCCCGGGCGTTGGCCGATCTGTCGAATCAGCTGTTCGCTTTGACTTCAACCGATATCCAAGCCAGCACCCACGAGCCGATCACGGGCCTGCACCGCTGAACTTGCGACCGCCAAATACGGGGGGCATCGCCACACGCATGAATTATGAGCGCATCACGCCCGCGAGCTGACTCGAATCCGCGGCGGTCCCGGTACCCCCCCTCCCGGGACCGCCGCCCCTAATTAGCTGAGCGAGGTGTGGCCCCAGTTTGGGGATGCGGTGTTAGCCGCGAAGCACCGCGCCCACCTGGGCCATGATGCGGTCCAAGACGATGTTGGAGAGATCGCCGTTGTCGGCAACACGGGAAAGGCCGCGCCGCCGCAAGAATGTGTCGAGGCGCCGATCGGGTGACCATCCGGCATAAGTGGGACCGAGGTACCGCGAGCGCAGGAATTCGCGCGCGAGGGCGTCTACGTCAAAATCGGTCGATAACAACGGTGGGTTGCCACCCATAACCGTCTTACTCCTTTGTTCAGCCGCAACCGCCGCAGCCAAGTTACGCCAGACGAGGTCATTATTCAGTCACGCACAGATTTCGGATAGGGTCCAAAGTCATCGATATCGCGGGGACGCCGATGGGCGAAGACCAACCGGCCGATGTTGCCGATTAGGCCAGAACGCCTGTAGCGCAGGGTCTTTCAGTAGGGATTGCCGCAGTCCGTGGGTTTCCCCAATATGCATTGTGTAATCTCGGCAGGATGACGTCCGTGATGGACCGGTAAGAGTTGACGCCGTCAGACGGAGAAGCCACCGGGCGCCGCCGCCGTGAGGTGCTGCGGTTGTTGCGGTCGTCGCCTGACCCCATGAGCATCGTCGCGATCGCCGACCGCCTCGGCGTGCATCCCAACACCGTGCGCTTCCACCTCGACACCCTGGTTGCCGACGGCCAGGTGGAGCAGGTCGAACAACGCCGCAAAGGGCCGGGACGCCCGCCGCTGATGTTGCGGGCGGTCCGGCAGATGGATCGCGGCGGAACGCGGAATTACCGAATCCTCGCCGAGATCCTGATCACGGCGCTGGCCGCCGAACGGAATCCGCGCGCCAAGGCCGTGGCGGCGGGCCGGGCATGGGCGCGAGAGCTGGATTCAGGGCTGGAATCGCTGCCGGCGGGCGTCGTCGGCGCCGAGGAGGCCATCGACAAATTGGTCGCGGCACTCGACGAACTGGGCTTCGCCCCCGAGCGCCGGAATTCCAACGGGGAGCAGCAGGTCGGCCTGCGCCACTGCCCGTTCCTGGAACTCGCCGAAACCGGTGCTTCCGTCGTGTGCCCCATCCACCTCGGGCTGATGCAGGGAGCATTGGAGACCTGGGCGGCACCGGTTTCTGTCGATCGGCTCGACGTGTTCGTCGAACCGGATTTGTGTCTGGCCCACATCACCCCGGTAGGAGCCGCCGGGTGAGCACCGGAACGGCGATCGTCGTCGCGGTCACCTTCGTCTGGCTCGGCATGGTGCTGGCCATCTCGTTTTTGGAAGCTCCGTTGAAGTTCCGCGCGCCCAACGTGACGTTGCAGATCGGGCTCGGCATCGGGCGCCTGGTATTTCGTGCGCTCAACACCGTCGAGGTCGCTTTCGCCCTCGTCATCCTGGCGATCGTGGCCGCCGGCCCAACACCGGCGCGGATCGCCGCGGCGTTCTACGTCGCCGTTGCCGCACTGGCGATTCAGTTGATCGCGGTGCGCCCGCGGCTGACCCGCCGGTCCGATCAGGTGCTGGCCGGATTGGACGCGCCCCGCTCCCGCGGTCACTACGCCTACGTCGGCCTGGAGGTGGTGAAGGTGGTAGCCCTGCTGATTGTGGGGATACTGCTATTGACCGTCTGATTGTGGGCTTGAAGACCGAAGGGGTCGATTATGGAATCCATCTCGCTGACCAGTCTCGCCTCCGAAAAGCTGGCCGAGGCCCAACAGTCACACAGCGGACGGGCCGCGCACACCATCCACGGTGGTCACGCCCACGAGCTTCGGCAGACGGTGATGGCATTGCTGGGCGGCCATGACCTCTCCGAACACGACAGCCCCGGCGAGGCGACGCTGCAGGTGCTGCAAGGTCACGTGCGCCTGACGACCGGTGGCGACGCCTGGGACGGTAAGACGGGCGACTACGTCGCGATTCCGGCGGAACGCCACGCCCTGCACGCGGTCGAGGATTCGGTGATCATGCTGACCGTGCTGAAGAGCCTTCCCGCGGCTCAGTAGCCGAATGCTGTCCACGCCCTGGTCACGGAGTTTCGGGCTGCGGGTACCGATCGTCAACGCGCCGATGGGTGGGGTCGCCGGTGGCCGGCTGGCCGCTGCCGTCACCGCCGCCGGTGGTCTGGGCATGGTCGGGATGGGCAGTGACGGCACCAGGGAGTCGCTGAAAACCCAGTTGCGCCACGTGCGTGGAATGTTCGGAATAGGACTGGTGGATTGGGTGACGCGCAGCGAGGCCGGGTTGCTGGAGGATGCGCTGGCGGCGCGGCCCGCCCTGTTGTCGGTCAGTTTCGGCACCGACTGGTCGTGGGTCGCACAGGCGCACGAAGCCGGAATAGCCACCGTCGCACAGGTATACGACCAGCTCGGGGCCCGTCAGGCGGTCGACGCCGGCGTCGACATCGTGGTAGCGCGCGGGTCGGAGGGTGGCGGGCACGGTGAGGTGAAGCTCGGCACGCTGCCGTTGCTCGACACTGTTTTGGATGCCCTGGATGCCTCAGACGGCACTGCGGTGCCGGTGCTTGCGGGCGGCGGTATCGCCTCGCCGCGAAGCCTCGCCGCCGTGCTGGCGGCCGGCGCGAGCGGAGCGTGGGTGGGCACCCGCCTGGCGGCATGTCCCGAGGCGCTGACCGGCGACGGGAGCCGCCGGGCGCTGATCGCCGCCCGGGCCACCGACACGGCCATCACCCGAGTGTTCGACGTCGCCAAGGGCCTGCCCTGGCCGGCGCGGTTCCCGGCGCGCGTGTTGGCCAACGACTTCGTCGCGCGCTGGACGGGTAGAGAGGACGCGCTCGATCCACCGGCCTGCGATGAACTGGCGGCTGCGGTCGCCGCCGACGATATGCGGATCGCCCCTGTAGACGCGGGCCAGGGTGTCGGGATGATCGACGACGACGCGTCGGTGGGCGAGGTAATCGAGCAGATGTGTACGGGCGCGCAGAGGTTGCTAACCAGTTGGGGCGCATAAGGCCTAGTCGCCGTCGCCGGGCGTAAGCACGACACAACACCGGTCCGGCCCAGGGCACAGCCTGGCGCCCGGACCGTGCGGTGCCAGGGCGTCGGCCACGCCGGTGATCAGTGCGTGGTTCATGTTGCAGGCCAGCTCGGGCTGTTCTTGGGCCAGCGCGTGGAACGGGCAGTTGGCGAGCTCAACCTCCCCGTCGGCAGACCGGGGTTCGTAGCCGTAGTTGCTCAGCACCGTGAGCGTGAGCTCCAGCGCCGCGGCGGCATCGGCGGGCGGGCATTCGGTGGCGCCTATCGTCTGGCCGTAGTCGTGGGCGACCCGGTTCAGCACGTCGGCAACGGGCTCGGCAGTGCTGGCCGACCGTGCGATGGCCGTCGCCATGAGACGTCCCGCCAGTTCATACTCCCGCTGCGGAAGGCTGACCGCGATCTCCCGCCGGGCCCGGCGATACAGCTTGGAAGTCCGTCCCGCGCCGGGCCCGGATCGACCCGTCAAGCGCGCGTAGTCGCTCTCCAGCAGTCCCTCGGCGGTCAGCCGGTCCAGGTGGAATTTGGCCTGGTGATGCGGTATCCCGACGGCGTCGGCCGCCTGGTCGCGGCTAACCGGCGCCGGCTGAGAGCACACGAATTGATAGAGCTGTTGGCGCACCGGATCCGCGAGTGCGCCAATGCCGGAAGCGTCCCGTTCCAGCGAGTCTCTGCCTCGCACCTCACCAGCCCATTTCTAACAGACAAAACTCTTGACGTAACAGTCTACACAGTCTAACGTTCGAATTATTATCCGTTAGAAACAGGAGGCATCCATGAGCACCAAACAAGTCGAGCCGACCGTCGCCCTCGCCGACCAGTTGAAGGACCCGGCGTACTCGGCGTACTTCGCACTTCGCACCGTCTTCACGATCGCGCCGATACTGTTCGGGCTGGACAAGTTCTTCAACCTGCTGCCTTACCCACATCACTGGAGCATGTATCTGGCCGGCTGGATCGACAATCTGGTGCCGGGCACAGCCGATCAGCTCATGTACCTGGTGGGGGTGATTGAGATCTTGGCCGGGGTGCTCGTGGCGCTAGCGCCGCGGCTCGGCGCCTGGGTGGTCGCGGCCTGGCTGGCCGGGATCATTGTCGACCTGGTAACCGGTCCCGGCTTCTACGACGTCGCCCTGCGCGACTTCGGTTTGCTGGTTGGCGCCATCGCGCTGGCCCGGTTGGCACAGGGCGTTCACAACGGCAGCATCGGCCGCCGTTAACCCGACGCCTCACACCGCGCGCAGGTAGCGCTTCGCGATGATGCGCTGGGCCACCGACACCACGGGCCCGGCGGCCTTGCTCCACCAGGTCGCGGGCCGGGAGAACGAAGACACCTCCGCGAAGACCGCGGACGTCGCCGGGTCGCGGCGTACGACGAAGCGCTCCTCGCCGGACTCCGGATGGCCCGGCAGGGTGCCGTAGGCGAAGCCGCGGATATCGGGTTCGTCGACGACGTACACCACCCGGCAGGGCGCGGGCAGGAAACCCATTCGCACCAGCACCACCGCGGAGACTTCGACGACTTCGGAGCTGGCCTGGACCCGCAGTCCGGATCCGCGCTGCATGCCCCAGTGCATGACGGCGTCGGCGGCTTGCTCGAAACGCTGCTGGCCCGTGCCGATTTCCGTAGCCACCCGAAGGTGGCCGTAGCCCGCCGGCAGCTCGCCCGATGCGGTCGCCCCGACCTCCGGGTAAGTCAACGGAAGTTCCTCGAGCGCTCCCAAGTCCACGTGCCCAGCGTACGGTCGTACACGTGACCACCCCAACCTCAAAGGCGCTAGCCCAAGCATCCGGAACGTTCACCCTCGGGGGCGACCTCACCGTCAACCGGCTCGGGTTCGGCGCCATGCGCCTGACCGGTAGGGGGGTTTGGGGCCCGCCCGCCGACCGCGACGAATGCGTCCGCGTGTTGCGGCGTGCCGCCGAACTCGGGGTGAACTTCATCGACACCGCCGATTCCTACGGCCCCGACATATCCGAGGAGATCATCCGCGAGGCGCTGCACCCGTATGACGGGCTGGTGATCGCGACCAAGGCCGGATTGCTGCGCACCGGCCCCGACGTCTGGATCCCCCTCGGTTATCCGAGTTACCTACGTCAGGAATGCGAGATGAGCCTGCGCCGGCTCGGCGTCGACACCATCGACCTCTTCCAGCTGCATCGGATCGATAACAAGTTCCCGCTGGCCGACCAGGTGGGCGAGCTGCTGACCTTGAAGAACGAGGGCAAGATCCGGCACATCGGGCTGTCCGAGGTCGGCATCGATCAGCTCAAGGCCGCCCAGCAGATCACCGAGATCGTGTCAGTTCAGAACATGTACAACCTGGCGTCCCGTGCGTCCGAGCCGCTGCTCGACTTCGCGACCAGCCAGGGCATCGGCTTCATTCCGTGGTTCCCGCTGGCCGCCGGACCGCTGGCCGCCCCGGACGGGCCGCTGCAGCGCATCGCCGCCGACCATGAGGCGACACCGTCGCAGCTGGCCCTGGCCTGGTTGCTGAAACGCTCACCGGTGATGCTGCCGATCCCGGGCACGTCCAGCGTCGCGCACCTGGAGGAAAACGTCGCCGCCGCCGAGATCACCCTGACCGACGACGAGTTCGAGACCCTCGCGGCGGCCGGAGCGCAACGCACGGTCTGACCGATACGGTGTCCTGGTGGCCGGCGCACATCAGCAACACCCCGGCGGTGGTTTCAACCCGCCCGAACCGACGACCAAGGGGGGGCCTGATTACGGCCGGTTCGTCGACGCCGTGCGCAGGCTGCAGGATCACGCCCGCGCCGTCGACGCGCCCGATGAGGTGATCGCCGAGGCCGCCGACCAGCTGGAGAAGCTGTCCGCGCTGCTGAGTCCCTATGACTCCGACGAATGGGAATCGCCGTCCGGGCGCAGGATGGACCTGCCGATGCGCGGCAACATACTGCCGATTCCCATGTCTACCCGCAAGACCGAGGACGGCCGGATTGATGGCTGGGCCCGATTCGCCCGATTTCATTTGGGACGCAACGGCGCCGTGCACGGCGGGGCCCTGGGAATGCTGTTCGACAGCGTGCTCGGGTTGACGTCCTCGGTGATCACCGGAGGTCCCCGCCAGCGCACCGCCTACCTCACGATCAACTACCGCCACATCGTGCCCATCGAGAAGAAGCTGCAGATCGAGGCGGGCGTAGTCCGCGTCGACGGGCGCAAAATCTTCGTGTCGGGCCGGCTGCACGACGGCGACACCTTGCTGACCGAAGCCGACGCGCTGTTCGTGCGGCTCAAGCCTGGCCAGCCCTAAGGGCGACCCGCCCCGATAGCATTGCATCGATTAATCACGATCGATCAGTCAAACCAAAACTTGGAGAACCAACGCGATGAGCGCCGCCGCACAGCCCACCCCAGCAGCCCCGATCCGGGTTCCTGCCGGGACTACCGCGGCGGCCGCGGTCGGCGAGGCGGGATTGCCGCGGCGGGGCACGCCCGACGCGATCGTGGTCGTGCGCGATGTCGAAGGCAAGCTGCGCGACTTGAGTTGGGCGCCCGCCGCCGACGCCGAGGTCGTCCCGGTGGCGGCCAACACCGACGAGGGTCGCAGCGTCATCCGGCATTCGACCGCGCACGTGTTGGCCCAGGCCGTCCAAGACCTCTTCCCGCAAGCCAAATTGGGCATCGGGCCGCCCATCACCGACGGCTTCTACTACGACTTCGACGTGGCCGAGCCGTTCACGCCGGAGGACCTGGCGGCGCTGGAAAAGCGGATGCGCCAGATCGTCAAGGATGGACAGCTGTTCGACCGGCGTGTCTACGAGTCCAAAGACCAGGCGCGCCAGGAGCTGGCCACCGAGCCCTACAAGCTCGAGCTGGTGGACGACAAGTCGGGCGACCCGGACGTCATGGAGGTCGGGGGTGACGAGCTCACCGCGTACGACAACCTCAATCCCCGTACCCGGGAACGGGTCTGGGGCGACCTGTGCCGTGGGCCGCACATCCCGACCACCAAGCACATCCCCGCCTTCAAGCTGACCAGAAGCTCCGCCGCCTACTGGCGGGGCGACCAGAACAACGCCAGCCTGCAACGCATCTACGGCACCGCGTGGGAGTCGCAGGAGGCGCTCGACCGCCACGTCGAGCTGATCGCGGAAGCCCAGCGCCGCGACCACCGCAAGTTGGGCGTCGAGCTGGACCTGTTCAGCTTCCCCGACGAAATCGGTTCGGGCCTTGCGGTTTTCCACCCCAAGGGCGGCATCGTGCGCCGGGAACTCGAGGACTACTCGCGGCGCAAGCACATCGAGGCGGGATACGAATTCGTCAACACCCCGCACATCACCAAGGCCCAGTTGTTCCACACGTCGGGCCACCTGGACTGGTACGCCGACGGCATGTTCCCGCCGATGCATATCGACGCGGAGTACGACGCGGACGGCTCGCTGCGCAAACCGGGCCAGGACTATTACCTCAAGCCGATGAACTGCCCGATGCACTGTCTGATCTTTCGGGCACGCGGGCGGTCCTATCGCGAATTGCCTTTGCGGCTTTTCGAGTTCGGCACGGTCTACCGCCTGGAGAAGTCCGGCGTAATACACGGGCTGACCCGGGTACGCGGCCTCACGATGGACGACGCGCACATCTTCTGCACCCGCGACGAGATGCGCGACGAACTGCGTTCGTTGTTGCGCTTTGTGCTCGATCTGCTCGGGGACTACGGCCTCACCGACTTCTATCTCGAACTGTCGACGAAGGACCCGGACAAGTTCGTCGGCTCCGACGAGGTATGGGAGGAAGCCACCAACGTGCTGGCCGAGGTGGGCGCCGAATCCGGCTTGGACTTGGTGCCCGATCCCGGCGGTGCCGCGTTCTACGGACCGAAGATCTCGGTGCAGGTCAAAGACGCGCTTGGACGCACGTGGCAGATGTCGACCATTCAGCTGGATTTCAATTTCCCGGAGCGTTTCGAGCTGGAATACACCGCCCCGGACGGCACCCGCCAGCGCCCGGTGATGATCCACCGCGCGTTGTTCGGGTCGATCGAGCGGTTCTTCGGCATCCTCACCGAGCACTACGCGGGGGCGTTCCCGGCCTGGCTGGCACCCGTGCAGGTGGTCGGCATCCCGGTCGCCGACGAGCACGTGGCCTACCTGGAAGAGGTTGCCGCTCAGCTGAAGTCGCACGGGGTGCGAGTCGAGGTGGACGCCAGCGACGACCGGATGGCCAAGAAGATCGTCCACCACACCGGCCAGAAGGTGCCGTTCATGCTGCTGGCCGGCGACCGCGACCTGCAGGCCGGGGCGGTCAGCTTCCGCTTCGGTGACCGCACCCAGATCAATGGTGTGGATCGCGACAGCGCGGTCGACGCCATCGTCAAGTGGATCGCCGATCGCGAAAATGCTTCTCCCACAGCAGGACTGATGAAGGTCACCGAAGGTGAGTGACGAGGACCGCGCCGGCCGCACCGAAGACACCATCCTCGACAGAGGCGTCGGCGAACAAGATCACCTGCAGCGGTTATGGACGCCGTACCGGATGACTTACCTGGCCGAAGCGCCGATGAAGCGCGACGACGGCGAATCCGAGCAGCCGTTCACCGACATCCCGCAGCTGTCCGACGAGGCGGGGCTGGTGGTTGCCCGCGGCGAACTCGTCTACGCCGTGCTCAACCTCTACCCCTACAACCCGGGACACCTCATGGTGGTGCCCTACCGGCGGGTTTCCGAGCTGGAGGACCTGACCGACGCGGAGAGCGCGGAGTTGATGGCCTTCACCCAGAAGGCAATTCGCGTCATCAAGAACGTGTCGCGGCCGCACGGGTTCAACGTCGGCCTGAACTTGGGGACGTCTGCGGGGGGATCGCTCGCCGAACATTTGCACGTGCACGTCGTGCCGCGGTGGGGCGGCGACGCCAACTTCATCACGATCATCGGCGGATCCAAGGTGATCCCACAGTTGCTGCGCGAGACCCGCCAGCTGCTGTCGACGGAGTGGGCAAAGCAGCCATGAGTCGCGGCGGCGACGATGCAGAGCGCAGCGATGAGGTGGGGGTACCTCCCGCTTGCGGGGGAGAGCGGCGCGCATGAGTAAGGTGCCGTTCCTGTCCCGGGCGGCGTTCGCGCGGCTCACCACTCCGACCGCCAGGGCTTGTCTGCGAATGGGGTTGACGCCGGACGCCGTCACGATTCTGGGCACCGTCGTAGCGGTGGTGGGGGCGCTGACGCTCTTCCCGATGGGCAAGCTGTTCGCCGGCACCCTGGTCGTCTGGTTCTTCGTGCTCTTCGACATGCTCGACGGCGCGATGGCCCGGGAAAGGGGCGGCGGCACCCGTTTCGGCGCCGTGCTGGACGCCACCTGCGACCGCATCAGCGACGGTGCGGTGTTCTGCGGGCTGCTGTGGTGGATCGCCTTCGGCATGCGGGATCGGCTGCTGGTGGTCGCGACCTTGATCTGCCTGGTCACCTCGCAGGTGATTTCCTACATCAAGGCCCGGGCCGAAGCCAGCGGGCTGCGCGGCGACGGCGGCATCATCGAACGTCCGGAAAGGCTGATCATCGTGCTGGTCGGAGCGGGCGTATCGGACTTTCCGTTCGTTGCGTGGCCGCCGGCGCTGCCGGTGGCGATGTGGCTGCTGGCGGCGGCCAGCCTGGTCACCTGCGCGCAGCGGCTGCACACGGTGCGGACCTCGCCCGGGGCGACCGAACCCATCGTGGAATCGGGCGAGCCGTGACCCCCACCATGCCGGGCATGAAGGTGATCAACGCCCCTCGGCGGCTGCTGACTCGGACCGCGACCGACTGGGCGTTCGCGACGGGCTGGATGGCCGTGCGGGCTATGCCGGAATTCGCCGCGCGCACGGCTTTTGACGCCGGAGCGCGCTATGCGGCCCGCCAAGGCGGGCCCGACCAGCTGCGCAGGAACCTGGCGCGCGTCATCGGTGTGCCGCCGAACGACGTGCCGGACGAGCTGATGCGCGCCTCGCTGGCCTCCTACGGTCGCTACTGGCGGGAGGCCTTCCGCCTGCCGACGATGAACCACCGCGCGCTGGCCCTCGAGATCGACAAAACGTTCCAAGGCGCTGACAATATCGACGCGGCCATCGCCGCCGGCCGCGGAGCTGTCCTGGCGTTGCCGCACAGCGGCAATTGGGACATGGCCGGGCTGTGGCTGGCGCAGACGCGCGGCACCTTCACCACCGTCGCGGAGCGACTCCAGCCCGAGTCGCTGCACAGGCGATTCATCGACTACCGCGAGAGCCTCGGCTTCGAAGTGCTGCCGCTGTCCGGCGGCGAACGACCACCCTTCGAGGTGCTGTGCGACCGGCTGCGCGCGAACCGGGTGGTGTGCCTGATGGCCGAGCGCGACCTCACCCGCAGCGGTGTCGAGGTCGACTTCTTCGGCGAGCCCACCCGGATGCCGGCGGGGCCGGCGAAGCTCGCGATCGAGACCGGAGCGGCACTGTGTCCAGCGCATTGCTGGAACGAGGACAACGGCTGGCCGGTCGAGGTGCACCGACCGCTGGACTGCAGCAGCGTTGACGTCAACGCCATCACGCAGGCGCTGGCCGACCAGTTCGCGACCAACATCGCCGCCCACCCCGAGGACTGGCACATGCTGCAGCCGCAGTGGCTGGCCGACCTGTCCACTGAAAGGCGGGTCAAACTGGCCCGGCTCGAGGACACCTGATGCGCATCGGGATGGTCTGTCCGTACTCGTTCGACGTGCCGGGCGGGGTGCAGTCCCATGTCCTGCAACTGGCCGACGTGGTGCGCGCCCGCGGGCACGAGGTGAGCGTGCTCGCCCCGGTTTCGCCGCACACCTCGCTGCCCGACTACGTCGTCTCCGCCGGCAAGGCCGTCCCGATTCCCTACAACGGGTCGGTGGCCCGGTTGCGGTTCGGACCGGCCACCCACCGCAAGGTCAAAAAGTGGCTTGCGGAAGGCGATTTCGACGTGCTGCACCTGCACGAGCCCAACGCGCCGAGCCTGTCGATGCTCGCGCTGAACATAGCAGCGGGTCCGATCGTGACGACGTTTCACACGTCGACCACCAAATCGCTGACCCTGACGGTCTTTCAGGGCATCCTGCGGCCGATGCACGAGAAGATCGTCGGCCGGATCGCGGTGTCCGACCTTGCCCGGCGCTGGCAGATGGAGGCTCTGGGAACCGACGCGGTGGAGATCCCCAACGGGGTCGACGTCGACTCGTTTGCCACGGCGCCGCGGCTGGACGGATATCCACGGCCGGGCAAGACGGTGCTGTTCCTGGGTCGCTACGACGAACCCCGCAAGGGCATGTCGGTGCTGCTCGACGCGCTGCCACGAGTGGTCGAGCGCTTCGCGGATGTGCAACTGCTCGTTGTCGGCCGCGGCGATGAAGACGAATTACGCCGCCAAGCAAGCAAATTGGTGAAACACATACGTTTTCTGGGTCAGGTGGACGACGCCGGAAAGGCGTCGGCGATGCGCAGCGCCGACGTCTACTGCGCGCCCAACACCGGAGGGGAGAGTTTCGGCATCGTCCTGGTCGAGGCGATGGCCGCCGGTACCCCGGTGGTGGCCAGCGACCTCGATGCGTTCCGCCGTGTGTTGCGCGACGGCGAGTGCGGTCGGCTGGTGCCGGTTGGCCCCCCAGAGTTGCAAGGCGCCGCGCTGGCCGATGCGCTCATCGAGGTGCTGGAGAACGACGTGCTGCGGGAGCGTTATGTGACGGCGGCTTCGGCGGCGGTTCGCCGCTACGACTGGTCGGTGGTGGCCAGCCAGATCATGCGGGTATACGAGACGGTCGCCGGGTCGGGCGCCAAGGTTCAGGTGGCCAGCTGATGCCGTGGCTGATTGTCGCCGCCGTGATATTGGTGGCGGTGGTCGCCCTGGTCGGCCTCTGGGCATTTCAGACGGCCAATCGGCTGGACCGGCTCAACGTCCGCTACGACCTGTCGTGGCAGGCGCTGGACGGTGCACTGGCGCGGCGCGCTGTGGTGGCGCGCGCCGTCGCGATCGATGCCTACGGCGGCGGTGCGGTGGAAGGCAGGCGGCTGGCAGCGCTGGCCGATGCCGCGGAGGGCGCGCCCCGGCGCGCCCGCGAGAACGCGGAAAACGAGCTCTCGGCCGCGCTGGCGATGGTTGATCCGGCGTCGCTGCCTGCGGGTCTGGTCGCCGAGCTGGCCGACGCGGAGGCCCGCGTGGTGCTGGCCCGCCGATTCCACAACGACGCCGTCCGGGACACCCTCGCGCTGGCCGAACGTCCTCTGGTGCGCGCGTTTCGGCTCGGCGGAACCGCCGCGCTGCCAAGCTATTTCGAGATCGTCGAGCGTGCCCACGCGTTGGCGCACGGCGGCTTGAGCGTGCCGGACGTGCGCAACCACCGCACGTCGGCGCGGGTGGTGCTGCTCGACGACACCGGCGCGGTGTTGTTGCTGTGCGGCTCGGATCCCGCAAACCCGGCGTTTCAGGACGGGGACGCGCCGAGGTGGTGGTTCACCATTGGCGGTGAGGTGCGGAAAAACGAGCGATTGGCCGAGGCCGCCGTGCGGGAGTTGGCCGAGGAAACCGGTCTGCAGATCGCGCCGTCCGACATGATCGGACCCATCTGGCGACGCGACGAGGTCTTCGAGTTCAACGGCTCGGTGATCGACAGCGAGGAGTTCTACCTGGTCTCTCGCACCCGGCGGTTCGAGCCGTCCCTCGAGGGGCGAACGGAGTTGGAACGCAGCTACATTCACGGCGCCCGTTGGTGTGACGCGAATGACATCGCCGAGCTGACCGCGTCGGGCGAGCAGGTATACCCGCTGCAACTGGGGGAGCTGTTGCCCGTGGCGAACCGGCTGGCCGATGGCGCTCGCCATCCCGGCGTACCGGAGTCGATCCGCTGATCAGGGCAAAACTCGCTTGTAGCGCACCATTAGAGTGGAAGCGCAATGGTTGAGGGAGAGACGGAGCCAGTGGACAGGCCAATGGAGGGCGCCGCCAGCGCCGCACAGTCGAACCAGGCCAAACAGACCGGAACGGCGCGGGTCAAACGCGGCATGGCCGAAATGCTCAAGGGCGGCGTCATCATGGACGTCGTCACCCCGGAGCAGGCCCGCATCGCCGAGGGCGCCGGCGCCGTCGCGGTGATGGCGCTGGAACGGGTGCCCGCCGACATCCGCGCCCAAGGCGGGGTGTCGCGGATGAGCGACCCCGACATGATCGAGGGCATCATCGCCGCGGTGACCGTCCCGGTGATGGCCAAGGCGCGCATCGGACATTTCGTCGAGGCGCAGATCCTGCAGAGCCTCGGCGTGGACTACATCGACGAGTCCGAGGTGCTGACCCCCGCGGACTACACCCACCACATCGACAAGTGGAAGTTCACCATCCCGTTCGTGTGCGGGGCGACCAATCTCGGCGAGGCGCTCCGGCGCATCGGCGAGGGCGCGGCGATGATCCGCTCGAAGGGCGAGGCGGGCACCGGCGACGTGTCCAACGCCACCACGCACATGCGCGCCATCAGCGGCGAGATCCGCCGGCTGACCTCGTTGTCCGAGGACGAGTTGTATGTGGCCGCAAAGGAATTGCAGGCGCCGTACGAGCTTGTTCTCGAAGTCGCGCGGTCGGGCAAGCTGCCCGTCACGCTGTTCACCGCGGGCGGCATCGCCACTCCCGCCGATGCGGCGATGATGATGCAGCTCGGCGCCGAGGGCGTCTTCGTGGGCTCGGGCATCTTCAAGTCCGGCGCCCCGGAGCACCGCGCCGCCGCGATCGTCAAGGCCACCACGTTCTACGACGACCCCGATGTGCTGGCCAGGGTGTCCCGTGGACTGGGCGAGCCGATGGTGGGCATCAACGTGGAGGAGATCGCGCAGCCGCATCGCCTGGCCCAGCGCGGCTGGTAAAAACAGTTCGTGGCGATCGTAGAGATCCTTGATCTCGAGCAACTCGAGGTCAACATCTACCGGGGCAGCGTATTCAGCCCGAAATCGGGATTTCTGCAGCGCACCTTCGGGGGGCATGTCGCCGGCCAGTCGCTGGTGTCGGCGGTGCGGACGGTCGACCCGCGCTACCAGGTGCACTCGCTGCACGGTTACTTCCTGCGGCCGGGGGATGCCAAGGAGCGCACGGTTTTCATCGTGGAGCGCATCCGCGACGGCGGCTCGTTTGCGACCCGGCGGGTCAACGCCATCCAGCACGGGGAGACCATCTTCAGCATGTCGGCGTCGTTCCAGACCGATCAGGAAGGCATCCACCATCAGGACGCCATGCCGGCCGCGCCGCCGCCCGACGGTCTGCCGGGCCTGACCTCGATCAAAGTCTTCGACGATGCCGGATTCAAGCAGTTCGAGGAGTGGGACGTCTGCATCGTGCCGCGCGAGCGGCTGCAACTCGTGCCGGGCAAAGCCTCTCAGCAGCAGGTGTGGTTTCGCCACCGCGACCCGTTGCCGGACGACCCGGTGCTGCACATCTGCGCGCTGGCCTACATGAGCGACCTCACGCTGCTGGGGTCGGCTCAGGTCAACCACCTCGACGTGCGCCAGCATCTACAGGTGGCGTCGCTGGACCACGCGATGTGGTTCATGCGGGCGTTCCGGGCCGACGAGTGGCTGCTGTATGACCAGTCTTCGCCGTCGGCCAGCGGCGGCCGCGCGCTGTGCCAGGGCAAGATTTTCACCCAGACGGGTGAGATGGTTGCGGCGGTGGTGCAGGAGGGGCTGACCCGATTCAAACGCGGATTCGCGCCGTGAGCGCGCCGAAGATCGGCGTCTTGGCGCTGCAGGGCGACACCCGGGAGCACCTCGCGGCGCTGCGCGAGGCCGGAGCCGAGTCGATGCCGGTACGCCGTCGCAGCGAGCTGGATGCGGTGGACGGGCTGGTCATTCCCGGCGGCGAATCCACCACCATGAGCCACCTGCTGCTCGACCTCGACCTGCTCGAGCCGCTGCGGCGGCGGCTGGCCGACGGGCTTCCCGCCTACGGCGCGTGCGCCGGCATGATCCTGCTGGCCAGCGAGATCCTCGACGCCGGCGCGCGGGGGCGGCAGGCGCTGCCACTACGCGCCATCGATATGACGGTGCGGCGCAATGCTTTTGGACGGCAGGTTGACTCGTTTGAAGGCGATATCGCGTTCGCGGATCTCGACGATCCGGTGCGTGCGGTGTTCATCCGCGCGCCCTGGGTCGAGCGGGTCGGTGACGGTGTGCGGGTGCTGGCCCGGGCGGCGGGGCACATCGTCGCGGTGCGGCAGGGGCCGATGCTGGCGACGGCGTTTCACCCGGAGATGACCGGCGACCGTCGCATCCACCACTTGTTCGTCGACATGGTCAACGGACAGCACTGAAGGTTTTTGCGGGCACATCGGCATATCCCGACGGGAAACGGCCCCACCAAAAGGGGGACGTTCGCCCACGTAGAATCGTTTACCGAACTTTCGAGCAACAGAAGAGGTAAGAGACACCGATGAGCGGCCATTCCAAATGGGCCACCACCAAGCATCAAAAGGCCGTCAAGGACGCGCGCCGTGGCAAGGAATTCGCCCGGCTGATCAAGAACATCGAGGTCGCGGCGCGCACCGGTGGCGGTGATCCCGCAGGCAACCCGACGCTGTACGACGCCATCCAGAAGGCCAAGAAGGCGTCGGTGCCCAACGACAACATCGAACGGGCCCGCAAGCGTGGCGCGGGCGAGGAGGCGGGCGGCGCCGACTGGCAAAACATCACCTACGAGGGCTACGCGCCCAACGGTGTGGCGGTGCTGATCGAGTGCCTTACCGACAACCGCAACCGCGCGGCCAGTGAGGTGCGGGTGGCGATGACCCGCAACGGCGGCACTATGGCGGATCCGGGTTCGGTGGCTTACCTGTTCACCCGCAAGGGCGTGGTCACCCTGGAGAAGAACGGCCTGACCGAGGACGACGTGCTCGTCGCGGTGCTGGATGCCGGCGCCGAAGACGTGAACGATCTGGGCGAAAGCTTCGAAGTCATTTCCGAGCCGGGAGATCTGGTCGCGGTGCGTACCGCGTTGCAAGACGCCGGCATCGATTACGAGTCGGCAGAGGCCAGTTTCCAGCCGTCGGTCAGCGTTCCCGTCGACCTCGACGGCGCCCGCAAGGTGTTCAGACTCGTCGACGCGCTGGAGGACAGCGACGACGTGCAGAACGTCTACACCAATGTCGATGTCTCGGACGAGGTGCTGGAAGCTCTCGACGAGGAATGAACGACTCGCCGCTACCCACGGTCAACCATCACGCCGACCATGCGGGTTTCGCCGGTGTGACCGGTCTGCTGACCGCCCTCGCCATGCTGATCTTGGGGCGCGGCTACGCGCGTGTGGCCGTCGAACTGGCCTCGGTGTCGGACGCCGACCGGGTCGTCGACATCGGTTGTGGCCCAGGCAATGCGGTAAGAACCGCCGCCCGACGGGGTGCGTGGGTCATAGGGGTGGATCCGTCTCCGATGATGTTGCGTCTCGCGCGCGCGGTGACACGTGACGCGTCAAAGATCAGTTGGTCGAAGGGCGGCGCCGAGGCTCTTCCCGTCACCAGCGACTGGGCAACCCTTGCGTGGTCGCTGAGGACGGTGCACCACTGGAAGGACGTCACGGCCGGCCTCGCCGAGCTGCGACGCGTGTTGGCGCCGTCGGGGCGCTTGCTCGTGATGGAGCGCGATGTCAAACCCGGGGCCACCGGCCTGGCGAGCCACGGGTGGACCGAACGGCAGGCCGAGTCCTTCGCGGCGCAGTGTCGCGAGGCGGGTTTCGTCGGCCTGCGTGTCGACCGGCATCGAGACGGTCGCGGGACGGCCTGGGTGGTGCAGGGGGAAAAAGCCATCTAGTCGTACGGATGCCGCATGTCCTCAACAGCCCGCGGATTGTCCAGCGTCGACGGCTCGAGCGAACGCGGCCCGATGTCGCCGGAGAACACGGTGGCGGCGTCGAGCACCCGCTGGTCGAGGAAACGCAGCCTGGGCGCGTCCGCCGGAACTCGCGGTGTGGGCGCGGCGTCGGCGTGCTGCGCCAGGGCGAAGCCCCAGTCACCGAAGGTCGGCACATGCACGTGGTACGGCGTGACCGCGTAGCCGGCGGCCCGAATCGTCGAGACCGTGCGCCAGAACGCGGTGGGGGTCGAATATGGGCTGCCCGCCTGCACGACCATGAGCCCGTCGGGGGCCAGCGCACGCGCGGCCAGCGCATAGAACTCGGTCGAATACAGCCGGCCCAGCACCGGTGTGTTGGGGTCGGGAAGATCGACGATGACCGCGTCGAATCGGCCTCCGACGCGGTCGATCTCGGGGCCGCGCAGCCAGGTCATCGCATCGTCGAGCACGACTTTGACGCGGGGGTCGTCCAGCGAACCGCCGTTGGCGTCGCGCATGGTGCTGCGCGCCAATTCGATCACCGCGGGGTCGAGCTCGACCTGCACGATCCTTCCGATGCCGGGCTTGCGCAACAGCTCGCGGGCCACCAAGCCGTCCCCGCCACCGAGGACGAGCACCGAGCGTGCGCCGTTCCCCAGCGCGGGATAGACGAGGCTTTCGGTGTAGCGGTATTCGTCCCGGGTGGAAAACTGCAGTCCCCCATCGAGGTACAGGCGCATGTCGCTGCCGCGGCGGGTGACCACGATCTCCTGATAGGGCGTGTGCCGGTAGGCGATGATCGGATCGGCATACAGCCGTTGCCTGCTCGTCGTCTCTATGTCGGCCGACCGCACCAGCAGCGTGGCCAGCAGCGCGAGTGCGGCCACGAGCGCGCACAGCGCGGTCACCAGCTGCCGCGCGGACACGACGCGGCGCAGCAGAAAGACCGACACGACCGCAGCCGCGGCCAGGTTGATGATGCCCGTCGCGGCCGCACCGCGGATCATCCCCAGCTGCGGCAGCAGCGCGAACGGCCAGACGAGCCCGCCCAGCAATGCGCCGAGGTAATCGGCGGCGTTGAGGTTGGCCAACGTGCGGCCGGCATCGGTCGCACCAGTCGTGCGGCCCCGTTGCAGCAGCGTCATCAGAAGTGGCACCTCGGCGCCGACCAGGCCGCCGATCAGCGCGGTGCTCGCCGCCAGCACCCACGTCGAGCCGTCGGATCCGCCGAAGAACGCGAACACCACGTACAGCGCCGCCGCCGACAACCCGCCGACGATGCCCAGCAGCGCCTCGACCGCTACGAAGGCGATCGCCGCGTGCGCCAGCAGCGGCTTGACCAGCAGGGCGCCCGCGCCCAGCGCGGCGATGTAGCCCGCGACGATCAGTGAGGTGGCGACGATCCCGCCGCCGTTGAGGCTCGCCGACAGCGTCAGCAGCGCGAGTTCGTAAATGATGCCGCAGGCCG
>Ga0182037_10000310_pt1 | contig 23181 bp, 16 predicted proteins | sample sta12Cox44000082_FD_125974 | JGI IMG/M metagenome (GOLD analysis project Ga0182037, IMG submission 125974) | Lab enrichment of tropical soil microbial communities from Luquillo Experimental Forest, Puerto Rico - statoxic.12C.oxic.44.000.082 | ecosystem: Environmental > Terrestrial > Soil >... | reverse complement strand
GGCACCGGGCTCTCGGGCGGCGCGTTGCCCGTTCGAGATGGGGTTCTGATCGTCCTGACCAGGCTCAATCGTATCCTCGACGTGGACATCGCCAACCAGCGAATCACCGTCGAGCCAGGTGTCATCAACCTGGACGTGAGCCGTCGCGTCGCACCGTTCGGCTACTACTACGCGCCGGACCCATCGAGTCAGCTGATCTGCTCCATCGGCGGCAATGTGGCGGAGAATTCAGGCGGCGCGCATTGCCTGAAGTATGGGTTCACGGTGCATCACGTGCTTGGGGTCGAAGCGGTGCTGCCCAATGGCGAGATGGTGCATGTCGGCGGCTCGGCGGTGGATGCGCCCGGGCTCGACATGTTGGGCGTGCTCGTCGGATCGGAAGGCACGCTCGCCGTCGTGACGAAGGCCACGCTTCGCCTTTTGCGAAAGCCCGAGTCCGTGCGAACGTTGCTTGCGGCATTTCCGTCGACGGATCAGGCCGGCGACGCCGTCTCTGCAATCATCGCCGCCGGCATCATTCCCGCCGCGGTCGAGATGATGGACCGCTTGACGCTCGAAGCGGCCGAGGCCGCCGTCCATCCCGGCTTTCCGGATGCCGAGGCCGTCCTGATCGTTGAATTGGATGGACCTTCCGTCGAGGTCCAGGAGCTCTTCGGGCTCGTCGAACAGATCTGCCGCCACCATGGCACGACGGCTCTGATAATCGCGAAGAACGACGACGACCGGGCGAGGATCTGGAAGGGGCGAAAGGCGGCGTTCGCGGCCATGGGGCGCGTGTCGCCAAACTACTACGTCCAGGACGGCGTCATTCCCCGCACGCAGCTGCCGGACGTGCTCCGGCGCATCCGCGAGCTGGAAACGCGGTCGGGCCTGCGGATTGGCAACGTCTTTCACGCGGGAGACGGCAATCTGCACCCGCTCGTCTGCTATGACGAGGCTGTCCCCGGTCAGGGCGAGCTCGCGGAGGAGGTCGCCAACGAGATTCTCGGGTATTGCCTCGATGCGGGCGGCTCGATCACGGGCGAGCACGGCGTCGGGGCCGACAAGGCGCATCAGATGCCGAAGATGTTCAAGGACGCCGATCTGGACACGATGCAACTCGTCCGCTGTGCCTTCGATCCGTCCGGCATCTGCAATCCAGGCAAGGTCTTTCCTACACCGCGCTTGTGCGGTGAGGTGCCGGGTCCTTACCGGCAGCACCCCGCGGAGCAGCGTCACCTGGCGGAGCGTTTCTGAGTGCGCACGGTCGAGCCCGCGACCGTTGAGGAAGTTGCGGAGCTGTTGGCCGCGGCGACGCGCTCGAACCAGCGCATTGTCATCCGCGGAGGCGGCACCACAGGCGACCGGAGCTCCGCACCCGACGGCGACATCCTCCTCACCACGACGCGCCTGAATCGGGTGCTCGCGCACCGGCATGGCGATTTGACGGCCACGGTCGAGGCCGGTGCGGTGCTGGATGATGTCAATCGGGTGCTCGCGAGACAGGGGCAATGGATTCCGCTCGATCCCCCGCGGTCCGATCGCGCGACGATCGGCGGCATCGTCGCAACCAATGACAGCGGGCCCAGGCGGCATCGATATGGGGCGCCGCGGGACCTCATCATCGGCGTTGAAATCGCACGCGCAGACGGCGTTCGCGCCAAGGCGGGCGGCATCGTCGTCAAGAACGTCGCCGGGTACGATGTTGCGCGGCTGATGGCAGGGTCATACGGGTGCCTGGGCGTCATCGTGAACGCGACGTTCAAGCTCTATCCGCGTCCGACGACGTCGGCCACGGTGGTTGCGGAGAACACATCCCCGTCGTCGGCCGGCGCGATTGTGGCGGCGATCGACCAGAACCAGTTGACGCCCACCGCGATTGAGATTCAGACGGCCGAAGTGAAATCGCCGCGGTTGCTGATCCGTTTCGAGTCGATTGAGGCGTCAATCGAGCAGCAGAGCGCGAGCGCGGTTCGCCTGGCTGCCGCTCACGGGACGCGAACGATGATTCTTCGCGGCGACGACGAGGAGCGGGAATGGTCCTCACATCGCGGGCGGCCGTGGGGCGGACCGGGCGCCGTGGCGAAGATCACGTGCCTCCCGACGGACGTCCCGGCAACCCTCGAGGCTCTCGGCGTTCTTGGGACGTCGACCGGGGCGGCGGCCGGCGAGCGCTGCGCTGAGGCGATTGGCCGCGCGAGTGTCGGTGTTCTGCTCGCTCGATTCGATGGCGAGCTCAAGTCTCAGTCACGCGCGATCGAGGCGCTCCGCCGGAGGAACGCTCCGGGGCGGGGAAGCGTCGTGCTGCTACGGGCGTCGGATGACCTCGAGGCGGCTGTCGGTCGGTGGGGGCCATTGGGCGACGCGTTCGACATCATGCGGTCGCTGAAACGGACGTTCGATCCGACCGGGACGCTGAATCCGGGCCGGGGACCGGGGGGACTCTGAGCCGAGCGCGACTCACTCGCGGTGGCCTCCGATCGACGCATCGAGCACCTCGACGAGGTGCATGACCCGGGTCGCGCGCCCTGCCGCTTCGAGCCCCGACGCGATCTGGAGCAGGCAACCCGGGTTGGACGACACGAGCGCGTCGCAGTCGGTCTGCAGCACGTGCGCCACCTTGCGATCGCGTAGCGCGCCGGCGGCTGCAGGTTCCAGCAGATTGTAGACACCCGCGGATCCACAGCAGACGTCGGACTCGGCGATCTCCCGAAGCTCGAGCTCCGGAATCGTCTGTAGGACCTGCCGCGGCGCCTGCTTGACTCGTTGGGCGTGATTCAGGTGGCACGCGTCGTGATACGCCACGCGGAGGCGTAGGGGGTGACGCGGCGCTTGCGGTTCGAGTTGCGCCAGCAGCTCAGAGATATCGACGCATCGTTCGGCAAACGCGCGTGCCCGGTCGGCATAATCAGAATCGTCGCGCAGGAGCTCTGCGTACTCTTTCATCGCCGACCCGCACCCGGCCGCGTTGATGACGATGTGGTCGAGAGGTCCGTTGCGGGCGCGGCCCGCCTGACCCGGCTCGAACGCGTCGATAAGACGGCGCGCGGCGACCCGCGCGTCCTCGATGCGGCCTGCATGGAGCATCAAGGCGCCACAGCACTGCTGCCCTTGAGGGACCACGACCTCGCACCCCTCCGCGGCCAGCACTCGGGCGGTGGCGTGATTGACTTGCGGAAAGAACACGCGCTGCACGCAGCCGAGAAGGAGCCCCACACGCCGGCGGGCCGTTCCAGCGGGGGCGATGGTCGCTGGCAGCTGGTCACGACCGTTTGGTGGCATCGCGGGCGGCGCGAGCCGCTCGAGCGCCGCAAGGCGAGCGGGAAGCATTCGGGCCAGGCCGGATGCGCGGAAGGCGCGCTGGATGCCCAGGCGTTGCGCCGTTCGCAACGCCCGAGCGATCCACCGCAAGCGCCGAGGATACGGTAACAGGCCAAACAGCAGCCCTCGATACACACGGTCGACGAGCGGCCTTGTGCCGAGCTGCTCAACGAGAGGCCGTGTGTGTTCGATCAACTGGTCGTATCGGACGCCGGACGGGCAGGCCGTGACGCACGCCATGCATCCCAGACAGGCGTCCATGTGACGCTCGAAGCTCTCCGAGATGGTCGTCCGCGCCTCGAGGTGCGCCTTCATCAGATAGATACGGCCGCGCGGAGAGTCAGCCTCGCGCCCCCACAGCAGGTAGGTCGGGCAGGCCGGAAGGCAGAAACCGCAGTGCACGCAGTCGTTCGCGAGCTCCAGGAGATAGCCGCTATCGTTCAGGCGTCACGACCTTTCCCCCGAGCGCGTCCGTGAACAGGTTGCCGTCCTTCGCGATCACTCCGTTCACCAGGACGTATTCCATGCCTTCGGCGATTTGATGCGGTTCCTGATACGTCGCCGCGTCCCGGACTCGAGCAGGATCGAAAATCAGCACGTCCGCCCACGCACCGGGCCTGAGCATACCGCGATCCTTCATGCCATACACGGACGCCGGCAGGCTCGTCATCGAGCGAACGGCAAACGGCAGATCGATGACGCCGCGGTCGTGCACGTACACGTGGAGCTTGCGGGCAAACGCGCCGTTGCCGCGCGGGTGCGGTTTGCCCTGCCCGAACGGTACGAGGTCGCCGTCGGTGCACGTCATGGTGAACGGCTGCCGCATGATGAGCTCGATGTCACGCTCCGACATGTTGAACGACACGAGGCCCGCGCCCCCTTTGCGAAGGAGCGCCATTGCCGTTTCCTCGGGCGCCAGGCTCATCGCCGTGGCGACGGCTGTCAATGACTTCCTCTCGAGCGACCGGTCCGGGCGATACACCGCGATCACCAGGCTGTCGGCTCCGCCCCGGCGCTCGAGATTGCGTCGCATATCGGCGGCAAGTCGATCGTGATCGGCGCCGTCGATGCGTTTGATGAGCTCAGGCTGCCCGCCGACTTCGGCCCACCGAGGGACGAGCGCGCCGACAATGCTCGTGCCGCTCGCGTCGTAGGGGTATTGGTCCGCGTAGACCTCGACGCCGCGGTTGCGCGCCTGAGCAATGCGCTCGACGAGCGCCATCGACAGCCCCCAACTGGCGGGTCCGAGCGCTTTCATGTGCGCGACGATAGCGGGAATGTGTCCCTCTTCGGCGATGCGGATGACCTCTTCTACGGCGCCGACGACGCCGATGCTGTAGTCGGCTTCGTCGCGGATGTGGCTCTCGTACCCCCCGCCCATCTCGCCCACGATCTTCGCGAGCGCAATGACCTCCTCGGTCCGGGCGTAGCTGCCGGGCGCGTAGTAGAGACCCGAAGACAGCCCGATGCCGCCCGCTTCCATGCCGCGCCGGGCGAGCGTCACGATCTGCTCGAGCTCGGCGGGCGTCGGGTCGCGATCGGCCATGCCGACGACCTCGCGGCGGATGGAACCGTGCGGCACGTAGAGTGCGACGTTGACACCGACGCCGCGCTGCTCGAAACCCGCGTGTTGCGCTCGAAGATCGATTGGTCCGCTGCCGTCGGGGTTGAGAGCGACGGTCGTGATCCCTTGGGCAAGCAGCTGGCGCCCTTCCTTCAGCGGGCCTGCGAGGCCGTCGGCGGCGTGTGAATGAACGTCGATGAACCCGGGTGAGACGGTCAACCCTTTCGCATCGATGACGCGCGCCGCGGTCGCCGCCGGGAGGCGGCCCATGTCTACAATGCGTCCCCCACGGATCCCGATATCCACCGCCCGCCAGGGATTGCCGGTGCCGTCAAGCACTCGGCCGTTTCGAATCAGCACATCCAAGCGCGCGGGCTGAGACGCCAGCGGGACGGCCACGAGCAGCCAGAGCAGAGGAGTCAGCAGGTGTCGCACGCCGATGCACATGTTAGCTCGACCTGAGCGCGAGCCACGCGTCGCGTAGGTTATGCTAGATCGGCTCTCGTCGATTCCACGCCCTCCAAGATGCACGCCGCCGTCGTTGTCGCAGGGGATCTCGGGCGCAGTCCTCGCATGCAGTACCACGCCCGCGCGCTGGCCGCCAGCGGCGTTGACGTGGACTTCGTCGGCTACGCGGGCGCGCCACTTCCGAAGTCCCTTGCTGCAGATTCGCGCATCACCGTTCACACGATCCCGAACGCGACGCTCAGGGAGCGGGTGGGAGGTTGGCCGGTCATGTCCTCGCTCCTGTACGCGTTCGCCGCATTCATCGACGGCTTCCGTTTGAGCGTACGGCTCTTCGTCGCGCTGTTGCGCCTGCCGACATTCGATCTCCTGCTCGTGCAGAATCCGCCTGCCCTGCCGACGCTGCACGTCGCCTGGATCGTGGCTCGCCTGCGCGGGGCACGCCTGATCGTCGACTGGCACAACCTCGGCTACACGATCCTGGCGCTGCGCCTGGGGCGAGGGCACCCGGCTGTTCGGCTTGGGCGCTGGTTGGAGAAGATCGCGGGGCGAGCGGCTGACGCAAACCTCTGCGTCTCGCGGGGGTTCGCGAAATTCCTTACCGATCGCTTCAAGCTGTCGACTGTCCGCGTCCTGTACGATCGCCCGGCGTCGGCGTTCGTATCGATTGAGCGAACGGAGCGCGAGCAGATCAGGCAAGCGCTGTTCACACGCCTGGGGATTCGCGGGGCGGGCCCCGTGGGGTTCATCGTGAGTCCGACCGGCTGGACGGCCGACGAGGATTTCGACGTCGTCATCGATGCGGTGCTTCAGATCGAGGACCGCATCCGCGGCTGGGAGGCTGGCGGTCCGTCCCGGCGGTTCCCGGATCTGGTCATTCTCGTCACGGGCGACGGCACCCGGCGCGCCGAATTCGAGCGCCGGTTCGCCGGTCTACCCGCGCGCCGCATCCAGCTCCGCACGCGATGGCTCGATCCCGAGGACTACCCTCGTGTGGTGGGCAGCGCCGACCTTGGACTCTGCCTCCACCGCTCATCGTCCGGCGTCGACATTCCGATGAAGGTCGTCGATCTGTTTGGCGCAGGCGTGCCGGTGTGCGCGCTGGATTACGGCGCGTGCCTGGCGGAGCGGGTCCGGCACGGCGACAACGGCCTCCTCTTTTCGACGGCCCGTCAGCTGGCGGATCTGCTGTTCGATCTGTTCGAGACGTTCCCCGTTGGCTCGTCGCAGCTCGATCGGCTGCGCGCAGGATCGCGGCGAGCCGCGCGGCCGACATGGGAGGAGGGGTGGGCGAGCGAAGCCAAGCCGCTGCTCCTGGGAACCGCGGCGTCGCTCTGAATGTCGTGGCGAGCTGGCCCTATAATGGGCTTTTTCTCAGGAGATCGGCATGGCTGACGTCGCAACTCGAATGGACGTCGAGACCCTCGACAATTTCATCGGCGGCCGCTGGGTGATATCCAGCGCGACCAGTTATTACGACGTCCACAATCCGGCCGTGGGCGACGTGATCGGTCGCACGCCCCTTTCGACAGCCGCCGATGTCGGCGCCGCCGTTGACGCCGCGGCCGCGGCGCTTCCTGGGTGGCGGGATACTCCGGTGAACGCGCGCGCGCAGGTGCTCCACAAGTTCAAGGGAGCGCTCGAGCAGCACTTCGAGGAGCTGGCCCGGATCGTCACAACCGAGCACGGCAAGACGCTTGACGAAGCTCGGGGAAGCGTGCGCCGTGGGATCGAGTGCGTCGAGGTTGCCTGTGGTGCGCCGTCGCTGATGCAGGGCTCCGCGCTCGAGGACATCGCAAGCGGGATCGACTGCCACGTCGTGCGGCAGCCCCTTGGTGTGTGCGCCGCGATTGCGCCCTTCAATTTTCCTGCGATGGTGCCGATGTGGTTCCTGCCCTTTGCCATCGTGACCGGCAACACATTCGTGTTGAAGCCGTCGGAGCAGGTGCCGCTGTCGCAGCGGATGATGGCCGAGTTGCTTCAGAAGTGTGGCCTCCCTCCGGGCGTCGTGAACCTCGTGAACGGCGGCAGCGAAGTCGTGAACGCGCTCTGCGATCACCCCGGGATCCGAGCCATCTCCTTCGTGGGCTCCACGCCGGTCGCCAGACACGTCTATCAGCGCGCCACTCACGCAGGAAAGCGGGTCCAGGCGCTCGGCGGCGCGAAAAACTTCGTCGTCGTCATGCCCGATGCCGATCTCGATCGATCCATGGCGGCGATCGCCGAGTCGTTCTACGGTTGCGCCGGCGAACGGTGCCTGGCGGGGAGCATGCTCGTGCCCGTTGGCCACGTCCACCAGGAAACGCGCGATCGCATGGTCGAGGCGGCGAAATCATTGAGGGTCGGCGACGGGACCCAGCCTGGCGTGACGATGGGGCCGGTGATCAGTGAGAGGCACCGCGAGCGCGTGCGGGGCTACATAGACAAGGGCGTGGTCGACGGGGCCAAACTGCTCGTCGACGGCCGGGACACGCGAGTGCCCGACCGGCCGCGGGGCTACTTCGTCGGGCCGACGCTGTTCGACGAGGTCTCGATACGGATGACGATCGGGCACGACGAGATCTTCGGACCAGTGGCCGCGATCTCGCCTGTGAAGTCGCTCGATGATGCGATCGCCCTGATGAAGTCGCATCCCAACGCCAACGCGGCGTCGATCTTCACATCGCGCGGGAAGGCCGCGCGCGAGTTTGCGAAGCACGCCACGGCGTCCATGGTCGGCGTCAACGTCGGCGTGGCCGCGCCGATGGCGTACTTTCCGTTCGGCGGGGCCAAGGACAGCTTCTTCGGCGATTTGAAGGCGCACGGCCGCGACGCGTTCGAGTTCTACACGGACAAGAAAGTCACGATATCGCGCTGGTTCTGACAGGGCACGGATGCGCACGCTCATCACCAACGGCACGATCGTGACGGCGGTCGATCAGTACGAGGGCGACGTGCTCGTCGAGGACGAGCGAATCGCCGCGATTGGCACCCGCCTCGACATCCGCGCCGACAAAAGCATCGATGCCACGGGCAAGTACGTCCTTCCCGGCGGCGTCGATGTGCACACGCACCTCGACATGCCGTTCGGAGGCACGACCTCTGCCGACGACTTCGAGTCCGGCACGATCGCTGCGGCATTCGGCGGCACGACCTCTATCGTCGACTTCGCCATCCAGTACAAGGGACAGACGCTGCACCACGCGTGGGAAACGTGGATGAGAAAGGCCGAGAGCAAGGCGGTCATCGACTACGGCTTTCACATGATCATGACCGACCTGAACGACCAGACCGAGCAGGAAATGGACGCGCTGGTCTGTCAGGGCGTGACGTCCTTCAAACTGTTCATGGCGTATCGCGGCGTGTTCATGCTGGACGACGGCAGCATTTTCAAGGCGCTGCTTCGAACGGGCAAGAACGGCGGGATGATTTGCATGCACGCCGAGAACGGCGACGTCATCGACGTGCTCGTCCAGCGCGCGCTCCGGGCGGGTCAGACGGCTCCGAAGTATCACGCGCTCACGCGGCCAGCGCGGGCGGAGGCGGAAGCGACGCACCGAGCCATCGCCCTCGCCGAGATCGCGGACGTACCGGTTTACATCGTGCACCTTTCGGCAGCCGAGGCGCTCGAGATGGTGGCCGAGGCGCGCGATCGTGGTCTTCCCGCGTACGCCGAAACGTGCCCCCAGTATTTGTTTTTGTCCTACGATAATTATGAGGAGCCGGACTTCGGCGGCGCCAAGTACGTGATGAGCCCTCCGCTGCGCGAGAAAGCCAAGCAGGCGCAGCTCTGGCAGGGGCTCGCATTCAACGATCTCCAATGCATCTCGACCGATCACTGTCCCTTCTGCATGAAGGAGCAGAAGGAGCTCGGTCGCGGCGACTTTTCGAAGATTCCCAACGGCGCGCCGGGCATCGAGACCCGCATGAGCCTCGTGTATGACGGCGGCGTGCGGGAAGGGCGCATCTCGTTGAACCGGTTCGTCGAGCTGATATCGACGTCTCCCGCGAAGATCTTCGGCCTGTTTCCGCGCAAAGGCACCATCGCCCCCGGATCGGACGCCGACATCGTCATCTTCGACCCCAATCGCACGGTTACGCTGGCAGCCAAGACGCTGCACATGAAAGTGGACTACAACCCTTATGAAGGGCGCCGGGTGACCGGCGCCGCCGATACGGTCCTGTCGCGCGGGCGGGTGGTGATCGAGAACGGCCAGTTCGCCGGACGAGCGGGGCAAGGTTCGTTCTTGAAGCGCCGAGCGCGCACGTAGCGGCATGGAGCTGTGATGTCGGCCGATCTTTCAACGACGTTTACGGGCCTGCGATTCCCGAACCCGTTCCTGCTGTCATCGGCGCCGCCGACCGAGTCGGAGTCGAATATCCTGCGCGCCTTCGAAGCCGGATGGGGGGGCGTGGTCACCAAGACCATCGGCTTGCACCCCGTCGTGAACGTCGTCGGACCAAAAACGAAGTTCCTGCGCGCCGATGGCGATTCACCGCACCTGTCGATGAAGAAGCGGCCCGGCACGGCGCTGCATTCGTCATGGAACTGGGAGCTCATTTCGGACAAGACGCTCGACTGGTGGGTGCCCCGGCTCGCACGGATCAAGAAGGCGTTTCCGGACCGCATCCTGGTCGCCTCGGTCATGGCGGGCTCGGGGAACGAGACTGAGCTGCGCCACTGGCAGGAGCTCGCCGTGGCATGTCAGGAGCAGGGGTGTGACGCGCTGGAGCTGAACCTGTCGTGTCCCCACATGGACCGGCCCGACATGGGGTCGAACGTCGGCAAGGACACCGAGCTGGTCTCGATCGTCGCCAAGGTGGTCAAAGAGGTGGCGACGGTTCCGGTATGGGCCAAGCTGACGCCGTCGACCACCGACATTGTCGTCGAGGCGAGGGGCGCGTTCCTCGGCCAGGCGGACGCCGTCTCATCGTCGAATACGTTCACGTCGCTGCCGCTCGTCGATCCGGAGACGCTCGAGTTCGAGGTGAACGTCGACGGTCTCGTGTCGACCGGCGGCCTGGGCGGGCCCGCGATCCTCCCGCTGTCGCTCGCCAAGATGTCACAGCTCACGCAGGCCTTTCCCGATCGGAGCTTCTCGGGCATCGGCGGCGTCTCGACCTTCGAGCATGCGCTCAATTACTTCCTGCTCGGGTGCGGCACCGTGCAGGTGTGCACGGCCGCGATGCTGGACCACGCGATCGGACCGAACGTCATCCGGCAGTTGCGCGACGGGCTGGGGCGCTTCCTCGACGAGCACGCCGACAAGGGCTGGACACACGTCTCGGACATCGTTGGTCTGCGCCGCGACCGGGTCGTCGCGCAGGCGAAGATTCGGCGGCCGGATGAACGAGATTATCGTGGCGGGTATGAACACGATGCGTATGACGCCGAGGGATACGCCGAACGCGCCATCAAGTGAGGCGGCGCCGCGGTCACGTGAAGCGACGCGCGTTACGCGTCGCAGTCGGCGCGGCGATCGGCGCGCTCGCATTCGCATCCGGCTGCGGCGACGCGCGGGATTTCGCGTTTCGCGTCGCGCTGGATCGGCAGTTCGACGCCTACGTCAGGATCGTACTCGCGCTCGGGCAGCGCGACGCTGATTCTCTGGACTTCTACGCGGGCCCCCCCGTCTGGCTCGATCGCGCGCGAGCGGAGCAGACGCCGTTGCCCGAGATTCGGCGAGCCGCTGCCGCGCTCGTTGACGAGCTCGCGAGAGACGGGGCCAGGACCGCGGTGGACCGGTCGCGTCGCGCCTTTCTCTCCCGCCAGCTCGCGGCCGTCGTCGCGCGCGTCGATCTGTTGACAGGCCGTCATCTCTCCTTTGATGAGGAGAGCCGAGAGCTGTTCGGCGTGGACGCCGGCACCCGTGATCCGTCCGCCTTCGAGGCCGCGCGCCGGGAGCTCGACGCGCTCCTGCCCGGGCACGGCACTTTGGCGCCGCGCTACCGCGCGTTCGATCGGCGATTCGTCGTCGCGCGCGACCGGGTGCCCGTGGTCGTGACGCGGGCCGTCGAGGCCTGCCGTCGCGTGACCTTTGATCATCTATCGCTCCCGCCGAACGAGGGCGTGAGCATCGAGTACACGCACGGGATGCCCTGGAGCGCGTTCACCCGCTACGAAGGCCACGGCCGAAGCCGAACGGTCATCAACCTGGACTTCTCGTACACGGTCGATCGTCTCCTCGAGCTCGCGTGTCATGAAACGTATCCCGGCCATCACGCCATCAACAGCCTGATCGACCTGCCGGTCCAACCGATGTTCTCGCCGCAGACCTTGCGAACCGAAGGCGCGGCGACGTTTGCCGTCGAGCTCGCATTTCCAGGAACGAGCCGGGTCGTGATCGAACGCGAACTGTTCGCGCTTGCGGGGCTCTCCCCGGGGGTCGGACCGGCAGGGCTTCCTCTGGCGGAGGTCGCCGATGTCGGCCATGTCGAGACCTATCTGCGAGTTGCGCGCCTTGTCGATCGGCTCCGCTGGGTGCAGGTGGATATCGCGCGGCGCTATCTCGATGGCGACCTGGAATTCGTCCGCGCCGCGACGGCGCTCGAGGACGAGGCGCTCATGCCCCAGGAGTCGACAGAGGCGACGCTCAAGTTCTTCAACGAGTTTCGAACCTACGCCGTCACCTATACCGTCGGGCGCGACCTGGTCGACAATGATGTCCGGTCGCGAAGCGGGGCGGCCCGGTGGCAGGCATATCAGGACTGGATCAGGCCATAATCTCGCCCTTTAGGAGAAGCGTATGCGCTGGTTGGTGACGATCCTCTGCGTTCCCGCACTTGCAACGGCGTGCTCGACCTCGGGCAAGACGGCCTCCGCCGACGGAGCGCCGGCGGCCAGGCCGGCCGCGTCGCGGCTCGGCATCCGTCCGGACGGCGATACGGAGATCAAGCCCGACCTCTCGAAGATCACGAACGACGATCTCAAGAGGGTTTTCACCTACATCGATGAGCACATCGACGAGCACGTCGAAAGCCTGCAGAAATGGATTCGGCAACCGAGCATCTCGAACAGCGGCGAGGGCATCCCTGAATCGGCGGAAATGGTCAAGGGCTTCTTCGAGCAGCTTGGATGCCAGGAGTCTCGCGTGTTCGACGTCGGCATCACCGAGTGGGGTGCGCCGGGAAACCCCGTCGTGTATGCGCGCTGCGACGAAGGCGCGCCGCGAACGATCGCGATCTACTGGCAATACGACACGATGCCGGTCACGCAGCCCGATGCCTGGTCGTCGCCGCCGTTCGAAGCGCGCCTCGTCGAGCAGCCGCCGTACAAGAAGGTCCTGATCGGTCGCGGCGCGACCAATTCAAAGGGTCCGGAGATGGCTCAGCTCAACGCCCTGCTGGCGATCAAGGCCGTGACGGGCAAGCTGCCGGTGAACATCGTCTTCGTGGCCGAGGGCGACGAGGAACGTATAGACGTCGGCGTGCGAAAGTTCGTCAAGGATCATCCCGATCTCCTCCGGAACGTGGAGGCCCTGATCGGCGAGTCCGGATCCCAGGCGCCGAGCGGCAGCGCCGGCGTGGGGGGCGGCTCTGAAGGGTGTGTGTATTTCGAGCTCACGACGAGCGGCCGCTCATGGGGCCGCGGTCCCGTCCAGTCGGACATTCACGGCAGCAACAAGCGCTCCGTCGACAGCCCTGCCTGGCGGCACATGAAGATGCTCGCATCTCTCGTGTCCGATGACGGCAATACGCCGCTCGTGAAGGGATTCTTCGACGGCGTCGAGCCGCTGTCGGTGCCGGAAGTCGAGCAGCTGAAAACGGCGGCGGCCAAGACGGACATGAAAATCGCGGCGGCCAATCTCGGCGTCGCCCGGTTCATTTCCGATGATCCGTTTACGATGCTCAAGATGGGCCGCTACGGGACCTCTTTCAATCTCGACGGGATCTGGGGCGGCAACATGTATGCGGGAGGAGCCGGAGCGATTCTCCCGAACAAGATCACGTCGAAACACAACATACGCTACGTGCCCAAGATGAACGGCATGCAGATCGTCAAGCGGATCCGCGAGCAGCTCGATCGCAACGGTTACAAAGACGTCGAGCTGAAGGTCATCGGCGACGTGCCGTGGTCGAAGATGTCGTACGACACCGATATCGCGCGCGCGATGACCGAGATGTACGATCAGTTCGATATTCCGCACGGCGCGCCGGCGCACTACTCGAGCATCCTCGGCGGCTACTGGCCGGCCTATCTGTTCTCGAACGAGGAGGTCGGCGAGCGCGTCGCGCCGGTGTCGATGCCGATTGGCATGGGGGGCGCCGGACACGGCGGCAATGCCCACGCTGCCAACGAGTACTACGTCATCGAGGGCGCGGGCAAAGTCTACGGGATGGCGGGGGCAGAAAAGGCGCAGGCCGCAATCTTCTATAACTTTGCGGCTCAGACGAAGGCGGTCCAGACCCATTGATAGCGCCCCTGATTTCGGTTCGCGATCTCGCGAAGGTCTACCAAGTCGGGGAGGTGTCGGTCCACGCGCTCCGTCATGTCACGCTCGACATCGACTCGGGGGCGTTCCTGTCCGTCGTCGGGCCGTCCGGCTCGGGTAAGTCAACCTTCATGCACATCGTCGGCTGCCTCGACCGTCCGACGGACGGGCGTTACCTGCTGAACGGCCGAGATGTATCGCGTCTCTCGGACGATGAGCTGTCGCTCGTCCGCAACGAGCAGATCGGCTTCGTGTTTCAGGGGTTCAATCTCCTGCCGCGCACGTCTGCGCTCGAAAACGTGGAGCTGCCGCTGCTGTACGCCAACCACGGGCGTATCTCGCCGCGCGAGCGCCGCCGGCGCGCGCGTGCTGCGCTCGATTCGGTGGGACTCGCGGATCGCGCCGACCATCACCCGAACCAGCTGTCGGGCGGCCAGCAGCAGCGCGTGGCGATTGCCCGCGCTCTGCTGAACAACCCGTCGATTCTGCTGGCCGACGAGCCGACGGGCAATCTCGACAGCCGTACCAGCGTAGAAGTGATGGAGATCTTCCAACGGCTGAATGCCGAACGAGGCATTACGATCGTGCTGATTACCCACGAGCAGCAGGTAGCCGACTACGCCTCCCGGATCGTCCGTTTCAAGGACGGTCTCATTGTCGACGACCGCCCGAATGCGACGCGGACCTTCGCGTTGCACGAGCTCGCGACGCTCGGGGCGGGTGCGAGGAGCGAGGCCGACTGATGTCCATCGGCTCAAGTCTCGCGATTGCCGTCAAGGCGCTGGGCCGACACCGCCTGCAGACCGCCCTGACGATGCTTGGGATGACGATCGGGGTGGCCGCGGTGCTGACGATGATTGCGCTCGGACGGGGCGCCGAAGCGGCGATTGAGCAGCAGGTCCGGGCCGCCGGCATGAACCTGATCGTCGTCACCGCGGGCAACTACAAGCTCAAGACCGAAGACGATTTCGGCGGCGTCGTGGATCATCAGGCGCGGCTCGGAGCGCGCGAGCCGCGAGCCACGAGCGACGAGCTACGAGTTGTGCCTGTCTTGTTTCATCCAGAAAACGACCCGATGGAGAAGCACGATCACCCGACCGCGAGCCAGCGCCTCGGGGACCTGGAAGCCGGTCTTGGCGCCGCCGCGACGCTCACGTCGGACGACGCCGACGCGATTCGGCGTCTGGGGGGCGTGCAGTACGTAGCGGAAGGGGTTCATCAGAACGCGCATGTGGTGAACGGCGCGAAACGCTGGTTCACGCGGTTGAACGGCACCGATGTGCAGCTCCCGCTGATTCGGCGCGCATGGACCTTTCAGGCCGGCCGCTTCTTTACGCCCCGTGAGCAGCGGAATGCCGCGCAGGTGATCGTGGTCGGCAGCGTCGCCGCCCAGCGGTTGTTCGGTCACGATGGCTCGATTGACGACCCGATCGGGAGGGAGCTCAAGATCTGGAACCAGCCGTTCCGGGTCGTCGGGGTGGTGACCAGCACGAGCTGGGTTGTGGCCCCCGCACCCGGCGATGGGCAGTTCGATGCCGTCTACGTTCCGTTCACGGCGTTGCACCGGTTGCTGAACGTCTCGAAGCTGAATGACATCACGATCACGGCCGCGTCGACGGGCGAGGTCACGCGGGTCTCGAAGGACGTGACGGAGCTGTTGCGCGTGCGCCACGGCATCGGCCCGTCGATGCCGGACGATTTCACCGTCGCGACGCAGGCCAGGCAGGCGCTGGCTGCGGGCGGGATGCGACCCGACGTCGCCCGGGCCGTCGTTGGCAACGTGTCCGGACTCGACAAGGTCACGCTCGAACAGTTGGCGAAGACGCTCGAGCGCGCGAGTCGGACCATGACAGCCCTCCTCGCCTGCATTGCCGGCGTGTCGCTGCTCGTTGGCGGCATCGGGATCATGAACATCATGCTGCTGTCGGTCACCGAGCGAACGCGCGAGATCGGCGTGCGAAGGGCCGTTGGCGCCCGGGCCAGCGACGTCCGCCGGCAGTTCGTCGCCGAGGCCATCACGCTCAGCCTGGTCGGCGGGTTCGCCGGCGTGGTGCTGGGCATCGCGGCGTCGATGGGCATCGCGCAGTTCCTGCGATGGTCGACGAGCGTGTCGCCGTCCGCCGTCGCGCTCTCGTTCGGAATCGCTGCGCTCGTCGGCGTCTTCTTCGGCTGGTATCCGGCACGGCAAGCCGCACGCCTGGACCCCATCCAGTCGCTCCGGTATGAATGAGGAATCTCATCGTTAACTTCCACTTGGCCGCCCGCGCGCTCAGCCGCGACACGCTGCGCACGGCGCTCACGATGCTCGGGATGATCATTGGCGTCGGCGCCGTCGTGATGATGGCGGCGCTTGGAAACGGCGCCGAGCGCACGGTGGAGCAGGAGGTCCGCTCGGCGGGGACGAACCTGGTGAACGTCCGCGCCGGCAATTACACGCGGGGGGGCGAGGACTCGAACATCCCGAGCGGCCTTGGGGCGGCGACGACCTTGAGCGTCGGGGACTTGGACGCCATTCGGCGCGATGTCAAGGGTGTGAAGCACGCGGCGGCGACAGTGCGACTGCGTGCGTGGGTCGCGGAGGTTCGGGAGACGGCGGGCTCGGGAGCAAACCAGATTCTCCGGCGGTTCTACGGCCAGGTCGTCGGAACGGACGTCGAGTGGCCGGCAATCTTTGCAAGCTCTACCGGGTCGTCTGGGCCCGGCCGGTTCTTCAACGACCACGAGGTCGCCTCGCGCGCCAGCGTTGCCGTCCTGGGTCGCGCTGTCGCCGAGCGCCTCTTCGGCGGATCAGCGAACGTGGTCGGGCGCACGGTGGCCATGCGCGATCGCCGGTTCACGATCGTCGGCCTCTTGCGTACGTCCGACGAAGATCAGAGCGAGACCGTGTTCGTGCCGTACACGGCCCTTCAGGATCTCCTCAGCATCGCTCATCTGCATGGGATCACCGTCGAGGTGGTGCAGTCCGGCGACGCCTCGCGCGTCGCGTCGGACATTGCCGGGCTGCTTCGGGGCCGGCATCGCGCCTCCACCGAAGCCGCGAGCGCCGCGGTTGCGCGCTTGCGACAGGGCGGCATCCTGGGGAACCAGATGCCACGCTCCGGGATCCCGGGTGCGGCACCCGCGCCGGGGTCGGAGCCCGGGATTCCCGGCGCGGCGGGCCCGCCGGATGACTTCACGGTGAAGACGCAGGCGGCCGAAGCGCTCAGCAAGGGGCTCTACACCTCCGTCGCTGCGTTCGTTCTGGCCAACATGCCGAAGCTGGACGAAATCAACATGCAGGAGATGGCGAGCACGCTCCAGCGCGCCGGCGCCACGATGACGGCGCTTCTCGCCGGCATCGCCGCGATCTCGCTCGTCGTCGGCGGCATCGGGATCATGAATATCATGCTCGTGTCGGTGACCGAGCGAACGCGAGAGATCGGCCTCCGCCGCGCGGTCGGCGCCCGCGCCCGGGACGTCCGCATGCAGTTTCTCGTGGAGGCCGTGACGCTCGCGCTGGCGGGCGGGGCCGTCGGGCTCGTTGCCGGGTGGGTTTCGTCCGGGTTGCTGACGTGGGCGCTCGAGTGGCCGACGGCAGTCTCGGCGTCGTCCATGGCGCTCGCGTTGGCCGTCGCGGCGGCGGTCGGCGTGTTCTTCGGGTTCTACCCGGCCGAGCGCGCGTCGAAGCTCACGCCCATCGACGCGCTTCGCCATGAATGATTCGGCCGGACGGTCCGGCTCGCCCGGTGCAGAACGAGCTGCCGGGCGTCGAGTCCCGGCGACCGGCATTTTGTTGGGGGGGCTGTTGTTTTTCACGGCATGCCGCGCCTCGACGCCTGATCCGATGACGACGGCGGCCGCCGAAGCCGCGGGGGCCTCTTCCAGCGCTTCGGGGGCCACCGCCATCGCGCCGCCGGCCCAACCGGCAACCGTGCCCCACGGAGATCACAACCCTCATCATGGAGGCGTGGTCTTGATGAAGGGGGACCTTCACTACGAGGTGGTTGTCGACAGGTCGGGCCGCGAGCACCACTTGTATTTCAGCGATGCCGTTCGCGAAGACCTCCCGGCTTCGGTCGCGTCGAGCGCGTCGCTGACGATCCGCGGCGAAGGCGAGCCCGAGGAAACGATCCCGCTCCAGATCGACAGCACGGGCGAGAGCTGGATCGGATCGGGCCGAGCAGTCGCGGAGCTCGGATCGGGTCGGAATATGATTACAGTACGCGTGGCGTTCACCGTGGCGAACGATCCGTATTGGATCGACGTGCCGCTCCCATGATCGGGAAACGGACCTCGACGGCGTCGGCGAGTCTCGCCCGAGCTAAATAGAATGCGCCCGGTTCGGGACATGATCGTCACCGAGCGCGCCCTGCCGGACGGCCGCGTGGAGCTGTTCGATTCGGCCAGGATTCGAGCCAGCCCGCTTTACAACGACGACCTCGCGCCGGTTCCGGCCGTGCGGCGCAACTGGACGACCTACAACTATGCGGCGCTGTGGGTCAGCATGGCCCACTGCATCCCAACCTACATGCTCGCTTCGGGGCTGATGGCGTCGGGAATGAGCTGGGCCCAGGCGCTGTTCACCATCCTCCTCGGGAACACGATCGTGCTCGTGCCGATCCTGCTCAACTCGCATCCGGGCACGAAGTACGGCATCCCGTTCCCGGTCTTTGCCCGAGCGGCCTATGGCACCCTCGGCTCGAACGTGCCTGCGCTGATGCGGGCGCTCGTCGCCTGCGGGTGGTTCGGGATCCAAGCGTGGATCGGTGGGGAAGCGCTCCACACGCTCCTGAGGGCGCTGATCCCAGCCTGGCCGACTCTTCTCGGAGCGGGCTTCGGCGGCCACACGACGACCGAGTGGCTGTCGTTCCTGCTGTTCTGGGGTCTGAACGTCGCCATCATCTACCGCGGGATGGATCTCGTTCGCGAAGTCGAGAACTGGGCGGCACCGTTCGTGCTCGTGATGACGGCCGTGCTGGTCTGGTGGGCGATCCGCACCGCCAACGGGCTAGGCCCCCTTCTGTCACGCCCGGCGAAGTTTCGCACGCTCTCGGAATTCTGGCCGGTCTTCGTACCGTCGCTCACCGCCATGATCGGGTTCTGGGCGACGCTGTCGCTGAACATGCCCGACTTCACGCGCTTCGGCCGCAGCCAGCGCGAACAGATGATCGGCCAGATCGTCGCGCTGCCGACGACGATGTCGGTGTTTGCAGCAATGGGGGTGGTGATCACCAGCGCGACGGCGATCATCTACGGCCAGGCGATTTGGGATCCGGTTCAGCTCGTCGGCAGATTCTCGTCGCCCATCGTCGTCTCGGTGTCGATGCTCACCGTGGTCGTCGCCACAATCGCGGTCAATATCGCGGCAAACGTCGTGTCGCCGGCAAACGATTTCGCGAACGCGTTTCCGCGACTCATCAGCTTTAAGACGGGCGGCCTGATCACCGGGCTCCTGGGGATCGTCATCCAGCCGTGGAGGCTTCTGGCGGATCCCTCGGGTTACATCTACGCCTGGCTGCTCGGGTATTCGGGCGGTCTCGGATCGATTGCCGGCGTGCTCATCGCAGACTACTGGATCGTCCGCCGGAAAGAGCTCGCGCTCGAAGACCTGTACTTGGCCGGCGGCGCCTACCGGGGCTGGAATGCGGGGGCGATTGCGGCGACCGCCATCGGATGCGCCCTCGCCTGGGGCGGGCTCGTCGTTCCAGCCCTCAGACCGCTGTATGACTACGCGTGGTTCGTCGGATTCTTTGCAGCCGGGGCTGCGCACGTGGCGCTGAAGCGTGTCACCCGCTCGGGAAGCTGAGTCCGCGTATACTGGCCACTTCGACGGTCATGACTCTGGCGGATACAGCTTTCCTTCCCATGACGCGCGAGGCGCGCGTCAACCAGCGCAACGCGGTCCTCGCCGGATTTCTCGGCTGGACGCTCGATGCCTTCGATTTCTTCATCCTCACGCTCATCATCGACGACGTGGCCAGGTCGTTTGGCCGGACGCGTCCCGACATCGCTTTGGCGCTGACCGCGACGCTGGCGATGCGTCCAATCGGCGCGGTCGTCTTCGGCGTCATGGCGGACCGTCTCGGACGCCGGCTGCCGCTGATGCTGAATGTCACGCTTTATGCGTTGTTGTCGGTGCTGTCCGGTCTTGCGCCGAGCTATTCGGTCTTCCTGGTGCTGCGAATGTTGTTCGGCGTGTGCATGGGGGGCGAATGGGGCGTCGGCGCCTCGCTCGCGCTCGAATCGGGATCGCCTCGGCTGCGCGGCCTGCTTTCAGGTCTGCTGCAGGAGGGCTACGCCATCGGCAGTCTGCTCTCTGCGCTGGCGTTTCGTCTCCTCTATCCCACGTTCAACGCCCTCAATCGCGGCAATGGCTGGCGCATGATGTTCTTCCTCGGCGGCCTGCCCGCGCTGCTGTCGCTGTTCATCCGCGCAAGGGTCAAGGAGTCGGACGCCTGGCGCGAGCACAGGACCGATTGGGCGACCTATCGTCGTTCCCTGCCCCAGTACTGGCAGCGCTTCGCCTATCTGGTGTTGCTGATGACGATGATGAACTTCATGTCGCATGGGACGCAGGACATGTATCCGACCATGCTGGGGACGCTCGGTTACGATCGCGCGCGAATTGCCGATGTCACGATGCTGTCGGGCGTCGGTGCGGTCCTCGGCGGTCTGGTCTTCGGCTTCTACTCGGATGGCTCGGGACGCCGCCGCGCGATGATGACCGCGATGGTGGCCGCGCTCATTGTCGTTCCGTTCTGGATTGCCGGGCACAGCCCGATCCGGATTCTCTTCGGCGTGTTTCTCATGCAGTTCTTCGTGCAGGGCGCGTGGGGTGTGATTCCGGCGCACATCAACGAACTGTCGCCGAACCACTTGCGTGGATTCTTTCCCGGATTTGCGTATCAGCTTGGCGTGCTCTGCGCATCGAGCATCCCCACGATCGAGGCCGTGCTCGGCGAGCGGTTCACCTATACGCAGGCGATGGGCGGCCTGGTCACTGTCGTATTCATCGGCGCGTTCGTCGTCACTCTGTTCGGTCCTGAAGCGCGCGGCATCAGTTTCAGAAAACCTGTCCATGGCTAATGGCTCATCGTGGCCATCAGCCATGTCACGTTTTTAGTCGCAATGGACCTCCGCCAACTCGAGATTCTCCAGGCGATTGCCGAGACCGGGTCGTTCACCGCGTGCGGGCGGAAGCTGCACGTGTCCCAGTCGGCTATCAGCCGTCAAGTGTTGCTGCTCGAGGAAGAGCTGGGTGAGCCCTTGTTTCTGCGCGTGGGACGTCAAGTTCGCATGACGCCGACGGCGGAGAGCTTGGTTCAGCTCGGCCAGCGCGTCTTTCAGGACCTGCGAGATACGGTGGGCACCATCACCGACCGGACACGCCAGCTCAAGGGCGCGCTTCGCCTGTCGGGGGGGATGACTGTCTGTCTGTATGTGTTCCCGCCGCTACTGAAGCACCTCCGTCGAGCCCATCCGCAGCTCGATGTCCGCCTGACGGTCGCGACCGCGGGGCAGTCGGTTCAGCAGATTCGGCAGGGCCGCGTGGACGTCGGTCTCCTGACACTCCCGGTCCAGGGCGCCGACCTGGTCACTGTGCCGGTCCTGCATGAAGAGCTGTTGCTCGTCACGACGCCGGCCCATCCGCTTGCGCGCAAGCGGCGGGTCGCGCCGCGGGATCTGGCGCGTCAGCCGTTCGTTCTGTTCGAGCAGGGGTCGGCGACGCGCCGTGTGATCGACCGCTTTTTCGCCGCCGAGCGGCTCGAGCCGACGATCGTCATGGACACCGAGAACGTGGAGATCATCAAAGCCATGGTCAAGGCCGGCCTGGGTATTGGCATCGTGCCGTATCAGGCGGTCGCGCGGGAGGTGCGGGGGGGCCAGTTCTTCTGCGCCCGCATCGAAGGGCACGAGCTCGTCCGTGAGACGGGGTGGGTCTACGCCCGGGCCAACCGGACCCCGCGCATGATTCACGAGCTGCTGGCGTCATTCGACGCGATCAAGGGGCGCCTGCGCCTCCACCTGCCGCGAGCGATCACCAGAACGCCCGCCGAACGCCGTCACGCGGCTCAGGCCGGATGAGCCAGCAAGGCTCATCAGGCTGGCCCTGCCCGGCGAAACCGGACCCGACCCGGTCGGCCGAACCCATCAGCAAATTAGATTGGTGTAATCAGATCATTCTATTTTCCGCGTACCTGGACGCGCGCGTATCCTTGCTCCATGACCAACGAACGGGAGCGGGTCATCTCCGTGACGCTGTCGGAGTCCGAATGGCAGGCGTTCGTGGCGCGCCAGCCGCAGCCGGTCACCTGGCTGCGCGAGCGAATCCGCGACGAGGTCAGGACGGAGTCGGCGTCGTGGATTGGAGATCCGGGCTCTGGGGATGCGAAACTGAGAGTTCAGAATTGAGAATTCGAAAGTCCTTCCGGACAGTTTGAAGTTCCCGATTCACGATTCCTGATTTCACAACTCACGGCCGGGCCAACACGATCTCGAATACCGTCTGCCCGGGACGGCTGCGTACGGTCACGGTGCCACCGTGCCGCTCGGCAATCGCTTTGACAATCGAGAGTCCCAGGCCACTGCCCCCTCGGAGTTCCGTGTCGTCGTGCGTCCGGTCGAACGGCCGCGACGCGTCCGCCTTGTAGAAGCGATCGAAGATGTGGGGGATATGTTCGGCGGAGATGCCGGGACCCTCGTCTTCGACCGACAGGATCACGTGCGTCTCCGACGCGCGCGCCGCAAGCCGGATCGTGGTGCCTCGCGGCGCGTATCGAACGGCGTTCGCCGCGAGGTTCTGAAGGGCCTGCTCCAGACGATCCCGGTCGCCCGCCACGTGTTCCGCGCCGGGATCGACCTCCGTCGCAACCGTCACGCCGGCTTCCGCCGCGCTGCGTTCGTGGCGGGCCGCCACGCGCGCGAACAGTTGATCGACGGCGACGATTCGGGTCTTCAACGAACCGCCGCCGCCTTCGAGCCGCGCAAGCTCCATCAGGTCGCCAATCAAGCGTTCCACGCGTGCGGTTTCGTCGCTGACGATGCTCAGATAGCGGGCGCGCGTGGATTCGTCCAATGTCAACTCCGGCATCGACAGCGTTTCGAGATAGCCGCGCATGGCCGTCACGGGCGTGTTCAGCTCATGGGACACGTCGGCCAGGAGTTGACGTCGTAAGCGGTCGGACGCCGCCAGGGCGTCTGCGCGCGCCGAGAGGTCGTCCGCCATCGCATTGAACGCGGCGGCCACGGCGGCGATTTCGTCGCCGCCGCGGTCGGGGGCACGTGTCGAGAGGTCGCCCGCGCCCAGCTGCCTGGCCGCCGTCTCGAGCTCCCTGAGACGCCGGCGCGGCGGACCGAAGATCATGGCGGAGGTCAGCACGCCGCCGACGACCAGCACGCCGATCGCGACGAGCGTCAGCGTCGGCGCGTACCGGCCGAGCAGAAACACGAATGGTGCCTGTG
>Ga0182037_10000309_pt1 | contig 23205 bp, 26 predicted proteins | sample sta12Cox44000082_FD_125974 | JGI IMG/M metagenome (GOLD analysis project Ga0182037, IMG submission 125974) | Lab enrichment of tropical soil microbial communities from Luquillo Experimental Forest, Puerto Rico - statoxic.12C.oxic.44.000.082 | ecosystem: Environmental > Terrestrial > Soil >... | reverse complement strand
CAGGTCCGGCAGTCAAGTTTCGGCTATCAGCGCCGCCTCGAAGAGGTGATGAATGGCACAAAAAGTTGTGACGGCTCGCACTGCAAGTGCGTGGAGCTTTTGCTATTCGAAGTTGGGAGGTGGCCCATGGCACTATCACAAGAACCGCCTGCCAAAGGGCCCAAAGTAACCAACCAGAAAAACGCTGCGGCTCCCGCAAGAAAAGCTGAGATGTTGCGCAGGGCAGCCCTGGTTCAACACGCACCGCTGTTCGCCGACATTTCCCAAACGGAATGCAGAGAAATCGTTTCTCGTGCGCGCGAACGCCAATACCGGCGACACCAGACGATCTTCTTGGACGGCGATCCAGCCCGAAACGTGATCCTGTTGATGCACGGCAATATAAAGATCATGCAACTCGGTCAAATCGGATCGGAAGTGATTCTCCGTGTTGTTTGGAGCGGCGACTTAGTTGGTGAGGAAGGACTTTCCCTCCAATCCAAGCATCGCTCAACGGCACAGCCACTCGACGATGCTACAGTCCTCGTTTGGGACACGAGCGTTTTTGAAGCCTTGGCAGACCGCTTTCCCCTGCTTCGACGGAATTTGCAGAACATTGTCTCCCAGCGATTGGAAGAGTTGGAGGAGCGGTACCGTGAGGTTTCCACAGCAAACGTTGCAGCTCGCCTAAGTCATGCACTTGTTCGCTTGGCCACCAAAGCGGGGCATCGAACAAAGACCGCTACCGAGATCCACCTTTCTCGCGAGGAGTTGGCACAGTTAACTGGCACAACTTTCTCCACGGTGGGCAGACTACTCTCCGAATGGGCCTACCTGGGCCTGGTGAGCGTCCGACGGGAAACCGTCTCGGTTCAAAACATAGAGGCTCTCAAGGAATTGGCCTTTACTGAATGAGAAAAAGGCAACGGCCACACCTTGAGCCGGGGCCGCTGCTGAAACATGTTTTCGGAGGCGGGAATTGTCGCTGGCAAACGCGCTCATCGCCAAGCTAATCGCCGAGGTCGAGGTGATGGACATCGTCGCTACGGACAACTCCGTCATCGGGAGGCGAGCTCCGCTGCTCTCGTAGTGTGGCCTAAAATTCCCTGCTAAAATCGCTGACTTCGCGGGCTGTGAGATATAGAAGTCTTTCGTGTTGGGTCGCCAATGAGGATCGTCGTCGACACCTTCACTCAGATCCTGTGTACAAGGTGGGTCACGAGCTTCGTGGCTGGAGACCTCAGCAAGCGGTCGGAGAACTAGCGAATGCAGCAGGCTCGAAAGCATGCACTTAGGTGCACTGTGCTGGCCGTCGCTGTAAGTGCATTGAGCGCTTTTGCTCAACCTGCTGCACCGAATCAGACGGCCAGTCGACCGCCCATGGGTTGGAACAGCTATGACGGCTATGGCACCACGATCAACGAAGCCGCTTTCAAGGCTAACGCCGATTGGCTCGCCGCGCATTTAAAACCCTTCGGTTGGCAGTATGTCGTCATTGATGAGGAGTGGTATGTAACCGACCCTGTTCAAGGCAACTCTCAGGAGCTGCACTACACCATGGACCGCTTTGGTCGCTACACGCCTGCATTGAACCGATTCCCTTCAGCCGCCGGGGAGGAGGGTTTCACATCTCTGGCCGATTATGTGCACAGACTCGGATTGAAGTTTGGCATCCACATTCTGCGGGGTATTCCCAGGCAAGCGGTAAAGGAAAATTTGCCGATTGCCGGATCGCCATACCGTGCGGCCGAAGCCGCAAACACAGCCGACACCTGCCCGTGGAACTACGACAACTATGGCATCGACGCCAGCCAGCCAGCGGGGCAAGCCTACTACGATTCGTTGGCCCGACTCTACGCCGACTGGGGCGTGGATTTCGTCAAAGCAGACTGTATCAGCAGCAATCCCTACCGAGGCGACGAAATACGGATGTTGAGCACAGCACTCAACAAAACGGGAAGGCCAATCGTGTTGAGCCTTTCCCCCGGCCCTGCTCCCGTAGAGAAGATCGACGAATTACGGAAGTACGCGCAAATGTGGCGCATTTCCAATGACATTTGGGATTTATGGCACAGCGACCGTCCGTACCCACAAGGAGTGGGAGACCAGTTTGCAAACGCCGCCCGGTGGGCACCATTCACGCAAGCAGGCGGATGGCCCGACGCCGACATGCTCCCGGTTGGGCGACTAGGGCCAGCGCCGGGCTGGGGAAAGCCTCGCGATACTGGCTTCACTCGTGACGAGCAGCAAACGCTGCTCACGCTATGGTCGATTTTCCGCTCGCCACTCATGATAGGAGGAGACCTGCCTGCGGCCGACGAGTGGACCGTTTCTTTGCTTACCAATCGTGAGGTCATTGCCGTTGACCAGCAGTCTACGGGCAGTCACCCGGTCATTTCGACCGCAAAGACCGTGCTTTGGCTATCAGAGCCCGCTTCTCGGGACGGCTATTACCTCGCCGTATTCAATATCTCCGCCAGTCCGGAAAAGATTCGGTATGCATGGAGCGAGTTGGGTCTGCCGTCGAAGGAATACAGAATTCGGGATCTGTGGAAGCGGCACGACATAGGAGCAGCGAGCATGCTTGATCTCTCGCTACCTGCTCATGGTTGCGCACTGTATCGTCTTTCACTCCAATAGACGCACGGTTGACGGCGCGGCTTTGAAAGAGACGCTCCAGCGCCTCTCTCTCGGGGAATGTCTGGTCGTTTGTGGTGACGAGGGCTGGCGGTAGCCCTCATCGTGTCGCGCGCTGGTTTCTCTTAGCGCGGAGAAAGGGCCATGATCGAGAGTGCCTATCGGTTTAGCAGAGGGATCGACTTAGCCGGTGTGGACTGCGAGCGAGTGAGCAGAAAGGCATAGATATCGGCGAGGTCGGCATCGGAAACGGCTTTAGCCGAATAGGGCGGCATCTCCGCACTGGGCTCGCGAATGTAAGCAACGAACGCCGGGAAGGGAATCTGGATGGGGCCAATGCGGGAGCCGCCGGTTTGCGTGGAGCCCTGGCCTTCTTTGCCATGACACTCATAGCAGCCATCGCTCATGTAAAGGCGCTTCCCATTCTGCGCGTTTGCGGACGCAGGGTCGGCTTTGACTGCAGGCGCGAGCGATTGAAGAAAGCCATAGAGGTCAGCGAGCTCACCGTCGGAAATATCCTGGCTGGGATAGCTGGGCATTCTACCGACAGGGTGGCGGACGAAGCCGACGAAGGCGGCTTGCGAAAGGCGAGTCGGACCGATGCGCGGCGCCTGGGTTTGCGCATTGGAGAAGCCTTGGCCCTGATTGCCATGACATTGCGGACAGCCATGGGTTTCGAACGCGAGTTTTCCCTTTTGAGTGTTCCCGACCGGAAACGCCAGAGCTACCGTCGCGCAACACAGCAGGGCAAGAGATGCCTCGAAGAACCCTGCGCCGAACGTGCGTGATCGGGGCATGTTCGCGCTAGCGGGGCTGAGTATACGCATCGATGAGAGCCGGCTCGCCGCGCTTGACAACTTCGAGAGCGCGACGAATTGCCGGGCCGAGATCTTTGGGATCTGTGATCGGTCCTTCGGCGTGTAGGCCCATGCTCTGGGCAAGTTTGCTGTAGTCGATGGCGGGATCGTCAAGCATAGTCCCAATTCCGGCGCGATCAACTCCGCGGCTATGCCGATTAGCCATGATTTGCACCTGCATGACTTCTTGATGATAGGCTCGGTTGTTGTGCATCACGGTGAGAAGCGGAATGCGATGATGCGCAGCAGTCCAGAGAACGCCCGGCGCATACATAAGGTCGCCGTCACACTGAATGTTGACGGAGAGCCGTCCATACTTACGGTTGGCCAGGGCGGCGCCCACCGCGGCGGGAGCGCCGTAACCGATTCCAGCACCACCGTGGCCGCCAATATATTGGTGGTATTTGTCAAAGGACCAGAGGCGCTGCGGCCAGCGATTGACAAAGGTGGTGAAGGAGACGAGCGACCAATCGTAATCTTTGATTTGGGCCCATAGCTCGGCGCAGAGGCGCGCCGTGCTGATGGGGCTGGCGTCCCAAGCGTAGCCGGCGGCCTCCCGGGCACGCTCCAGGGATTCCTGACGAGCGACGGCGCATTGTGCGCGGCGGTCCTCGAGGGCGCGCTTACGGTCAGAAGTGAGCTGGCTCTTAATGGATTCGGTGAGTGATGGCAGCGTGGCTTCAGCGTCGGCCGCAATGTCCAGATCGACTTGCGGGAAGCGCTGGAAGTCTTGGTAATTGCTTTTGGAGAAGAGATCGGCGGCGGTGATGCTGATGAGCTTCACTCCTGGTTTGGTGAGCGGTAGCGACGTGCGATGGATTTGATCACGGAAGGAATGAAGAGCGTTCCAGAAATCACTGCACTCCAGACCCAAGATTACGTCGGCGCCGCAAACCAGTTCGCGGCTGCGCTGGGTCTGGTTCAGAGGATGGCGGGAAGGGAAATTCATGCGGCCCATTTGATCGATTACCGGAGCTTGCACCGTCTCGGCCAACTCGATCAGACGCGTCAGGCCAACAGGAGTGCGGGCTGCACGATCGGCGATGATGAGCGGATTCTCGGCAGCAACCAACAGGCGAGCAGCCTCGGCAATCGCCCCAGAATCTCCTTGAGGAGGCGCCGCCAAGGCCAGCTTCGGAATAGTCAACGGCAGATCGTTGGGAATGGGATTTTCTTGCAGTTCGCCGTCGGCGATGAGGAGAACGGGCATCATCGGCGGAGTCATTGCGATTTTGTAGGCACGAACTGCGGATTCTGCGAAGTGGGGCAAAGAAAGCGGCAGATCGTCCCATTTCAAATAATCGCGAACCATTGCTGCCGCGTCCTGGACGCTGTGTACCCACTCGACGGCGTTAATACGCTTCGTGGCATCTAGGATATTTCCAGCGAGGATGTAGACGGGTACGCGGTCGCAATAAGCGTTATAGATCGCCATCGCGGCATGCTGAATTCCAACGGTGCCATGGGCGAAGACGGCCAGAGGCTTGCCCTCGATCTTGGCGTAGCCATGTGCCATAGCAACTGAGGATTCTTCATGGCAGCAAGTGATGAACTCCGGATCCTTGTTACCGCCGTAATTGATTACGGATTCATGAAGGCCTCGGAAGGCGGAGCCGGGATTGGCGCAAACGTACGCGATCCCCAGAGATTTGATGACGTCGACCATAAAATCGGAACCGGTGCGATCGGCCGTGAGAACTTCCAGCGCAGGAGGCGTGCCGAATTCGGCTTCCGGAGAGATTGGGGCCACGCGCGGGCCAGGCGTGGCTCCTGCGGGCTTCGCGTCCGCTAACTCAGGAGCGGCCGCGAGCGCAGCTGCACCCATGGCGGCGCTTTTGAGGAAGTCGCGACGCTTGACGGGAGCCTGTTGCGACTTTGGCATGGCGACACCGACCCGCACGATGCAGCTGATTTTCTATCACACAAGTCTGTTCAGGGGGTAGTGCAGGTTGACCTTTGCCGACCAACCGGTCAAGGCGAAGGAAGAGGGGCGCATCGGCTGCTAAGTTAGGCCCACATCGAAGAGTGCGAGCCAATACTGGAGGGACTGCAGAGCAAACCCGCAAAGGGTGAGTCCAATACCAAATGCTCCGAGCCGCCGCTCGGGAAGGTTGTCCGCTTGACATCCTCCCCGCGCTAGAAAGAGCGAGGATTCCTATCAGGTCTGGTTTTAACCAGAACACTCTCGGCGAGTTCCTGTTTCATCGATCGGCCTTACCGCGCGGCATCGCAGGCTTCATCAGGCCTGCCCGCAGGGAAGCATCTTCGAGATTCTCTATCGCCGCTATGTGCCACGTCCCGGACACAAGCACACCATTGCGATAATTGCCCACAAACTTTGCCGCCTGACTTGGAAGATACTGCACCGTGGAATGCGCTACGAAGAACGCGGCCCAGACGTCAATCAGAAGTCCAGCCAGGCGCGCGTTCAAAAAATGATCCGCGAACTCCGCAGGCTAGGGTACCGCGTCGAACCGACTACCCCCCAGCCAGCTATGGCAACCTAGGCGGACGATTTTCGACCCTGGCTCGACGATCCCTCGAAGCAACCCAAAACTCTGCAGAGTCATCAGCAGAGCAACCCCCTTGCCCCTTGCCGGGAGCCAGTACAGTGCCGCCTCAGAAGGCCTGATACAATGGCGCACCATCAGATTATAGTGCGGGCGCAAAGGGGTGCCCGCGGGACCGCGCATGGCTGAGGCTCAACGGCGAAATACCATTTTGGCGGTTACCTATTCCCTTCTGGTCGTCACAGCGAGTTGGCTGGCGGCGCGCTTTGTTGCTTGGCAGCACGAGGGATGGGCCGGGTTCTCCTACGCGCCCGCGATGCCGGAGGGGTTCAAAGGAAAGGCGGTATTTTTCAAGCCGGGCGCCGTGTCGCGTGTCTTCTCGGGTGGGCCCGCAGAGGCTGCCGGACTCGTAGTAGGTGACGTCCTCTTAACGGTTAACGGCGTTCCGACTTCAGACTGGGAGCGGTTGGCTAAGCTCGACGATCAACTCAGAATCCATGATGAGATTACCTATCAAGTCCAGCGCAAAAACGGGTTGCAGGAGATGGTGCGATTGCAACTCAGTTCCCCGCTTAGATCGCGTCAGATCGAAGTCAGCACCATCACCAGTCTAGCTGTGGCAGTCGCCTTTTGCGTTCTCGGCACGATCGTCTATCGACGTAAACCCGAGGATGAGCGCGCTCTAATCTTCTATTTGTTGTCTCTGGCGGCCACAACGCTCTTCGTCGTACGGCCGCTTGTCTATGTCGATGAGTTTCCGTCGCGCGGTGCAAGCTCACTCGCGCAGATGACCCGGCATCAGGTTGTTCTCTATTTCGTCCTGACAGTCCTCGGATATCTTGTGCAGGTCTTGTTCGTTCATTTGGCGTTCGTTTTCCCCCAGCGTCGGCGCATCCTGGAGAACAACCCGCAATTGTGGCGCTGGCTCTATCTGACACCTCTGTTGACATTCGTCGGGTTTCCAACCTTCGTAACGCTTTCCTTGCCACCGCGTGTCCTCCGCGCAGCGACTTTTGGTTTCTGGCTCTTGGTACTCATGATGGTTGCGTATCTAGCAAGGCGCGCGACGTCAGAGGGTTGGAAGCGCGCGCTCCGAACTCGACCGGTCACGGTCTTGGGCCTGGTCGCGCTCCTAGTCATTGCGAGCATGGATTCCGTGCTCATGCTTGTGCCGTCGGAGGCTACTCGCCAGACCATTGGCTGGGCCTTTGGCGGCATCGCATTCGGATTCACGTACATTATTTTCTTTGTCACCTACTCGATCGTCGCGTGCGTCGCTCTATATCGCAGCTACCGCGAGAGCGGCATCGAAGAAAGAAAGCAGGTGCGCTGGCCCCTCTGGGGAACGATCGTGAGTCTTTCGGGTGTGCTTCTCTTAAACGGATTGAAAGACCTTCTTGACTGGTTTGGATTCCAACGCTTTCTGCCGATCACCGCTGAACTGAACAGCGTCTTTGCGGCCGAAGTAGTTGAAAAAGCTTTCTACGTTTTCATCCCCCTGTCCTTTGCCTTTGCCATCCTCAAGTATCGGCTGATGGAGATCGACGTCGTCATCCGCAAGACCGTTACCTACTCGATTGTGAGTGGATGCGTGGCAGCTGTGTATTTCGCGCTCGCGGGAGGGCTGGGAGGACTCCTCATCATCAGGGCAGACGTGCACAGCACCTGGATCACGGTAGGCGCGACGTTGGCGACGGTTGCGGTCTTCGTTCCAGTCCGCAGGAGGATTCAAAACATCGTCGACAAACGCTTCTTTCGGAGAAAAGAGGACCTCCCCCACGCCCTGCGAACCTTGCATGCCAAGACCACGGAAATCACCGACCTCCCGGCACTGCTCAACGTTGTTGCCGAACACCTCGTGCAGGTACTGCAAGTCCGCAATGCGGTGATCTTTCGCAAGTCACTGCGGGAACAAACCTTCGTGCCCGCCGTGGAGGTTGGTCTCCATGATCGGATCGAGCCGACAACGTTACTGAAGGGCCTTCGCTTTGCCTCGAACACTCCTCTCCTGGCGTCCGCTGGCGTCGCGTTTCGACCACCAAGCCACTTACCGGACGCCGAGCAACTGGCGGTCAGGCAACTCGGCACGGCGCTCATTGTGCCCATGCGACGCGGAGAGGAGGCGATCGGATTTATCAGCTTGGGTCGGAAACTTTCGGACCAGGAATTCGAGCCCGACGAGATGGAATTCTTGGCCGCGGCAGCCGACACGACAGCTTCGGCGATCTATAACCTCGGACTTCGCAAACAGGCTCAGGAGTATCAGGAGGCTCGAGAAATTCAGGAGAGGCTGCTGCCCAAGCAGATTCCACAGGCCCCGGGTCTTGAGATTTCGGGCAGTTGGCGTCCAGCGCGCGTTGTGGGGGGTGATTACTTCGATGTCTTCAAACTTAGCGATAGCAAGCTAGGTCTCTGTATCGGGGACGTGTCGGGCAAGGGAATGCCGGCAGCGCTGCTGATGTGCAACCTGCAGGCGGTGGTCAAGGCGTTGGCGACGGAAAGCACTTCGCCGAGCGAGCTCGTATCGAAGGCGAACCGCGTAATGTGGGTTAACACCACGGAGGACAAGTTCATTACCCTGTTCTATGCCGTGGTTGACGTGGAGGCTCGAACCCTGCAATTCACCAATGCCGGGCACAATGCGCCCGCTCTGACACACCAGGATGGGACTCAGGTCCGGCTGGAAGAGGGTGGCTTGATTTTGGGTGCCTTCCAGGAAGCCGCCTATGGCCAGGGGCAAGTCGATTTGCGGCGCGGCGACCGGCTAGTGATGTTTACAGACGGGGTCACCGAGGCAGTAAACGGAGAGGAGGAGGAATTTGGGGAGAAGCGGCTCGTCGCGGCCTCCCTCCGTGGTCGTCAACTTTCGGCAGAAGCGCTGCACCGCTTCTTGCTCGACCTGGTCACCGAGTTCTGTGCCGGCGAATTTGAGGATGATGCCACCGTACTAGTCGTGGCGGTTTCATAGGTATCGGCTCGTAGCTTCCCACGAAGAGAGGTGATTCGGAAGGAACAGGGCATCTTCTAGGATTCGCATTTTCGGTGTAGGCTTATTTCAGTGGTCGCGCGCTCATCTAGTATGCACGGGAAGGGAACATCTGCGTTGGTTCTGACGGCGTTAGCCGCCTCATGAGCGGTTTTTCATACAAAAGCTCAGGACATGTTGACGAGTCAGCCTCGACGGTAATGGCTTAGGGCTGACGGCGTGCATTCCAGTAATGCGATGCCGTAAACCGACGGGTGGGCTTCGAGGGCAGCGAGGACCTTCTATCACGAGAACAGCGGTGTGAGCACGTTTTGGCGAGGGTCTGTTGGCCCTGCCTCTTTCGGCGAAAGGATCCAGTAATGTCCCTGGTCGTTGGGTGGCTAATGGAAGATTTTGTCGCAATAGCCAGCGACGGCAAGGCAATCGCAAAAGACGAGCGCGGGAGCGTAAGTTTGGCCGGCGAGGAGGTTCCCCAGTTTCATTTTTTCACACCGAACATCATCATCGCAGGCGTTGGGGATAGAGAATTCTTTGGTGTGCTCCTACGTAGTCTGCAACCGCTCGTCGAGGAGGGCCTTGGTGACGAGCAGCTTTTTGAATATCTTGCGACCGCAATCCCTCTCGCAGCCCAAGGCCTATTGCGGTGCGCACCAATCCACAATGAAGATCTCCGCCTGATGGGCTACGATGCCGCGCAGAAACGTTTCCGGTGTTTGGCGTGGACGAGGAGCGAGAATTTCGTCGAGCATGAAATCCTTTATGGCCGCGTTCTGGTGATGGGCCTCGGCGAGGCCAGCAAAATGCTGGCGCGTGAGTTGGCTGTAGGTCGCCTGTCCCAAATAAAGAGTCTTGACGAAGTGCGCCCGACGTTGGAGGGGGTTATCAGAGAAGTATCGGCGTTGGTGCCGGAGCGCATCAACGGAAACGTGACGAGCTGCTTAATTTACCGAGAGGATCGTGCTGACAGCACACTCGCCAATGAAGCGTCGGGTTGAATTCTATTTGAGCGGAGACCTCGACCTTGGCCGGCTTAGCCTCGATTCGCGCTATCCTTGGGCTGTGGCGGCTGCGAAGAATCATCAGGAAGGAACGACTCGGATTCGCACTGCGTCGCAGCATTTCATTCCCCTTTTTTTAAAACGGTTCGCCAAGCCGTCTCATCCCTTTTCCGCATGCACTCCGATCTGACCTTCTTGTTTAGACCCTAGCGCGCCGGTCCATACAACGTTACAGGAAACGGTGCTGAAAGGCTCATCCTCTGGAATGACCTCGATGGTTTGTCCGCGCCTCAGTTTGCTGAAGAGTCCGCGAAGTCTGAAGCCGTTCTGCGAGCTGTCGACAATCAGGCAAGGAAATCTCTCGGGTTGCCCTCTAATGTTGGCGACAATACTAGCGCGTCTTCTCCTGACCACTCGTTCTGAACGGCGGCTGTCGGGGCTGCGACCGGTGGGCACGGCTTTCGCTCCAGTGTGAAATATCCCAGGGCTTTAAAGCCATATTGCCTGAGGACATAACGACAAACAATAAGAGAATCCATCTACAGCTTCACCTTCGCCTCTCCCCATGACCGTGTTCCCGCGTCTTCGGGCTGGCCGGGGAGCCGATCTTGCAACGCCAGTCGGCTCCCCCTCACGGCAAGTTTTTGGTGCTCGTCGGTTCGACGCGGACGCGCTGCTACCAATGCGAACAGGACCGCACAAAGGCGAAACCCGACAAGAAGGAATCGCGCCGATGCTACTGACGGGAGATAGAACAATGCTGCTGGCCAAGGCGCAGAGTTACGGGTTGCTCGCAAGTCCTATTTCTTGCGGAGAAGAAATGCACCCACTAGCGCCAACAACCCGGCGAAACAGCGAACGGAGCAAATGCGGCAGCGCCCCAATCATTTGAATAATGAAGCTTGCCGCCCAACAGTGCGATGCTGCCAGTACAAATCGTCATCAGTCCTACGACCACTAACGCTAATCTTCTCTTGCGGGCGTTCTGCTTGTCGATTAGTTCGCTCTGTTTCATGGAAGGAGCAGAATAACGCGAAGCGCACTCTGCGCGAGGCCGGTTAATTGCCGAAAGTGCATCGAAGGAGATATTTGGTTTCTATGGCCAGCCGGCGTGCGTTGACGGTGCCTCGAAGGTGAGCACCTGTCCGGTTCGCGCTTGCGCCATCTCGGCAATCTTGTCCATGCCGCGCCACTCGGTGGCGATGATGAACAGCGTTTTCTTCTCGACGCCGCCGAGCATGCACGCGAAACACCCACGGTCGACCGTGACAGTCTCGAGCACCTCACCACCTTCGCGGACGCGCACGCAACGCTTATTGGGGACGTCGGCATACCATACGGCGCCCTCTGTATCGATGCAGATGCCGTCAGGGACGCCGTCACCCAGGTCGGCCCACACTCGCCGTTTCGCCAGCCCGCCATCCGGAGCAATGTCGAATGCAGTGAGCTTCTTGCCGTACGATTCGGCGACGATCAACGTCAAGTTGTCGGGCGTGATGGCCATGCCATTCGGGAAGGCCATGCGATCGGCTACCCGTCGCAGGGAGCCGTCGGGCGTAAGCAGGGCGATTCCCGAGCCGCCATTGATATAGGCATTTCCGCGACCGTCCACGACAATCTCATTCCATCCCATGCCAGCGGGGCCGGGTAAGTCGGCGTGCGTCACGAGCGACCCATTGCGCTCCCTGCGGAGCAGACGCCCCTCGCGCCCTGAAACGACCAGCAGGCGGCCGTCCGGGAGCCAGTCGATGCAAAACGGAAGGCTAAACGGAACCGGGACGGTGACTTCTCTCTCGCCGCTGGCATCGACGGAAAGAATTTCCTGCGCGCCCCAGTCTGAGAACCAAAGACGGTTCTCGTGCCAACGCGGCGATTCACCCATGGCGACGCCGCTCATCAGAATTTCTGCTCTACGCGCAGGAGATGGTTTCGACGGCATCGCAACCTCTTCAGGCCTTAGATTCCGCGCAGAGTGGCTTGGTTGCGAATGGCAAGCGGGATTCGCAGATTTTCCAAACCTCGGTTCCGGTCAACGTGAAGAGTTCTTACGTTGCGCCCAACTGTTCGCGACGACTCTGCGGCCAATTAAATCTCCGGGTGAGACGGAAGCTGAAACGGAATTGCCTCGGTGCCAAACGGCCGCGCGCTTCACTCCGCCCTCAGCGCTTGCAGTGGATCTACGGTGGCGGCGCGGCGCGCAGGAATGACTGCAGCTATCAGCGCGGCAATCAAAAGCAGCAGGGCGGCCCCTGACAGCATCAGCGGATCCCACGGCCACACACCGAACAGCTGGCTCGAGATCAGATGCCCTGCGCCTATCGCCGCCGGAATGCCGAGCGCCAGCCCGATGCCCACGTGCCCAAAGGCTCCGCGCACCACCATGGCCACTACCGAACTGCGGTCCGCGCCGAGCGCCATGCGCACGCCGATCTCGCTCGTCCGCTGCTCCACGCCATAGGCAGTCACGCCGTAAAGGCCCACGGCGGCCAGCACAAGCCCGAGCGCTCCAAACAGCGAAGTCAGGCTGGCGATCATGTTCTGCTGGGCAAAATCGGCGTGAATGACCTCCAAATATGACTGAACGCCGTTCGTCACCAGGTCCGGATCAACATTCGCCAGCGCCCCCTTCACGTACGCGCCGAGGCCCGGCGGATTTCCCGGCGCCCAGATCACGAGGTTGTATAGATAATGCGACCAGACTTCGCGCTCTTCCGCCTCGGGGTCATCGAATTGTGTGCTCTGCACCTCTGGCAGGAAATACATGGGCTCCCGGCCATCTCCGAAGTTCACGTCGGAAGCGACTCCAACAATCTCGTACATTCTCGCGTTCTTCCCAGGAGCAGGGCCGAAGTGCTGCCCGATGGGATTCTTCTTGCCAAAGAACCTCTTCGCAAACGTCTCGTTGATCACCGCCACCGGCTGCGTATCGGCGTTGTCCTCCTCGGTGATGGGCCGTCCCATCACCATCTTGACCCCGAGAGTCTCGAAGAATCCCGGCGTCACGCGGGTCCAACCGGATGAGAGGTCATCCCTCATGCCGGGCTCGGATTTGCCCTCAATCAGGATGTCATGAGGCCAAACCCAGCCGTTCAGCGGCGCTTCGAGTATGGCGCTAACCATGCGCACGCCGGGGATGGTGCGCAGGCGGTCCTCGATTTCATGGAAGAGCGGTGCGAGTTGCTCCTGCTTATAGCCCGAATCCTTCGGATCGATCGAGACCACATACCGACCGCTCGTGTCGAATCCGAAGTTCTGGTGCTCGAGATTGCGCAGGCTCTGACCGAGCATTGCCGCCGAGCTCAGCAGTGCGAGCGATACCGCCGTCTGCCCGATCACCAGCGTCTTCTGCGCCCAGTGGCGATTGCGTCCGACCGAGCGCCTCACTCCGCGTAGCGCATCGATCGGCTCGGCGTGCGAGGTCATCCATGCGGGTGCAACGCTGAAGATGACTCCGGTGATCACCGAAATTCCCAGCGCAAAAAGAAGCACTGGAGGAGATGGCGCGGCGTCCACGGGAACCCAAGTGTCCGGTCCCCTGAAAGCAAGGCGCAGAATGAAGCGGGCACCCGCATACGCGACGGGTATGCCCGCAAGGGCGCCGAACACGCTCAGGGTGAGGCCCTCAGCTAGCGCCTCGCGCCCGAGCCGCACGCGCGACGCGCCGAGAGCAGCGCGGACCGCCGCGTGATGCCGGTTCCTCAGTCCTCGAGCCAACAGCAGGTTGGCGATGTTGGCGCAGGCCACCAGCAGGACACAGGCGGCGGCCAAGAGGAGCAGCCGCAAGCCCTCTTCGTACCTCTCGCGCAACAGGGAAACGCCTGCGCCGCCCGGCGTTAGATGCACGGTCTGCTTCTCCCAAAGTGCCTTTTCCTTCGACCCCATATCCGCCACATGGCTCGCAAGCCATTGGTGCAGCTCTACCTGGAGTTGCGCCTCCAGAGTTTTCGGATTGGTCCCGGGGCGAACGCGGCCGATTAGGTCGAGCCAGGCGAGGCGGGGATTCTTCAAGCGCGAAGTCGCGCCGGCGATCAGCGGCTCAGTCGCCAACGGCAGCCAGAAATCGGGCATATCCGAGCTGGCGACCTTCGCTCCGAAGAAGCCGGGCGGGGCGATACCGATAATCGTGAATGGACGGCCGTTGAGATCGTACGTCGCTCCGACTACCGACGGATCGGATCCGTATTTGCCCTGCCAGGCATGGAAGCTCATTACCGTAACCGGCGGTGCGGCTTCGCGGTCGTCGGCATTGGTGAAAAAACGTCCGCGCCAGGCAGAAATTCGGAATGTCTCAAAGAAATTGCAAGAGACGTACTCGCCGTTGGCCGTTGCGACAGGAACCGGCGAACCGGCGCGCCGCACGGTTAAGCGGGCGTTAGCCTCACCGATCTGGAACGCTGCCAGTTGCTCGAACGCGGGGGTGCTGGCGCGAAAAAGCTGGTACGCCTCCCATGAGAAAAAACTCCAGTCGTTTTGCGGCAGCCCGTTGCCCCCTCCCTGCGAGTACCCGTCTGAGTAGCAACAGCGGGCCGCGTCGCCGACGCGCCAAAGCTGCTCGGGCCGCACGACCGGCAGCGACCGCAGCATCACCTGTTGTACCAGCGTGAAAATCGCTGTGGTTGCTCCGATGCCCAGCCCAAGCGTTGCCAGTGCGGTCGCCGTCAGGACCGGTGATCGTCTCAGTTGCCGAACGATGTGACGCAGACCCCACACTTAGATCGTATGTCGTCATCTGATACCCTCCGCATTAAGGTTCAACGAGGATATCCATAGACGTTTAAAAACGAATACCGGCTACCCGGGCAGCACCCGGGGCGCGCATCAGCCCTTGGCCGTGATGAAGGTTATCTGATGCAAGGAAACCCGGTTAACGAAAAACACGTTTGCCCATGCAGTCCTGAACCTAGCCTTGCTTTTTCCCGACGCCGTCCGAACGATTGCGTGTGGGAATCCGCGGCGTTATCCGAGTTCAGCCATGGCCATGCGTGCGTCACGCAGTTCATCGGCAAGAGCGCGGTCGACCAAAGACCCGAGCGGCAACCATTCCGCCCACGCACAAAGCAGCGATGGCCTGAACCCTTCCGTGACGGGGCCGCTTCTTAATCGTCAACTTCACCAAAATTATCTTTGACCACGCTGGTTTTCTGCAAGGCTAAAGGTGAGCATCTGGCCGCCGGGTGCAAGGCGAACTACTGGGAGCCGCTCGAGAAATATCTGAGTTGAGCAGCACGATCCATCCTCCCAAACGTTGCGGTTATCCTTTGCGTTATCGGATAGGCTTGCTGACAACTCGATATCGATGAGAATGGCTAGCGGAAGCCGTGCTCGCGTAACGAGCTAGGGGAGAAAACTGAATTGGCGAGATGTAGCCGGCCATAAACCGTGCGGCGTCAACGAGGTCTAAGCGATCTGATATTCCCGCAAGAGGGCGATGATGGTCTCGCGATTGGCGCCGAAGGCAGTCCACACGGATCGGCACCAATTATCGATCGCGGCGTCACGCTCAGGCCCGGCAGATGCCGCCAGCACATCGGCAACCGTCATGCTGCCGCGATCCTCGGGCACATAGACGCGCGGCCATCCTCGTTTTCTGCGTCCAAGCTCCATGTGTACTCTCTGGACCTCGCGGCCCGAAAACTGTTTTTCAACGTGGAGATAGAGGCCGACCAGCCCGAACACAAGGCCCATCGGTTTGCTGTCGTCGTTGACTCTTTGCACGGCGAATGCGTCCACCACGTGCTGCAGGATAAAGCCGGGGCGGCCTATCGTGTAGAGGTACACCTCGTCGTATGCGGCGCGCATGGTATCCATATCGAGCACAGTCTAGCAAGACCGTTGAGCACTTGTCCTCGCGTCGCTCTCGCCTGGTCGCCTAGGATTTGTCACCGGTCCAATCGTGGACGGCGCGACCTCATAGGACCAGTGCGATCATCCGGGCACAGTGGGATGGCGCGCCGCCCCTTCGGTGCCCCTCCTCCAAAATGATGCACCGACCACAAAGGCACTCGCATCGAATGGCGTGAGGAGGGGTGTCATGAAAGCTGCAGTCGTTCCCGCGGTGGGCAGTTCCTGGCAGATCAAAGACGTTCCGCAACCTCAACTCGGGCCCGGTCAAGTGCTAGTGAAGATGCAGGCAAGCGGCATCTGCTATACCGATGTGCACCAGACACTCGGGCACATTCCAGGCCCATTTCCTCGAATCCTGGGCCACGAACCGGTCGGCGAGATCGTAGCCGTGGCTCCGGACGTCACCACGCGAAAGGTTGGCGACCGCGTGGGCAGTGCATGGATTCAAGCAACGTGCGGACGCTGCGAATGGTGCCAGCGCGGCCGCAAAATGTTCTGTCCCTATATGAAGGGTACGGGTGGCGATGCGTAGGGCGGCCACGCCGAGTACATGCCGACGAATGCCGATGCCAGCTATCTCATTCCCGACAAGGTTTCTTACGAACAAGCAGCCCCGATCTTCTGCGCCGGTTATACGGTGTATAGCGGGCTCCGCTGGGCTGATCCCCAGCCCCACGAGCGCGTGGCCGTGCTCGGAATCGGTGGGCTTGGGCATCTGGCGATTCAGTACGCGAAGGCCGCAGGCTTCGAGACGATCGCGGTTTCCCACTCCCCCGACAAAGACAAGATGATCCACGGTCTCGGTGCGGATGAAATTGTCCGCGACGGAAAGGGCCTCGCCGCAGCGGGGGGCGCAGATGTGATCCTCAGTACTTCCAATTCGACCAAGTCGATGGTGGACAGCATTCAGGGACTTCGCCCGGACGGCCGGCTTGTTACCATGGGCGCCGATGCAGAGCCGCTTGCGATCTCGTTGATGGACTTGATCGCCAAACGCATTCAAATCATTGGCAGCCAGCAAAACGGCCCCGAATATCTCTACGAAGCCCTGGATTACGTGGCCCTGGGCAAAGTCAAATCGATAGTTGAGACGTATCCGTTGGCTGAGGCTGCCAAGGCGTATCAGCGTGTTGCGGAGGGCAAGGCGCGGTTTCGCGCCGTGCTCACAATGTAATCGCCGGTCCGAGCCGTTACGCACCTTCCAGGATCTTTTTCTTAAGCTGCTCGAGCAGCGGCAGCTGACTTTTTAGGAATTTCCTGTGCGCGGTTTCCAAATCAAACCAGGAAGCCCGATCCACTTCAGGAAATTCCCGGGTCTTCCCTGAGTGCGGCGGCCACTCCATCGAGAAAGTGTTGCTGCGAATTGCGCTCGCGTTGATTTCGCCCTCGCTTACCCAGGCGTACACGATTTTGCCACCAGCTTGTCGGATGGGCTCGAGCGCTTCCAGTTTGCCTTTGAGCGGAAACCCTGTTTCCTCTTCGAACTCGCGCTTTGCCACTTCGACCGGGTCCTGGCCCTCGGCGAATTCGCCCTTTGGAATGGACCATGCGCTATCATCCTTCTTGGCCCAAAACGGACCGCCGGGATGAACCAGCAACACTTCCAGTGATTTGCCGGACCTGCGGTATAGCAACACGCCCGCGCTCGTTTTTGTCACGAATGTTTCCCTCAATGCACAGGCAAGGGTTTGCGAGGAACCTTATCGTCACGCACCGCGAGTTCGTCGATGATGTATGCGGCAAGGGCGGCCGACAGTTTCATCTCCTCCTCCAAAACGTGGTTGCAGGCGTACTGGTTGGTGTGCGCCGCTCGCGTTGTTGCCCTCCCTGGCAGTCGCGAGCCCGCATCGGAACCACGAGGCGACTCATTGCTCCAAGCACAGACGGAAGCTCGCCCGCCGGCACAGGCTCAGTACGCGAGGGTCGACCGTGTTAAATGCATTTTCCAAATCTTCTGCGGGTGCGACGCTCAGGCCTATTTTACCGTCATGAACTGAGGCTTGCTCGGAGCGCTCCAAACCAGTTTTCCCTTCTCATCGTAGAACTGCAGCGATGCCTGACCCGGTATCACAGGCACGTTGTCAAGGCGCGGAGGACATCAGGTTCGATGCGGTCCGCCTTGGCTGCGGCGGCGACGCGCTCCGCGTGTCTTGTCCCTATGAGCAAGAGGAAAGCAACGAAGAACAGCACGATCGCGTTGGCGGATTTCCAGCGGCGGTTGGCGGACTCGAGTTCCGCAACCCGGGCAGCCAAGGCGCAAACGCCTACAGGTGAAGGATTCATTGGCACCTCCCGGAGTCGGGCAGGGCAATCCCTGTGGAGTTGGACGAGCGCGTAGGTCTCACCTTCTTTGCAGGTACAGGGCACGAGTTGCCTAAGGTTTTGTATCGCCAGGCAACTTTGCTGCGACGGAACCCTTAGGTTGTACCGGCGAGTTGTCCCGCGTCAAATAGAATAGGAAAGGAGTGATCTGGAAGGGCATTTTCTCGGTTTCAGCCACGGTGCCGACTGGCTTGGACTTGAGCATCCGCAATTGATCATTCCAGGGGTCGACTTTGATGCGTCCTCCAAGCGGCAGGGCAACGATGACATTGGCCGTCGGCTTCGCCTCGGACTCTGTCGAGGGCTTTGGCGACGCGAGCGCCCACTCGGTTGGAATCCTGTTGCCCAGGTCCGGGCTTATAAGGTTGGGGATCTCCTTCGACCGGTTCTTGAGCGCCTGGAGGAAAAGTTGCACGGTGTCGTAGTGGTCCTTATAGGGCGAGTTCCCGAGTAGTTCGATCCCCTTCTGGTTCGCGGCTTGTTCCTCTCCTGGAGAGCGCTCAAAGTCAAAGTGGCGGAACGTCTCCTTCTCGTCGAAGTGCAGGGTGTCAAAAAACCCGAATTGGGTGTTCACGTGATGTCCGAGCAAGACGTGACCCAGTTCGTGCGCCAAGATGGCCGCAAGGCTGGCTTCGTCGGGAAGCACGTCGACCAAGCCACGGCTCAAAACGATCGTGTGTCCCATGCTGAAGGACTCCAGCGTCGAAGTCATCAGGATGCGGCAACGAACTTCCGGCTGGATGTCCAGACCATTGCTCACTTCCAAGTTGTTGACCACCGTCTCCAGCACTTTGTCCACTTCGCCTTGCGGCGCCAGCAAGCCCTTACGCTCCAAATGGTCCATGACGTTTAGTTCTGCCTGTCGGTTCCAATAATGTTCCGCTTGAATTGGCGAATAGTCGTTGGCGGTATCTGCCAGATCGTTTATCGCCGTCGGGGACTCAATAAGTACCTTACTTAGCTCTTGTTCTTCGTGAGCGTGCCCAAGGTTGTAGCCCCAAAGCCGCGTTTGCGCGCGGAAGGGCTTGAAGGCCATTCTCGTCAGCCTCGGGTCATGCACGTTGCCTTGTTCGACGTACACGAAGGCCGGCAGCCATAGGTTTTTTCCGACACTGGTCCGCCAGCTATCGAAATTGAAGTAGTTGCTGGTCAGTGAGTACCCTCCATACGCGCCATTGAAGCGCACGATGCGATAATCCTGATCCTCCACCCAGATGCGCCCTACGAACCGTCCTTTGCCTGATTTCGGCAATGGCTCGACGTCAAAGACTAGACAACGAACTTCACCTAAAAACTCGCGCCGCAGATACTCAATGTTGTAGTGCTGGCGGTCGAAACCATACATGTCCACGTAGATCATCTGCAGGAAGCCGCGTGGGACAAACTCCGTTGAGAAAAAGTCTCGCAAGCCTCCGAGCAGCTTACGCTTTAAGCCAGCCTCGCGCTCCATCGACTCGAGCTCCACTCCCTTCGCTAAATCGGCCCGGCCAAGAAAGTATTTGTCGCCGTTCGGCACCGCCTCTTTATCCTTATCTGGCAGCAGAAATTGGATGTAGGTCTCAATCAGTGGCGTATACTGACGAAGTAGTTGCATCTCCGCCTGTTCCTGCGCCACGATTCTGTCCACCACCTGGTTCGTGCCGTCCAGCTGCTGGGCAGTTGTGCCTAGCGGCATAGCACTAAGTACCAGCGCCGCTGGCAGAATCTTGAGGCTGCGCATTATCCCTCCCAACTTGGACCTTGGAGACAGCTCTCTGTCTCCCGAGACCACGGCCTCCACACGACTGGGGACCGTCTTTGGATATCCCTGGTATCCTTGCATACTGGATGCTGAATTGTAGGCAGCCGGTTGCAAAGCGGATGCCTAGATGGTTACCGAACGGCACATCCCTTTGGTTTTCGGCACCCCCAATCTCAGAAAATTGCACGCCGCGAGCAACGGATTGCTAGCCTCTAAAGCAAGTTTTGCGCTAATGTGGGGCTACAGGAAGGTTGCAAGGCACCGTGGTTTGATGTAGGGCCGAGGTCTTCGGGCATTAGGCGGCTTAGGAGGTTGCCAATGAACATGACGACAAGCACTCGACAAGTAGGCGGCGTCACTATTGTGGACATCAGCGGGCGAATTGTTCTCGGCGAAGAAAGCGCCGCGCTGCGCAACTTGGTGGGCGACCTGTTAAATAAGGGACATAAGAAGATTCTTTTCAATCTGGGCGACGTCGATTACATCGACAGCTCCGGTTTGGGACATCTGGTCAGTGCCTTCAGCAGCGTGCAGAAGCAGGGCGGAGAATTGAAGCTGCTCAGCCTCACGAAAAAAGTCCAGGACGTGATGCAAATCACAAGGCTTTATACGGTCTTCGAGATCATGGACGACGAGGCCGCCGCCGTCAGGTCCTTCGCACCATCGTCAGCGGCGACCGTCTGAGGGTCGGACGGTGTTGTTGCCATCCATCGTGGAATGCACGCGGCCGTGAAATTGTCGGCGCGGGTCTTCCTTCTCGGCCAGATACCTTTGCCGAAAATCTGTTTTTCTGGTAACCCTGCTGATCAGGCAAAAGGTTGTTCCCGCGTCCCATCTCAATGGAAAACGCGGTCGAAGTCGTAGTAGTCGGAAAAGCGCTTGATCCGGCCGTTTTCAATCACAACAACGGAAGCGCCGCGACCCGAGATGCGCCGGGGCGCAGCCGGCCGGACGGTGTTGTCGCCGACGAAGGTTCCTGTCCAAACCCATTCTGCGGCCACCAGCGAGCCGCCATCGACGATACTTTTCAGGTGCCAGTTGAGATCGGGTAGATCCGCAATCATCGTGCGAATCGACTGCTTGATTTGCTCAGGTCCCACGTCGCGGGAAGGCCTGGCCATGTCTTCGTGAACCGCGTCGGAAGCCAGCAGTTTGTCCAGCGCCGCGAAATCGCGCCGATTCCACGCCAACACGTAGGCTTCGAGTAGGGCCTTTCCAGATGGTTCGGTTTGCGTTCTTGCTGGCCGGCTAGAGGTCAGCGTCAGGACGCAAAGTAGGATCGCCGAGGCGAAAAGACGTTTCATCATTGGAAGCTCCCATATGGGGGGCATCGGCACACCGACCGGATGGAATTCGCGGCACGCACCCAACGAGCGGATTGTGCAGCAGTCAACCCGGTCGAGGCACTCCATCATACACATACTGGGAGGGCCGGACCGTGTGCGCTACAAGTCGCAAGCTCCTTGACCGGACCTACTGCGCGCTCTCCGGCCCGCTAGATGGATCGGCATCGTATGGCGAAGAGGTCTGACGATGTTGCCAGCAAAGACGTCTGCTCTCTTGCTACTTGGGTGGGTTGCCATTTGCTCGCCAGTGTTTACTCAAAACAGGACCGCGAGCAGACCCAGAGAGTTGAGCATCGCCGGCACCGATGGCCAACCGTCCGGCCTTGTGGCGGTTCGGGCTGAAATGGACGGAGTTGCAGAAGCTGGTATGCCCCCTCTTGCGCGATGCTGCGGAAGCGACAGAGGAGGAGCTGGCGGCGGTGCACGAACAATTTGTAACGCACTTCATGATCGCGGGCTTGGATTTCGACGGGCACCCAGACCTGGCAGGAATTCGGGACTCTGGCGCGAAATGGGCGCGATACTGCGTCTGGCTTTACGACCAAAAACAGCATTGGTATGGGAAGGATTTCTTAGCCGAGCAAATGGAGTCGCTGAGAAATCCCCAACCCTTTGAGGCCGGTCAGATTTCGAGCTCTCACATGGGGCGTGCAAATAGTTGGATAGCCGTCTAACGGGTTGTGAGGGCGGATGGCAGTTGGCCGGTGCGACAGCTGGTTCCGGTGCGTTCCTGTTTGGTTGAGTCGACGCCCGACGGAGAAAAGCCGACGGCAATAGTCATCACCCAGTTTGAGGGTGGGCAAACAATGGTCCACAGACAAGACGCAACAAAAATACATCTGCAGGCGGCTCTCGATAAGTGCGTCGGCGCGCTAAAGGGCACCACCGCACAGCCGCTGTCCCTCAATCGAACGATGGGGAACGGGTCGCGGCTCGGCTTGGCCAGCCGATAGTCGGCAAACCGTCGGCGGTGGCCAGTACGGCGAACCGAAAGTTTCTTCTGCGTCAGTTCGATTCGATACGAGCTCCTTTCCGCCCATGCACAACCCAGGGGGCCCGACGCAGATCTACCGTTTCACCGCCGCCGAGGAAGGAGGGGCGAAGATCGCAATCGGCGCCAATCCAACTTTCACGCTAACCATTCAGGTGATCGCACCGTGATCTCTGGCACCATGTGGCCTCTTTTCTATGGGCAAGCATAGCGTGTCAAAGCTTGCTGGGCGGTAGCCACGTCTCACCCCAATCAGGTAAAGACCTCATTGCAAATGCAGGCATCTCCCGGATTGCACCTCCAAGGGTATATCCCAAAACTAAGACTGTCACTTAACCCAAGTCCTCGAGTCGCATGACAGGGGCAGGATTCTCGTGGTGGGTCTTGCGGCTTCCGTTGCCTTGGATTCCGAACAATCCTGGCCCCACCTGCATTTTTAACGGTTCTCCCCGAGATACCCATCATGAATGGCCGGAGCGAAAAGCGGAGTCTGGATATCCCGAGAGACTGGCAACTCACCAAGCGCTTCAGGTGCCCGACGTGTGGCAAGCGTTATGCTGTCGTGGAATGGAAGCGCGAGGCGAAGTGCCGACAGTGTGGAGACGCGCTTTATTGCGAGGATTCGCAGAGCCAGCCATCCGGTCAAGGCGGCTCTCCGGAAAGCCGTTGAACCGGTCGCAAAAGTCACTCGCGTCAGCCAAGCCAGTGGTCACCATGCTGCGATTCCTATCCGCAATCCACAATGTGGAATTGGCCGACGCCGCTTTCCGCAACCCTGCCAATGAGGAAAATGGCGGCGGGGTTCCGCAGCATCGGAAGTACCCGGCGAAAAGGGTGCGGTGCGAGATCGGCCATGCTCCCGTTAAGCACTTTTCTTAGCGCCTCTCACCTTCGCCCAGCGCGCCTTCTGTGCCTTCGACATCTTGGCCCTTGCGGCTGCGGAGACAGGTCGTTTCTTCTCGCGACCGGCGCCGTTCCTTCCGCCTAAGACCTT
>Ga0182037_10000307_pt1 | contig 23295 bp, 15 predicted proteins | sample sta12Cox44000082_FD_125974 | JGI IMG/M metagenome (GOLD analysis project Ga0182037, IMG submission 125974) | Lab enrichment of tropical soil microbial communities from Luquillo Experimental Forest, Puerto Rico - statoxic.12C.oxic.44.000.082 | ecosystem: Environmental > Terrestrial > Soil >... | reverse complement strand
GCGAAGAACGGATCTGACCATGGCAAACGCCCGATCCAGTTGAATAGGCCTTGAGCGCCTTTCATCCGGCCTGCCACTTCGAGTGAAGCAATGATCGTGAAAGCAGTCACCAGACTGGGATACACGACAGAGTAGGTCAACACCGTGTGGGCGAGCTTCCACCCCGCGCTGATTCCAGGGTCTTCAAACTGGTGATGGAAGCCCACTGGAACCGAGAGCAGCACAAACATCACAAAGACGACCCGCCCCAGTGAATCGCTGAACAGTTTGCCTCCTGCGACCTTCGGTAGCACGGTGTACCAAAGCACGTACGCGGGGATCAACCAGAAATATACGAGCGGATGTCCGAACCACCAAAAATAGGTGCGTGCTAGCAAGGGATCGACAGTCTTCATCCAACCCAGTGACCACGGGATTAGCATCGCGAGGACTTCAATAGCCAGTCCGACGGTTGCCAAGTACCAGATAATGATGGTTGCCAGCATTCCGTGAATCGGAAGAGGAATGGGCTCGCCCGGATGATCACCGCGCCATGATCGATAGCTCGCAATCATTACCCCGCCCCAAATCCACGACCCAATTACCAGCAGTGTGGCGCCGATATAAAACAGGGGATGCGCTTTCAATGGCGGATAAAAAGTGTAGAGAACCGTGCTCTGCCCGCGCAGAATCGTGGTTGCCGCCGCCACAGATCCGACAACCGAGAGCCAGAACGCAAGCCAAGCGATGGCTTGTCCAGAAATCCGGCCCAGGTTCTCCTGAGCCAGCACGTAGCCGAGTCCCATAATGAAAAAGGTCGTAAAGACCAAGGCCATAAGAACACCGTGCGCTGTCATCGAAGTGTAGTAGAGGGACTCGCTTCGATGCGGGAAATGGATATCCGCCAGTGACAGCGCCTGCAGCAGCCCCAAAGCAGAGGCCACACCGAACGCAGCCACGGAGACACCAATGTGCGTGCCGGCAAGCACATAACGGCCAGTCACCGGGACTCCTCCCTGACAATCAGCTTCCCCACCATGTTGTGGTGCAGTATGCCGCAGTATTCGTTACAACCGACGATGTATTCGCCTGACCTCTTAAACGTCACCGTGAACTGGCTTACGTAACCGGGGATGGCCATGGCGTTGGCATTCGTGCCCACAACCTCGAACCCGTGCATCACGTCAGAGCTGGTGATACGAAACGTCACCGGCCGGTTTGCCGGAACTACGATGGGGTCTGGGCTAAAGGAGTACATCTGGGTAACTACACTTACAACGACGCTGCCATCGGGACGCACGGCCACCGCCGGATTGCCGTATTCAGGACTATCGGCGAGTGCCGCCGGATCCACGGTCTCTATGTGGCTGGGAGGATGAACAGCGTCGTTTGCGGCAGTCAAAACAATGGTGCCGACGAAAATTACGAGCAGCCCAACCGCCGCCCACATCCAAATCCTCTCGTAGAACTCAACATTCATGCATTCACCACAAGGAGTTTAAGAATGCGGAGCCCCGCGCTGAAGAAACAGAAACAGATACATGCCGAGCCACCCTAGCATGAAGAGCGCGCCAAAGACGATTACGATGGCAAGTGTACCTCGGGGATGGCCAATGTCCTGGCGATCCTCAACGCGAGGCCGTTCAGAGGGATCAGTCGTGCCTGACATATAAGTCGCCGCAAATCTTAGACCATAAACCGAGAGAGCAGCAAGATTAGCATTCAGGGATAGCAGCTAGCAGGATGCGAAACTCCCTTCTTTTGCACAATTTTGGTGCAAGACAGAGCAGTTTTGCTCTGCTCGCACCTAACCCGTCAATGAATCTGCTCGCACCGGGTTGATGGAGGCCGGCAGGCCACGGTTGCAACTCCTACGTCTCCCCGTTGGACGATCTGCCGTCCCAATGATCATTTTGGCGCGGCACCTCTGGACGCACCACCGAAACGTGGGCCCGTGTATCAACGAAGGACTCAAGGCTCAGGGATTCAGGACGGTGTTTCGTCTACTTTCAAGAAGTTTCACGACTCTCGTCACCTTGTCAGCCTTGACACCCACGTCAAGAAGGGCTTCACGGAAGTGATCAATAAACCTATCGAAATGCCCGCCGTTAAGCCCTTGCTCTCGTGCATGCGCATGAGCATCATGGATATCCTTGCCCGTATACACGACTCTCCCGCCGAGGAGCATGGAAATAAACATGCTTTGTCGTGCGTGTAGTTGTGCCATATCTGTTGTTTTAAAAAAGGGACGGAGCGTGTCATCAGCGAGGACGCGCTTATAAAAGGATTCGGTAGCAGCCCAGACAGTTCGCTTTCCACCGATGAGATCGTAGAGTTCATCGATCAAATGATCCTCCAGTAGTAAGAGCAAAGCGGGAGACCAACGCAACAGAACTGGAAAGGCTCGCTCGCTCAACTGATATATCTTCCTTGCATTAGCTGCGTTCGGCCAGCCCAGTTCAAATTCGGTAGCAATCCGTGGCAGAAGATAAGAGTGAGAAGCGCCTTTATTAACGCGGAGAATCGACGCTTTTGCAAGAGGTCACAATTGCTGGATACTCGCGACGACGCAACTGCCTCACCGGAGGCTGCTTTCAATTCGGAGCAGCGCGAGCGACGGAGCGGCAGATCGGATTACGGCGGCAGCAAAGAGGAACCGAACCTGAGGCGACGTCATCGTCCAGCGAGGCCAGCAGAACAGTTGAAGCACCACTGTCGGACGCGGCCGATGTCAACATGGATAAAGTCCGAGTGAGGGTAGTAGCCGACGCCTCCGCGCGCGAGCGCGAGAGCTGCGCGGCGCAGCGTAAGCGTGTCGATCCCCGGCATGCGCAGGTCAATGGCTTGTGCTTGAATGTGAAGGCTGTTCTTGGCGACTCCTGCAGTACGAGCGCGAAGAGATTCGTTTGTTGAAGGAGTGCGATAACCGCAGACGATGTCGATCTCCGCGTCAGGATGCCCAACCGACGCGGTGAGGTCGGAAAGGATATCGTATAGGCGCGGATCGAAATGGCGGACTTCCGCCGTGCGATGGTCGCGCAGGAAATAATCGAGCTCGGCGAGCGCGGCGGGGATGTACTGTTCGCCTTGGCGATAGACAACATTGAGCCGCTCGCCAGTATGCGTATTGTAAAGCAGCAGGAGATGGCCCTGGCCTTGGTCAGCGGATGCTCGCGAGGACAGCGCATGCAATTGAGCACCCGGGCCACTCGGCACAATCAGGAATAGCAGCGCGCTTAGATAACCGAGGAACTTCGACACTTTTGAAGGTGCACCCATATTCGCTTCCAGGCCGGTTTTGGGACTCGCAAGTCCCTCGCCTCATGCTCAATTAGGCTTACTCTTTCTCCTTTAGAAGGATGGCTTAGCCCACCATAGCCTGACCGCAACAGATATGAGGAAAGGTACTGATCCAAGCGTTTGAGTTTAGGAGCGGTAGTGACCTTCCTGTGTTCCTGTTCATGATTTCATGTGCAGGATTGAGTCGTCGTTGCTTTAGGGCAATCATGTGGAGGCGAGCACGGATTTGAGCAAGCCGGGTGGCCCGATTGCGCTTGAGGCCGTCGGGATATCGTGCTACCGTGCGCAGGCAAATAACCCTGCAGGTTGCTTCCTGCTGAACGCGCGGAAAAGAAGGAAAGTGGGCCGAATCCTAAGTCCGCCGTCGGGTGAAGGCACATGGCAGAGTCGTTCTCGACTGATTTAATTCCCGCAGCCGATCGCATGGACGCATGGCTCTGGAACGCGCGGCAGGTCTGCGGTGATTGTCAATTCCAGGTTCATAAGCGCACTTCTTTTCACGGCTCCATCGAGCGGCGCAAAGTCGGTGGCTTGGACCTGACACTTTTTTCTTCGAGTGCTTTGTCTTTCCACAAATTTCCCCCTTTTAACGTCCAGCCGGACAGCCGCGCCTGCATCGTCATTACCCAACTCGCGGGGCTGCGCCAGTATCGGCAAGATGGCAAGACAGCTGTGCTCAGCAAGGGTGATACGACGCTGATCGACTCGGGACTTCCGTGGACCTCAATGTGTTCCGGCGACTGCGCACGCCTTTATCTGCGGATTCCTTTGCCTTTCCTCGAAAGCAGATTCCGCGGCGCGCGTGTTCCAAATGCCACGCGTATCTCTGGCAGTCGCGGCCTCGGTACAACGCTTTTTAATTTGATGACGTCACTTTATCAGCAAGCGGGACAACTCACCGAAGAGGAAGGTGCTGCGGCGGTCGACGCATATCTCCGCATCCTGACGGCTTGCGTCGGTGGTTCGCGGAACGGACAGGGCAAAACCGGGCCTCCTGCCGTCCCGTTCTCCCAGATCCTCTATTACATCAACCAGCATTTGACGGAAGCCACGCTGTGCCCAGCAGAGATCGCGTCCGCGGCGGGCATTTCGGTACGCCATCTGCACCGGCTTTTCTCGCGACGGGGATCGACGGTGAACGACTGGATTCGCACTGAGCGCTTGAAGCGTTGCTTGCAGGAACTGTCCGACCCGCGCATTCGCGGCAAGAGTATCACCGAAATCGCCTTGTACTGGGGCTTCAACGACTCGGCGCATTTCAGCCATTCGTTCAAAAAACAGTTTGGGATGTGTCCCAGAAGCGCGCGTTCACGCCAGTGGCTGGACCCGGAACCGAAACCCGCGCCGGCCTTCCTCTCATTTTCGAATTTGCGGCACGCCAACTTCGGCTGAGCACGGCGTTCAGTCAATGCTTTACGAAGAACTCCGTCAACCACGCGTCCCAGGGCGAAGACCGAGATCATCCCCTGAGATCTCTATCCAAAAACTGTACTTGGCGTAATCTTTCATCGGGCAAACATGGCTCAAGTGCCGGAGATCTGCAGATCAGGTTCTGCAGCCACCTGAGGCCGCCGGCCGGAGACCCGCATCAGCGCCCCCAGCAGAACCCAAATCGCCAGCGCGATCCATTCATAGCGAGTGAAGTGACCGGGAACAATGGGCAATACCTTCACCAAGATCATCGCCAGCGTGGCCAGCGCACCGAATCCGGCAGCAACCCGTCCCACCAGACTCGGCTTCATGCGGTAGTAAGAAGCGCATGCGGACAGCCAGCCGAACGCGCAAGCTACCGCGCCCACTTCGAGAATCGGAACTAATCCCGCTTCACCGAAGAAAATCGCAAAAAACGTGCCGCATGCCACGGCTAGAAGCGCAAGCGCCGGTGTTTGATTCTTTGCATCCACCACACCCATCTTCGGTAACAACAGTTTTCGTCGGCCCATGGCGAAAAGCAGGCGCGACGAGGCCACCATGTTCGCATTGAACGCCTGTAGCAGGGCTACCAGAGCTGAACCCAGAATCAGATTGACGATCCACTGGGTCCGCAACGCTTTTTCGAATGCGACGGCGGTCGGAAACTGCAGGCTAACGTTCAGACTCTGCCACGGCGATACGAAGGCGACGGCCGAAATCACTACCAAAAAAAAGAACAGCCCCGCAAAGATCGTCAGAATGATCGCCACGGAGAAATTTCTGTTACGAAAATCCGGGCTGGCCTCTTCCACGCATTTCACCACAGACTCGAAGCCCGAAAGCAGCCAGGGCACCACCTGCCAGACCAGCAGAATGGAAATCAGTGGCGCGTGACTGAACAACGGACGGAAATTCTCTGATGAACCGTGTTTTGCACCGGCCAGCGCGAACAGCACCACCAGGCTCAGAAACGTGAACGTCGTAATTTTCAGGAACCTCGCGCTGGCGCGAATCCCGCGACAATTCAGCCATGTAAAAAACACTGTGATGATCAGCCCCAGTAAGATGTGGGGGAGATATACGGCGTGATCTCCCACGCGGTAGAGCACAATCGTGTTCAATGACGGAAAGAGATAGCCGGTGATCCGTCCAGCCGCGAGCGCCTCGAACGGACAGGTCAAAAAGTAAGCGAGAAACATCATCCATCCGGTGGCAAAACTCACCCAGCCGGGAAACACCTTTGCGGTGTAGGCGATTTCCGCACCGGCATCGGGGATGGCGCGGACTAACTGGCCGTAGACATAGCCGATCGGCAGCAGCATGAGCGCGCCGGCAGTGAATCCGAGCAGCGCTCCGAGTGGTCCCCCGCGCTGCAGCAGGTCGTCCATCACGACCAGCCACGCCGTCCCGACCATCACTCCAAAGCCGAGCGCGAAATAGTCAACCAGGCGAAGCTTGCGCGCGAGAGTGGTCATATGTCGTATATTGTCGCGATCCTGAGGAAGGTCACTAGGTCGCTAGAAATCGTAGCGCAAAGCGAATTGCATGACGCGCGGTTGCGTCAATAATCCCGTGTAGTCACCAAAGGATTGCGTCTGCGTCAACGAGGGAGCGTTGGATTGCACGTTGAATCTTGTTTGGTTCAGCACATTATAAACTTCCCAGCGGAATTGCAGCGTGTGCCCCTCCGCCCATGGCAACTTCCAGCGCTTGTCGAGTCCCATATCCCAGCCGGCAAATCCCGGCCCACGCAAAATGTTGCGCGAGCCGCTCTGCCCGGGAAAAGGATGGTACACGTCGTTCTGACGTACCGCGAGGACCGTCACAGGATCGCCAAACATATTGACTGAGCCATCGGGCTGTTTAAAGACACCGACCTTCGGCTTGGTCGACAATTCCGCAAGTCCCTGGTAGTTCCAGTCCGTCGGCCAGGACTGGCCATTGTCCACGCTGAACGGGAACCCGCTGGTCCAGCGCACCAGTCCCGTCACTTGCCATCCGCCGATCAATGCATCGACAAAGCCGCTGCTGTCATGACCGAAGCGCCGGCCCCTTCCAAAGGGCAGCCCCGCGATCCAGTTTGCGTTGATCTGGTGCGCGGTGTCGAAATCGGAGACGCCCCGGAATTGCCTCGGTGAGAATGCGTTCGGGAGGGCGCTGCCGTAAAGGCCGCCATTGTACCCGACGCGTGTGGCTGTCGAAGTAATATCGATTGACTTCGAATAGGTGTAGTTAAGGTCGAACTGGACTCCATAGCTGACGCGCTTTTGCAGGTTCACCTGCATTGCATTGTAGTTCCCGCTTCCTACGGAACTCCACGCATACAGCGAAGAAAACTGATTATTCAGGAACACGCCCCCGGGAACGGGGTTTGATCCACTGTTACCGAAATAAATCGAACTGCTTTGCGTTCCGTCCGCGAGCCCGCCATAGTAATCGATCCATCCGAGGGCGAGAACCTCGACGAAAGGAAAGCAGGTATAAATCGCGTAGACCGCTTGAACCACGTCGGAAGTCGCATCGTTCGGGCAGTTCGGAACGAAATTCGAATACCCTGTGCTCGATGGTGGGATCAGATTCTGCCAATACGCTGCGGTCGCACCGACACTCTGGCTGGTTACCTGGCTGATAGGGGTTCCCGCGCGATAGAGCTTCGACAGGACGGTCGCGGCGGTGTTGTAGTCGATGCCGGACTTGGGATCCTTAATATTCAACGGCTGCATGAGGTCGCGTTGCGTCAGAAGCTTGTGAGAGAAGCGCCCGACGTAGGAAATCTGGACGCTGAACTGTTTCGGCAGCTCGCGGCCGATAGCGAAGTCGACCGCATACGCATAGGGTGTCTTCAGCGTGTCATCCACGCCCCAGGCAATGGCCTCGCCGTATGGATACCCGCTTGCAGGGGTCTGCGGGAAGCCGGGCGCTGGTGCAGGCACCAGGTAAGGCTTTCCCTGTGCGTTCGTCTCCGGGACCTTATTCAGGCTTGTAATGCGCGCCACCTGGCCTGCTCCATCGACGCAGCAAGGATTCTGCAACGTTGTGGACAATCCCGCGGGCGCATTCTGATCGAACGTATTGATGATCGCGAGGCCGGCCCGGTCGTATACCTTGCTGAATCCCGCGCGTACGACAGTCTTATCACCCGATCCAACTAGACGGCGCAGGAGGCCGTTCTCCGGACGTGGTGAATAAGCAATGGAAACGCGCGGTGAAAAATCGGTCTTTTCAAAATTGTAAAAACCCGGTCCGTTGTTGGCCGGACCGGAAAGTTTGAAGGAGATCGTTTGCATCGAGTCGTAGCCAATGCCCTGTTGCATACTCTTCGCATTTTGGTCGAATTGCTTGCCTAGGCTGAACGTCGGCGCCGACTGGTATCCGTTGGTTTCCCACGGTGGCGGAAAGAGCGACCACCGTAAGCCGTACGTCAGTGTCAGGTTCGGCTTCATCCGCCATGTGTCCTGGCCGTAAAGCTCATACCAGTTCAGGCCGTAATTGCGCGCGATCGGGGTCCCTTCGTTGATGAGATTGCCGCTTTTGTCGAGGTTGTAGTTGGCGCGAACATCGGAAACCATTCCAAGAAGCCCCAAAATCGGCAGGTCGTACGAATATTCGGCCCCCACCAAAACCTGGGGGTACGCCTCTCCGGTTGCCGGATTGATATTGTTGTGCGGATCGATCGGGCTGACCGTGTTCGCGAATCCGGTGGGACTCATCCAACTCGTGAACCCGAGACCCTGGTTCCACGAATGCTGCGAACTGAGGCGCGGATCGCGAGCGAAGCCGAGATTTCCTCCGAATTGCAAGGTGTGCTTGCCTCTAGACCAGGAAACATCGTCCAGGAGCTGATGCATTGGCACTTGGAAATTGTGGCTGTACGTGACGCCCTGGTCGAGCCCGGTGAACAGGTTCCATGGAAGGTTGGTGTCCCCCACCACGCCGTAGCTGTGCCGCGTGAAACCCCAGCGCAAGGTGTTCACCAGATTCGTTTTCAACATCGCTGTGTAACCCAGGGCAAATCCCTTGCTGTGGTCGGAAACCGTCTGCATGGACTGTGTTCCGGGCAAAAACGGCTCCTGCGGATTGAACAGGTTCTGCAAACTGCCCCGCCAGAAAAGGCTCTGTTTTCCGCTCGTGGTCAGGTTATAGTCCACGCGGGTAATAAACGCGTTATTGTTCAGGTTGTATGGCGCGCGAAACCGATAGCCTGAGTAGTTGTACCCGTCTCCAACGGAGGGATCATTCGGTGTGAAAGCGCCATACTGCGTTTGGAAATAACTGAGCATTACCGGATTGGGACCCGTGGGACCGCTCCAGGAAGGATCGCTAGTGAGTGGATCGATCTGCGTAATTTGCGCAGCATTCAGACCGAAGTAGCCCGCCGGCACGTCGTATTTCTGCCCGCTTAGACCCGTCACCGAAGTGGCGGGACAAGCGGTGGGATCTTGGCAGGGATAGCGAATCACGCCATCGCGCATTGCGGGGGTTGGAATGGCGCGCACCGCGCTGTGCTGTTCGCGCTGACGCGTACCTTCGTAGTCGCCAAATATGAACAACCTGTCTTTTTTGATCGGGCCCCCCAGTGACCCTCCAAAAACGTTGCGAATCAATTTAGGCGGTTTGTTTGGTTCGCCGGTTCGCTGCTCGGCAAGTTTCACAAAATAATCATTGGCGCTGGTAATGGTGTTGCGCATGTATTCGTACGCCGACCCGTGAAGTAGATTCGTGCCGCTCTTGGTGAGCAACGCGACCTGTGCCCCTGAACCCTGTCCCTGATCGGCGTTGTAGTTGGAAGTGGTCACGCGGAATTCCTGCACCGAATCCGGAGTGATTGGCAGGACCGACGTAAACGCGTATCCATTCGACTGGTCGTTTACGTCCACGCCATCCAGGGTGAAATTGCTTTGATCGCTACGCGCGCCGTTCACGGCTCCGCTGCGCGTGTCATTATTTTTGTCAATGTCGGGACGGTTTCCGGTGTATGCCACGCCTGCCTGCAAGGTGAGCAAGTCTGGAACGTTGCGACCATCAATGGGGATCTGCTTGACCTGGGTTTCGCTGAACGAGTTGCCGAGTGATGCATCCACGATGTTCAACGGCGGCGCTTCTCCCGTGACGGTGACACTCTCGGTGGCAGCGCCGATTTTCAGCTGCACAATCGTGCTGACCGGCGTGTTCACCAAAAGCGCCAGATCTTTCTGCTCGTAATTGGCGAAACCTTGGGCACTGATGTTCAAGGTGTACTTGCCCGCCGACAGTTGCAGGAACTGGAACTCGCCCGAGGTGTCCGTCGCGACCGTCCGTTCCACGCCGGACTCCGTGTTCTTCAGAGTCACTGTGGCGCCAGCGATGGCGCTGCCACTGGCGTCCGTGACCATTCCGCGCAAGGAAGTAGAAGAAGTTTGAGCGCCTGCGGGCTTGCCCACAGCCAGACAAAAGAGGATCACCAACATGATGGAACGATGCATGACTTTCATTTCCCACCTCCTGCCCGGATTCCACCCTGAGGGCGCCGGTATCCGCGAGATTCTCCGCCTCGCAGGGCGGCGCGACTGCCAATTTATAAACGAAACAGTTGAATGACCTTGGGCCGCAAGGCCCATCCCCTCGCGATACAGTACCAGGTTGCCGGGGGCAATCCTTGTCTCAGAGTGACATACGCTTGTCCCCAAGCGACCCCGGTGTTCCGCTATCCATCCGGTCGTCACTAGCTTCCAAGACGCCATTTTCTTGCCGGCCGCTCACACCGAGTTTTCGGTTTGTTATATTCGAACGGCGATGTACAGTCTGGCTCGGCCAGGGAATTGAGCGAATTGAAATCGGAGACGTTCGCATGCGTGACATCGACGAGCTGCGCGCGCTGGGAATGAAACGCCCCATCGCGCGGCGCGATTTTTTGAACGGCATCGGAATTACCGGGGCTTACGCCACCCTGTGCGGATTGCCCTCCCTAGCAAAAGCCGCACCCGAAAACGTCGACGCGGCGTCATACCCACCCTTGCGGACCGGCCTGCGCGGTCACTATCCCGTCGCGGTTGAAGAATTCGCTCGGATACACAACGGGAAGTACGCCGAGTTTCCCGTTTCCCGCGAGCATCTTCAGGAAGAGGTCGATCTGGTCGTCGTCGGCGGCGGCATCTCCGGTTTGTCCGCCGCCTACTTCTATCGGACCGCACTCGGCCCTGATCAACGCATCCTGATTCTCGATAACCACGACGATTTCGGCGGACATGCCAAACGGAACGAATTTCATTATCAGGGAAAGACGTTCATCGGGTTCGGCGGAACGATGGGGATCGCCACGCCCTACCCTTACAGCTACTGCGCCAAGGCGCTGATCAAAGATCTGGGAATTGAAGTACAGCGCGGTCCGCAATTTCACAATCGCGTCATTGAGGAAAAATACGGCCTGCAGAACGGAATTTTCTTCGATAAAGAACATTTTGGTGAAGACCGTCTCGTCGCAGGAGCCGGAAGGCTACCCTGGAAAGCGTTCTTCGAGAAAGCGCCTCTGAGCGATTCGGCCCGGAAAGACCTCATCCGTCTTCACGGCAAAAATCCGGACTACCTGGCGGGTCTCAGTCAGGAGGCAAAACGTAAGCAGCTCGCGAGCATGTCGTATCAGGATTATCTGCTGAAGGTGGCCAACATCAGTCCCGATGCGCTCCCCTTTTTTCAGGGGGAGGGTGGCCGCAACAACAAAAGAGTCGACACCATGCCGGCGCTCGAAGCGGCGCAACACAGCGCCGTAGGCTTCAATGGGCTGGGCCTGAAGTTCGAAGAAAGCTTCAACGAAGGATCATTTCTGTTCCACTTTCCGGATGGCAACGCTTCCGTCGCCCGCCTGCTTGTCGCGAAATTGGTTCCCTCCGCGATTCCCGGAAATCAATCCATGAACACGATCGTGCAGGCGCCGGTTGCCTACGATCAGCTCGACAAGCCGGAAGCGGCGGTGCGCATTCGTTTAAGCAGTTGCGTAGTGCGGGTCCAGCACGAAGGAGCACAGGATTCCGCCCGCGCCGTGAAAATCGCCTACATACACGATGGCACACTTTCGGGCGTCCGGGCGCGTCACTGCATTCTCGCCTGCTACAACGGTTTCATTCCTGATCTCATGCCGGAACTGCCGGAGCGCCAGCGCGAAGCCCTCGCCTATCCCGCAAAAGTGCCGATGATGTACACCAATGTCTTGCTTCGCAGGTGGACGGCATTCGAAAAGCTCGGGGTCTCCGCCATTAGTGCGCCGTGCATGTATCACACCGAGTGCATGCTCGATCCCGGCACGACGGTAGGCGGTTACAACGGCGTGACCGCTTCCGAAGAACCCATACTTCTTCACTTGATGCGCAATCCCAACAAGCCTGGCCTGCCGAGAAAAGAACAAAACCGGCTCGGGCAACAGGAGCTGCTGTCCACGACCTTCGAGCAATTCGAATTGGAAATTCGCAGGCAGCTTCAGCGCATGTTGGGTCCGGGAGGATTCGATCCCGCGCAAGACATCGCCGCCATCACCGTGAATCGGTGGCCGTACGGTTACGCCTACACGTATGACACGCTCGCCGATCCCGACGTGCCTCCCGAACAGCGCCCCCACATCATCGGCCGCCAGCGCTTCGGGCGAGTCACCATCGCCAATGCCGATGCCGGCGCCGCAGCATTTACCAATCAGGCCATCGACGAAGCTCACCGCGCTGTGCAAGAGCTACTCGTCAGCGGTGGACTGACTTAATGTTCGTCCTGCCCCGGAACGCGAAAATTCCAGACCGCAACCTCCTTCGACACTTTTGGGCCCACCCATGAGGTTGTCGATCGCGCTTCTGGTGCTTCTTTACCTTCTCGGTACCACACACCTGCGCGCAGCGCCTCAGCAGAAGGATGACGCGCCGGCAAAAAAAGATGAGCCGCCAGTGCAGCCGATCCCGTATAGCCACAAAAAGCACCTGGCGCTCAAGCTGCAATGCCAGCAGTGCCATCCCAATCCCGAACCCGGTGACAAAATGAGTTTCCCCACGGTGAGCAAATGTATGGCTTGCCACGCGACCATCGCTAAAGAAAAGGCTCCGATTCGGAAGCTGGCAGAGTTGGCCAAATCGGAAACCTCGATTCCGTGGGTGCGCGTCTACGTGCTGCCCGGTTGGGTGTACTGGAATCATCGTTCCCATCTCGAAGCCGAAATGACCTGTGAAATGTGCCACGGTCAGGTCGCGGATATGGACATGATGGCCAGAGCCACCGAAGTGACCACCATGGCCGGCTGCATCGCGTGTCACCGCAAAAACAATGCGAGCACCGGGTGCAAGTATTGTCACTCTGACAAATGATCCTACGGGCCCCCAAATGCGTATCGTTCGTTTGCATGTTGGGGCAAAAAGCGCTAAGCGTTTTCTCGTCAATGAGAGCCGTCGTAGTATCCCGTCTGCGCCTGAAGGCGGCGTTTCGAGGAGGTCACGCAAATACGATGAAAAGCATGGGCGCGGCTCACGGAGGGAACAACTTCAATGATGGCCTGTGAACTCGTTTCGCGTACAATTTCCGCGACAATTTTTTCGGTCTTGCGAGCATCGCTGCCAGCTTCCCAGAATTTACCTCCCGTTTTCGGCGCCAGATCCACCAAATCCCAGCCGTACCGTCGAATCGCTTTCGTGCCGTAGAAGCTGTGATCAGCGAAAAGCACAACGTAGCACGCAATGTGGTCTTTTTGGGCCAGGAAGGCCAGAGTTTGCTGACGGACGGAGTTTCCATAGCCGTTGCCCTCCGCGAACACCACGATCGCCTTGTTGCCCGACGCCTCGCGCACAGCGTCGATGGCTTCTTTCAGAGCGTCGAACAGCAGGATGGTCTCGTTGCGTTTATCTGTATCCGCGTGGATGGAGCGAGTGAATGCCCTCAAGCTGTCCAAGTCTTCCGTTAACGCGCCCGAAGTGTGAATGTCGGTCCCATAGTTCATGACCAGGGCGTGAGCCCTTTCCTTTTTGAAATAAGACAGCAGGCCCTCTAAAGTTTCCTTTTCTAGCTGAAGCACCTGCTTCTGATGAAAATTGGAATCGACTACGAATGCGATTTGTGCGGGGCGGGCGATTGTCGGCCCGCTCACGATTTGCAACTTTTCGCCGTGTTCGGTGACCTCAACCGCTTGCAGTGAGGAAGGAGGAACCGGATTCCCGTTTTTGTCGGTGGCGTGCATGATTAGCACGACGCCCTTCGGTCCGCCGTTTTCATCCTCTGTGATGTCGCGTACAGCTGGGGCAGTCATTGCTGCTACCTCCGCGCCTAGAATCAATCCACCCCATACGAAGACCATCACTCCGGCGGCATGACGGTAGCGTTTCAACATAGGACCTTGCCCATTCGGTTGGAAGTTCGCGGGGCACCCTCACGCCGGCAGCTTCGCTCCTCCTGTCGAAGTTGGACAGGTTCTTCGGGACCAGTTCCGCGCAGATGCCAAGGGCAGCTGTGCCGGCCAGAAATGAAGTTGAAAACCGATTGTTGATTCACGCCACCACCGGATGCGATCAGGGGTAAATTGGGGAAGAGTGCTTTGAGTGCGGGTGTGTAAGAGTCGCCGCCAACATGGGCGCAAGGAAACACTTTGATTAGGTCCGCGCCTGTCTTCCACGCCATGATGATCTCGCTCGGAGTCAAGGCCCCCGGAAGCACCGCAGCGTCTTCGGCAAACGAAACTCGAATGGCCGGGATGATGCCTACGCCCTCGATCCGAGCTCGAACTTCGTGTCTCTCCACTTCGTGCCCCTTTCCTGTTTTTCATTGCTCAACAGTGTTCGCAAACGAACTAACTACGGGTTCTCCTGGAATCCAGCTTCCGGTTCGGGAAGCCTGTCTCCTTCCTTGGCAACCCAAACGTACAAAGCCGGCAGTAAAAAGATGCTGATCAGCAGTGCGCCGAGGAGTCCTCCGACGATTACGATGGCGAAGGGCCGTTGCGAATCCGATCCGATTCCGTGAGATAGCGCGGCGGGAAGGAGTCCGAGAGTTGCAACGAGCATGGTCATCATCACCGGACGCAGCCGCAGCACCGCCCCTTCGATAGCTGCGGTCTCAATGTTGTGTCCGACAGCGCGAAGCTGATTGATGTATTCGAGCAGAATGACGCCGGTCTCGACGGAGACGCCGAACAGTGCAAGAAAACCCACGCCGGAGGAAACACTGAGGTGGGTGCCAGTGACGAGCAGAGCCAACAGCCCGCCGACAGGGGCAATCGCGACGTTTGCCAGAATCAGACCGGCCCACTTTGCGGAAGCGAACATGGTGTAGAGCACGATGAAAATCACCAAGACGGTTACCGGCACGACTACCAGCAGTTTCTTCTGAGAGCGCTTTTGGCTTTCGTATTCGCCCGCCCAATCGATGTGATATCCGGTCGGCAGCTTCACTCGCTCGCCGACGAGTTTCATCGCTTCTTCTACGGTGCTACCAAGATCACGGCCTCGGACGCTGTATTTGATGGCGACATACCGCGAGTTCCCTTCGCGGTAGATTTCGGAAGCCCCATCTCGAACCTCCACCGCGGCAAGCTGACCGAGGGATGTCCGTTCCCCGGCTGGCGATAGCAGACGTATGTTCTTAATTGCAGCCTGCGTTTCGCGGTAAGGAGCTTGATAGCGGACCACAAGGTCATAGCGCTGTTCGCCCTGCAACACTTGACTGACCGCTTTTCCTCCGACCGCCGTTTCAACCGCATCTTGAACGTCGGCCACATTGATTCCATGACGCGCAGCTTGCTGGCGGTCGACTGTGATGTTCAAATTGGGCTGCCCCAAAATGCGAAACAGCCCGAGGTCCTCAATTCCCGGAATACGCCGCATCACGCCAACAACTTCCTCGCCCTTTTCTTCCAGCACTCGCAAATCGTTACCGTACAACTTGATTGCCAGTTCACCTTTTACGCCACTGACTGCTTCTTCCATGTTGTCTTCGATGGGCTGGGAGAAATTCCAGAGAATGCCCGGCATTTTGCTCAGCTCGCGGTCCATCGCGGCGATCAGCTCTTCTTTGTCTTGGCCAAAAACTAAGCGCCATTTCTCCTTCGGTTTGAGATCCACGAAATACTCGGTATTGAAAAAGCCCGTTGCGTCCACGCCGTCGTCCGGCCTTCCCACCTGACTGACCACTTGGGTCACCTCCGGGAACGAAGCAAGGATCACGCGAGCTTGATTCGCAACACGAACCCCTTCGCTTGGTCCTATGCTGGGTGCCAACGTGCCGCGGACCCAAATGGATCCCTCATCGAGATGCGGCAAGAACTCGGAGCCGATGACTCCGCTTACGATCAGAAAGACAGAAAGCGCGCAGGCCAAGGCTCCGGCAGCAACTGTGACACGGCGATGCTCAATCGCCAGCCTGACGGCGAAGCGATATTTTTCTCGCAGAAAGTGCATGACCGGGTTATGCCACTCGCGCACGCCGCCGCGGAACTGAAGGAAGGCAAGGACGGGCGCAATTGCGATGGAAAAAACCAGTGCGCCTAAGAGAGCAAAGGAGACTGTCCATGCCATCGGCTTGAAAAGACGGCCCTCGACGTTTTGCAAAGTGAAAATTGGAAGATAAGCAGCGATGATGATGGCGCGTGCGTAGAACACAGGGCGCAACACTTCGCGCACCGCATCACGAATGCGCTCCAAAGGCGGCTTCGGCACGCTCGATTGAAGGCTGAAGTGGCGGACGATGTTCTCAACGATCACCACCGTCCCGTCAACGACCATTCCGAAATCCAGTGCCCCAAGCGAGAGAAGATTCGCGGGGATTTTGTTGAGATCGAGGCAAATGGATGCAAAGAGGAGCGAAAAAGGAATTGTCAGTGCGACGATAATCGCGCCTCGAACATTGCCCAGAAAGAAAAAAATAATGATGGATACAAGGAAAACGCCTTCCGACAAATTGCGCAGAACGGTACGCGTCGTAAGATGGACCAGGTCACTCCGGTCAAGAAACGGGACGATCTTCACGCCGCGGGGAAGGATGTAGTCGTTCAGTTCTTGGATTTTGCTGTGGATTGCAGCGAGCGTTTCGTCCGCGTTGGCGCCTTTCCTAAGCAGCACGATGCCCTGCACCACGTCATCGTTGTCGATAACCTTTCCGTCGCTCCGATGAATGGCCTTCCCGCATTGTCCCAAGCGAATCTTCTGCCCCTGCGTGACTGTGGCGACATCCGCGATCCGAACCGGTGTTCCGCCCTTGGCGGTTAAGACCGTTTGCTCTATTTCCTGTGTCTTGACGAATAGCCCGACCTCGCGAACGTTGATTTGCTGCAGGCCTGATTCGACAAAACTCCCGCCGGCATTAGTGTTGTTGCTGGCAAGTTGTTGCTCAACTTGGCTGATGCTCAAGCCGTGCGCGACGAGCAGGTTCGGATCGACACGTACCTGATATTCTCTGGTCGTGCCTCCAAAGCTGGAAACGTCGACTACATTCGGCACAGATTTGAATTGCTTTTCGAGCGTCCAATCCTCGATGGACTTCAGCTCCATCAAGTCGTACTTGGGATTGGTGCTCTTTAGCGTATAAAAGAAGATCTGGCCTACCGGGCTCCAGTCGGTTCCCATCTGCGGTTGCAGACCAATGGAGAGATTGACCTGGGACAACCTTTCAAGGACCTTTTGCCGATTCCAATCGTTTTCAGATGAGTCATCGAAGATGAGCATGATGCTGGATAGCCCGAACAGAGAGACGGATCGCAGGTGCACCAGATGCGGAATCCCGTTCATCTGAATCTCGATGGGTATAGTCACCTGCTGTTCGACTTCCTCTGCTGCGCGGCCCGGCCATTGTGTGATGACGTTGACATAGTTGTTCGCCACGTCTGGGTAGGCTTCCACAGGCAGCACGTGAAATGAAATCACGCCCCAAACAAGCAAAAGAACCGCGATCGCCAAGACCATGAAGCGGTTGCTCAACGCGAAATTGATGACGCTGTTCAGCATGGGTTCGCCACTCTGCCGTTGGTTACGGAACTCACCTCATTGCTCCACTGCGTTTTGCAGAATTAGTGCGTTGCCAACGAGTTGTTCCCCGGGACGGAGGCCCGAGGTGATTTCCACCATGTTGTCGGGCAAGACGCTGCCGGCAGTCACTTGCAAGCGGCGGAACTGATTGGTGCCTGCAGGAACGTAAACCCAATCTTGGTCGTGAAGATGCAAGACGGCCGCGGCGGGAACGGCTGCGCGGCTTTCCTTTTTTCGGTCATGGAAGGTCGCGCGAACGAACATTCCGACGCGCATGATGAGCCCAGGATTGCTCACCTCGATTCGGACTTTTGCAGTCCGAAGGCTGAGATCGAGGACCGGGGCGATGTTGCTGATCCGGCCCGCAAACATTCTTCCGGGATAGGCGTTCAACCGAACTTCCGCGTCCTGACCGACGTGCACGCTTGCAAGATCGTTCTCATAGACATCACAAAGAATCCAAACTCGGGACAGGTCTGAGATGGTGAAAGGATTGGGAGAGTTCAGTCCGGCAACGCCAGCCGCATTTGTGACCTGCTGGTCGGTGATAACGCCAGAAACGGGAGCGCGGATGTCTACGACGGAGACCGGGTGATCAATGCTGCCACCCAGGACGCGAAGCCGCTCCGCCGTATTTTCCACGTCAAACTTGGCCTTGGCTTCCGCGTCTTGCGCTACCTGTAAGTCGTTGAGGGAAACTGCTCCTTTGTCGTAGAGAAGCGTCGCTCTATCGAGTTGCGTACGGGCAAGCTGTTCGTCGGCCGCGGCCTTTCGATAATCGGATAACGCTGCGGATATATCCGCGCTTTGCACGCGGAGGAGGACTTGCCCTTTCTTGACGAAATCCCCGAGCCTGGCCTTGATTTCCACAACGCGGCCTGTCGCAATCGAAATCACTGGCGCATTGCGGGAAATGTCGGGAGTCACCATCCCGGTCGCAGTCAATTCCGACGAAGACTGATGCTCGGCCGCGGTAACAAGTGGGAACTGCTCGGGGCGATCTACTTTTACAAAGTTTACGTCTTGCTCGTGCTCAACCTCCGTCGGTGGAGGAGCCCCTGCCTTCGAGTTGCCCTTGGTTTGGCTACAACCGGAGGCAAACAAGCACAAGCCAAACAGCAGGGCCATCGGTTTGGAGTTCGAGGAATTCATTGGATGACCTCACTTCCTACCGCGAGGTTCACTTGGCTTGCTGCGGTCAGGTAAGAAGCGACTAGGTTGAGATAGTTGAGCTGGACGGAACGGTAATCCGCCTGCGCATTGAGAAAATCGAGCAGGGACGCAGCTCCATGCTCGTAAGAGAAAGCGATGGTGTCTCTGATTCTTAGGGCCTGTTCGAGATAACGATCCTTGTAAGGGCGAAGGAGTCTCAGCGAGCCCGTTAGGGAGGCGTAAGCGGAATCCACCTCGCTGAAGACTTGTGTTCGCGCAGCTTCCGCTAGCTTTTCGGTACGGTCAACCTCCAGTTTGGTGCGCAGCTTTTCTCCTTGATTGCGGTCGAAGATCCGCAACGGAAAACTAACGCTCGCGCCAAGTGTTTGATGGGCAAAGGGATTGTTGAAGGAAGGGTTATACGACCACCATGCGGCCAATGTCGGGTCAGTAGATCCGTTGGCCACCGCCAGCCTGTGGTCAGTATTCGCCTTGTCAATGGACTCCAGCGCGGCACGCAGATCGGGGCGCGTGTCCAAGGCTGCTTGCCGAATCTCCTCAACTGGAACGACCAGAGCTGGAAAATCGAACGGGCCATTAACGTCGAACTGATCGACTGGAGTGCGATCGTTCAGCAAAGCCAGAAGCTGGATCTTGGCGGTACGCAGATTGACTTCGGCAACTTGTGCGTCGGATTCGTATTGGACGTGCTGCAGCTCCAGCCTGTCCAGGTCCACGCGCGAGATCGCACCGGCCTTGTAGCGCTCGCGATTCACATCAAGGACATGGTCGGAATAAGTCAGGTTTTCCCGGGCCAGCGAAAGAACGGCTTTCTGTTGAAGAGTCTGGATGAAGGCCGCGCGCAGGGCGAAAACCAGCGTTCGCCCGAGATCGGACTGGCCGGAAACGGCGATCTTCGTCGAATCCTGGGCACTCTCCAGGCGCAATTCGCGTTTTCGCTGCCGTTCATGCAGGTAGCTAAAATTGCCGGAAACCATAGTGCCGGTAAGCGGCTGCCAGACGCCTTTGTATGGCGCCAGTTGCGTGCCATCGGAAGCCAAAGTCAGATTCGGATTGGGCCGAAGATGCGCAGAAATCTCCTGCGCTCGCGACTCATCGACGCCGATTAGGCTAGCCTGCAGAGAGGGATTCGCGGCCTCGAATCGGTTTCGAACTTCCTGCCAGGTCATTACCTTTTGGGCGAGGACTGTTCCGGCAGATAGGAATGGCAGCGCCAGAATGACAAATGCACGTCCGAAATAACGGAACATCAAACCTCCGAAATGCCTCACTGCTGGTAGAAATGGGTGTTGGTAGGCGCCCTCTGGCGTGAACCGATGCTTCAGGTCAGAGTGGCAACGGAAACATCCATGCACCGTAAGACCCGCGGGGTGGTGTTAGGTACGTGAACGAATTGGGTTTTCTTAGCTGCGAGGGCGTACAAATGGAGGGGCGCGACCGAAACAAAAATCGGTGCATGCCGAGGTTATGAAATGGAAGCTCTCTCCGACGAAGCGTCCCACGACGCGCGGAGGCGACGACTTGCTGGCCCGGTCTTCGCAATACCCAGGAAGGTAGCGCTGAAAGATAGCCGCTGTTTCGTTGATCGCCGCGCAGCTTCCGCACGTTACTGAAACTTCTGACGATGTGAACGCACCCGGATAACGAGACGGCTCGGCTTCCGAAAAGTTTCCCAGCCCATCGTTCAAAAGCACTGCAACTGGCTGATTAGTCCAGAAAGTAGTTACAACCACGTCGGGATAGTTATCGCCGTTAACATCGCGTGACAGGAGGTGGAGGCCTCCCACAGGCGCTGTGAGACCAATGGTCTGGAGACGCCCGGCCGTTAGCTGGAATCTGATTTGATAGCGCGCGTCCCGACTGTCGCGTTGTGCAGCTTCAACGCTGGCCAAGTCGGGGCGGTTGTCCCCGTCAAAGTCATCGATCGCAAATTTCGAACGCGATTGTGGAGCCAAACTGGCGCTGGTCTGAGGAACTTGTTGCGCTCTCGCAGCTTGAGCGAACGCGGCCAAGAAAAGAATAACGAAGAGCGAGGACCGCCAGGCTTTAAGCCGGCTATGTTCGCCTTTTTGGCGCGTTTTTTTAAAGTCGTCCATGATAGCGGCCGCAAAAAATCGCTGCGATCGAGGAAACACTCGATTCGCTAAAGGAAGGATAGCATTCCTGGCCAAGGGCGAAAACAGTTCGCGACAACAGTCGTCACGGCTGCCGGGCCGCCCAGCTTTGTTGGTGGCTTTGATAACGGGCCGGTCCTACACCGGGTTACCACGTGCCGATGCGCACTACGGCCTGAGTCGCAATCTTTACGCCACTCTGCGGCCGGATCATGGCCACACTGTCCATCCAAGAGTGTGTGTATTCCACATTCAAGATACGCCAGGCGAACGGTCGTGCAACAACGATATCTAGTCCTCCGCCCACGGCAATACTGGGCCCGTTGTTGGACGTCTCTACCGACCAATCACTTCGTTTCGGATAATGCGCCAGGGTGCCGTTGCCGTTATTCCATTCTTTCAAAAGTTCTTGTCGGAGTTCGTCGTTGTCGATTTCCAGGGTAACCCTTCTGCCGCCAAACATGAACTGGAGGTAAGGTGAGATGCGATGAGCCGCCTCAGGCGTCCAACGCACCCCGCCGCCATAAAACAGCGAGTCCGCGCTGTAGTTCGATTGCGGCAGACCCATAATCAGGCATCCATCTACTTCCGTAATGACCTGGAAATCGGAATTGATGCGTGCCGCTCCCGAACCACCACCGCCAATGCAGTTGCTGCCATCGCGGAAACGCTCGTAGTACGGAAATGCCGTCAGCTCGATCGGCGCTTCACGTGGATAGTTACGCTCCGACTTGATACCGACTGGGTCCGAGCGGCGCACAAACCGGAAAGGTTTTTGACCGCCACCGTTCCTGTAATCCTCTAGCAATCGCCTACGGAGCTCGTAGTCCGCTCCACCCAGGTTCAAGCGTGTGTCCCGCGCCCACGGTACCCGGAATGCCATCAGGTTTGCAAAAGTCCGGCTCGGATTTAGAAAACTCCTCGCCAGGATGATCACGGCTCGATTGTTGGTGCGGTTCTCGAGACCGATCAACACATAGCGATCAGCCGCATCTTCCGCTAGCATCTCGCAGAAACCTAAGGTGGGCGTGTCGACAAGCGTAATAAACCCAGGAGAGGCGTGCAGCATCACGTTCCCGATGGACGCTTCGCTGATCGGGCCGATCTTCCATTGCGTGTGCCACACGGCCGAGTAGGCCAAGGACCTCAGCATGCTGATCCAGTATTCCCTGCCGTCCCCCAATTGCACGCGCCGGTAACGGGGATCGTTCTGCCTCAGGATGTATCCAAAAATACCGCCTTCGAGTGGATGCCCGACGTAGGGCGCCATGAAGGCGTCGCTGTCACTCCATCCGCGCAACTCTCCTACCGAATGGATGTAGTCCTGAAACCAGTGCCCATTCAACGTATCCCGCGTTCCCGCCTCCGTCGTGACGTTGAACGAATGCATTATCCCGGTAAAAACCAGCGACTCCGAAAGGGCCGACTTCCAGCGGATCCTCCCGCCGGAGTCATCTCTGCTTGGCTCGATTGCTTCATCCGAATACACAGGCGGCGGATCTCGGTCAATCACCGGCGCTTTCAAAGGGATATCAAAGGGTGTGTGGGTCAAGGGTTTAACGGCTGGGTTCAGACCCCAAGGCTGAATACGGCCGAGGAAGTTCAGGTGGGCAGGACTGTCCACCTGGACGTTCCAAAACCCGCCGGACTCCGATTGTGCCGAAGCAGGTTTTGCGCAGACCAACAGTGTCGTCAGCCCGAGAATCAGCCACGCTCTTGCCATCGGTTGTCAGAGTCACCTTGTCTCTCAAGAGTAGGTGACTAACCTTACGTGTGAATCTGACCGCGGCGAGTCGGTCTGTGCTCCAAAGGACCATATGTAGTGCCACTCATCAAACTGTCAATTATACTAACCTCCGATTTTCGGGTAGCTGGCAGTTCGGATCGAACAGGGCCGGTAACGAGGCCAACACCGTAGTTAAATAGGGCTTTTAGGCCTAACAGGTGCGTGGCAACCGAACTACCATGATGAGGAGTGCCTTTCCGCGTGGAATCGGTCAGGCGAGACGACCATCGCTCTCAGGCGTTCTTCCGGAAACTCCTTTGGATTGAGGGTAATGATGAAATTGCCCCTGCCTTGCTCCGCACAATAGCAAAAAGGATCGTCTTTTGGGTCGGGTGAAATCTAGGATTGAGCGCCGAGTTTTGACCTTTTCGGCTCTTTGTATGCGGAATTCTGCCGCCGTGGCCAGCAATGGCGACGGCAGAATAGCGGTGCGGCTCATGCGGGAAGCCTGACGGACACATTGGCCCTGTTCGCCAGTTACTCACCTCTCGACCAGACTGCCTCGAGTCGGGGTACTGTCTAGGGCAAAATTCCTGGCGCGCGCCGAATTACGCGTGGCCACCTCTATGGTGCAACG
>Ga0182037_10000305_pt1 | contig 23312 bp, 14 predicted proteins | sample sta12Cox44000082_FD_125974 | JGI IMG/M metagenome (GOLD analysis project Ga0182037, IMG submission 125974) | Lab enrichment of tropical soil microbial communities from Luquillo Experimental Forest, Puerto Rico - statoxic.12C.oxic.44.000.082 | ecosystem: Environmental > Terrestrial > Soil >... | reverse complement strand
GTGTCGATCCATTGCAGCTTAACCGTAGCTTCGGTGCCGTAAACTGCCTCAAAACCCTCTCCGGCTGGAACCTTGCCGAGTTGCATTGGATGAACTGCGCCGCCCTCTCGCTGAAGCACGGCATACTCCAAGACCGGCAAGAGCTTATTTCCGATGTCGGTCCCTTCCAAACTCCAGACTTCCTTCAGTTGACGCAGCGTACTGGCAAGTTCGAATGCGTCAGCATCCGGATGCTGAATATATTTTTTCGCAGAGGTCAGAATGGTGCGCTCGTCCTGCTGCGCGATCGCAACCTCCATACTCGTCGCATAGTCCCAGATTCCCGTCGCTCCCTGCTCCTCAATGTCATCATGGATTTGGTGCGCGATTTCAGCCGCATCCAGAGCACTATCTATAGAAATGTCATCGCGTTTCGCCCGTAAGAGCAGCGAAACAAGATTGATGCCATGCCACCGATGGTCGCCCTGACGACGCTCCCAATCAAAACGGTAAGCGCTAATCGCTGCTCTTAAACTTTCTGCATCACTGTTCTCAACAAACAGCTGCTTATAGGCGCGCCCTATCAAGCCTCGGATTTCCGGACCTTCCGCTGGTTCATCGGAGTACTTTTGAGACATCAAATTCAAGGCGGCCAACGCCTGCAGAACGCGTCCTTGGTCGAGCAACGACTGGCACCATTGTCGCCGAATGACAGGGTCCTCTTTTCCAGCCATGCCGAACAGGCTGGCTGCGTGCTCTAGGTCGGCGAACAGGCGCTTGCGCCTGATCAAACGCAGGGCTTTTTTGATTTGCGGCAAGTCGAAGATAGCCGGGTCAATCTGATCGGTAAGGGCTCGGACTTCACGGAAGCGATATTGTTCTAAAGCCGACTCGAGTTCGGTGAGATATTGTTTCGGCTCCATCACGCCTCTCTACCGAGCTTAGTTGGCTATTACCTCAGGCGCCCTTTGATTGCTCGTACCCTGACTACGGCTGGCAAAATCGTCACACGACGATATCGCTGCCATGCCTAATGATTTTCGCGCGCCGAACCACTCCCTCGATGCCAGGCAGCTCCAGTGTGCCCGGCACCCCCCCAGCGGCGAAGTGATCGAATTCCTTGATATCACCGAAATCCAGACCGGTACGCTCTTCCAGATCGGCGACCCTGATCTGGGTGGCCGCTACGTCGAAAGCTTCCTCGAAGCCTGGCAGATTCTGGATGTCTTCTTGTCCGAGCACGAATCCAGTGGCTGATGGTGTGCCGTCGCGCCTAATCAGGACGCATATCTTCCAAAACTGCAACGGACACCGGACTGAGTAATTCATTCGATCATTTTTGTATATCGGATCGTTCGCTGCGAAAAGCGGGCCGGTGATGACAATCAGGCGTCTGCGTTCCTTCTTCGCGTGTTGTTCCAAAAGAAACTGTTCTAGGCCCTGCCAACGGTCCTTACCTTGATTGAACGGAGAAGCCTGCAGGGAACAGTTGGTAAAGTGGAATGTGTCGTTGTTTGCCAGGGTAGCGCTGGCGACATCGCTGCCCCAAGCGGTGTCTTGGCGCCGGGTCAAGTGGCCGCGATCAATTCCTGGTTCGAAGGCTTCCTGCCCGATTTGCTCCGATCTCAAGATACGAGGATCCGTGTACCAACGGTCCCCCCGCCGTTTACCAATATCGGGGCGATGATCACCATCGACATTGGCCGCAGAGAACCAAGCCGTACGACGGAGTTTATTCATGTAGACACTGTAATGATAGTAAGCGAGTTCGAACGGATCACCGTTCTTCTGCGCATCCGACCTCACTCGTGCAGTGTCTTGCTCCATCGCCTTGCTGACGCGAGGCAGCGGCACACCAATGATCTCAAGGAAACTTGGATCGTATCCCGGCCGATTGCTGTAGTCTGGATCGACAACGATGGCTTCTTCCGACTGCGGAGGCGCTGCGGCGCTGAGCGAGTCGTTGGCCCCCTCCACGGAACGCCACGCCGGCGCCCAGTCGTTAGTTGGTGGAAGTGTTCCTTCGAAATTCAGTCGCGATGCGACGCGGCTGTCCCGCGCCAGTTCGTGCATCGGCACTGCGTAGTTTGCCTTAAGATACTCGCCGGCAAAGTGCAGCGCGACAACCTCTCCGGTGTCGACTTCGATGACTGCGGATCCAGAGTTTCCCCCCAGCGTCGAAGCATCGTGGGTCAGGGCATTGACTGTATTTTCGAAGCTTTGAATTCTGGCGCGCGCCCTAATGACACCTGGCTGCAGCCGTTTCACATTGTATATTCTGTTGAATATGCGGTCCTGAAGCGCAACATCGTTTCGCTCGTCCCTGGCCGGATAGCCGATCACAACGACATTGTGGTCGAGCAGTTCTTCCGGTGATTTCACCGACAATCTAAGCATACGACCTGTCGGTAGATTGTCGACTCTGAGGAGAGCCATGTCCCAATAGGGGTGGATCATCTCCACGGCGCGAACCGACAAATAGGCGGTGCGGTCGTCGTCGGGGGCATCGATCTGTCGTTTGAAATCGATCGCCGCGTCACCAAAGCGGTAGCGAATAGTGCGTCCGAGACCTTGAGAAAATAGCTGGGCAACATGACGGTTTGTTGCAATCAGCCCTTTGCCTACCACAAATCCTGTTCCCGCGTACGGCAAAATCGGAGAACTCGGCACTTCAACACGCCCTATCAGTGGAAGAAGTGAAGCAACCCGCCTTTTGACAACGTCGTCGTTGAGGCTAGCCCATGGGCCGTCAAGATCGTCGTACGACTCGCCGCGGACAAATGCCACCGGCCGATTTCTTGGAAGCACGATTGCCTCCAAGCCGAACATTTCGCTCGGCGTAATTTCCTGGACGCGATCCTCTGCTAGTTTTTGCAGTCCCGATTCTGCTGCGGCGACATTGCCTGGCCCCAAGCTTTCGAATCCCTCGCGGTCGCTCGCTTCAGTGCCAGGCCGCGATACTGCTTCGATGGCATTGCCCGGCGCGATTTGAGTCAGCAATCTCTTTAGACGCAGGAATTTTTCTGCTTTTTCCATATGGTCACCTTGGTATCGTTCCAGATCGACTAAAATCCTCCCAAATATATAGAGCCCTCGGATTCTGTGCCGATCGCATCGCGCTGCAAAGGGCTTGCGACAAGCCGGCGTTTTGATTGAATCAATCTCACTGTTTGTAGCGGTGTAATGACACCGCCGCTAGCTGACGCTCAACCGATAACAAGGTGGACGATGACAGCAGCAACTTCGGAATCTCAAGGGGCGAAGTCGCAGGCGCTTCTGGCTGATTACGATAGTGATCAATACGGGCCGCTGTTCGCTGTCAGTGATGAAGGAAGCGCTGGCCGGGTTATCCTCCACGCGGCGCTCTCGTCGGCGAAAGCGGCCGCTGGCGCTTCAAGCCCCTCTCGACTTGGTGTCATCCTCGATGGGGAACGGATGACCAGCGCCGGCGAGGTTCCCATTGGCCCGCCCGAATACGGTGCGCTTTCTGCCGGGGCTGCAGGACAGCTTCTCCTGACGACCAACGTCGGCACTCGCATCAACGTCAGGCTAACCGGGCAATTGCCTGAGTTTCCAGCACTGGAGAATTCCGCCGAAGCTGTCATCGCAGCATTTCATCAATTCCTCGACACTCCTGACCGTCGACCGCGACCTCTGACGGTCCGGCTGCAGGTCGACCCCGGGGCGCACTGCACGCGGCTCGCTGCCCTCGTCAGGAAATTGGATGAAGCCCGTAAAAAGGGCGAGATCGGCCCTCCCGATACCCATCAGCTATCGGTTCTCGTCTCCTTCAAGGAGGAGATCGCCACTGACGCGCAGCTAGAGCAAAGCGAGGCCATTATTGCCGCAGCTGCCGAGCTCGGATTTCTGGAGGTCGCGATTGACGGTGCCCAACTCCCCTACGCCCGCCGGCGGTGGGGCGCTCAGGGGCTGCTTAATGTCCTCAGCGTTCCGGCATCGAACCGGTTGCTAAGATTCGCGACCGCGCGCGGTGTGCGCCTGAGGCCGCGATACCAAGTGGACGTGGACTCGGCAGCGCGGACTATCTGGACGGGACTGGAAGCGGCTCGAGCCAACGGGTTTGACGCCGGCAAATACGGCCTCCTTCCCCTCTCTCTCGAAGAGCAAGCCGACGTAATCGAGCTAATAACTCAATGGACGAGCGGCTGGACAGCAATCCCGGCGTTTTACGTAGATACGCCCCTGGTAACCGCGACAGAAGTATTCGACGTGGGCCAATGCGAAATGGCGGCCCGTCGATGGCTGAAGGCCGTCCGAGGAGCTGGGGCGACAACCGTTCTGTTCGACGCCCCGGACCGCGTGAACCCACGTAGGCTGGTGCACGGAAGCGATAGCCCCGACGGGGTGCTCACTCCCGATCAGATCGAAGCACTTCGCGACTATAGCGAGTTGCTGGGAGTCAAGATTCTGTGGTCGGGAGGCATCACCGCGGCGCAGGCTTTCGATCTGGCACGACAACGCGTGTTTGGCATTTTCAGCACGTCGAGCACCGCCGAGAAAATAGCCGTCACAGCCCAGTTCCAACAGGACCCACGGTTGGCAGCCGAAAACGAGCCGACCGAGTTCGGGGTGCGGCGCATGCACGCGATCATTCAGGGCGGATTTCTGTCCAGCCGAATGACCGAGCTGCACGAGAGCCTTGCCAGCGAGTTGGAAACGTTCACCAAGAACTTAGTTGCGAGCGGAGGCGAGGCTGCAAAGTCTCAGGCTGCGCTGGAGACATTGAATGAGTTGCTGGTGCGCGGCTGGCGATACCTTATTGGCACCGCGGACGACACGAAGTCCCTGGTTGTAAGTCGCAACCGCCGCGCTCCACGGCCTGTACCTGCGGATTCGGTTCGGGTCTTCCGAGGCCGCAAGAATGCCGGCGTTCCGCGCGACATATTTGTCCAGCGCCTCGCACAGCTCTTCATGCCGTTTACAGTCCAAATGCAAGCGCAATACGGACTAACGGCCTACCTCCCCGCCGTCCTGCCGGAGTCGAAGGAAAGTTCGATCCCGGACGAGGTCGCCCTGGTCTTCTACCGCACACAGGGGTGCTACCACGAAGCGAAAAGGCGCGTTGGCGGCCGAGCATACAGCGAGCTCCATGAGTTAGTTTTCGATATGCCGGCCAGCCGAAGCGAATTCCCTAAATTGCTCGCAGCAGACGAGATCACGCCCGACCAGCCCTATCACCTCTTCGAGCGATCCATCGATTGGCAGACCGGCTATTGCCGCCTGTTCGTTGGAACCCGGAAGGCTGACTTGGCGTCCAACAACTTTCTAGCGGGCGTGGCAAAGGCCGCCCGACGGGTGCAGGCGGACCCACAGTCACTCGATGCAGCCATCTTTTCCGCGACCAGCGATTGGGTGGTTTGGTGGGATCATTCGCCGACGGCGATCGCCGCAGGTCCGGTGCACCATCTCGAGGCTGTGGCAAATCTTGTGCACGCGTCGGCGGCTCGCCGCCTGCGCGTACCGGCAAACTTGCTTGAGCCGTACGCGGGGCTTTCGCTGAATGCTCAAACAGACTTCGTTAATCTGCAATTCCCCCGCGGATAACTGTAGCGTGGTGATCACCGATTGGAAAACCCGAGGGGAGTGACATCAATGGGAAGAATGGAGAAACCGAATTTGCTGCGCAACGCACGCGTATATCTTTCGGGTCCAATGGATTTCGTCGCATCGCGAGAGGCTGAGAAGAGGTTCGGCTGGCGCAACCGTGTCAGTGAATTTCTTCAGGAGTTCGGAGTCACGGTGTTCGATCCTTGGTTCAAGCCGGAGATACAGGGTTTGAAGGAGTACGGACGAGAGGACGAAACCACCGCCAAGGTTCGGGCCCAATGGAGTTTTGACCCCTCGGAGAAGGGTGCGAATGCCCGGGCCAACTGCGCTGACCATTTCTGGCCCGCGCTGCACATGGACCTACGCATGGTAGATACAAGCGACTTCATCGTCGCGTACGTCCCAACCAACGTCTATAGCGTTGGGACGCCGCACGAGATCATTCTTTGTCGGTCGGAGCGGAAGCCCGTGCTGTTCGTCAGCCCACCAGTAAAATTTCCAGCGCTCGCCCGCTTGCAAAACCATTTGGCGAAAAAGGGTGATAGCGAAGGTTCTAGGATGCTTAAGGACCTCGAAGTGCAGATTCCGATCAAAGAAAACCCTGGCGGTTCTCCGAGCCTTTGGTATATGCCGCTAATCGGTGGCGAGCACTTCTTTGATGGTTTCGGCTTCGCGCAGTACAGCGACCGCTTCAAGTGGCAGCGCGTCGAGATGGACGATCGCGAAGATGCAGAGCCGCCACAGAAACCGCTCCTGCCTTTCCTAGAAAGCTTGAACCAAAAGCTGCCTCTGAAATGGGACCGCCATCTACAAAAATTCGGGCCCAATGACGATTGGTTGCTCTGGAAGTTCAATGAAGGGACCGCGGCTGGCGCCCAACTCGAGGGGGTCAATCAGCCCAAGTAGGTCGGAAACATCTCACCTGGCAGTTCTGAAGAATGCGAGCCTACAACAAGACCGGTCCACTTTCTGTGCATGCAATCGCTGGCGCGTACGTCGTGCTGCTTGGCATCGACATGGAGGAGGCTGCCAGCGGAGGCGTGCTCGGCTTTGGGATTGAGCGGATCGAGCATGGCCACGGCAGCTCACGTACATGGTTACAGGCGCTCAAGGTGTTCCCCGACGTGCGCGCAGAAGAAGGCATGGTTTCGACCGAGCACCACCCGATCCAGGGATTTTTCTGGGGCGATTTCACGACACGCTATGGTCACGCGTACACCTACAGGATCGTAGCGATGCGGGGTGAGCCCGGGGCGTTGCGCGCATCTGAAACTGTCGAGATACGAATTGCGACGGAGCAGGAGGATGAGGGGCAGCACGCGGTCTACTTCAACCGCGGCGTTGCCGGTTCGCAGGCCTATGTCAGAAAATTTGGCGATCGCCGCCCATCGGACGTCCCCGATCGTGCCGCGTTCCGGTGGCTATCGCGCGGCCTCTTTCGAGCAATGCTCGATTTCATCCACAAAGCCGACGGCCCCGATTGGGGTCTTCGTGTCGCCGCTTATGAACTCCAGCAAGGAGCTGTGCTGAACGCGCTCAGAGAGGCTGCGGCGTCGGAAGCGGATGTGAAAATCGTTTTCGACGCGCGGGTAAAAACAAACGGACCGGCTGACGCCAATTGGCAGGCAATTCGCAAAGCCAAAATTGAAGATCTCGTGACTCCGCGAACCCAAAGTCGCAGTGCTATTTCTCATAACAAGTTCATTGTCCTGCTCCACAAGGGAGAGCCCGTCGAGGTCTGGACGGGATCGACGAACTTCACAGACGGAGGCATTTTCGGGCACTCGAACTGCGGTCACATTGTGAGAGACACGGATGTCGCCACCGCCTACTTAAGGTATTGGGAGGAATTGCATGAAGATCCGGAAATGAAAGAAATCCGACCTTGGAACGAGGAGATTTTCCCTATCCCCAACAAACTCCCCGCGGTGGGCACCGGCGCGGCGTTTAGTCCGCGGTCTAATTTGGACCTTTTGAGATGGTATGCACGCCTAATGGATAAGGCCAACACTGCGGTCTTTCTCACCGCAGCGTTCGGTGTCAACGACCTTTTTGAAGAAGTTCTCGAGCATCCTAAGCCTTATCTTCGCTACGTTCTCTTGGAAAGCGCCGATAGGGACATGGACCTTCTGAACGGATCGCCCCTCAACGAGGTGGCGGTCGCCAATATCCTGCCTCACAACGAGTTCGAACGATGGATGGAAGAGCACCTCAGCGGGTTAAACGCTCATGTCAAATATATTCATACGAAATACATGATTATTGATCCGCTAGGGGAAGATCCCCTGGTGATCACCGGTTCCGCAAATTTCAGCGACGCATCGACACGCAAGAACGATGAAAATATGCTGGTGATCCGAGGGGACAGGCGAGTCGCGGACATTTATTTGTCAGAATTCATGCGCCTCTTTAACCACTTCCAGTTTCGCGGCCTTGTGCATGCGCGAGCTGCGACCGGTCTAGCGGGAGCGCGATCATTCCTCGTCCCGAACGACTCGTGGAAAGCTCGCTATTACGAGCCCGGCACGCCAAAATATCTGGAGAGACTCTACTTTGCCGGTCATCCTTAGCCGGACGCTGCAATCTGAGAGCCAACATTCCCGCAACAGTCAGGACAGAAGCTGACCGGCATCGATGCGGACAATATCAACCGTTCCCGCTTTCCGCGCTATCCGGACCATTTGCGCGCTACCACCCGGCGCGTCGCCTACGGTCTTGCCGTCCCACAGTGCAATCAAAGTGATTTTTTTGGCGCCGCGCGTCCGAGCCATCTCAAGCACCCACCTATTTCCGCGTTCCCAAGGATCGATGCCGCTGCCTTCGAGCCATCGCGGCAACCCTTCCTGGTTGCTGAGCTGGAGAAGCGGGCGTCGGTCAATCAGCTCAAGGTACCGCGAGCGCCAGTAATCGAAATCGCCGAAGACGAAACGGGCATAGACGTCCTTGGGCATCGGCAGGCACACAATGCTGCCAATCCCGAGCTCCGAGCAAACTTCATGGCAGAGTATGTCGCTCCCGGGAGCTGCGGACGTCAAAACCTCAATACGCCTCCAACCGTTTTTCGCCTTTGATAACGCTTCGCGGATCAGATTGCGCGCCTGAGGTTCGCGATCGTGGGGGAAACGGTGGATGGCGCGGCCAGCTTCGTCGATGCGATGACCCACAAAAATGACCACTTGCAGGTCGCCAATGTCGTCAACCTCGGGCCGCACGACGAGCGTGTCGATCGTCGAAATGATCTTGTTTGCGAGTTCGACCTTGTAACCGAGCTTTGTGAAGAGCTCCAACTGTCCTCTTGCCGCATTCCACGCGAAGAACCCATTTTTTGGAACCGCCTCTCTGTAGGCTTCGATCACCCGGCTTGGGCGTTCCTCGACTAGAAACATAAGGTCCGCAGCGCTGATTTCGGCCCACACGCGGTTCTGGTCGTTGCGGGACATCCGAGCGAGCGCCGCCTCGATAGCCTGAGATACGATGGGGCGAAGCGCTTCCAGCTGTCGCTTCAGTTCCGCCCGATAGGCCAGCGCTTGGTCGACGTTGTCGAACGTGTCCTGCCAGGTCTCCTCGTTCGACAGCTCCAGCGTTATCGTTCCTTGTTGTAGTGCCGCGAGCCCCGACCAGTAGTGATTCAGATCGAAAAGATAGGCCTTTCGGTAAGCCTCGTAAGCTTTGCGGAGCATCCTGTTGGTGGCCGCACTTCGTCGCTTGGCAACATTGTCCAGTTGATCCCACTCTAGCCGCCACAGCGTTTTCTCATTGCGTCCTTCCAAGCTGAGGGCCTCGACACGTTGGTCAGCCGAGGCTTTCTCACTGTTTCGGACGCGGACAATAGCTTGGTTCGACGCTTCTAACAGTTCGGCCTTCTGCGTCTTTCGGTGTAGCCGCTCGTAAATGTTCCCGAGGGCAAGATTTGCAGCGATATCATCGGGATCGTTGGCGCGGATTCGTTCCCAGGTTTCCTGCGCACCCTCGTAGTCTGTCAGATCCCACTGCGCCTTACCCACTAGCCGCAGCGCCGGCCACTGAAAACGTTGGCCGTCCAATTCTGACGCCAGCAGGCGTAACCAGCCTGCGGATTTCGCCACACGGGCGCGCGCCACCTCCTCGGTGAAATCGGTTGGAATCGCCTTCACAGTCGCCGGATCGATTTCGTGCAGCGCCGGGAGCATCTTGAACAGAGGACTATCAATCGCACGGTCACTTACCAACGTCGCTCTGATTGCGGACGCTAGGGCAGTGCGCGCCGCGGCCGGTTCACCAATATTGTAAGGCACGTATCGGTCGGTCAGCACGTCGAATGGGGTCGCATCTAATACGGGGTCACCTTTGATCAGCACGGTGTGTCGCTTCCGCAGCGCGTGCCTGATGCCAAGCTCATAGAAAACGTTAGCGTTGTGTACGGTAATATCGCAAACTACTAGATCGGCCTCGATAATGAGGGAGAACATGTCTTCGCGGACATTGCCCGCGTCGATGATCTCGCCAGTTGTTCCCCCGCCGAGCCCGGCGTCCTTCAGCGCGGGAGCAATCAAGTGCTCGTGGACTTGCTCGAAGTCAATCGCAGTACCGGAGGCATCTGCCTTCTTACCGAAGGGACGGATAACAAAAGCCCGCTGCATCTTCGTTCCCCTGTCCTTTCGGCAGATCTCACGCCGGGGCGGAAGAGTTTGTGCCTGCAGCCTGTTGAGGGATCGCCGACAACGTCGAGATGAACTGCTCCTCGAATCCGGCGCGCCTTGTCAGATCTCGAAATCTGGCGGTCGCGTCGCTTCCCGGACGCGGTGCTCCCTCCCAGACCAGTATCGCGATCAAACGGTGAGGTCTATCCAGCTGCGCAGTACCCGCAAGCGCTTGCGCTTCGCGAACAATCGCCTCGTTTGCAGCCGCGTAGGCGGCGTCGCCGCTAGTAGCAACGTCGAGCAAGACAAGATCGCCTGCTGCGGCCGTGGCCGCGACCTGTTGATCATACAACGGACCCCAGTCACCGGGACGGTCAACAACTGAGGTTTCTCGGAATCGTTCAGGCGCGAAGGGCAGCACGATACGCCGGCGCAGACCAAGCTGCTTGGCTTGCTCCAGAGCAACGAGATCAGCTCCGCAAGCAGCCGAACAGACAAGTGCCACTGCATGCATCTCGTAAAAAGCTTCGCAGACGCGTCGCCCAACTTCTTGCACATTCTCGAGGGGGAATCGCGGCACCTGCGCCTCTGGCAGATCAATCCTGCGTCCAGCAAGCGCCACTACCGCTGTGTCTGCCATTTTCATCGTCCACCTCATTGCCATTGCACCAAATGAAATTTAGCGGCGACAGTCGGTACCCGGCTTTCACTTTCTTGGCGCACCAATCGGACAATTACCGGATTGCTCTCAGGGCGGGGGATGCCGCGCCTGGCCCCAACTACATTGTGCGGCAAAACACGCTCAAGCCGGTCCTCGCAGAATGGGTCCAAGGCAACCTTAACATTTGCTGACTACAAGCTTGTCGATTTCGCGGGCCATCAAATTTAGGAAGTCTTCGCTCGCGCCTTGCAAGGTATGGAAACACCTTTGGACGCTCGATTGCTCAAAATGGGACGTTCATGATCAACGGTGTAGTCATAAATCGAGATTGGTCAGCCGCTCGGTTAGTTGTTCGCTTTACGACCAATAGCGGACATGTGCAGTACAACTAGGGATGTCCGCTTTGGGCCAAAAGCGGACTCCAGCAGTGCAGCAAAAAAATCGCTATTCGATGAGTGTGTTGGCACGAGTGCCTTATCGCGAGCATTGCAACGCGGCTACTTCAAGCCGCGGCAAACGGGAAACCGGCGCGTTGGCTATCAAAGCGCGAGCCCTTCGGCCCCGTCATGACAACTCGGCGGCGAACGAAAGCCGCATCTGATATTCGCGCTAAAAGGCGACGAAGGCGGCCACGGTCCACATTGAGCTGACGTGAAGGTAATTGAGCCAGCTCGTCCCCATCGGGATGTGTATCATGATCAGCGCATGCAGCGCGCTTATGGCCGCGCCGATCGGGACTGTCAGGACGAAGCCGAGCGGCATAGCGAAGTTCATCGTGCCGTTACTGCTCGCGATGGAAAACGGCGTCTCGAATGGACAGCGTGACCGCAAACGCGGCAATAAATAGCTGTGAATGCTGCATGGCGAATTTCTTGTAGCTCAAGAAGGTAGAAGGCCAGCAGCAGCGGACAGGCGACCTCTCCCAGCGGCTGGTGCGCCGGTCAATCCGGACGGCAGTGTTTCAGTCGAGGCCTTGTTGATGGATCGTTCTAAACTCGCGCCCGCGGTGCTATTTGATCTCCGCGCCTCCGATTTCGAGCCGCGCGTCCTTGCCGTCTCCTCGCGTTGGCACGACCTCGACCTTGATCTGCACCGGACCGCCGCGCGTCAGGTCTCGTGGCAGCGGGAAGGAGAATTGCTGCGCCTGGGAGGGATCGCTCGCCCGGAATTCGGCATTCGGAAACAGACCGAAGCGGCCGATCTCCTGTTCCTGCCCCTGTTTCTTCTGCACCGTCACGACACCTTGCACGGTGCCGTCGCGCGGCGGCTTGTAGCCCAAAACGCTGACGACCACGCGCTGCTCTCCCGGTCTGCTCTCGGAGCCCGGTGATGTCGCTGCCGCGGTGACGAGCGCGGGCCGCTCGACGGTCGCAATCAGCTGGCTGCCCTCCGCACAAGCAAAGGCTGTGCAGACGAACGAGATCGCCAGTGCGCCCCGCGCGCCTGCTGCAGATGACCGGCGGTCACCCATCAATGCTTCCCACACTAGCATCGCCCATGCCCTTGATGTGGCATCAGGCCGTGATGATCGCAATCTCCAACCGGCTGGGCTTGGCCGTTCCGATCTCGCCGCCCTTGCCTCTCGCCACCGGCAGAATCTGGACCCGGATGCTATCGGGCGAGGTCGGGAGACTGCCGTAGACTCGCTGGATCGGCACCGTCAGGTCGACCGCGACGCTTGGATTGGCCTCGCCGCCATGGTTGTGCGTGCCGAAGAATCCGAACGTGCCAGCATAGTGCCGATCGCTGATCGGCGTGGTGGCGGACAGATAGTCGCAATCGACGAAGACGCGGTACTGGGTGTTCTCGTCATTGGCGACCGCGATGTCGCGGATGAAGCAGAGAGCGCGCGGCGCGGCGGCCAACCGTGCGCGCACCCTTCCCGGATCGACCGCCTCGGTGCCGGTGCTCGGACGCCGATAGCGTGCCACGACGCCCAGCTTGCTGGGATCGACCGTGACCGGCAAGTCGAGCGGCTTGCCTGACGTTGCCGCCTCGCTTACCGGAGCGACGTAGGTCGTGATTCCGGAGGCTGCGGCGACCTCGAGGTTCGGCGACCCGTAGATGGTCTTGAGCCTTTCCTCGATCGGCGTTGCCGTTCCGGGCCCGCCGCCCACAACCGGTGCGATCACGATGTCGGCGTCATAGGTGTAGCCGAGAGGCTCCGGAAGCAACAGGTCAGAGACCTTCGGCGAATACGACGTTCCGTCCGGATTGAAGAAGTGGTTCTGGAACGGCATGTCGGTCCAGAGCGTATCGTTGGTGTTCGGATTCGGAATCCCGTTCCATACCCACCAGATCCGGTCGATGTTGCCGTGATGCATCATAAAGATCGGATCGTTCGCCGAGCGGGTGCCGGCCATGACGCCGCCGACCCAGCCATGAACGTTGTTGTGCGGGTTGGCCTCCAGCGTTCCCTGCACGCCCGTGCGGCGCCTGATCCACATCGGATCGAGCGAGTTCTGGCCGCTAGGTCGGGTCGTGCCGAAGGTCTCGAACGGCGTGTCGTTCAGGATTTGCGTCATGACGGCCTGGCCAACGTTCTCCGCGGGGATGGTATCCGAGGGGCCCATGTCGCGCGGTTCGAACAGGGCATTGGGATTGCCGCCGAAGGTTGGACTCGTGAACGCCTCTGGCACATGCGAGTCGGCAGTCCAGTCCCAGTACGGCAACGCGAAGTCGTTGAAGCCGGTCAATTGCCGCACCACCCGCTCATACATCAGCAGGTAGCCGCGATGCCATGGCAGGAAATACCAATTGCCGTGCGGACACTGGTTGAAGCCGGAGGCGGTGCCGTGAATATTCGCGAGGCTCGTCCAGTTGATCGGTGCCGGCCGCGTCGGCTCCTTCAGCATGCGGACGGCGTCACGCCACGCACTTATGATCGGATCGTTCAATGGCATGCCGAGCAGCGACTGGCGAAGCTTCGGCTGCGCTTGGGCGAAGGCCACGATGCCGGGCACGTTGGCGGCGATGACGCCGGCGCCGATGACGCAGCCCTGCAGCATTGCGTTCCTGCGAGAGATTGTCATGACGGGTCTCCTTCGAGTTCTGGGATGCGAAGCTTGATCAAAATTGTGAGCCTTATACTCGTTTATTTTTTCCGGCCCCGCCATCGACCGTAACCCTTGCGATGACGTTCAAAGGCACATCCTTCGATTACTATGGTCGGCGATACGAAACAGGCTGACAGTGATCACGTTCGCCAGAAGGCCAACATGGGGGAGCGTTGGCGTTGCTGCCGTCGGAAAGATTGGTACGCGGCCAAATTGGGCTTTGATGCTAAAGTCCGGCAACACAATCGGCTGCGGCGGGATTGTGCCGATGCGTGGCCGAATTGGCGGGAACGTGCGCCAGTTTGCTTATCAAACTCCACGACAGCGATGGCGGATTTCAAGGCGCGGCGGGCGGGCCAAGCGACCTCATGGACAAACTGAAGCGTTTAGCTGCCTAGCTTGCGCGATATCCTCATTACCGCTCGCGTCGTTGACTTTCAGCTTAGCCCTTCCTCGATTGCAAAAAGCGAGAGCATATCTGGGATTGCGCAAGATAGCCTCACCGTAATCTGCAATGGCTCGATCCTCGTCGCCTTTACGCGCATAGGCGACGCCCCGGTTGAGATAGGGACTAGGTTCCTGGGGATTGAGTCGGATGGCCTTGTTGTAATCGGCAATCGCCCGACTTTGGTCGCCTTTTTTCGAATAAGCGATGCCCCGGTTTACAAGGGCGTTAACAGCGTTGGGGTCGAGTCGAATGGCCTCGTTGTAATCGGCAATGGCTGGATCGTTGTCGCCTTTGCTCGCATAAGCGAGGCCTCGGTTGTTAAAGGCGTTAGCGCTCTTGGGGTCGAGTCGAATGGCCTCGTTGCAGTCGGTTATTGCTCGGTCGTTGTCGCCTTTTTTCCAATAACTGAAGCACCGGTTTGCAAAGGCATTAGCAGCGTTGGGATTTAGTCGGATGGCCTCGTTGTAATCGGCAATGGCTCGGTCGTTGTCGCCCTTGTTTGCATAAGCGTTCCCCCGGGTTACAAAGGCGTTAGTGTACTCGGGATCGAGTCGGATCGCCTCGTCGCAATCGGCAATAGCTCGGTCGTTGTCGCCTCTACGCGCATAAGCGAGGCCCCGGTTGTTAAAGGCGTTAGCGCTCTTGGGATCGAGTCGAATGGCCTCGTTGCAGTCGGTTATTGCTCGGTCGTTGTAGCCTTTTTTCCAATAACTGAAGCACCGGTTGTTAAAGGCGTTAGCGCTCTTGGGATCGAGTCGGATGGCCTCGTTGTAGTCGGTTATGGCTCGGTCGGTATCGCCTTTTCTCTCATAAACGATGCCACGGTTTAAAAAGGCGATAGTGTACTCAGGATTGAGTCGAATGGCCTCGTTGCAATCGGCAATAGCTCGGTCGCTGTCGCCCTTGTCCCCATAAGCAACGCAGCGGATTACAAAAGCGCGAGCGTTGTCGGAGTCGGATTGGATCGCTTCGTTAACGAGACGAATTGCCTCGTTGTAGTCGGCCATGGCCTGGTCGAGGTTCACTTTCCTCATAAAAGCGATGCCACGATATAAAAATGCGCCAGCATATTTGGGATCGACCGAGACGGCCTTGTCGTAATCGGTCATGGCTCGCTTGTGGTCCGCTTCCCTCGCAAAAGCAACGCCTCGCTCGGTAAAGGCGCTTGCGTTATTTGGGTCGAGCCGAATTGCTTTGTTGCAGTCAGCAATGGCTTTGTCGTAGTCGCTTATGCTCCGATACGCGAAGCATCTTTCACTAAAGGCGCTGGCGTTGCTTGGATCGAGTCTGATGGCTTCGTTGTAGTCAGCGATAGCTTTGTCGTAGTTGCTCTTATTACGGTAAACGGTGACACGCACATAGAAGGCGGCAGAGGCGAGAGGATTGATCCGGATGGCCTCGCTAAATGTCGCGATAGCTTTGTCATTGGCGTTGGCCTTAGCATCCGTCGTGCCTTGGTTCAGCAGCGCAGAGTAACGTGCTTCTCGCGTCTCGCCTTCTACTCGTTTGCGCTCATTCTCTGCAGCGAGCCGCTCGTCCACCTGGGGCTTCGCAGTCACCTTGGCTATGGTGTCCGCAACGGGGCGGACGCTTGCAGTGGGTCGCGTCACCGACATCCAGGAGTACCCAATCCACCCAAACAGGAGCACCGCTGCTACTGCCGCTCCCGCCAGCACCACCGCCATCACTCGCCGCGAGCGCGGTTCAACAGAACCACCTTCGAACGCCGAGTGGATCTTCCCAATCAGCGCTTCAGCGTCCCGATGGAAGTGAGTGTGGCGCAGCTCGACAGCGTTGCGACGCGCGAGTAGCTTTATCGGGTCAGGCAGCTTGTCTGCCTTAGGCATATGTGCGTTATCGACTAAAATGGGGATGACACGAATGTCGCGGGCAAGCGCCGCCGCGATTTCGAGAGCAACGAAGTCGTCCGGATTGTCGAGGCGTCGCCTGCCGCTCTCGTCCTTCAAGTCCAGCCAATTTTGGCCGATGACGACCAGAAGGACATCGCAGGCAGCGACTTGCTTGTTTAGATAGGTCAGGAAGTCGACCCCTGCCGGGATGTTGTCGACGTCCATGAATAGGTTGCTCTGACCGAACGCCTGTGCAAGCCGATCGCGCAGCCGACCGGCTGTGCCGATCGAGTCTTCTCGGCGGTAATTGATGAAAATTGTACCTGCCATGGCTGCCGAGGATACCCCAAAGAGAAATACAAAATCTTACCGCAGGACGGTCAAATCAATATGAGCTAGTTCACATGCGTTGGGTCCGAGCATCAGAACGTACCGTCAAGAACGCGCGTGGCCAGCGCCGCCTCCGGGTTTTTCACCTTAATCCATGATCTCGGCGGGCCGGACCGATAAGGCGCGCTGAGCTTTTTCGACACGACTTTCGGTCAAAAGCGGACGTTTGCGCCGCAAAAAGTCTTGTCTGCTTTGACCTGAAAGCGGATATCTGCGGCGCAGCGAGGGATGTCCGCTACGGGCCCAAAGGATTGTAATGTCAGAATGCCTCTTGAAATTGCGCGGATCGTAATGAGCCTTCCAAGCCGATGACGGCGGTCCGATTTCGCACGATTTCGGTAAAATCGCGTCTCTCTTCGTCCGCACATTATCGAGGGCCATGCGGTCTACCTAGCGTCGACCTTAAGTCGACATACCCGCGAATTTCTGTAGCGGAGTGAAAACTTCCTGGATCGTTCATTTGGCCATGCAATCACTGATGAAACTATTCCAGTGCGATTTAATTTTTTGTACCCGAGCTTGTTTTTTGCAGGCTGACCATTTTTTGCGACCTCCTTTCTGCTCGATCCGCTTTTCAGTCCCTTGATCAACGGAGGGCGACGGCAAAAAAAACCAAAAGGGAGGCGTCTGGGCAAATGCAACGCCGGAGACAAGGGCACCGGTAATGGCCAAGAGTGCGAGTCCTTTAAACAGGCGGAGCATCAATATATCGACCCCGATCCTTTTTTAATGAGCCACACTCCCCTTATTAACAACACGCACTTGTGCAAATGGACACGCCGCTGCGTTTTAAATGAGCTGATCGCAGTCCGCTTTTGTCCCAAAGCAGATTGGGCTGGTGCACCGCAAATATCCTCTTTTTGGTAAGGCGGACATTGTTATCGCTTGGCCCCGACTTGAGGTCCGGACGAGAAAGCCGCATAGCGGATAATTTTGGCCATTAGTGGACGTTTCGGCCATACAGCCCCAAAGAGGACATCGGCTGCGTCACGCAGACGCTATGTGTGCTTACACACGTCCTCTGGCCTGCCTGATCACCAGACAAAACGAACGCCGGCCCTGCCGCCATAGCCGAAATAATCAGATCCGCCGCGGACATCGGCTTGGACAAAGCTCGATAGGCCGTTGCCATAGTCAAATTTGACCGCGCCGATGCCCTGGCCGCGCACTTTGCCCTCTGTCGCCGCGGACGCGACGCCGCCAGCTGTGCCGAGGAAAGCTGCATCGGTTACTGCCAAGCCGGACACGGTCACGTCGTCATAAACGAGCCCAGTCAAGACCGGGGTGACCACGACATTGTTCCAAAGGAACACCGTACCCAGACGCGCACCGCCCTGCAGCCGAAGCACGTGGCCGTCCGCCAAGCCGAGTGCGGCTGCGTCGGAATTGTAATCGGCGATGTAATACTTGAGGCCGACAGTTGGCTCGATCCACACAGCGTTCGACAGAAAGAATTTTTGCTGGATGTTCCAGACAATTCCATAATTGATCAGATTGGTTGATCCGGAACCCGCAAAGAAGCTTGTGAAGTTCTCGTTGCTGCCGCCGAATGCAAGGGAGTCTGTAAACGTCTCATTGAGGTGAAGGAAATCGACTTTCAGCGTCAGATCGGTCGAGAACCCATTGAGGAAATACGTTCCATAAGCCCCAACAGACGGTCCCGATAGGTGACCACTCATGGTGCCAAACCCGGGGCCTAGGGTAGCTGTAACGGGTGAACTCGTTGCAGATGAGCTGAGATTTGACCATAGGTACCCGGTCAAAATTCCCGCTATTAGCGTGCCACCTCCAGCTCCGAAATTTCGATAGGTGCGATCTGCGCCCGCGACAAATCCACCCGTCGTTGCCTTGGTGGTGAAATTGAGATTCATCGGGGTAGCGAGCCCATTAATACCACCACCACCCCCAATACCCCCAACAACGCCGTTGGAGAATCCATTCCCTGTCAATCTATCATAGTCGCCAAAACCCTCGGCCCAAACGCCCCACTGTGGTTCATAGGGGACCGGCGCTATCGGGGCCTTGTATACCGACGGCTCCGTTTTCGTCGACGTTCGGCTTGGTTCGCGCGGCGGCAATTTTCGCTCGCGAGGAGCGGGAGGCGGCGCCTGCTGCTGCTCCTCCTCAATTCTGCGGCGCGCGGAAACTGCCTGAACGACGGTATCTGTTGATTGCTGGGACGACGCCTGGGTCACATCGCTCAGCGCCTGGCTCGCGAGAGCCGCGTTGGAAAATGCCCCGATGGCGGGGCCGGTCCCCCCGTTCCCGTTCGTACAAAATCCAGTTTGAAGTGTAATGCCGCTGCTGCCGTTGACGCTGGACGGGCAAAATATCCCTTGGGCTTGTGCTGGTGCGCCCAATCCCACCAAAGCGATAGGCGCAACGACCCCAAGCCAAAGAGACCGCAATCGGAACGCGGTTACCCCCATTTCGCCTCCCCAAGCTCCTCAACTTAGGATAGTAAAGCAGCAAAACCGTTCCAACTAGGGCAGAATGGCAACACTGAGAATCTTTTTTCAGTTTGGTTCATCCAGCTGTACGATGCTACCCGTGCGTGCAATGTCCTAAATCGAGGCAGATCAGCGCGCCGCCATCCGCATGCTGTGCGTTTGGCTACCTCTGAAATCGCAAGACGAAAAAAATTGGATAGAGCAACAAATCAAAAGCGTTGCTGTGTACAGCCGGTTCAAGACACGGCCTGACATTGGGAAACGATAATTAAGATTACCAACCGTGGTGTAGTTGTTTAGGCCCGCTTCCCGAAAAATAACGCCGTGGTGGGAAAGCCATCCCCGTTGGCCGGAAACCCCAGCATGTCAGTAAAATCAAGGTTCATGTCGAGGAAATCGACCTCAAAGGTTTAGGTTCGCAAGGTGGCATTCAAGGCGCGACCACGATAAAATTGCGAGCTTGGAACACAAGCAGGTTAGCAAATGACGACATTGCCAAACCTGGGACGATTTCTTGCACTCCTTTTGGTAGTTGCCACTTCAATAGCGAAAGGAACGGGACCATCCGCCGCCGATGATACAGCGTTGTGCAACACGTCAGCCAGCAACCCAGACGCGGGAATACCTGCCTGCACGCGACTGATCGACCTTGGAGGGCGCGCCGGCGGCTTGTCAGCGATCTACACCAATCGGGGCACAGCCTGGTACCGTAAAGGGCAACTCGATAATGCCATTGCGGATTTCAGCGAGGCCATACAACGCGACCCCAACAACATCATCGCCTACCGCAATCGAGGCCTGTCGTGGCATCGCAAGCGGCAATTCGACTCTGCGATTGTTGACTTCAGCGAAGTGATTCGCCTCGATCCGAATTCCCCTTCCGGGTATACCGACCGCAGCGCCACGCTGATCAGTAAAGGCGAATTTGACAGCGCGATATCCGACTGCAATCAGGCGATCAAAATCGACGGCCGCTCGATTGCGGCCTATCAAAACCGCGGCTTGGCGTGGCATGCCAAGGGCGCTCTCGATCGGGCGCTGCAGGATTTCAACAAAGTCGTCGCATTAGCGCCGGACTCGGACGGCGCCCGCAATAATCGCGCCGCTGTCTTCATCGACAAGGGCAATTTCGACAGTGCCATTGAAGACTACAATGAAGCGATCAAGTTAGCCCCCAAAGATTGGAGGCCCTTGAGCAGCCGCGGCGAGGCTTGGCGACTAAAGGGCGATTTGAATCGAGCGCTCGCGGACCATGATGCAGCAATTCGGCTCGATCCCCGTTCCCTCGACGCCTATAACAACCGTGCGTTGGTCTGGAGAGACAAGGGCGAGTTGCAAAAGGCCATCGACGATTACAGTCAAGCGATCCTAGTCAATCCACTTTATGCACTAGCATACGGGAATCGTGGCGAGATTTGGCGTCTGAAGGGCGACCTCGACCGCTCACTGACCGACCTTAACAAGGCCGCTGAACTCGCGCCTAAAGACCCGATGATTTTGACGATGCGAGGTGAAACTCTTCGCGATCGGGGACAGCTCGAGCAAGCCCTCAAGGATTTCGACAGCGCGCTGGAAATTTCTCCCGATGGCGCGGTCGTCTTTACCGATCGTGCCCTAACATTCGAGAAGATGGGCGATCTCTCGCGCGCCCGCGCAGATTTTCAAAAGGCTTTGTCGCTGCCTTCCGCGAAGGACCCAGCGACGACCCGGCCTGCCCAGGAAACAGCGCGAGCGCGACTTGCCACGCTCGACACTAAACTCAGCGAGGAAAACGCTGTAATTGAACTACGATTCGACTCAACGTTCGGCCCTCTGTTCGAGACTGCTCCATAATATAGTGTTTTTCTGTCGTACTAAACGACGCGTGCCCCCTGCTTTCGCACGGCCTCACTTCGGAACCGCAAGCTGCACGGACGGCCGTACGTCACCGCCTGCCGGTGTCTTTGATTTAGATCGTTCAGATAATCGCGCGACATGTTCCAAACTTTTTCTGACCGTCCGGCGGCCGAGGCGGTGAATCCCGACTCGCGCACAGGTATTTGACTGGTGGTGCGTTACCGGCAGGGCGATGGCGAACTTGGGAATTGCTGCCGCCGTCGTGATGCGATTCCGAAAACGTTATTCGGGCAGCACTGGCACATCGCGCCGTAGCCCACGAAGCGCCCCGTTAATCGCGGCGCTCAATTTCGCGTCGTTAAATTGCCCACAGAACCTGATCGCTCGCCGTGCACATCAGATAGAGCAGCGCACACGATCATCACCGTGAGCGAGTTGACACGAAATCGCTGAGGCGTTCTTCGTCGAGCAAATTGATGGCCCAACGCAGGGTTTCGATGTGAATCGGTTCTTCGTCAATCTCCCAATATTTGGTGTGAGTGAAGGACGTGGCTTGGCCGCGCAATGACTTTAAGTTGATGTCGATAATCGCCGGGCCGAACTTCTGCGCCAACGGGCCGCCGATGATGTCGCCGCGATAAACCAGCGAAGCCGGATCATAGATATTGGTCCAGCGGACCACCGCAAATGGTGCGGCATGATGGAGTTCCCACACGTTCGGCGAAGCCGGCAATGGGAAGCTCACGAGTTTGCTGACATCATACGAGGCGCCGACCGGGAGCTTATGGATGGCCTTTGCGAGATCGAATGTCTTCGGTTCGAGATCCTCGCGGAGCGGCGGCGACTGCGGAAGCTCGCGTTCGAACTTGCGCTTTGCGAAGTCCTGATCGCTCGAGGCGATCAGGAATTCCGCATGAGCGAGGGGGCTGCCGAGGGTGACGAAGTCGGTGATGAGCCATCGCGGAGCGGGCGAATCCGGCGGACTGTCTTCTCGGCGCGCTGGGGGCAATGGCCTGCCGGCGAGCGCAACACGCAGGCGGCGCTGTGCCTGGTAATAGGCGTGCAGCGCCACCGGAGTCGGATTCGGTTGCTCGACCGCCGCCGCAGCTTTCTCCATATCGCACAGCGCATCGAATTCCGGCGAGGCGTCTGCAATTCTTCGTGCGGCCTCCTGCTGAGCCCAAAAATAACTCAAAAGATCGTATGCCAGCACCGTGCCGAGGCTGTGGGAGACGATGACGATGCGCTTGTAGTAGTTGCCGTCATGAATGGCGCTAAGGAGTTTCAGTCCGCGCTCCCGCACATTTTGCCGTGCCGCTATGTTGTTGGGGTCCGCCCTGGTGTACCGGACAACTCGCCCGAAAGTCGCGCTGGCGGCCTTGTGCAGCCAGGTTCCAAGTGTGGCCGCAACAAGTGTGGCCGCAACAAGTGTTAGCAGCCAGTTCCAATTGAGCCAGGCCACGCCCCAGAGACCGCCTAGCATCACCGAAAGGCTGGTAATAGTGAGAATGCATAACGTGGCAATCCATAGCGCCATCCAGGCGGCCCTGAGGTCGCGCGGCACCCGTTTTGGCCGTCGGAGGAGAAGGCCGCCGACCCATGCTGTGAATTCGTCCCATGTCGAGCCGACGGTCAGATCAGCCCAGTAAAGCTCGTAGAAGTCGGTTCGCACCCCACGAGGAAATGATGCGCTTGGAATGCTTTCGCGCGTCGTAATGCGACGCAATTCGAGCGATCCCGTGCGGGTATCAGGCCTACTCCACACTTGGCTCGGGTGCGGTAGACCGTTGGCGGTGCTGATGTAATCCGTTTCCCAGACCGCCTTCACGAAGCCTTTGACGGTATCCATCGGGCGTTGCTCACCCATTCCGTGGATGACCACGACAGCCTGCATATCGGCCTTCGAGCTCGCGGGAGGCGCCACGTGCGCGGAGCTATGTGAGCCCTGGTCGGTCATGAGCACCTTACGCCAGCGCAGCAGCCTACCACATTTGTGGCGAAGGCAGTTTCCACCTATTTAGTCGGGAATTGCGCGTCCCAGCACCAAGGAGATTCACGTTGGACGGGTTGGCCGTCCCGGAGAAATTTTTGGGATCGGTTGCTGCCGCGGCGCCATTCTGAATCGAGCACTAACCTATTGGTCGATAATGGGTCGAGTTTCACGATTTAGAATGAGCGTTGATTTGAAAAGCGAAATAGGGGGATTTTGATTCCGCCATACGCACCGTTATCGCCGTTATCATCGTCGTGGCCATCGGCGTATTCGCCTGGCGTACCTTCAATCCAGGACCGCTCACATTTGCCCGCGGCTCGACAATTGCGCTTGCCGACTATCAGGGGGCCCGCTGATAGGCCGCGCGGCGCGCTCGCAAAGTGCTAGGCTTTGCGCCGCGCCCATAGGCACTCACGGGGCGCACAACAGCTTTTTTGGCCGCGACCAAGCAACAACGAACAT
>Ga0182037_10000299_pt1 | contig 23400 bp, 20 predicted proteins | sample sta12Cox44000082_FD_125974 | JGI IMG/M metagenome (GOLD analysis project Ga0182037, IMG submission 125974) | Lab enrichment of tropical soil microbial communities from Luquillo Experimental Forest, Puerto Rico - statoxic.12C.oxic.44.000.082 | ecosystem: Environmental > Terrestrial > Soil >... | reverse complement strand
TTGGGTGTATCCGCAAGGGCCTGGCCCGTAATAAGCAACAGAAATACTACGAATGCTGCTAGTTTTTTCATTTCATCTCTCTTTTCGCGCAAGAATCGGAGTGGCTAGGGAAAAATGCACACTAAGAACCCAGGGGCAAAAGTTAAAGAGCCCGTCTTACAATTGCGTCAACTAATTGTGAATATCCTGTAACAAACAGGGGCGATTCACAGCAAGTCATTGACGCATAAGACGTTACGGATTGTCAGAGAATCAATAACAACAGGCAGACGCCCAAAACAGCGGCAGCGGTTTTGCTCAGTTGTAACAAACCAAGCCATCCGCAACTCCCTAAAAAACCTTCCCTTTGTTCCCAAGCCTTAGGCCTACTTCGGCGCCGCAACGGTAAAAGCTAGGACCAGCTGGGTCAAGCGATATTGATACGTGGCATCGGCGTCGGCAATGTCCGCCTCGGTTTTTTGGAGCTCGGCCTGGGTGAATTCCACAATGGAGCCAAGGCCTAGGTTGTAGCGCGCCTGTGCGAGATCCAGAGCAAGGTTGGCCTGCTCACGAAGCTGCCGGGTAACGGAAAGGCGTTCATAAGCACGGTTGGTGTCTTGCCAGGAGACGCGGACGTCGCGAGAAATCGTGTTTTCGAGATCGCGGAGCCGTTGGCGGTCAACCTCGGTCTTGAGGTCCGCCGCCTTGGCGCGGGAGTTGTAGAGGAAACCGTTGAAGACGGGAATATTGATATTGACGCCGACGGCGCCGTACCAGTTTGGAATGTGGTCGTCGCGCACGGGAGCTTCGCCGACAACGCCCAGGGCGTTCACCGAGGGGCGCCAGAGGTCGTGCTCGGCGTTGCCGAATTTTTGTGCGGACGCGACCTCAAATTGGAGTGCTTTGATTTCCGGGCGCTGCTCGAGAGCTTGTTGAATCAGCGGTTGGATGTCGGGAGCAGGGGGCGTAAGTGGAGTTGTCTCGTCGACCAGGTGAAAATTTTGCTCCGCGGGATAGCCAAGAACCGCGGAAAGACCCGCAAGCGCGGCCTGGAAGTTGTTGCGCGATTCGAGCAAGAGGAGTTTAGCGCGTGCGAGTTCGACTTTGGCAAAGCTGAGGTCGAGCTCGGACTTGAGTTTGGCGGAGGTTAAAGCCTGCACCTTATCCACGAGCGTTTGCCGGGCCGCGACCGTTTGTTCGGCAACGTGGACCAGCGCCTGGGTGTCGAGCGAATTGTAAAAGGCTTGATCGACTGCCAAAAGAACGTCGGCGCGGGTAGCGGCCGCATTCTGGTCTTCGGCTTTGGCGCTCAATTCGGAGCTCGAAAGCAAATTGGTGCTGCGGCCGAAATCCGTAACGAGTTGGTTGACGCTAGCGCCGCCGGCCGCGCGCGGGAAAAGGATGGGATTGTTCAAAAAGCCGGCGGCGATGCGGCTCCCGGGATTCGCATCCACGGCGGTGAGGCTCAGATAAGCATTGGGCAGGAGTGCCGAGCGGGTTTCACGGACGTATTGCTCGGCAACCAGCGCACGCAGTCTTCCGACCGTGATCTGAGGATTGTTCTTGAGGGCGATCGCTTCGGCTTCGGCCAGGGTCAGCGGCCTAGCGGAGGTTGAGGTTTGGCTAGAGGGCTGCGGGTCGGCTGAGCCTGCCGGGCCCTGGGCGTCCGCGAGGCCGCCGCCGAGGACCAACAGGAGCGCGGCCGAGCCCGCCCGACGCTTCACGACCTCACCCCCTCGCTCTGCACCTCTGCTTTGCCGTGCACCAGGAGGTAGACGGCGGGTACGAGGTAGACGGTGATCACGACGGAGACCAATAGCCCGCCGATGATGGCGCGAGCGAGAGGCGCGTACTGCTCGCTTCCAGGTTCGGCGCCGATGGCCATGGGAATCATGCCAAGAACCGTGGCGAGCGAAGTCATCAGGATGGGGCGAAGACGCATTCGCGAAGCCAGCGAAACCGCTTCTTTCACCGGCTTGCCGTCATGCTCGAGATGACGGGCAAATTCGACGATCAAAATGCTGTTCGAAACGACGATGCCCACCATCATGACCACGCCCATCAAGGACATGACATTCAGGGTCGTGCCCGTGGCCAACAGGAACAGAAGCACGCCCGCGAGGCCGGGCGGAATGGCCAGCAGAATAATGAAGGGGTCTTCCCAGGAAGCAAACTGCGCGACCAGAATCAAGTACACGAGTACCACCGACAAAATGAGGCCAATACCGAAACTGCGAAAAGAAGAACGCATGCCCTCGACCGAACCGCGAAGATTCACGCGAACACCTGCGGGGAGGGGCGTTTCCCTGATGATGGCACCGACCTCGCTGGTCACGCCGCCAAGGTCTTCCGTCTTCGGTGAAACGTAAACGTCCACGACGCGGAATAGTTGGTAGTGGTCGACTTCCGTTGGCGAAGGAATGGTTTTGACTTTGACGACGGTGTCGAGGAAGGTCGGCGCGGAGCTCTTCACTCCGCGCAAAGGAATCTGCTTGAGGTCCGTCACGGTTTTGACGGCGTCTTCGGGGTATTGCACGGTGAGCATGTAGGGGTTGCCGCTCTTGGGATCGATCCAATAATTCGGGGCGATCATGCCGTTGGAAGTGAGGGCGGTAATGACGTTGTCGACGATTTCCTTCTGGGAGAGACCGAGCAGGCCGGCTTTCTCCCGGTCAACGTCGAGTTCGAGGGCCGGATAGTCGATGTCCTGGGGGATCAGCACGTCGTTTACGTCTTGGAGCTGCCGCACACCCTGAGCGAGTTTCCTAGCCGTGTTGTAGACCTCGCCGAGGTTGTTGCCGCTGACCTGCATGTCCATGGGAGCCGGCAGACCGAGATTGATCACCGCGTCGACCAAGCCGCCGGACTGAAAGTAAGTGCTGAGCTGCGGGAGCTCTTCGCTTAACTGCTCGCGGACCCGGCGCATGTACTCATAGCTGCCGACTTTGTGGTTTTCCTTCAGGCTGACCTGAACAAAGGCGGTGTGCGGCGCGGAGTTCGGGGTATAGATTGCGGAAAAATCAGTCGTGATGCCGATGTTCGAGACGATGATTTGCAATTCGCTCGGAGGGACGACACCGCGGATGATTTGCTCCACTTTGTTGACGTAGCCTTCCGTCAGTTCGACGCGCGTCCCGGAAGGAGCTTTCAAGTTAATGACGAATTGACCGGCGTCGGTGCGGGGGAAGAAGGAGACGCCAAGAAAAGGATAGAGTCCGAGAGACAAGAGGGAAATTCCGGCAAGGGCCACGGCGGTCGAGGCTGGCTTCCCAAGCGCGGTGGCTAGTGTGCGGTCGTAGCTTTCCAGCATTTTCTTGAAATAGAAATTGAACATTTGACCGAGGCCGTCCCAACGAAAGGTGAAGGTGTCCCCCAACTCTTCGTCCGCCTCCCGCTGCTTAATCCATTTCGCGCAGAACAGCGGGACCACGGACATGGCCACGAGGTAAGAAGCAAAAAGCGAAAGAACCACCGCGAGGGCGAGAGCTACGAAAAGGAAGCGGCTGACACCGTAGAGAAATACCACGGGGAAAAATACGACAGAAGTTGTAAGCGTGGCGGCAAGAACGGCGAGGCCCACTTCCCTGCCGCCGGTTTCCGCGGCGAGGTCGGGGGCTTCGCCCGATTCCAAATGGCGAAAAATGTTTTCGAGAACGATGACAGAGTTGTCGATCAACCGGGAGAAGGCCAGCGCGAGTCCGCCAAGCACCATGGTATTGACGCTGCCGCCGCCTCCGCCCAAGGCCAGAAACGCGGCCAAGGCGGAAAGCGGAATGGAAAGGAAAACGGCGGCGGTGGCCCGGAGGCTCCCGAGGAAAAGCAGCACCATCAAGCCCGTGAGGAGGAGGCCGATGCCGCCTTCGCGAAGCACGTTCGCGATGGCGGTTTTGACGAAGAGAGATTGATCGAAAACGACTTTGGGTACGAGTTGCTTGGGAATATCGACCAGGTGCCGAAGGGCTTCCTGGATGCCATCCACGACGGCGATGGTGTTGGTGTCCCCGCCCTGCTTGAGAATGGGAAGATAGACCGAGCGCTGCCCATCCACCCGCACGATGTTGGTTTGGATGGCTTGGGCGTCCACGGCTTTGCCGACATCGCCGACAAGCACAGAGGACTGCGTCGCGCCGACAGACTTGAGCGGCATGGCGTTGATGTCCGAGGCGGAAGGGGCCTGGCTGTTGGAATAGAGGTTGTAGTCATAAGGACCGATTTTGACGTCGCCCGCGGGAAGAATCAGGTTGGCGTCGTTGACTTCGCGCACCACGTCCATGGGACTCAATTGATGCGCCTCGAGCTTCAGCGGATCGACATAAACCATGATCTGGCGATAGCGCCCGCCGAAAGGCTGCGGGACCGAAGCACCGGGCACGTTGGCAATTTGATTGCGCACGGTATACCGGCCGAGGTCCTGCAGTTGTGTTTCGTTGAGGCCCTGGCCCTTGAGGGTGATGAGACAAACGGGAAGACTTGAAGCGTCGAACTTAAGAACCACTGGAGGGAGTGTGCCCGGAGGCAGCCGGCGGAGGTCGGCCATGGCCAGATTGGAAACCGTGCTGAGGTCGGCGTCGGCATTGCTACCGGGCTGGAAATAGATTTTGATCAGACTCACGCCGGGAAGCGACCGCGACTCGATATGATCGACGCCGCTAGCCAGGGTGAACCACCGCTCGAAGGGGTTGCTGATGTTGGTCTCAATCTGTTCGGGCGGCATGCCGGAATAAAACGTGGCGACGACCACGACGGGAATGTTGATCGGTGGAAAAAGATCGACCGGCATGCGAACCAAGGTAACCGTGCCGACGATGGCGATGACCAGGCAAATCACAATGATGAAGTAGGGATAGCGGATCGCGAACCCGGACATCAGCTTCCTCCCGCCTGATCCTGCGCGCCGATCCGTTTGGGCTGGACCTTTTGGCCGGAGCGAAACTCGCTGCGGTTTCCGACGATGACACGATCACCTTCCGCCAGTCCGGAAAGCACTTCGACACGCGAATTGTCTTCAAGCCCCAGCTTGATGTGACGCTCTTCGATGATGTTCTTCGCGTTGACTTCGAGGACCGTGGCGTCGTCGCCATCGCGAACGACGGCTTCCAAAGGAAGCGTCAGCGCGTTGGCTGCCTGATGCAAAGAGATCTCCGACTCGGTGAACATCCCGGGCATCAAGCGGCCGTCGCGATTTTCGCAATCGATTTCGGTTTCCATGGTACGAGTTTCGAGGTCGAGAGAATCCGCGAAACGAGAGACGCGGCCCTCGAGGTCCTCGTTCAGCGCCTGCACGTGCACTTTTACGCGATCGTGAAAGTGGATTTGCGCGGCGACGGATTCCGGCACGGGTAGCACCAGGCGCAACACGGAGACCTCGGCAAGGCGCACCACGGGCGTGGCTTGGGTGCTCGAGGAAGTGCCGGCGGCGACGAGTGCCCCGGTGTCCGCATAGCGCGTGGTGATCACTCCGGCGAAAGGCGCGGTAATCCGCGTGTAGTCGGAAAGCGCCTGCACCTGCCTTCGATTGGCTTCGGCGACTTCTAACGCCTGTTGGGCGGCCGACAGCGCAGCCTTGGCGCTCGAGACTTGCGCTTCCGATTCCAGGTCCTTGGCTTGCGTGTCGTCGATTTCCTGCTGGGCCACCAGGCCTTCGCGAGTCTTTGCGGCATCGCTCAGGCGCTTAAACGCCAAATGCGCGGCGGCGTGGGTAGACTTGGCGCGCTCGAGGTCGCCCTGCGCGCGTCCAATTTCCTCATTGGCGCGGCGAACGGCGGCATCGGCGCCGGCAAGCTGGGCGGTTAGTTCGGGAACTTCGAGGATGGCCAGGGTCTGGCCCTGCTTCACGCGCGTGCCAACGTCGACATAAATGGCCTTGATATAGCCGGCAACTTTGGCGTGAACATCCACGTTCTGAAACGGCTTGAACTCGCCCGAAATTCTCAACCTATCGGCGATGGTCCGACGCTCGACGCGCACCACGGCGGCAGGGGGATCCGCGGCAGAGCCCGTGGGATCATGGTCGTCGGCTTTCATTGGGGTGCGTTCATACCATCGCCACGCGAGCAGCACACCCGCCACAGCAATGGCGATCAACAACCAATTCCTTTTTTCCTTCATATCCACATCCAGCGCAGGCATGGGGACCCGAAAAGCAAGCGCTTGCGGGCCCCTCCACACCTGCAGAATTTTTTCCAAGGGCCTAAACGACCGTGTCGGGCCGGTCTGCTCCGGATCCAAAAATCCAATCGGATCAGAAGGAAAAACAGATCAGCGAGCGGGCGGCGGCCTGAACCACAGACCGGGACCGCAAAACTGCTGCGGGAAGGATGGGACGGAAGGCAAAACGAGGGAAAAACGGGCCGTGAGATCGGGGAGGGGCAAAACGATGGATGTTTCGACCCAGTTCAGTGCTGAGTGATAGTCCCATCCATCGGCCGGAGAGAAATGCTCGAGCTCTGAGGCGCCCACCGTCGCGCGGTGGCTCGCCGGAGTCGAAACTTCCAAGCCGTGCCCCGAGCGCGGCATCGCAAAGAAAGGATTGAAAAGCAGAAGGGCAGCGGTGACCAGACACACCCAGCGCCACCGTCCTAAAGCGACCATTGCTCCTCGGCCATGGGGAAAACTGTTCATCCCGGACTCTTCTCAAACGATAGTAGGACTGCCGGGCCGGGTCAAGAGGTTCCGAGCACGCCGTCTCCGCCACATGGAGAGGAGAAGGGGATCGGAGCCAGGGGTGCAACCGATCCCCGAGGTGGGACACTAAGTGAAGATCACGTGATCAGTGTGGCGCCCCGCAGTCACATCGGAATGAAGGGTTTGTGAATTCTCCGTGATGTGCGACTCGCGGAGCCCGCCCCTACCGCGGCCATGCCGAACATCGAGGCCGCGAACCCAGAAAATGATGTCTTCGGCTATGTTCGTAGCATGGTCGGCGATGCGTTCCAGGTGACGCGTGGCCAGAACAAACTGCAGACCGGAACTGACCGAGTCCGGCTCGCCGGTCATGCGCCAAAGCTGGCGTTCAAAGATGCGATCGCGGTATTTGTCGACGACGTCGTCGCTCTCGAGCACTTTGCTAGCCATTTCAACGTTTCGGGAAATGAGCGCGCCGAGGCTCTGGCTGACCATAGCGCGCACGGCGGAGACCATGCGAGAAAGTTCTTCGGGGGCCTCGGCGCCGGGCATTTCGCGAAGCGAGACCACTCTCTCCGCCAGGTTTACGGCGAGGTCTCCGATGCGCTCCAAGTCATTGTTCAGCTTCAGCCCCGCCACAATCAGCCGCAATTCCTCCTCGGGAAGCGCGCCCTGGCGAAGCAAGCGGATGGCCTGTTCATCGATGACAATTTCCATCTCATTGATGCGCGGCTCGAGAAGAAACACTTCACCTGGTAGAGCGGCGGTGCGCGGATCGTCGAGGCTGACGATGGCATCCAGCGCGCGATTCATGGCACTCTCAACAGTACGCGCCATAGCAACGAGATAGTTCATGAGCGTGTCGAGCATGAGGGGTTCGGTGAGTGGTGCCTTGGTGTCCATCGCTTTCCTTTACCGAGCTAGCGTCTCTACACTTCCGATCTCAAACAGCAGTATGGGGCGGAAATGGTTACAGTTCGGTAACGTTATTGTGAAAAAGTGGGCAAACGCCGGGGAGGTGCAGGTCCTTGCGATGGTACGGGAGTCATGGGCTAGCGGGCGGTGCGCGATGGGGCATGGTGCGGTTGAAACACCGGGACGGTGAAATGGAACTGGGAACCCCGGCCCACTTCGCTCTCGACCCAGATGCGGCCACCGTGTGCTTCGACAAGATGCTTGGCGATCGAAAGGCCGAGGCCCGTGCCGCCGACTTCACGGGAACGCGCCACATCAACGCGGTAGAAACGCTCGAAGATGCGAGGCTGGTCCACTTGGGGGATGCCGATTCCGGTGTCGGAGACGGTGAAGGTGACTTCCTGTCCACCGGCGGACGCGGAGACCACGATCTCGCCGCCCGCAGGCGTGTATTGAATGGCGTTGTCCAACAGGTTCTGCAAAACCTCGGCGATGCGGCGGCGGTCGGCCGCGACGTCCGGAAGGCATTGCGGCAAGTTGATCGAGAAGCGCAGGTGCTTCTCATTCGCGACCCGTTGCGTGGTCTCGACGCAGCTCTGCACCAGTTGCGAGGCGCTGAGCCGGTCCACCTCCAGGGCGAGACGGTCGGCATCCATCTTGGAGAGCTCGAGCAGGTCGTCGGTGAGCCGCGCGAGGCGCCGAGAGTGCTCGAGAATGATCTGCAGGAAACGGACGCGGTGCTGAGGATCGTCCATCGCGCCAGCGAGCAGCGTTTCCGCAAAACCCTGAATCGCCGTGAGCGGCGTCTTGAACTCGTGGGACACGTTGGCGACGAAGTCGCGGCGGACTCGTTCGAGCTTGCGCAAATCAGTGATGTCGTGCAGCACGACGACCGCGCCGGAATTTTCCGTGGCTTTGACGGAGGCAACCGTTGCCGCAAAAAAACGCTGGCGCAGCGTTCCGGTAACGATTTCCGCTTCGACGCGCGGCGCGCCCTTCAGAACGTCGCGTACGGCCTCGATAAGTTCGGTTTGCCGCACCACCTCGAGAAGGGAACGGCCGGGCTGGGGCGGCGAGTCCAGTTCGAGGATTCCCGCGAAACCTTCGTTGGCAAAGAGCAGGCGCTCGGAGGAATTGACAACAGCGACGCCTTCCACCATGCTGCCGAGAATCGCGGCGGAGAGGTTGCGCTCCTCCCGCAACGTGCGCATCGCGCGATCCAGGCGTGTCGCCGAGTCGTTCAAGGAAACGGCCAAGGCTTCCAGGGCATCACCGGAACGATCCGCATCAATGGGACGAAAGTCCCCCTCCGCCACACGGCGGGAAAACGACTGCAGGCGCTCAACGCGGCGGGAAAAAGTACGGGAGATCAAAAGCGAGGCCATTCCCGTGACGAGGAGCATGACCACAGAAGAGAGCCAGAACCTGCGGCGGAAGGCCCACACTTCATCGTTTACGGTCAGAAGCGGCACCGCAAACCGCAAAACGATGGGAGGACCGCTGGGCATCGAAAACCGGGCGGCGTAATACAGCAGATCGCGATTGATCGAGACGCTATGGCGAACCGAAAGTCCGTCACCATTCGCCAAAGCTTCGCGAATCTCCAGGCGCCCGGCGTGGTTTTCCATGGTCTGCGGATCGGACTGTGAGTCGGCCAAGACCAGACCATCGGAGGCAATCACCGTAACGCGGACGCCGCTCGAGGCCATTTTTGTGAGCCACTCGCGAAGGGCGGGGGAAGGCGTGCGCGAGGTGGTCGAAAAAGAGGAAACCGGGGGCGGGCTCGAAAGCGCAACGCGCGCAATCGAGGTGAGTCGCTCGAAGCCCGCGCGCTCGTAATCGCGGCGCAGCGTGCGCTCCGCGTAGTAATCGACGGGTAGCAGGACTGCGATCAGCAGCGCGAAAAAAGCAAAGCCGAGTTTCCAGAACAGATTAAGCCGCACGTGTCTCGAAAAGATACCCGGCGCCACGTACGGTTTTCAAGTGGGTCGGGTTTTCCGGATCGGATTCGATTTTTTCGCGCAGCCTTCTCACGTAGACGTCTACGCTGCGCGGCGTGACAAAGCGGTCCGTGCCCCAAACGGCGTCCAGCAATTGATCCCGAGTAAAAACCCGGTTGGGACGCGAGGCCAGGTAATAGAGAAGGCGAAACTCCAAAGTGCTGAGCACCACCGGCTTGCCGGACTGGCTCACGCGGTAAGAAGCGGGGTCGATACTCAGTTTGCCCACCTCGACAGGACGGGGAACGTCAGTAGGAAGTTCGGTGCGGCGGAGCAGCGCTTTCACGCGGGCAATGAGTTCGCGCGGGCTAAAGGGCTTGGTTACGTAATCGTCAGCGCCCATTTCCAGCCCGACCACGCGGTCGGCTTCTTCGCCTCGCGCGGTGAGCATCAGGATAGGCAAACGGTTGAGCGCCTCGTCGCGACGAATCTCGCGGCAGATCTCGAGGCCGGAGAGTTTGGGCAACATGAGGTCCAGAAGCAAGATGTCGGGAGGGGTTTTCTTCAGCGTGGCGAGTCCGGTGACGCCATCGTAAGCGCCGGTAACCTGATAGCCCTCGTTCGAGAGGTTGTAGCGCACTAATTCGACGATGTCGCGGTCGTCTTCGATGATGAACACGCGTTTCATGTTCAGGGAGCGCCTGGTGCGCCCGCTTTGCGAAAGTGTATCGCAGCCGGGCGACGTGCGATAGGAACTGGAAAGATGCCGCTCACTTACGGCTTTTTGCTGCACAACTGATTGTGGCAGAAGGCCCATTGCTCCAGGTAACACGGCGTTTACATCTCCGTGAACGAAATGTTAAAGCCAAACTCTTTGCCTAGTTGCTCGCGGTCGTGAATGCCAAAGACAAAAGTGTTTTCTGCTCGAGTTCGTGGGCTTTGGCGGAGCCTGTGGCCGGGCTGGCGCTCGGTGAGCGCTTAACGGAGCGTAACACCAGGCCTGCGGCTTTGACAATGCGTTCGAGTCGGGGAACCACGAAACCCGCCGCGCCCATGTTGCCCGGCTCCTCCTGCACCCAAACCACCTCGCGCGCCCGGGGATGCTCGGCGATCGAGGCCGCGATTTCCGCGCGGGGCATCGGATAAAGCTGGTCAAGAAAGAAGATGGCCGTGCTCGGGTCTTTGCGGCGGCGCCGCTCGGCGCGCAATTCATGGCCGACTTTGCCGCTGGCGATAAGGATGCGCGACGCGTCGCGTATTTCACGATCGGGAACGAGCGGAAGGAAGCGGGGAGCCGAGAACTCGTCGATGACCGAAGTGGCGTCCGGATGCCGCAGCATGCTTTTGGGTGTGAAAACGATCAGGGGTTTGCGCCACGGGCGGCGCGCCTGGCGCCGCAGCATGTGAAAATACTGCGCGGCGGTGGAAGGCTGGCAAATCTGCATGTTGTCTTCGGCAGCAAGCTGCAGGAAGCGTTCCGTGCGCGCGCTCGAATGCTCGGGCCCCTGGCCTTCGTAGCCGTGCGGCAAAAGCATCACGATCCCCGCCGGGAGATTCCATTTGTCTTCGCCTGCGCTGATGAACTGGTCGATGATCACCTGGGCACCGTTCGCAAAATCGCCGAACTGCGCTTCCCATAGGACCAGGGCTTCCGGGTAATCGCGGCTGAATCCGTATTCGAAACCGAGACAGCCGCCTTCGGAGAGAGAGGAATTGTAGATTTCACAGAAAGCCTGGTTCGGTGAAAGGTGGCAGAGAGGCAGGTATTCGCGTTCGGTCTGTGTGTCGATCAGCACGGCGTGACGCTGATTGAACGTGCCGCGCTGGGAGTCCTGGCCGGTCAACCGCACCGGGGTCCCTTCGAGGAGCAGTGAAGCGAAGGCCAACGCCTCGGCAAAACCATAATCGACGGGGCGCTTGCCGTGGCCCATTTCGGCGCGCTGCTCGAGCAATTTCGCAATCTTCGGATGAACGTGGAAGCCGCCGGGAACGCGAACCAGCCCGTCGGTAATCTGCGCCAACTTTTCGCGCGTCAACCCGGTGTCGACTTCGTATTCCGGTTTGCAGCGGCCGTGAAAATAAGGCGCCCAGTATTCGGGCAGTTTGCGGAGGTGCGGAATCTTTTTGAGCCCACGCGCTTTCGTCTGCTCTTCCTCGTACTCCTTGCGGAGGGCTGCGGCTATCTCCGTGGCGTCGATCCGAGTGGCCTCGGCATAAATCTTCCAGAGCGGCGGATGGTCCTTGATGCGCTCGTAAAGTTTCGGCTGGGTGATGGTCGGATCGTCCACCTCGCTATGGCCGTGGCGGCGGTAGCCGATGATGTCGACCACCACGTCGCTGCCAAACCTGGCGCGGTATTCGGCGGCAATTTTCCCGACGCGCACAACTGCATCGGGATCCTCGCCGTTCACGTGGAAAATGGGCACGGACTGGCGCTTGGCGATGTCGGAAGCAAAGCGGGCGGAATGTTCCTGGCGCGGCGGCGTGGTGAAACCGATGAGGTTGTTCACGATGATGTGGATCGTGCCGCCCACGGTGTAGGCCCGCAGGTCGGCGAAATTGAGCGTTTCCGCCCAGATGCCCTGGCCGGCGAAAGCGGCGTCGCCATGCATCACGATGGGGACGACTTTGTTGAAAGTCTCCCTCGAACGGTCGACATAGGCGCCGCGCAACCCGTAACGCGTCTGCTTGGCGCGCGAGCGGCCGGCCGCAACGGGATCGACAGCTTCCAGATGGCTCGGATTCGACACGAGGTGCATCCCGATTTCCTTGCCAGAGCTGGTAACGTAGGTGCCGGTGGCGCCGATGTGATATTTCACGTCGCCCGCGCCGAGCACGCTGCGCGGATCTACGTCCTCGAACCCAGCCACGACTTCATGCGGGCTCTTGCACGCGGCGTGCACCATGACGTTCAGACGGCCGCGATGACTCATGGCCATGATGGAAGACTCCGCGCCATGGTCCCCGGCCGTCTCCAAGATGGCATCGAGCAAAGGGATAAGTGCCGTCACGCCTTCCAGAGAAAATCGTTTCGAACCGAGATAACGCGCTTGCAGGACCTGTTCGAAAAGGTCGGCGCGAAGCAGCCGCTCCAGCACCTTGTGCTGGTCGACTTTTTCCGCGGGCGCTTCGATTCGCTCGATGATCCAGCGCCGGCGTTCCGGCTCGACCAAATGCATGAAGTCGGCGCCAACGGTGCCACAGTAGAGGCGACGAGCCTCGTCGGCCAGCTCGCCAGAAAGACCCTCAAGGTCAGGGTGCTTCAGCGGCTCGAAAATGCCCAGCGGATCTAGATTGGCTTCGCAATAGCCCCAACGGCGAAAAGCGTCGAAGATGCGGTCTCGTTCTTGATCGCCTTGTTTTGGCGCCTGAGCGGGCCGTTCTTGCGTGAGTGTCGTACGGTGTGCCATCAACGCTCGCCTCTGAACCTTCTATTTTGCCACAGGAACTCAATCGTTGCCCGCGGGAAGAAATCTTGCTTTCGCCCCTGATGAATTGGATGCGGCAGAACAGTTGCGATCACAAACCCGGGGTTGCGGCGAATGGCTATAGCGACTTGACGATAGTTTCGAGCTGGCGGGCAATCTCGCCGGGAGGAGTGCCGGGAGCGAAGGTGGGGGGAGTGCCGATTCGCACGGTGATTTCGCCAAGCTGTGCCAGGCGGCGGCCCTCGCGCTTCATTTGCCAGACGCCGTCGAGTCGCATGGGCACAACGGGAATGCCAAGATTTTCCGCGAGCAAACCGATGCCGGATTGAAACGGCGCCATGCGGCCATCCGCAGAATTGTTCACCACCCCTTCGGGAAAAACAAGCACGCTGTAGCCGCGATCCACGGATTCGCCGGCAAAGCGCAAGCTTTCCCGGAAACCCGAGAATTGCGGCAAAGGGAAAACGTTGAACAGCGGCGTGACCAGCCAGTAGCCAGGCCGGTAGGCCCAACGTTTCGCAAAGAAACGTGAACGGCACGCTCGACAAAATCGCGAGATGCGGCGGGGTCTATCGGCACGACGATGGTCTTTGCCTTGCCCAGGCGTCGATTTCACCCCCGAAGTTCCGGGCGAGACCTCCGTCGGGGTCGCATATTCCGTTTGGACGGTTCGCGGCATCTTACAAGCGGGTGCATTTCGCCTGCCAGCTCCAAGGATGTTTCTCGACGGGGTCCAAAGGAACGCGTCGATTTGTTAGTTTCTCGTTTACCACACGCGCCGTAAGGCTCCGTTCGTCAGAAACGGAGAGATAGGAGGCAGGTCTTTGGTGTATAGTTTTTTTGTCGTGAGACCTAGGGCCGGGCACGCCCGATCCTGAAGCCTGCGGAGATGCGGCGCAGTCAGGTCGATCGATGAAACAGGAACCCGCCGAGAGTCCTCTGGTTCAAACCAAACCAGACGTTCTCTGAATGCTCGCCCTTTTCTAAAGGCGGGGAGGATGTCAAAATAGGTTCACGGTCTCTGCTCTCGAGAGACCCTGGGGGCCTCAAGCGCACCCCTATCCAATTTAACGGTCAGTGGGGAAATGCCGGTACCAGTCTCGCAAATGTGGACGGTTGCCACCTACGTCCTGAAGCAAAAGCTAAGAGGGCGCAAGCGCTACCCGTTCGTGCTGATGCTCGAGCCTTTGTTCCGCTGCAATTTGGCCTGCGCCGGCTGCGGGAAGATACAGTATCCCGCGCATATCTTGAAAAAGGAATTGTCACCCGACGAGTGCTTCAAGGCCGTGGAAGAATGCGGCACGCCGATGGTGTCCATCCCTGGCGGCGAGCCTCTGATGCACTCGGAGATCGCCAGGATTGTGGAAGGACTCGTGGCGCGGAAGAGGTATATCTATCTCTGCACCAATGCCCTGCTGCTCAAAGAAAAACTGCATCTTTTCAAGCCCAGCCGGTACCTGACCTTTTCCGTGCATGTGGACGGACAAAAAGAACACCATGATTTCTCGGTTTGCCGCGAGGGTGGCTACGATTTGGCACTCGACGGAATCAAAGAAGCACTCAAGCGCGGCTTTCGGGTAACGACGAACACCACACTATTCGACGGCGCCGATCCGAAGAGCGTCCGCCTGTTCTTCGACGAAATGATGGAGGTTGGCGTCGAAGGCATGATGCTTTCCCCCGGCTACTCCTACGACAAGGCCCCGGACCAAAAGCATTTCCTCGGGCGTGCACGCACACGGCGGCTCTTCCGCGCCATTCTGGCCAACCGCAAGAAGAGCTGGAAATTCAACCAATCGCCGCTTTTCCTCGAATTCCTGATGGGCAAGCGCAACTATGCGTGCACACCTTGGGGAATGCCCACCTACAACATCTTCGGATGGCAGAAACCGTGTTATTTGCTGCAGGACGGCTACGCGGACACCTTTCAGGAGCTGATGGACTCGACGGACTGGGAAAACTATGGCACGGAGTCTCGAAATCCGAAGTGCGCCAACTGCATGGTGCACAGCGGGTATGAGGCTTCCGCCGTAGACCACACCTTTTCGGGCTGGCGCGGGTTGTGGGCCACCGTGAAGGCCAGCCTTAGGACGACGTACTCCGACGCGGACGCCCTGGCCATGCTTAACGAGCCGGCCAAGCCCGTCCACTCCTACAACCCTTTGATTCAAATCAAACCGAGCAAGGGGCAATTTGAGGAGAATCATGCATGAGCGGTCCCCGGCACGCTGACCGGCCGAGCCACGCCGAACCGGCTAGGCCTGACCCAGATAGCCTGGAAGTCGCCCCAGGGACCTTGCATGAGACCATTGAAGGTTGGGTTCCGCCCCTTGCCAGTGAAGAAGAATTGCGTCTCGCCTTGGAGAAGGCTTTTGACTACCGCGGCGACGTGACTCTGACTCTCAAAGATAATTCAAAAATCGAGGGTTACGTCTTCGACCGTGTCGTGGGTAATTCCCTCTCTAACAGCTTTGTGCGAGTCATGCCGAGAGGCGCCAGCCAAAAACTGAAAATCGCCTACGCCGCGATAGCCGCACTTTCTTTTACGGGCAAGGACACAGCCGCGGGAAAGAGCTGGGAGGCCTGGGTGCGAAAGTATTGGGAAAGCAAGGCTTCCGGGGAGGGCGTTTTGAGCCTTGAACCGGAGTCCCTCGAATGAGCCTGCCAGGGGCTGGTTTTCTTAGCTAACCGTTTCATTTATATGGAGTTAGCCTGTATTCAAAAACGGTTATCTCCCGTGGTTCCACGTGGACAGATTCTCCATTTTATGGTAATTTATTCCTAGCATTTGTTGCTCTTGTATTACCTTTTGACTCGTCGAGGGGCTGCAAGGACAAACTTTGCGGCCTTTTTTTGCGGGCTGGAGGCAGTCTCGTCGCTTGGCGGTGGGGGGCGTAATTTCGCTTCACTCGCAAGGCCGTAGACCAAGAGAGGCAAAGCAATTCTAATAACTACGAGGTAGTGTAAGTGAAGGAACAAGGAACAGTGAAGTGGTTCAATGCTTCGAAGGGTTACGGGTTCATCCAGCGTCAGACCGGCGAAGATGTCTTCGTGCATTTCTCCGCCATTCAGATGGACGGGTACAAGTCACTCAATGAGGGTCAGACGGTGGAATTTGAGGTGAAGAAGGGCCCGAAGGGCCTTCAGGCAGAGAACGTCGTTAGCCTCTAGCCTGTTTTGGGGGAGTCCCGGTCGCGGACCGGGCTCCCACTCCAGAGATTCAGATCGAGTTTAGACAGAGTGGACAAGGAGGGCGTTGTGCAAGTAATGCAGGAAGGTCAAACCATCAAACATGAGGTGTACGGCTTGGGAATCGTTACCGCTTCCGATGCGGAGCGGACTTCCGTGGATTTCGATGATCACGGCCCCAAGCTGTTTGTTACTAGCATCATGACCGCGGAACTGATCGGCGAAGCTCCCGCTACCCCACCGAAGACCAAGCGTCGCCGCAAGGCTTCGGCAGCCGCGAAAGCTGCGAAAAAAGCCGCGGCCGCTGCCGCCGGGCGTTCCTGAATCCCCTCTCGTTTTGCAGCCACTTCTTTGCGCCAGTGCGGCGTGGGTGTGGTTGGAGGCCCGTTTTTTGGAGCCGCATGAAGCGCTTCGTGATCATCCTCGGCATCCTGCTGCTCGCCGGCGGCGTTGTGGGGCTCGTGCATCCGGTCTTTAATTATCATAGGCAAGAGGAGCTGGCCAAGCTCGGGCCATTCAACGCCACTGTCGAGCGAGAAAGAACGGCGCAAATTCCCGCGGCACTTTCCATCGTGCTTCTCCTATCCGGCATAGGTATGGTCTTGCTCGGTCCGCGCATCAAGTAGCTACAATCCCTCGGGGGCGTTCTAGCGCTTTCCGCCTAACCGATCAGCACTCCGACTCTGGTTGGAGCTCCGAAACCTCAGCACTCGCTGCTATTTGTTGGCGGATTCCGCTTGGTCGAAGGCGTGATAGGAAGAGCGCACCAAGGGGCCGGATTCGACATGCTTGAAGCCCATGGCTTCGCCGAGAATTTGGTATTCTCGAAACTCGTCGGGATGAACGTAACGCACCACGGGCAAATGCTCGCGGGTGGGCTGGAGGTATTGCCCGAGCGTCAGGATATTGGTGCCTTGCCGAGCAAGTTCTTGCATGGTGGACAGTACTTCGTGTTTCTCTTCGCCAAGGCCAAGCATCATTCCGGTTTTCGTGGGGATCTCAGGGTGCCGTTCCTTGGAGCGCCGCAATAGTTCGACCGATCTTTCATAAACCGCGCCCTTGCGCACCTGGCGGTACAGCCGCGGCACCGTCTCGGTATTGTGGTTGAGAACATCCGGTTTTCCATCGAGCACGACATCCAGCGCGCTCCAATCGCCCCGGAAATCTGGGATTAGCACTTCCACTTTGCAGCCGGGCACCTTTCGACGAATCTCCTCGATCGTGCGCGCAAAAATATGTGCTCCGCCATCGGGCTGATCGTCGCGATTCACGCTGGTGACCACGGCATAGCGCAAGCCCATCTTGGCCACGGCGTCGGCCACGCGATAGGGCTCATCCTCGTCCGGAGGGCCAACGGGCTTGCCGGACGGCACGGCGCAGAAGCCGCACGCCCGGGTGCAAATATCTCCCAGAATCATAAACGTGGCCGCGCCATGTTCCCAGCATTCGCCCATGTTCGGGCACCGGGCGCTTTCGCAAACGGTGTGTAAATCGAGCGTGCGCATCAGGCGCTTCAGGTCCTGGAAACGCTCTCCGCCAAAGAACCTAACGCGCAGCCAATCGGGCCGTGGGTGCACTTCCCCTGGCGGCGCCGGTGGCAGCGGGGAATTAGAGAGAATGTGGAACGGCGAGGCCATGCGGTCAAATGTCTAACTCCATTTTACGCACTTCCCTTGCCGCCTTCAAACGCGCGGTGAAACAACAGGGCGGCGCCATCGCGACAAGTCCACTCGCCGCGGGAACTTTTGCATGTTGCGAGTGTCCAAGGAAAAGCGCTCTAGCGGGGTTGCATGATGGTTCGAAGGACCATGCTTGCCCTTGGCCTTCTACTCCTTTCTCCCCGTGTTTTTGGCCGGGCAACATCAACGGAATCGCAAACCCTCGAGGCTCTGCTTGGCGAAGTTCATCAGCTGCGCCAGGACCTGCACGCGGTTGCGACTGCCGGGCGCAGAGCGCAAATCCTAATTTACCGGCTTTACGTACAGGAGGCTGTTGTTGCCCGCGCCGCCGGGCGCTTCGACCAGGGCAGAGTCGGCCGTGGATCAGTTCGAAGCTCGAAAGAAATGGGAAACGCTCCAGCTCAAAGAGTACGAAGAGGGTAAGGACAGCGCGCAAAGCCCGGCGGAACGAAAGCAGCTTGAAGACGCCATCTCCAATCTCAAATCACAAATCGAGGCTTGGACCGCCGAGGAGCAAGAGGCGCAAGCTAAAGAAAATGGAGGCCGCGGAACAGTTGCGAATCGAACAGGCAAAACTCGATCAGCTACAGAACGAGTTGCATCAGATCGACCAGTCTGTGAGGAACGCGTCCGGTCGTCCTAACCGGCGCAAATTGATGAGCACATCCTACTTGATCTTGGCGACGCGGCCTGCGGTCGGAAACTTCTGAAATTGCAGCACGTCATGGCCCGGCACGACGCGCTCGGCGGAGCCTGCTAATTCGATCATCCGCGCCTGGTTCTTGATGTTCGCCGCCCGATCGGCTTCAGAAAACGTCGCGCTGGCCTTGTGCTCTGCGAGGTTGCGATAGAGATAGCAATTGTCCGAGGCGAGAACAAATGGAGGATTCCCTTCCACGCGCAAATATTGTGAGGCGTAGGTGTGTCGTGCTCCGGTGTAGGCGCGGATGCCGGGAAAAATCTCGACATTATCGCCATCCACGAGGCGCAAGCGTCCTTCGGTATTGAGCTTGACCAACTGCTGGACATCCTCGGGATCGATGCCCCCGTGATTACCGCCGTGCTGCCAGGCGTCACCCGTGTAATAGCGAAATTCTTCCTTCTGGATCCACACCGTTGCTTTGGGAAACAGATCGATGCCTCCCATGTGGTCCCAGTGGGCGTGGCTGATGACGATGTCCGTGACTTCTTCGGGCTCGACGCCAGCGAGCTTCACGGCTTCGTCGGGGCGAAGGTATTCCGTCGACGGAAAGTATTTGAGGAAAGTATCGCGGTGATAGCCGCTGTCAAAGAGGATATTGTGGCCGCCGCCGCGAATGAGCCACACGACCATGGCGATGTTGATTTTCTCGCCCTTGGGCGCGCCCATAACCAGGCCGGCAACTTCACCCTCCGCCGAGGCGTAGCGGACCGCTTGGATGGAATACTCCGGCGACGCGGCCACCGGCACCGCCAAACCCAGGATCAACAAGAACTCACAGACGAGCTTTTTCATCGTTCGGCTCCGAGTTTCGCAACCGTTATTGTAGTTCGAGAGAAACATGGTTTGGGGGCGAAGTGAAGTTGGTGAACGGAGGATCAAGGGAATTGCGAACCGCTCCGCCGCATCCCCAGGGAATGGAAGCACCGTAAGCCCCGGTTGTTGACGTATACTCAAAGGGCGATGGAAGACAATGAGTCGTCTTGTGCCCGCCCTGCCTGTTCTCCTGTTCTCCGCGGTTGCTGTGTCGGCACAGACGCCTTCGCCGAAACCGCTGCCTAACGCCAAAGCGGAAGAATCGAGCGTTTCCGGGATGGTCGTAAGGCTCGCAGGAGGCGAACCCCTAAAGGGTGCAAGCGTGCAGCTTCAGAACCTGGAGAACCGCCCGCAGACCAGTTCCACGGTCACTGACGCCGGCGGACGCTTCGAGATGAAAGGAATCGATCCCGGCCGCTATCGGCTCAGCGTCTCGCGCAATGGCTTTGTCCCCCAGGAGTACGGGCAGCGCAAGCCAGATGATCCGGGAGCAATCCTCAGTCTTCGGCCCGCTCAAAACCTGAAAGACTTGCTTTTCCGCTTAATCCCCTCCGCCATAATTGCCGGCCGGGTTATCAACGAAGATGGAGAACCGCTGCCATGGGTGCAGGTCAGCGCTCTCCGCGAAGTCTACTCCAGGGGGAAAAAGACTTTGAGTTCCGAGACGACCGTATCAACCAACGATCTCGGGGAGTATCGGCTGTTCGGCCTGCGTCCCGGAAGATACTTCGTTCGCTCCGATGACAAGCCTAATGAGCACGTGATCGGGCGAGACGAAACCGAGCGCATCGGTGGCGCGGCACCGCAGGGATATGTGCCGATGTATTACCCAGGCACCTCGGATCCCGCGCGGGCCAGCGCGCTCACCGTGAAAGCTGGTGAAGAGATTCCTGGATTGGAAATCTTGATGCACCCGGTTCTCGTGTTCACCGTGCGCGGCCGGATCTACAACCTGGTGTCGCGCCGTTCCACGGCGGCCTACACAGTGACGCTTACACCGAGCGAGAGCAGCCAGTGGTTCAGTCTCCCCGAGCGCGACGCGCTGGCTGACAGTCCTGACGGCAGCTTCGTCCTGCGCGATGTTTTACCGGGCTCCTACACCTTGATGGCCTTCTGGTCGGATGAAGGCAGGAAGTACCAAGCATTTCAGAACATTGAGGTTGGAAATGCGGATGTGGATGGCGCCAATCTCACGATCGCTCCGGGCACAACGCTTTCGGGGCGCGTAACGTGGGAAGGCAGGCCCAGCCTGGATGCGGATTTCCTCATGGTTTTTCTCCGCGGGGCGGATCGGGGCTATGGTTTCAGCCAACGAGCCAGGGTCTCGGCAACTGGCTCTTTTGCTTTAAACGATGTCTTTGACGGCAGGTATCGGCTGGCGATTGCCGGACAATCGAAAGACAGTTACCTCAAAGAAGTGCGGTATGGGGCAACCGATGGGCTGGCAGATGGGTTCAATGTGAGTCGCGGAACGAACGCTTCCTTGGAAGTCACCATCAGTTCGAGGGGGGCGCGCATCGAAGGATCGGTCACCGACAAGGACCACCATCCGGTGACCGGTGTTTGGGCGGTGTTGCTTCCCGTTGGAGAGCCTCGAGGTCAGGACCGCGTTTCTCAAAGAGTGGCCACGGATCAATACGGGCATTTCCTTCTGAGAGGAATTCCGCCCGGTGAGTACAAAGTTTTTAGTTGGGACGAAGTGGAAGATGGCGCCTGGGAAGATCCGGACTTTCTGAAGGCCTTTGAGAATCAGGGGCAGGAGGTCTCTCTAAATCTAAAAGAAGCCGACTTCAAGACCGTGGATATCGTCGTGATTGAAACGAAGAGCTCGCAATGAACGAGTGTACCGGTTTACAAAGGGCGCCGCGAGGAGCGTACGAAATCGCGCAGCACGGTGACGTTGGGTCCGTAGGTTCCGATTCGTCCCGCGTCCACCGGGAGTCCGAGGCGTTCCGCAAGCTCCAGGTTGACGCCGGCGTCATCCAACTCCGAAAGGCTGAATCCTTGCGCGGGGAGCACGCGATTGATCCCGGTCGGATAAACAGGCCGGGGTGGACGGTGATGGCGCCACGGGCGGCGCGCTGCCTCGTAGAAGCGCTTCCAATCGGTTTTGCTCCAGGTCGTCATACAATTTCGTAATTCGCTTTATCCATGCCATTGGATGCAGGACTCGTCTGGAAGGTTCGCCGATGACGCTTTCGGCGCCTCTCACCGAGCGCGGCTCCAAAGACAGACTATTGATATACCTGAGTGCTGCCCTGGCGAAACATTTTTTCTCGCCTGGTGTATCAAACACGTTACGAGGAGATTTGTTTCGGAGTTTTTGCGGGCTCGCGATCGGCAAATTGCAAACAAGAGGGACGGTTGCTTCGAGCCAGATACATCTGCCGAAGCATCGGGAAACGAAAAACGGGAGCGAAAGGGAATATTCTGTGATTCGCGCAGACCTGCCGTTCGAGTTCTCTGAAGGAAAGGAAAGGGCCGGCTGGGTGAGCCCGGTTCTCTCAGGCGCGAACTGCCTTCTTACCAGCGGTTGCCGCGGTCGCCACGGTCGCCGCGGTCCCCACCGCGCCCGCCGCCGTAGCCGCCCCGTCCGCCACCACCGCCGCCGCGCCCTCCTCCGTAATTACCGCGCCCGCCGCCGCTGCGCTCGGTCTGAGGTCGCGCTTCGTTGACCACTAGGTTTCGCCCTCCGAAGTTCTGTCCGTTTAAGGAATTGATGGCGCGGTCCGCATCTTCGTCGCTGTTGATTTCGACGAAGGCGAACCCGCGGGATTGGCCGGTAAAACGATCGCGAATAAGATTCACTCCTGAAGGGGACACTCCTGCTTGAGACAGCCACTCTTGAAGCTGATCTTCCGTTGCGTTAAACGGAAGATTGCCGATATAGAGCTTCTTCACCTCTTACTCCTTCTGCCCGGAACCTGACTTGCCAGTCGCGGAGCGCGCCGAAGACACAGCTTTCGTTCACCGGGGAGGCGAATTTGCGGAGCCGCCAAGGGAGCGAGACCGGAGCTTCAGCGGTCTGCTGCATCCTCTCGGAATTTGCCGCCATTTGCAACTAAATTAATGACCCAATTGGCTAGATGTTCCACGCCCCATCCGCCTCCTCCCTTTGGCCAGAAATTCGTGCTAGCATGCGCCCGAGTTGTCCGAGGACCCATGCGCGGCACGATGATGAATTTCCCACTGACGCTCCCGACCATCCTGGAGCGCGCCGGGAAAATCTTTCCCCGCGTTGAAATCGTTTCGCGCAAGCCGGACAACTCGATCGTTCGCAGCTGTTACCGGGACTTCTATTGTCGCGCTCGCCGCCTTGCCGCGGCCCTCAGGAAACTCGGGCTCGAACCAGGGGACCGCGTCGCTTCCATGATGTGGAATCATTCGAGCCATCTGGAAGCCTTCTTCGGAGTTCCCTCGGCCGGCGGTATCCTGCATACGCTGAACCTGCGTCTTCATCCCCACGAAATCGCCACCATCGCCAAACACGCCGGGGACCGCTTTCTCCTTGTCGACGACGTGCTTTACGCCATCTATGAAAAGTTCCGCGAAGACGTCGCTTTCGAACGCGTTATCGTGGTCCCGTACGGTTGCCACACGGTTCCCGAAGGCCTCTTGAATTACGAGGAACTGCTTGCAGCTTCCCGAGACGATTTCCCGTATCCCGCGATTGACGAAAACGATGGCGCGGCCATGTGCTTCACCTCCGGCACGACGGGCTTTTCCAAAGGCGTCATCTATTCCCATCGCGCTCTCGTGCTGCACTCCTTCTGTTGCGGGCTCGTCGATGTGTTTGGCTTGAGCGAAGCCGATACCGTGCTTCCCGTCGCACCCATGTTTCACGCCAATGCCTGGGGTATTCCCTTTGCCGCCGGCATGCTCGGAGCGCGTCTGGTGCTTCCCGGCCCCCATGTCGATCCGGAAAGCATCCTGGGACTGCTGGCCAACGAGCGCGTGACCGTCGCCTGCGGCGTCCCCACCGTTTGGATCGGCGTTCTCGACGCGCTCGAAAAAAATCCCGCCAAATGGAAGTTCGCCGCTCCCATCAAGATCGTTTGTGGCGGCACGGCTCCTCCCGTCGAGCTCATCCGCCGCCTCGATCGTTTTGGCATGCACATCAAACATCTCTG
>Ga0182037_10000298_pt1 | contig 23401 bp, 18 predicted proteins | sample sta12Cox44000082_FD_125974 | JGI IMG/M metagenome (GOLD analysis project Ga0182037, IMG submission 125974) | Lab enrichment of tropical soil microbial communities from Luquillo Experimental Forest, Puerto Rico - statoxic.12C.oxic.44.000.082 | ecosystem: Environmental > Terrestrial > Soil >... | reverse complement strand
GACCGTCACCACGACGAGCTTCGAGGCGTAGGAGCGACCGTTCAAGATCGTCTCACCTGGTTGGCGCAGCGCCGTAGTACACCATCCATCGGAAGACCACAGTCGCTTTGGTCGTCGCATCGCCCCTGAAGTACCCGTACATGCTCCCGCCCGGCGAGCAGTCGGTGACGAGCGAGCTGCTCGCGTCGCCCGGTCGCTGGCCGGTCATCACCTGCGCGTAGGTGGCCACCGAGTAGTTGCCGCGTGGATTTCGGGCGCTGTGGCAAGAGAGGCAATCGGCGTCCAGAATCGGCTTGACGTCAGGCACGTACGCGAGCGGTTGGAGGCCGATCCCGCTTGGCCCGAAGGGAAAGCCCGGATCGCCCGTGTCAGTCGCGGGCTGGCCTTGAACGCATCCGAACCCGCCACATGTGACGATGACAATCAGTGACAGCGCGAACCACCGCCGCTGCCGACAACAAGGTGTCGTCTTGCTGGCGAGCATCGCGACGCATCGTGCAAGGCTCGTACCGATGCACGCCTCGTGTCTGGATTGGAATACGCCTACCCGCGCGAGATCACACGCGGCGACGTGTCCTCAAAGTGCTTCACTGATCATTACGCGGGGACAATTCAGTCACGCGTTCTTCCAGCGGGGAAAGCGCAGCCATGTACGTGTACACGAGAGGCGTGAGATAAAGCGTGATGAGCTGCGACACGAGGAGCCCGCCGACGACTGCGAGCCCCAGCGGGCGGCGCGCCTCTCCACCGGCGCCGAGACCGAATGCGATCGGCGTCGCTCCGAGGAGTGCCGCCATGGTCGTCATCATGATCGGGCGGAAGCGGGTGAGGCAGCCTTCGAAGATCGCGTCGATTGGAGCCTTCCCCTCGTTCCGCTCCGCGTCGAGCGCGAAATCGATCTGCATGATGGCGTTCTTCTTGACGATGCCGACGAGCATGATGAGGCCCACGAACGAGTAGATGTTCAACTCGTCGCCAAAGAGCCAGAGTGTCACCAGCGCGCCGAGGCCGGCTGACGGCAGGCCCGACAGGATCGTGATCGGGTGGAGGTAACTCTCGTAGAGCATTCCGAGCACGATATAGACCACGCCAATCGCCACAAAGAGCAGCAGGCCGAGATTCGTCATCGATTGCTGAAACACCTTGGCCGTGCCCTCGAAGGTCGCCGTGACCGTGGGCGGCAGGAACTCGTCCGCGACCGCCTTGACCGCATCGACCGACGCGCCGAGCGAAACCCCGCGCGCGGTCGCGAAGGAGATCGTCACAGCCGGGAGCTGTCCGGAATGGTTCACCGACTGCGGTCCGACAGTCTCGGCGAACCCGAGAATCGACTCGAGCGGGACGAGGGTCCCTTTGGGCGTCTTGAAGGACATGGTTTGCAGGGCGTCCGTGCTCGCCTGGTAGGAGGGGTCGAGTTCCAGCAGGACTCTATACTGGGCCTTGGTCCCGTAAATCGTGGACGACCACCGTGGGCCGAACCCGTCGTAGAGCGTGGATTCGATGGCGTTGGCGTCGAGCTGCAGGGCGGCCGCCTTATCACGATCGATGACCAGGTTGACGCGCGGGCTCTTCATCTCGATGTCGCTGTTGACGTCAACGACCTCGCGCAGTCGCGCGATCTCGGGGACGAGCCGCCCGGCCCACGAGTACAGCTGGCTCGTGTCGGCGCTGCGGACGATGAGTTGATAGGTGCTGTTGGAGGCGCGCCCGCCGACGTTGATCGCGGGCGGGAGCGTCGGAAAGGCTTCGAAGCCAGGGAGCCGCGACAACTGGGGCCGAATCTGCCCGATGATCTGCGCGGCCGACACCGGCCGCTCGGCGCGCGGTTTGAGCTGGATGCTGAACCGCGCTGCGTTCATCGTGTTGCCGCCGCCGACGGTGATCGCGAAGCGATCGATGAACGGCACCTTGCTGAGGATCGCCGCGACCTGGTTCGACAACGCGACCATCTCGTAGTACGACGTGCCCTGCGCCGCCCGGATGTTCATCCGGATCTCGTCATCGTCGGAGTCGGGGACGAATCCCTTCGGGATCACGCGAAACATCTGTGCGGTGGAGGCGAGAACGAGCACGAACGTCGCCGCCATCAGCGGCCGGTGCCGCAGCGTCCATCCGAGGGTGATTTCATAGCCGCGGCGCATCCGCTGAAATTGGCGTTCCAGCCAGCGCGAAATCTGCGGTTCTCGTTCGAGGCTCGTGACGCGCAAGAACCGGCTGCAGAGCATCGGCGTGAGGGTGACCGACACGAGCCCGGAGATCAGAATCGCGGTTGTGATCGTCACGGCGAACTCGCGGAACAGCCGCCCCAGAATTCCATGCATGAACAGAATCGGAATGAAGACCGCTGCCAGCGACAGCGTCATCGACACAATCGTGAAGCCGATCTGCTTCGATCCGTTGTAGGCGGCGACGAGCGGCGATTCGCCCTTCTCGAGGTGGCGGACGATATTTTCGAGCATCACGATCGCATCGTCCACGACGAAGCCGACCGACAGGATGAGCGCCATCATCGACAGGTTGTCGAGGTTGTAACCGAGCAGGCTCATGGCAGAGAAGGTGCCCAGAATGGACACCGGAAGCGCCAGGGCGGGAATCAGGGTCGCGGAGGCGTTCCGGAGAAACAGGAAGATCACCCCAACGACGAGGGCGAGCGTGACCACCATGGTGACCTGGATATCGGCGAAGGACTTCCGGATGTTGAGGGAGTGGTCGCCACGGACCATCAGGTGCACCGAGGGAGGCAGCTCGGCGGCGAATGCCGGGAACAGCGCGCGAATCGCGTCGGTAATGGCAATGGTGTTCGTGCCGGGCTGTCGGGAGACGTCGAGAATGATCGCGCGCTGGCTCCCGTCCCTGGTGAACAGCCAGGACGCCGTCTTGTTGTCTTCGACGCTATCGATGACGTTGGCCACCTGCTCGAGGCGGACCGGCGCGCCGTTCCGGTACGAGACGATCAGTTTGCGGAACTGCGTGGCGTCCATCAGCTGTCCGCTGGCCTGGATGTTGTACGTCAGATTCGTGCCGAACAACTGGCCCGTGGGCACGTTCGCGTTCCAGTTCTGGAGCGCCGCATCGATGTCGCTGAGGCCGATTTGCTGTGCCCGGAGCTTGGGGGGATCCACCTGCACCCTGACGGCGTATTTCTGTTGCCCGTTGACTTGCACCTGCGCCACGCCGGGCACCATCGAGATCCGGGGCGCCACGAGCGTCTCGGCGTAGTCGTCGAGCGCCGAGATCGGCATGGTGCGGGATGTGAGGGCGAGATGCAGGAAGGGCTCGTCGGCCGGATTGACCTTCTTGAATCCGGGCGGGGCCAGCATGCCTGGCGGGAGGAGCGGCGCCACCTCGGCGATGGCGGCCTGCAGATCCACGGCCGCGCCATCGACGTCGCGATCGAGATCGAACTGCAGCGAGATGGCCGTGCTGCCGGTCGAGCTGGAAGAGGTCATCGAGTCGATGCCCGCGATCGTGGTGAATTGCCGTTCGAGCGGGCTTGCGATCGCCGACGACATCGTGCCGGGGTCGCCGCCGGGCAGACTTGCGTTCACCGTGATGGTGGGGAAGTCGATGTTCGGCAGGTTGCTGACCGGCAGCGTGCGATAGGCCAGCACGCCGAACAGCGCGATGCCGGCCATGAGCAGACTGGTGGCGACCGGTCGACGGATGAACCAGGCCGAGACGTTCACGGGCGACTTTGACCTGGCAGAGTGTATAGCGCCTTGGCGGTATCGTGCATCACCATGCGTCCGAGCTGACGGGCGCGGCCTCGTGTGATCTCGCCGTCGCGCATCATGCCCGTCAGGGCCGCACTCAACGCTTCCCGCCCGTTGGCATTCGCCAACCACGCTGACGTTTCCCAGGACAGGTCGGATGAGTACGGATAGGCGTCGGTTCCAAACATCACTTTCTCCGGCACCCACTCGAGCCACTCACGCAGCGTCCCGGCCAGGCTCGACGCCGGCTGGAGCATTGAAAGCGACGAGAAGTCCACATACACGTTCGGCTTCACCAGCAGCGCGGCGATATCGCGTTCGAAGGGCCAGCCGCCGTGGAGCAGGACGAAGTTCGTCTTGCGGAGCGACGGGTCGTCCAGAACGGACTCGAGGAGGAGGGGATTGATCCCGGCCACGTCGAAGTAGCTGCCGGCCCCCGCTCCGGTGTGCAGGTGCACCGCCATGCCGAGCCGGCCGCATTCCGCGGCGATGTAGCGAAACAGAAAGTCCTGCAGGATCTTGTAGTCGGCGTCCGGCGGTGTCCTGTCGAGGAACGCGGAGTAGGTCCGCTCCGCCCGAACGCGATCAGCAGGGCTGAAGTCGAGATCCCGAAGGTACGCGGCTTCGAACTTCTCGGCTATTGCGCCGCCTCGGCGATGCCGCTCGAGTGTCGGCGTGACCATACTCGACAGGTACGCACCGAGCGTCGGCGGCACCAGGGGTTTCGAATCCGCCGGGAGCGCCGCTGTCGACTCGAGAGCGTATCGGTCGAAGAGGCTGTGTTCCAACGCGAAGAACGCCCGCCGATCGGAGTTTCGCGACGCCAGCGACGACGTATCGAGCGGGAACATCAACGCGTCTGCATACGCTGCCCACATGAATCGCGGATTCTCGAGGCCGGCGCCCAGCGCGACCCGGTTGGCCACCATCGTCTCGATGTGGAGCCGATCCAGAATCCACGCCGGGTAAGCCGTGCCGTGCTCGCGCGCCACTTGCGCCCGAAGCGCTTCACGGTCGCCCGACGCGCCGGGCGTCCATTGACCCGCTTTGTACCCGAAGAGCTCTCGCCATGCCTCCAGGAGGCGGGGTCGATCCGGGCGGAGCCAGAGGGGATCGGACGCGGGCTCCATGTTGTCGACCGGCAAGGCGTCGAACTCCCGGTCGCGATCGCCGTCGCTCGTCACACGGACAACGTGGGCGTGATTGTCGATCGCGGGCGTGCTTTCGATCTCCGAGGCGAGCGCGGGATCGATGTGCGACGGCGATGCGGTGCTGCACGCCATGAACAAACAGACGGGTCCAATCGCGGCGAGCAAGGCCTGCCGTCCCGCAAGTGATGGCATGGGCAAACTTTGCCACAAGTTCGAGCGGGACTGTCGCGAACGATGAGGCCCGCCTGGCATCGTCCATGGCGAGCTAACATACGCGCATGGGCTCCAGACACTGCCTTGTTGCGGCGAGCTCGGGCGTGACGCTCGCGGTGGCTGTGTCCGCGGCCATTGCGGCCGGCACGCCGCAAGCGCTTCCGTCGGCCGGCCCGTCGCGCGTCCTCGAGCTCCGCATCGACGACGAAATCGAGCCGGTGATGGCGGAGTACATCGATGCGGGCATCGAGCAAGCCGGCCGCGAGGGGGCGGCTCTCATCCTGATCACGATGGATACGCCGGGCGGCGTCGACACGTCGATGCGAGCGATCATTCAGCACATCGTCGAGTCGAACGTCCCTGTCGCCGTGTACGTCACGCCGAGCGGATCCCGGGCCGCGTCAGCCGGTTTCTTCATCCTGCTCTCCGCGGATATCGCCGCGATGGCGCCGGCGACGCATACGGGCGCGGCCTCACCCATCGCCGCGATTGGCGGCTATCCCGTGACAATCGACGAGACGATGAAGAACAAGATCGTCAACGACGCTACGGCGTACATGCGCAGCTACGCCGCCCGACGGGGCCGGAACGTGGCGCTGGCCGAGGCCGCGATTACCGAGGCGAAGGCGTTCACCGAAAAAGAAGCGCTTGACGGCAAGCTCTGCGACCTGGTCTCGAGCTCGCGGGAGGATCTGCTCGCCCGGCTCGATGGCCGGATGATCTCCCGCTTCGACGGACGGACCGATCGCCTCGTGCTCACGAACCCGGAGATCGTCGACCTCGAGATGTCGGGTCGCCAGCGCTTCCTGGCCCGCATCGTCCAGCCGGACATGTTCTTCATCCTGCTGCTCGTCGGGGTCATCGGGCTCTATACCGAGTTCACGCATCCCGGCCTGGTCGCGCCGGGCGTCATCGGCGCGATTGCGCTCCTGCTCGCGCTGTTCGCCATGCACTTGCTCCCGATCAATCTGACCGGACTGCTCCTGATCGCCCTCGCGCTCGCCTTGTTCATCCTCGAGGCAAAGTACACGAGCCACGGCGTCCTCGGCGGGGGAGGCGTCGTGGCCATGCTGCTTGGCGCGCTGATGCTCGTGCGATCGCCGCTGACCGGCGCCGGGGTGACGATCGGCGTCGCGCTGGGCGCTACGCTGCCGTTTGCGGCGATCACGATCATCCTGATGCGGCTCGTCCTGCGATCGCGCGCCTGGCAGCCGCAGACGGGCGTCGAGGAGCTGGTCCGCGAGACCGGCCGCGTCACGACGTCGATCGACGGCGGCGCGGGCGCATCCACCCGCGGCATGGTGAGGGTTCATGGCGAGCTGTGGCAGGCCACGTCGGCCGCGGCGATTCCGGAGGGCACCGCTGTGCGCGTGGTGCGGGTGGACGGTTTGACCCTCTACGTTGAGCCGGTCGATGCGCCGTCCCGAAGTGAGGCGGCGGGCGGAGGAATCCGAGACCGGCGGTGAGGAAGGAGAGGCGCGTGGATATTTCTCAGTATCTCTCTCTGGGATGGACCCTGGCGTTCGTGATCTTCCTGATCTGGATCTGGAACTCGCTGTACATCATCAAAGAATGGGAGCGGGGCGCCGTGCTGCGCCTCGGCCGCATGATTCCCACGGCGAAGGGCGCCGGTCTCCGGCTGGTCTTCTGGCCGATCGAGACGCTCTACCGCATTCCGCTCCGCGTCGTTACGCTCGACGTCCCGCCGCAGGACATCATCACGCGCGACAACGTGTCGGTGAAGGTCAACGCCGTCTGCTATTTCAAGGTCGTGGACGCCAATCGGGCGCTGCGAGAGGTCGAGAACTATCTCTACGCCACGTCGCAGCTCGCGCAGACGACGCTCAGGAGCGTCGTCGGACAGTTCGAGCTGGACGAAATCCTGTCCGAGCGCGAGAAGGTCAACGCGAAGCTGCAGGTCATCCTCGATCAGGATACCGAGGCGTGGGGCATCAAAGTGACGAAGGTCGAGGTCAAGCAAGTGGACATTCCAGAGACCATGCAGCGGGCCATCGCGCGCCAGGCCGAGGCCGAGCGCGAGCGGCGCGCCAAGGTCATCCACGCCGACGGCGAGTTCGAAGCGTCGCAAAAGCTGGCTGATGCCGCGAAGGTTCTCGAGACGCAGCCGGCGGCGATCCAGCTGCGGTACCTGCAGACGCTGACCGAGATTGGCGTCGAGAAGAATACGACGGTTGTGTTTCCGCTGCCCATCGATATCATCAATGCCTGGGTGAAGTCGCTCGCGTCGTCGCGATAGCTCTGCTTTGGAGGCACGTGCATGAGACTGACCGTTCTGATACTTGCCAGCCTGGCCGTTGTTCCGCTCCGTGCGGAAGACAACCTCAAGACCACCAACCTGCAGCGCTATTACATGCCCGTGCGGCTGTTCCTGCAGGGGGCCGCGGATGTGATGCCGGCGGAGAAATACAGCTTCAAGCTGGCTCCCGAGCAGATGGACTTCGGCCAGTGGATCAACCATTCGACCGAACGCAATTACCTGGATTGCTCGACGCTCAGGGGTGAGCCGAATCCGATGCCGAAGGCCAAAACCGATGCGATCAACGGCAAGGCCGACATCGTGAAGAACTTGAAGGAATCGTTCGACTACTGCGATGCGACGTTCGCCATGCTCGACGACCAAAAAATTCTCTCTTCGCCGCAGATGGTGTTCTCGTTCCTGCACACCTCCGTGCACAACAACGAGATCTACGGCAACATCGTCGGCTATTTGCGAGCGAACCACATAACCCCGCCATCGACGGAAATGGTCCAGGAGATGATCAAGTCCAAGAAGACGCCGGAGCAGATGATGAAGGAGATGATGGACAAGTACAACAAGAAGTAGGTCGCCTCTTGTCCGGGTGGCTCGGCCGTCCCGCGCTCAGGTCAGCGCCAGATAATCGTGCGCGAGGCGCACGACCATCGATCCCTCGCCCACGGCTGACGCCACACGGTTCATGCCGCCGGCGCGGACGTCGCCCGCGGCGAACACGCCTGGCACGCTGGTCTCGAGCGGCATGGGCTCGCGCGACTGCTTCCAAACGCGCTGGTAGGCGTCCGCCGCCATCAAATCACGACCGGTGAGGACGAACCCTTTCGCGTCGCGCAGCACTTCGGGTGGGAGCCAGTCGGTTCTGGGACGGGCGCCGATGAACACGAACACGGCGTCAGCCTCTTCCACCTGACGCGATCCATCGTCGAGCGACGTGAGCGCGACGCGTTCCACGTGACCGTCACCGTCGACGCTGTCGATTTCCGTGCGAGGCCGCAGCTGAATGTTGGGCGTCTTTTCGATCTGATCGATCAAGTACTGAGACATGGTGTCGCGAAGGGTCGTACGGCGCAGCACGATCTCGACTTCCTTCGCGTAGCGCGCCAGATACATAGCGCCCTGGCCAGCCGAGTTGCCGGCGCCGACGACGAGCACACGCCGGCCGGTAAACGCCGGTGCTTCGGTGGTCGCGGCGCCATAGTAAACTCCCGCGCCCCTGTGCTCGGCGACGCCGGGCGCCGGATGCTCGCGGTAAATCATCCCGGTCGCGGCCAGCAACGTTCGCGTGACGAGCTCGCGGCTGTCAGCGAATTTCAGATGCTTGTATCCGTCCTCGATCGAGATGCCAGTCACCTCGAGCGGCGCGAGAAACTCGGCGCCAAGCCGCTCTGCCTGCGCCAGGGCCCGGCGCGTCAGCTCGCTGCCGCTGACACCGGCCGGAAACCCGAGATAGTTCTCGATGCGAGAGCTGGTGCCCGCCTGTCCGCCTGCCCCGTGCCGGTCGAGCAGCAGGGTCCGCAGCCCCTCGGACGCTCCGTACACCGCGGCCGCGAGGCCGGCCGGCCCGGCACCGACGATCACCAGGTCGTACACGTCGAAGGCCGCCGAAAGCGGTCGGCCGAGACGCTCGGCGACCTGCCGCGGCTCGGGATCGCGCAAGACGGATCCGTCTTCCAGGAACAACGCCGGAAGCTCGCTTGCGCTGACGCCAGCGGCGTCCAGCAGAGCCTGAGCGTCCAGGTCGCGCGCGACGTCGAGCCATCGATACGGGACGAGGCTGCTGGCCAGGAAGTCCTTGATCGCGTGCGATCGAGGCGACCATTGGTGTCCCACCAGCCTCAATCCCTTCGTCTCGGGAAGATAGTCGACCTGCCACGCGTCGAGGAGATCGTCGATCACGGGATACAAATGCTCTTCCGGCGGATCCCACGGTTTCGACAGATAGTGATCGAGATGGGCTTCGTTGATGGCCTTGACGGCCGCTTCGATGTCCGAATACGCCGTAAGCAGAACGCGCCGCGCCAGCGGGTATATGTCGCGCGATTTCGCGAGCAGCTCATTTCCCAGCATGCTCGGCATGCGCTGATCGCTGATCAGCATGGCGAGCGCGTCGCCGCGGCTCTTCAACTCGCGGGCGGTCACGAGCGCCTCCCGTCCAGATCCTGCGCTCACCACCGTGTACTGCTCCCGATACCGGGAGCGCAGATCGCGGCGCACGGCCGCGAGGACCTGCGGATCGTCGTCGACGACGAGGATGACAGGCTTGTTCACGGCTCGACTCCGTCGCTCCCAAACTCGACCATGGGCAGGACGACGCGGAACTCCGTCCGGCCCGGGCGCGACTCGACCGTGATGTCGCCGTCGTTGTGGCGGACGAGGCGCCGGACGATGTCGAGACCGAGGCCTGTGCCGTGACCCACCGGTTTGGTGGTGAAGAACGGATCGAAGATGCGCTCGCGCATCTCGTCGGGGATGCCGGTCCCGTTGTCAACGATGAGGACCACCACTCGCTGATGGTCGCGGTTCGCCAGCACCTCGACGCGGCCGGAGTCCGGGATGGCGTCGAGCGCGTTGTCGATCAAGTTCGCCCAAATCTGGTTGAGCTCGCCGACGAAGCCGAGCACACGCGGGAGATCGGGTTCCAGGTTCACGATCACGGCGGCCGCCTTGCTCCGTGCCTTCGCCTTGAGCACGGCGACCGTGTTGCTCAGGCTCTGCGCGAGGTCTACAGGCTCGGCGACCGTTGCCTGATCCATGTGCGTGAAGCCCTTGATTGCCAGAACGAGGCCCGAGATGCGCGTTGCCGCTTCCTGAATCTCGGACGCAAGGCCGCGCACCGAACATCCGGCTGCGGCCCACCGCAGCACGGCGTTCAGCGCCGGTCCATCGACCGCCCTGGCGGTGCGGTCGAGCGCCTCGAAGGTTACGGCGGTTTCGGCAAATGCTTCGGCCAAGTCGGTGTCGAGGTCGTGATCGGCCAGCCAGCCGGCGATGGCCTCCTCGCGTTCGGCCTGCTCGATTGGCGAACGGACGCCGTGCACGGGCGTCGCAAAGCAGGACGCGCGAATGCCGTCTGCTGCCGCGAGCTGCGCTTCGGCCAGCCGAGACGCGGCGAGGGCACGCGTGGCCCGGTCGGCGTCTTCCAATCGCTTCTCGAGCAGCGACGCGCTGCGCTCGATCGCCGACGCCGGGTTGTTCAGCTCATGGGCCAGCCCGGCGGACAATTTCCCAAGAGAGATCATCTTCTCGTCGTGCAGGTCGCTCGACGTGAAGGCGCGAGCGCGATCGAGCATCGTATGCACCAGAATCGTCGTGACCTCATCGCATTCTCGGATCATCTCGCCCAGGTGGTCTCGCTGAATGGTAAGGAGCGTCGACGGCTCCTGGGCGACGGTATCGCCGGGTGGGCTGACCAGGCGCGAGTACGGCAACAGCCCAGTGACATCGCCCTCCCGCCACTCCATGATCTTGTGCAGCCCGGCGCCCCGATCGACGAAAATGGCGATGCGCCCCGACAGCACGACGAACAGGCCCTCTATCTGGACGCCCTTGGCGCTCAGGACTTCGCCGGTGTGCATGTGTCGAAGGGATCCGTGCGAGGCCAGCCACGTCAACTCCTCGCGGGGCGCGCGGCCCAGCGTCTTGTGCGCTGCGAGCCGATCCACGAGATCGGGTGCCGTCATCAGCATCTCACTCCTTGAGGACCGAAGGGTAGCCAAGTGGCCGCGTCAGACCGGCGGCATAACCGGCACGCCCGGCGGGGCTGGCGTGGCGATCGCCTCGGGGAGCAGGTCGGCATAATGACGGCCATCGCGCATCACAACGTCGCCCACGCTGACGCTGACCGGCCGTTGGAAGATTGGGCCGTCGTACACGAATGTATGAAACTCCCCGTACTCGCCGCACGGATCGGTGCCCGCCGGCAGCGCCGCGAGTAAGGCCAGGTCGTACGGTCGACCGGCGAAGCCCGGCCCCACCTTGCCCTCGACGCACGAAAGATAGCTCTTGAATCCGAGCGCGATGACCTCACACGCCAGCTGGGCCGTGTCCCTTTTCCAAAGCGGAAACAACCCGCGCATAGCCGCCTTGGCCAGGTTCCGTTCACGATACGCCCGCAGATCCTCCAAGAACAGATCGCCGAATGCCACCGTCTCAATGCCCTGGGCCTTGTACCCGGCCATCACATCGCCCATGATCTGTTCGTACATCTCATTCGTACACGGATGACTGCCGCTCGAGGGGAGGTACACCTTGTGCAGCGGGATGCCGATCGCGTCTGCCTGGTCCTCGAGCAGGGCTTCCCGGACGCCGTGGTGGCTGATGCGCCGGTACTCTGCAGAGACCGAGGTCAAAAGCGCGACGATGGCGTAGGGTCCCGCCCGCAGCACCTCGTGCAGCGCCATCGCGCTGTCTTTTCCGCCGCTCCACGACATCACGACTGGGATGGTCATCCTGTCACTCCGTTCACCGGTACCGCCATCGTTGTTCGGTTGTCATTGCCGGCGCGATCGACCCGGCACGATGATTGGGCCGGCAGCCTGCACCTCGGCCCAAATCCGGCGTCCGACCCTGTCGGCTTCGGCGATGATGCGGTCTTCGTCCATCGTGAGAACTTTCCGGCTGCGCATGATGAACTGGCCATCGACCATGACGGACTCGATATCGGACGGTTGACCATTGTGGATCCAGGCGGACACGATGCGCCCGGCCGGTACCAGATGGGCCCGCCGGGTGTCCACGACGATGAGGTCCGCTTTTTTCCCAACGTCGAGCGAACCGAGGAGCCTTCCCTGCCGTACTGCGCGCGCCCCTCCTTGCGTTGCGTCTTCGAGTACGTCTTCCGGTTGAGGGCGGAGGCCGGGGATCGCATCGTTGCGCCGGATTCGTTCCGTCAGCAGGGCGACCCTCATCACCTCGAACATGTCATTGGTGTTGTTGTCGGTGCCGTTGGCGATGGGGCAGCCCGCCGCTCGCAGGGCGGGGATGGGTGGGATGACCCCGCGGTTCGCCGCCATGGCAGCCTGGTGCGAAACGAGCGTGCCCGAGCGGCCAAGCAGCGCGATTTCGGAATCGTCGACGTACCGGCAGTGGGCGGCGAACAGCCGCGGTCCCAGGAAGTCGTGCTTCTCGAGGAAGGCTGACGGACGAGCGCCATGATATCGCTGCATGAACTCCACCTCGGCGCGGCTCTGGGCCAGGTGGATCGTGTACCCTAGATCGTGCTTCTCGGCGAACGCGCGGACGGCGTGCAGAAGCTCGGGCGATGCGTCCTCGGCGAGAGCGGCCGCCGGAAATACGCTGATGCGCCCCTGGCTCGCCCCGTGCCAGGTCGTGAACAAGTCATCGATGCGCTGCAGACCCTCGTCTCGCAGCTTGGCTGAGAACCTGGGGGCTACGCTTCTGTCGAGCAGCTCCGGGGACATCGGGCCGGAACCGTTCTCGCGATCGCGAACCGACTCGGCGAAGACGCAGCGCAGGCCCGTCTGAGCCAACGCCCCCGCCGAGCGGGCAATCCCTGAGGAATTCTCCACAACCGTGGTGGTCCCTGTCCGTATACATTCCAACGCACCGATTGTGACCATCAGCGTGGCCTCCTCCCTGGAAAGGAGACTCGCTGGCTGAATCGCGAGGTGCGCGCTGTTGGGAAATCCAAAGTCCTCGTTGAAACCACGGGCGAGCGTCGCCGCGAGATGGGCGTGACAGTTGATGAGGCCGGGTAACAGGGCTTTGCCCCGTCCGTCATACACCTCGGCTCGCGGATACGTCTCGAGGATGGCGCTGGTGGGGCCGATGGCGGCGATCTTGTCCCCTTCGACCGCGAGCGCCACGTCATCATGAACCGCATCGAAGGCGACGACGGTTGTATGAGAGAAGACGATGCCACTCGATGTCGTCTGCGCCTGGAGCCGGCCCTGCTCGAGAAGCAGCGCTGCCGCGCCGGCGCCGGCTCCGGCGAGCAGCTGGCGCCGACTGAGCTTGACGCGGCCCGGAGAGCACGGCGAAGATGGCGATCGCTCCACAGTCGATCTTGGCATGGCTAATGGTGTCGACTCGGCCCGTACAGGTCAAGAAAATCAAGGAGTTCAGCGTCTTGTGGCGGATTCGATCTCCGCCATAGTATTGAGCGCCATGTGCCGCTCGCGTCTTCATTCATTGGGCGCAGGCCTCCTGGTCGCCGCGTCGCTTGGGGCCTGCCGCTCAAATCAGGAGACCGCCCGTCCAGAGACGGTCCTGACGTACACGAGCCCGATGTGGTACGAGGAGACTGCCCGTTACTTCGAGCTCGCACCTGATGGCACGCTGGCAATCTATGGGCCAGGGTCGCGCTCGCGCCTCTACAGCGTCACGACCGGCAAGGAAGACACCGCGGCCTGGCGCCGCGAAATGAGCGAGATTCGTCGCGGCGCCTTCGACTCCACAGGCGCACTTGCGCGGCTCGGCTCCGCGGATGGCGACCAGGGATGGTACATCGAGCGGAGCGGCCGGCTCACACGACTCGACATCCCGCCTGCGGCGCTTCCGCGATGGGCGCCGGGCGGCTCGCGACTCGCGTACTTCATTCCGGGGGAGCCGACCGTCGCCCTGACTGCTTCGAGTTCGCCGACGATCGTTCGGCTCGACGGCGCTGTGAGCGGTCTCAGTTGGGCGCCTGCGGGCGACACGCTGTACGCCGTGGTGCTGCACTCAACCGGTTTGTCGTCGCTCGTCAGAATCTCGAACGGCGGAGCAGTTGAGGTGATCCTTTCGCAGCTCGACGCCTCACCATTCTTCAACTCACTGGCCTTTTCCGCGGACGGCGGTACGGTGTTCCTCGCGCTGGCCGGCGACGGGGTGCCCGATCCCAAGTCTCGGCATGACCCCGAGGCTCCGCACCGCGATCTCGACATCTATGCGCTCGATCTTCGGCGCGGCCGGTTGCGCGCTGTCGTGGCGATGCCGGGCGATGATTGTTGCCCCTATGTAGCCGGCGATTCCCTGTATTGGACTCACAACGATCCGAAACCAGAGGTCGTCGTGTTTTCTCTGGCAGGTGGGGAGCCGCATGGCGTGGCCGATCATGGCTTCCTGCCGCGTTGGAGCCCCGATGGCCGGCGGATCGCGTTCACGCGCGCCTACTATCGTCTGTCCGACTACGGATTGGACATGGATGGCTGGGTGGTGGGCGTCGACTCCAACGGGGCGGTGACATCTCCGCCCAAATCGTGGATCGCGGGGTTCGGCGAAGACATGGGACCGGTCTGGTCACCCGACGGCCATTGGGTGGCCTATCATTCTCACCGTTCCGCGACCGCCGTTCCCCTCTACGAATCACCTGGACGCACCGACGACACGTGGCTCATGCCGGCCGAAGGAGGGCCCGAGATTCGCCTGACCGACTTCGGATACGAAGTTGGTCCTCCTGATTGGGCACCCGATAGCCGGCGCTTGATCTTCGATTCCTGGGACAAGGCTGGTGTGCCGCGTTTCGCCAAACCTTGGATCATCACGATCGATCCGGCCACGGGGCGGTCACTTGACGTGAAGCGCATGCCGCTCCCCGCGGGCGTGGCCGGGATTGCCGGCGAGGCGTGGTCGCCGCGAGGTGAGGACATTGCGTTCATCGAGCGAATCGATGATTCCAGGCGTGCGCTCTGGCTGTCACGTCCCGACGGAAGCGGGACGCGCAGGCTCGTCGAATTCTCGAGCTACACGCTGGGCGGCTTGGCGTGGACGCCGGACGCCAACGAGCTGCTCTATTCGGGGCTCGCAGGCGATCGGATGCAAATCTTCGGCGTCGCCCCGACGGGCGGGGTGCCCCGGCAGCTGACGCACGGAGACGTGAACCTGATGCATCCCACCGTGTCCCCCGACGGACGCCTGGTCGCCGTATCGCGGATTCCGTGGCGCAAGGAGCTTCGGCGGATGAAGCTGCCCTGACGGTCCACGAATTTATCCAAGCGGTTCCGACGGATCACGAGTGTTACGATGAGGCGTGGTTTGAGGGGCAAAAGACAACGGTGAACAGGCGGAACGTCCTCAAAACCGGCGGCATGGCCCTTGTCGGACTTGGATTGGGCGGCTGCCGGACTGCGTCCTCGACGGGCCTGGCGCGAACCGTCCGCCGCGCGCCAGTCGTCCTTGCGCCAGTCCTCGCTTCATGGGACCGGGTCATCCGAACGACGGTAGGACTGCGGCCGCATCGCCCGTCGGGCTTCGTGCTTCGCGCCGAACGCCTCGACGACAAAACGCTCATCCACAACTACGGGCACTCGGGGGCGGGCATGTCGCTCGGGTGGGGCTGCGGCGTCCTTGTCTCCGAGTTTGCGCTCGACACGGGCGCGCGTCGGGCGGCAGTCATCGGCTGCGGGTCCCCCGGCCTCACGGCGGCTCGCCAGCTCCAGCGCCGCGGCTTCGATGTCACGATCTACGCGATGAGCGTTCCACCCGACACCACGTCGAACATGTCCTTCGCGGGCTTCACGCCCACGACCGCGCTGGTCGACAAAGATCATCGGACGCCCGAATGGGATCGGCAGTTCCTCCGCGCCGCCGAGCTCTCGTATCGCGAGCTCCAGTTGATGGTGAGCCGCCACTACGGCGTCTATTGGATGGACAGCTACAACGGCACCGACAGCGCGGACGCGGCGGCCGGCCGCGGCGGGGAAGGGCGCGGCGGTGAAGGCCGCGGGGGCGGTGAAGGGCGGGGCGGCGGGCGCGGCAACTATGCGACAGACGCGGACCTGCTGCCAGACTCCCTGCGTCCCAACCGCACGCGCGAGCTGCTCGGTCCCGGTGAGCATCCCTTCCCGACCAAGTACGCGACGCGCACCGTCGCGCTGTCGATCGAGCCAAACGTCTATCTCGATGCCCTCGTGCGCGATTTCCTGGCGTTCGGCGGCAGGATCGTCATCAGAACGTTCGACGCGCCGCGCGACCTGATGTCGCTCACCGAGCCGATCATCGTCAACTGCACCGGCCTCGGGTCGTTCACGCTCTTCAACGACAAGGAGCTGGTGCCCATCAAGGGCCAGCTCACAGCGATGGTGCCGCAGCATGAGGTGGACTACCGCGCCGGCTGGCGGTCGCCGAGCGGCGTCAACGCCACGATGAACGCGAGAAGCGACGGCGTCATCATCGGCAATCTCCAGGATCCCGGAAACTGGTCGCTCGAGCCTGATGAGGAAGTGCGCCAGCGCAACGTGAACGCGGCCATTGAGTTCTTCGCGGGCATGCGCGCGCCGTTGCCCGGTGAACGGCTGACGCGGTCGGAGCCGCCATCCGTTGCTCCGCGCGTCGAAGACTTTTTCGACGCCGAGTCGTGATCGGCTGATCCCTCAGCCCGAGTATGCATACGCGTAGCCACGCTCCTGGGCGTGGCCCACGGCGACGATGCCGGAGGGCACCATGTGGGAGTTGCCGATCAGATTGGATGTGAGCTCCTGATACGTCGTCTCAGCCTTGCCGCCCGAGTTGCCGGCGAGGGCTCCGGCGTAGCCGTGCGTGGATTGAGCGCAGACGGCGAAATGCACTCCTTGCTTGATCAATGCGTCGAAGGTGGTCGCGCCGTTGGCCAACACGCCCCTGTAGTCGGTTGAGTTGTACACGTTCACGAGCGCGGGGCCGTGGCTCTTCGGGTCGTTGAACTTCGCGCGCGCCGACAACGGCGCGCTGTACTTCGCCCACATCGCATCGTTGTACGCGAACGCGGTGGCGCCGTGGCGCAGGCAGATGACGACAGCGAGGTCGGCGCCATCGAGACCGTATCCGCTCTTGCTGGTCGTGAAGATGTTCGACGCGAAATGCAGGGCGTCGCCTACGCCCTGGGCCGAGACCGCATCGAGGATCATCCGGTGCTTGCCGGGGATCCTTTCCAGCCAGTCGTCCTCGTCATGCCGCGCGGGTTGCCACGGTCCTTCGGACGGCCCGTGTGCCATCACGGTGGACGTGTCGGCGCCCGCCGCGGCGCCGAACGCGGCGAGCGCAGCGCCGGCCCGCGAGAGAAACGAGCGTCGCGCAAAAGGGAACGGAACGTTGGAGCCCAGCATCTCAACCCTCACTTTTGGCGATCCCCAAGCCGGCCGCCATCGACATGGCAATGGTAGGCGCCGGCGCCCGTCGGGTCAACGAGGGCGGGGACGCTGCCCATCGGGGGTCTGCGCCAGGAGCGACTTTGTCCCACCCGATGTCTGACTAGCTGCGCGCGAGAACGACAATCTCAGCCTGTGTACAGCGGATCAGTTGGCGTGGTCGTTGCCTCGTTCTGATGGCGATTGGACCCTGTCGCTTTCCGCATCATCGCCCTGGAGCCCGAACCCGAGCGTGGCCGACGATTGGAGGCGTTGATCCGTGCGAGGGTGGATGCCGATGTGATCGATGTGATCGTTGTCCATGCGGAGGATGAAGCCCGGGCCGCGCTGTCGTCGCGTCTTCCCGACGTGATCCTGATATCTTCGCTGTCGCCGCCGGCGGACGAGGCCAAGCTGCTGCAGCATTTGCGGGAGCTGGACACCGACTGGGATCCGGCCATCTTGTTCGTTCCGCCTGTCGTCGACGAGCAGGGCTCGGCGGCGGACAGCGGCTGGCGGTTCTCCCTCGCGCCCTGGCGGAATCGTGCGCGAGCGCACTGGCCGCCGTACGATATTGACGCGATCGGTTCCAGGATTAATGAGGCCCTCAGGCAACCGCGGTGCGTGCGTAGTGACAGAATCCGCTTCCTAAACGACACCGGAGGAAGCGACAGGCCGGCCTCGAGGCCGGTCCTGACCGCAGAGGCTGCCCTTCCCGCGCAGACCCGCAGATCCCAGGTTCGCCGTGCATGGCGCTGGATGCCTGCCGAGTTGCCCTGGGTGTGCAGCATTCACACGCGGTGGGGCATCGACGCCAGCGTCGTGAACGTCTCGAGGAGCGGCGTTCTCATCGAATCACGGTCAAGGCTGGCACCTGACAGCTCGATCGAGCTGCACGTGCGGGGGCCCGCAACGACCTTGGACGTCCCTGCGCGGGTGATTCGCTCGGAGGTGTCGGCAACCGACATCAGGGGTGTGAAATACCGGTCGGCGGCCATCTTCGACGCCGCCCTTCAGCTCCTGTCAGACGAACCGGGATCAGTGCCGCATCCGTCCCAGAGGGCACCGTTTCCTGTACCTGCGTCGACGAGTCTGGCCGTGATCGACGGCAGCGCTTGGAACCCTCACAACATCTGGTAACACACGGCACCGGTCGGTCAAGCCTGACGAAGGAAAGGCACAGCCGAACTCGACCGAGGCTGAGAAACCGGATCAACTGTGCGCCTCGTAGTCGTTCCAGGTCCAGATGGCATACGCCTTCGGCATGTGATCGAGCAGAAACATCGGCGCCTGCAAGATGGCACCTTTCTCGATTGCCATGACGATGTCGAGCAGTGTCCTGGGAGGCCCAATCAGATCAGCAAAGAAATGCGGCACGTCCGGACCTCCGTCGGAGATGAGACCGACGGGATCGATGAACCGGCGCGGGTCGACGTGCCGGTACAGCCACGGGAGCAGCACCGGCGGCGGCACGTGGGTGACGACGTCATGGTCGTTCACGTACCGTGCGCATCGATTGACGAACTTCGTCGTGAACGCGCTCGCAAACGCAGGATCGCCGACACGAGGCGATCCGAACGTGCAGACGCCGCGCGTGTCGTTGTATTGGTCGGCAGCCAGCGTCGCCAGGGCTCCGCCGAGGCTATGCCCGCAGAACCATACGGTTCGATTTGCTTTGAGCCTGTCGAGCACCGCGGTGAGCTTCGGCCAGATCCTCTGGATGGCTTTGGCGAAGCCCGAATGGACTCGACGCTGGCCGGTTTGGCCATGCGGGCCCCAGGCAATCTGCGCGACTCCGGCGTCGGTGAGGATGTCCGGCCATTCATCGACCTGTGTTCCGCGAAACGCCACAATGACCGCGTCGGGTCGCCATGCGACGTAGCATTCCGCGCTCCGTTCTTCGACGAGCTCCGCCTGGAGGCCGGCCGCGTTGAAGACCGGAATTGCCGGGCCCGGATCCCAATACGAGAGCAGCGCCCCTTCGGCGAGCCACCAGGCGTTGACGCGGGAGAGCGACCCGGGATTCGCCTCGAAGGGATGGGCGGTGGCGTTCTCGAAATGGACGTACGTTCCGTCCTGTTCCGGATGGAGCACAAACCTGGTGTCGTAGGTGGGTGCTGGCTTCGGCATGAACCTGGTTCCCGGAATTGTAAGACGCCCGGTACCACAGTCCGCCTCCGCGCGCGAAATCGCTGAGCCTCGCCCGTCTATGCGGGTGTGAAGACATTCGGATCATCTACCGCGCTGCGAGGAGCAGCCGTCCTTTCGCTTCTCCTTCTGAGCTGGTTCCCGACGAGGTTGGCGGGTGCGGCGGCCGACAACAGCGGGTCGTCCATCACGCACGATGCCGACCGCAAGGTCTGGACCCTGAGCAACGACACGGTTGAATGGCAGGTGTTCGGCGATCCCGGCACACAAGTTGCCGGTCTGGTGCAGGTTCGTGTCGGGGCGTCTCCCGGGTGGGCGATTGCTAGCGGAGTCGACGGTGTGCTCACAATCGAAGGCCGGCTTCGTCAGATCGGCTCGTTCAAGGATGGGTTCATGGTGGGTCGCGTGTCGCCGATGCGCGTCACGAACGGTGTGCAGCTCGATCTCGCCATGCAGGTCACGGATGTGCCGATCGTCGTGACACGCCACTACGCACTCTACGACGACTCACCCGTCCTGGAGCTCTGGACGACGGTCCAATCGTCCGATCCCCGCCCGCACGTCCTGTCGGATCTGAATGTTTTCACGGTCAGCGTGCCAACGGGCACCGCCCATTGGCTCAACGGGCTGCAGGGGGAAAACGCCGACGTCCCGCGGGACACCGCGTTTGCGATGCAAGCCCGGACGCTGAACGACGGGGAGTCCCTTCAGATCGGCTCTGCGCGCCGCTCATCCGAACAGCAGCTGCCCTGGATGACTGTGGCGAATGACTCCAGTACCTTCTTCGCGGGGGTCATGTGGTCGGGTGCCTGGACGCTGACGGCGACGCGTGCCGCCGGTAAGGTGTCGCTCAATGCCGGCCTGCCGAAGATGCAGACGACGGTAATGAGCGGAGCGCCTGTGGAAAGCCCTCATGGATTCATCGGGGCGACCCCAGGCGGGACATCGGGCGTGAGTCGCGCGATGGAACGGTTCACCACCAACGGGCTTCGAGCCGGTCACGTCCTGAAGCCCCTCGTTACCTACAACACGTGGTTCGCCTACGGCGTAGACATCAACGAGGATGCCATGCGCGGCGAGATGGATCGCGCCGCCGCGCTCGGCGTGGAACTTTTCGTCGTGGACGCGGGATGGTACACCGGGGCGGGCAGAGACAACTCGACCGACTTCGAGAGCGGCCTGGGCACGTGGGACGCCGACCCCTCACGATTCCCCAACGGGTTGCGGGCGCTGTCCGATTACGCGCACGGCCTCGGCATGCGCTTCGGCATCTGGGTCGAACCCGAACGGCTCGACCGCTCGACGATGGACGGCACCAGCCTCAACGAGCGGTGGCTCGCCACGAGCGGCGGCGCCTATCAATCCGCCCACACCGCCCAAATCTGCCTGGCCAGCTCAGTCGCGCGCGAATACCTCTTCGGCAGGCTCACCGCCCTCATCGATGCAGTGCAACCGGACTACCTGAAATGGGACAACAACTTCTGGATCAACTGCGATCGCGGGGGACATGGCCATAGTCCCTCGGAAGGCAACTTCGCGCACACGCGCGGGCTCTACGACCTGCTCGCGCGGCTACGCGGGAAATATCCGTGGCTTCTGATTGAGAATGTCTCGGGCGGCGGCAATCGCCTCGATCTAGGCATGCTTCGGTACACGGATGTGGCCTGGATGGATGATCGAACTGCCCCGTCGGCGCTCGTCCGCCACAATCTCGAAGGCTTGAGCTCGGCCCTGCCGCCGGCCTACCTCCTGTCGTTCCTGACGGAGCACGAAGGGGAATCTCTTCACCAGGCGGCCGATCTGGCGCTGTACGTCCGGAGCCGCATGCAAGGGGTCTTGGGCCTCTGCATCCGCACGGGGGGCTACTCCGCGTCGGACCTCGCCAACATCGCCGGACAAGTGGCGACCTACAAGAGCCTCCGCGACGCGCTGGCCGCCGGGAGCGCGACCCTCCTGACCGCGCAGGCCGCTGTGACCAATGGGCCGGCGTGGGATGCGCTCCAAGTTCGCGGGGCCGACGGGCAGAGCCTCGTGATCGGCGCGTTTCAGGCAGGCACCGGGACGAAGATAACCGTCGCGCCGGACGCCCTCGATCCGTCAGCGACCTACGACCTGCGTTCCCTGGATGCCGGTTCGCTCGGTGCCTTTACCGGCGCCGATCTGATGGCCGTCGGCATCGATCCGAGCACGTCGACCGATTCGGCCGCCCATTTTTTCATCCTGACCCGACGCGAGACGGCCGAATCTGTTCATCGAAGCCGCTAGCTGCTGGACGCCGGGAGGCTCGGCGAAAAGAGAGTCAAGGGGCACAGAGCTCGCGACCCTCACGAAGCCTTGCGACTCTGCGAGCGTCGATCAAAGGTGTCGCGCGCGGCTCTGATCGTCGGCCAGTTCAGCTGAAGCCATGCTACGAGCGCGCGCACCGGCTGCATGAACCGCTTGCCGAGCGGCGTGAGCTCGTACTCGACGCGAGGCGGCACTTCGGCATAGACGTCGCGCGTGAGCAGTCCATCCCGTTCGAGGCTTCGCAGCGTGGCGGTCAACATCCGCTGCGAGATGCCCGGGACGGCGCGCTTCAACTCCGAGAACCGGGCGCGTTGGGTCGGCTGCTCCTCGAGCATGGCGATGACGAGCAGGCTCCACTTGTCGCCGACGCGGTCCAGCATTTCCCGGAACTCGCAGTCGTGATGCGCGGTCAGCGTTGCAGGCTGTGGTCGAGCCATGGGTTCCTCAAACGTAACTTGCGCAGAAAAAGGTGCCGTCTTGCGCCACTGGAAATGGTATTCCAAAATACCTCTGTATACAACAGTAACTAAAGCGAGCAACAAGAAGAGCAAGAAGAAGAAGAAGAAAGAAGGAAGAGCAGGAGGAGGAAGAGCCCATGGTCATTGAACTCTTGGCAACGTGGATCCCAGCGCTCGTCGTGGCGCTGTCGGGTGCGATGAAGCTGGCGGGCAATCCAGCGATTCTTAAGGGTATGACGGCGCTCGGCGTCAGACGCTACGTGCCCATGCTCGGCGTGATGGAACTCGCCTTCGCGACGCTGTTTGTCATTCCGGCCACATTCAAGCTGGGATTCGTGCTCGCGTCATGCTACTTCGCGGGTGCAATCGCGACGGAGCTGTCGCACGATGCCTTGACAGCCAATCCGTTCATCCCGCTCGCCCTCGTCTGGGTCGGCGCCTTCATGCGTAACCAGTCCATTTTTTTCTGAAGGCGCCATTGATGCAGGTCGGCATCGACAGCTTCGCAGCCGCGTTCGACGAGAACAGCCGGGCGGTGAATCCGGCGGAGCGTCTTCGGCAACTCGTCGAGCAAATCGTGCACGCCGACGAGATGGGGCTGGACACATTCGGCGTCGGCGAACACCATCGCCGGGAGTTCCTTGATTCCTCGCCGGCCGTGATTCTCGGCGCTGCGGCGGCTCGTACCGAGCGTATCCGCCTGACGAGCGCCGTCACCGTGCTGAGCGCCGAGGATCCGGTGCGGGTCTTTCAGAACTTCGCCACGCTGGATCTGCTGTCGAACGGGCGGGCGGAGATGATTGTCGGCCGCGGTTCATCCATCGAAGCATTTCCGCTCTTCGGATTCCACCTGCAGGACTACGACGCGCTCTTTGCCGAGAAGCTCGATCTGCTGCTCACGATTCGCGAGCACGAACACGTCCATTGGTCCGGCAAGTACCGGCCCGCGCTCACCGGGCAGGGTGTGTATCCGCGCCCCGTGCAGAATCCGCTGCCGATCTGGCTCGGCGTTGGCGGGACGCCGCAGTCCTTCGTGCGGGCAGGCGCGCTAGGGCTGCCGTTGATGGTCGCCATCATCGGCGGTGAACCGAGGCGTTTTCGCCCGCTCATCGAT
>Ga0182037_10000296_pt1 | contig 23541 bp, 13 predicted proteins | sample sta12Cox44000082_FD_125974 | JGI IMG/M metagenome (GOLD analysis project Ga0182037, IMG submission 125974) | Lab enrichment of tropical soil microbial communities from Luquillo Experimental Forest, Puerto Rico - statoxic.12C.oxic.44.000.082 | ecosystem: Environmental > Terrestrial > Soil >... | reverse complement strand
TTTTCTCCGCCGAACTGCACTGGACGGTGAGTGCGCGCCCGAGGGCAAAATCGCCACGACGAATCTCTCCCGCTCCCCAGGAGAGCCCGCTCCAGATCAGCCGGTCGTAGTCCATCGCGATGGGCAGCTCTCTGCCATCCTGCTCCGCGCGAATCTTCAAAACCGTGGCGACTGACTTTCCCTTCGGCGGACCACCTGGCCAGCTCCGGGTGATCCGGCCGTCGCTATTGCGTTGCTCGAAGATGATGCGCAGATCGCCTTTTGTCGGAGGGGTGATGGTCGCCTCGATCGTGTTCTGCCCTTTTGCAACAAATCTGGCATCCACCGGAGCGATCGACCGTGGAATGTGGACATCCTCCTGCACCCCAAGGTCAAATTCTGGCGAAGCGTAGCGATAAAAACCAACGGCGGCAAGTTGGCCGGGTCCTAGCTTGATTCGGTTTGCATTCAATTCGGGCACAAATCCGGCATCGCGGAAGATCACGCGCCCGCCCGCGAGCGGCTCCTGAATGTGGGACAGAAGCGGTAGCTCGATTTCGCGCACGGACTGCGTGGGATTCATCACCGTGTAGATGGCACCTGCAGCATCGAGCGAGCCGAAACCGTAGGGCTCGACGTCGCCCGGAATGCCGCCAAAGGTTTTGGTGCGGCCTTCGGCTTGAAGCGGCGCGTAGAGTTTCTGCACCCGGGCAAACCACCGCGCCTTCGCGTCATCCAGGAACTCCAGATTGCCGTGGATGGTGTTGACCCAGCCTCCCCGCGCGACCTCCAGCAACAGCATGCCCATCCAGGCATTCGTCTTGCGGTAATAGATCGTGCCGGTATTGCCGATCATGAAGCTCGTCGAGTCGATGCGCTCGAGTGGCAGGCCGCTTTCTTCGTAGCGGCGCACCATATGATCGCTATAGATGTCCATGGAGCGCCAGAAATTCATTTCCGGGACGTCCGACGGACGCGGATCGCCGGAATAGAGCGAATCAAATACGGTCAGCCAACGGAGGTCCACTGGATTGTGGAAGGGAAACGGGCCAGCGGTGGACTCGACATCACCGCCAAAGCCATTGAAGGCTACCAGCATCACGTTCGGGTTCTTCGCGCGGAATTTGGCCAATGCTTCGCGGAGAGCCGCTTCATTTCTCGTCCGTATCTCTTCCGGTTTCATCGTCTTTTGCCTTTCTGCCGTGGCCGCGTCAAAGTACGCGAAGTCAAACTTGAACATGCGAATTCCGCGGTCATACCAGTACTGCAAAACGTTCATGAAGTCCGAAAGAAAACCGCCTTCGGAAAGCGACATCGTCCATCCGCTGGTCCCAATCGAATCTTTCCATTGCGGCGCAGCATTGATATGCACCAGCGCATTGGTTCCAAACCACATTCCCGGAAGAATGCCGTTTTCCTGGCAGGCTGCGATCCACTTGTCAGCGCCGTTCGGCCAATTGGGCTTGCGCCAGGTGCGGTACCCACCATCCGGCGCAAACCAGAAGGCATCCATCATGTAGTAGTCGAAATGGATTCCGAAGCTGCGAAGCCGGATCATTTCGTCAAGCTCTTTCATCGCCAGCTCTTCGGTGAGCGGGATGTTGTCGGATAGTTCGTCGTAGGAAGACCAGTTGTTGTAGACCCACACCGGATCGCGCAACAGCGGCTCGCCCAATTTCGAGGGAGACCAAGAGGCCGCATCGGCTGGAGGATGCCGCCTCGCATCCGCCAATAAAGCCTGAACGCCATTTGGGTGGTCCGTTCGCGACCACAAGAAAACCGGAATGATGCAAACAAGGAGGAGGCCCGGCGCTGCGAAGGTCCACGCGAAGCGCGTGCCTCTTTCGGCTGCGTCCCAGCGATCATTCATGACACCACCCTCAAGCCCCCTGGAGGGAACGACAAATTCTTAAACACATTTAGGAAATTTCGTTTGGACTCATCGCTTCCCTGCGCTTGCGCCTGGCCAATCATCGGTGCGGAACGGAGAAGCAGGCAGGCCATTCTTATTATAGAGGTTGCCCTCGGGGCTTCCCGCCCAGGCATACCGTACGGCAACGGGAGAGCTCACTTCCCTGCTGGACACGACGACCTCGTCGCCTTCAACTCTGGCATCCGCCCAGTGAAACTTCCTGTCCGTTCCGGCCATCGAGAATCCCTTCAACGCGTCGCCACGCCCTTCAAGCCCGCCGCCCACGTATCGAAAGCGGATATGGATTTCGTTCCCAGTGATTTTCATGGACTCGTAGATTGGCCCGGAATAGACAATTTGGCGGCCATAGGTAGTTCCCAACGCCCAAAGCGCCAGCCGGTCGCCGATCTCTGCTTTCCGTGGCGGATGCAGGTTTCGCGAATCGCCGACGTCGATGGTCACTGCTAGTCCGGTGTTCGGGACCGTTTTGGCGGTCCACAACTGCGCGTCGCGGAGTTCCGCCCAGATGGAATCGCCCAGCGGCGGACTCGTTCCAAGATTCGGCAGTTGCACAATAAGAAAAGGAAAGTCCGGCCCGCCAAATCCTTTGCGCCATCCCTGAATCAGCGAACGCAGCAACGTGCGGTATTGCTCTGCGCGCCAGGTATTACCCTCCCCTTGATACCAAATGGCGCCGCGAATGCGATACTTCTCGAGCGGAGCAATCATGCCATTGTAAAGGCCTGACGGCGGTCTTTCGGGTTCCCCAACGGGGGCCATGGTGTTCAGTACGAAACCAGTGAGCGCGTTGGCAGTGAACGGTTCGCTCACCCCCCAACCTGCCTGTTTCAAGTCCTGGAACCAAATCGTGACTTCCTGCCATTCTGATGTTGCGCGAATCATTTCTGCGGAATAGTTATCCCAATCGGAAATCGTGGGCTGTAGCATTTGAAATTGAAACGCGCCCTTGCCGCGAGCCCAGAAGCGAATGCCTATAAACGAACTCAGGTCCGCGGGAGAACCATCGCTCTTGAAGGTTGCTTGCAAATTCGAAGAGCTCGCCCCGTCCAATTTTCCAGCCACACGCGCAGCGTAGCCTGCTCCCCCCCGCCCGGGTGCGACCAGATCAAACGTTGTGCTGGCCGCGTCGGACCAGTCGTAGGTCCAAACTCCGCCTGTCTCCGCGCGAGACGCGCCGTCGTCAAAATTACTGAATAACGTCGGGGTACCCGCGCTTCCCGCTGCGGGCAGCAGCTCGAAGTCGTCGAACTCCAGGGAAATTTCCTCTGGCCCCGCGGCGAAGTTCTTGACTTCCGCCGGCATCGCTTCCCATCGCTCTACGATGGGCCGCAAAACCGGCTCCCGACGTAGGGAATCGGCATCCGTCCACTCCTCTCCGGCAGTGCCTGGCCAGGCGCTGAGTATCAGGCCAATCGGGACATGGAGAGCCTTGTGCACGTCGCGGCCAAAAAAATATGCGACTGCCGAAAATGTCTTCGCCGTATCAGGGGTGCAAATTCCCCAAGCGGCCGGCAGCGTGTTTTCCTGAGGCGCGAGGGCAATCTTCTTTGGCACGGTAAACAATCGCATCTGGGGATAGTTGGCGGCGGGAATCTCTTCTGCCGCGCTGGTCGCGCCGCCGAGCGCGTAAGTCATATTGGATTGCCCGGAGGCGATCCAGACTTCACCGAGCAATACGTCTTTTACTTCGACAATTTTCTTACCGCGCACAATGAGCGTAAACGGTCCGCCGGCATGCATCGCAGATAGCGACACATCCCAACGACCCTCTGGCGTGGCAACCGTATCGCTGGTGTTTGGCCCTAGGTTCACCGTGATCCGTTCTTCGGGATCCGCCCAGCCCCAGACAGAAATCCTCATGTCCTCCTGAAGAACCATGTGATCGGTGAAAAGATGCGGAAGCCTAGGCTCGGCCACCGCAGCCGTAGGGAGCAGAGTCAGCAGGAAAAGCGAAAGAGGCGCCGCGACGAGGGTCGAGTCCGAAAAAAATCGTTTCTTCCGCATCGTGTTGAGATTTCTTCGCCTTCAAGTGAACCACAATCTGACAGCCGTGAACATCCGAGATTCTCCGCGCCGCAGTGCCGGTTGGTTGTTGTTGGAAAGGATCGGTTCAATGTGTAGTGCAAATCCGCAATTCGCGTTGTCGAGCACCAAAAGCTGCAGGTTGGTGTTAAGGCGTGAGCATTTTAGACTTCTTTAGCCAGCAAACCGGTAAGGAGCCATTTTTCAGGGAAGAGCGAGCGTGTTCATCCGCTTGGGAACTTCTCCAACCGGTATTACCGCTCGGAGCTTCCTGGTTCTGGCATCAATTGCCGAGACGGAGGCAGCTGCCGAGTTGGAGATATAAACGATCGAGCTGTCGGGAGTGAACGTGATCCACTCGGGCACGGAGCCGGTGGGGGCGTGATTGGGCGGGTAGACATTGGGCATCGAGCAGTACCCATCCAACTTGAGGTCGGGCAGCGAATATTCAAAGACTGCATTGGCAATCGTGCTCCCGACCCACAGAGATTTCCCATTGGGAGCGACCCCGATGCCGTGGGAAGGAGTATTGAAGCGCACCTCAGCGTCACCATACCCGCCGGGCTCTTCGGGGAATTTGACGCGAGCGACTTCTACATGCTTGGCGAAATCAACGACGGCAAATCCATTGAGGTTCGAGAGCTGCACGAAGATGTGCTTGGTCGAGCCATCGGGATTGGTGTCGAAAGCCATCGGGCGCACGCCATTGTCAAATTTGACTTCCCACGCGACCTGCTCGGTCTGGAGATCGATGACCGTCGCCGATTTGGATTCGATGGAGCCGGCGACGGCGTATTTCCCGTCAGGCGTGACATAAATGTTGTGGATGCTCCTGTTGATGCGGATTGTTTTTGCGAGGGTGAGAGAAGACGTATCGACCACGTCGACGGCCCCGGGGAGCGTGCGGATGCCGACCAGCACCCGACGGCCATCCTTGGTTATGGTGAGGTTGTTGGGGCGGCCACTGAGCGTGATTTTCTGGGTGATTTCGCCTCGCTCGCGGTCAATGACGTCGAGAGCACTTTCCGACTCATCGCTGATGTACACACGGGAACCATCCGGTGAGAAATTGACGCCATGCGGCAGTTCGATGCCTCGGATCACTTGAACGACGCGGTTCGAAGATGGATCGACGACGTCAACGGTGGCTCCCGCGCTATTGGTAACGTAGATGAATGACCCGCTCTTCGATTTGCCGTTGGAAGCAGTACGCGCACCGCGCACCCAATCGGCGAGAGTGAGCCAGTCCGGGTCGTTTTGAGACGCGAACTGCCTGCCACCGGAGTGGAATGCGTCTCCACCGGCTTCCGGGGCGAGCGGGTGTATCAAAAGGAGGCTGGAAAGCGGATCGCCCGGAGCGACGAGCCTGGTTACCGTCAGAAAGTTCCGTCGCGATTGTTCCTCGGTCCACTCCTTGGCACCCGCTAACAAAGGTTCAAGGTGAAAGATCCTATTGGGATCCGAATGGCAAGCGTAACAGCGGGCGTGTCCCGGGCGCTCCTTCAAGAACATCGGTTCGACCTTAGATTTGAAAAAGTCGAAATCGAAAATCTCTTTTGAAGGAGCAGAAGCTGCTTCCTTCGATTGGCCGGCGTTTGCCGATCGTGACGGCTGCACCGTGCTTTGCGAATGACTGTAGGCCTTGGCCAACGCATTCATCGTGAGAGGCAGGCTTGCCGCCGCGGCAATCAAGAGAACTGCGAGTCCAGCTTTTCGAAGGTTCCGCATTTTCATGTGACCCCAATTTGGTTGAACCGACTGCCTGCGCGGACGGATCCTTCTTAGTGCGACGCTTCCTCAAAAGCTAAAAAATGAATTTGAGAGCGAACTGAATCTGCCGCTCTGGAATCGTCGTTCTGACGAGGACTCCCGCGAGGCTGCTGAGCGTTCCTGTTCCGTCAAAGATGTCAGTGTTGCCGTCTCCCACCTGAGGAGGCGCGAAGTTCGGGTGGTTCAGGATGTTGAAGATTTCCATGCGGAACTGCACGTTGAAGTTTTCTGAGATTCGCTTGATGCGGTTATTCTTGAACACTGAAAAATCCAGACTGGTTATTCCAGGCCCAATCAAGCTGTTGCGCCCGGCATTTCCGCGAAGATTGAAACACTGGGGGAACGGGACTGGCCCCCCAACGCTGGGCGGTTCAGAAGAACAGTTGGTGTTCCAAAAGTTCATATCTGGTGCCGTCGGAACTACGAGGCACTGCGTTTTAATATAATTATTGGGGTTGCCGGGATTCACTAACGAGCCGCAACCCGGCGCGCCCAACCTGTTCGGGAAGGCAAAATCATCGCCGCTAAGCGTATTGGCGGGATCGGATCCGGTTCCCCATGTCGGCGTAAAAGGCACACCGTCGCTCACGGTGAGGATGAGACCGAGCTGCCAACCATCAGTTGCCCACGTTGCCGGTCCCGATAAAGACTTTGCGGTCGGAACCTCCCAAGTGCCATTCACCACCAGCGTGCGTCCCACGTTGAAATCAGAGAGCCCGCGAGTCAGCCTCATATCGAAATAGTTCAAGCTTGAGATCGAGTTCCCGAAGGCGTCGCCAGCCACCGTTGCCGAGCTCGTATCCATGCTCTTTCCCCACGTGAAGGTGCTCTGCATTTGGAGTCCGTGGCTCATGCGCCGGACTAGCTGCAGCTCCAGCGCGTTGTAGTAGGAGAGCCCCTGATAAAACATTCCTCGTATGGAGCCGAAAGCCGGGTTGACAGGATTGGGGGGATTGCCGGCGTTTGGCCCAGTTGTTTGGTTTCCGTTGACATCGACCTGCGGCCACAAATATCCCGAGGGAGTCAATGTGGGAATGACCAGGTCCGCTTCATCGACGCGGAACGGCTGGTGCACGCCGCGTGATCCGACGTACGCAACCATCGCTGCGAGGTTTTGGCTGAGTTGGTACTGAAGATTGAGATTCCATTGCGTCACGTAATTACGTTTCGGATTCGAATCAATGAAAGTGGTACGCAGCCTGTTCCCATTGATCAAACATTCTGCTACCAAGGGGAAGGTAAGCGTGGTGCCAGGCGGACAGCTCGCAGGAATGGGCGACGACGCTTTTATAGTCGTATACTGGAAAAAAGGTATGGCTTGCGTTTCCATAAGAATGAACTGGTAGGGCAGTGGCAGAACATCGAACAATCCTGCGCCGCCACGCACGGCCATTTTTCCATTGTGCAATGGGTCCCAGGCAAACCCAATGCGTGGCTCAAAATTGTGTAAGGTGGGATTTGAAAACAAAGCGCCGGTGCCGGCACAGCTTCCGGCAACCATGACCCCGCAGATGGGCAACGGGTCAGTAATATGCCTTAGGTTGACCAGCTTTCCGTCGGTCTCCGTGGGTACGGTCGCGATTTCGTAGCGCAATCCCAAATTCAAGGTCAGGTTTGGCCTCGTGCGCCAGTCATCCTGCACGTAGCCTCCGAAAATGTTCTGACGAAAATTACGCGGCGTCAGAGAAGCGGCAATGCCTCCCTGAAACTTGGTTCCCTGCCCTTGTAAGAAAGATGGCAAGTCGACAAAGTTCCAGATTCCGTTGGGATCCGTAAGCGCAGTCGCTTGAAGCAACATGCGCTCGAATGCAAAACCGAATTTGATAGCGTGCGTGCTTCGATTGAAGAAAGCATCGTCATAACCCTGGAAGGAATTCCACCGGTAGAAATAGGTCGGAAGCCCGCCGACGCCGCCGGGCATGTCGGAGACGCCGTCGATGTGCACGAAGGCAGCGTATCGGCCGGAGAAGGCGGCCAGCTTGGGATCGGATGCTGCCGGATTGATAGCGCTCACGCTCTGATTGTTGTTTACCGATTCATGGTTGTAGCCGAAGCGCACTGCGTTTACGAATGTCGGCGTAAAGCTATGAGTTTCCTCGGCGGTCACAATCTGCCGGGAAGTCATGCTACCCAACAGAACGTTGCCAAAGGAGTCAGGCGATGAGTACGGCGTTCTGTCAAATAGGTAAGTACCGGTCAGTTTGTCTTTCTCCGAAAATTTATGCTCCAGGTGCGTGGTGACAAAATTCTCGTTGATGACTTGCTGCGCGGAGAACACAAAGGGACAGACATCCTGAGGGCAGGCAGCGGGGACAGGATAGAGCGCGAGATAATCCGCAGCCGCCGAGGAAACTGTCACGTTCCCAGTAGAAAGGATTCCATTGCGGGCGTTCGGCGAGGGCACCGTATCCAGGTTGGCTATGCCTTTGGACTGGCGGATACCCTCGTAGTCGACAAAGAAGAAAGTTCGGTTCTTGACGAGAGGTCCACCAATCGCGCCCCCAAACTGATTGCGTCGGAAGGGCGACCGCTGCCCGGCCTCAAAGAAGTTTGCCGCGTCGAGCTTGCTGTTTCGCAGAAATTCGTAAGCGCTGCCATGAAATCCATTTGTGCCCGACCGGGTGACCGCGTTGACCACGCCTCCTGACGTTTTGCCGTACTCCGCTGAGTAGTTACTCGTGAGAACCGAAAACTCTTGAATCGCATCCACGCCTAAATTCCCGCCCAGGACGCTGCCCGGCGCCCCATTCGCGTAATCGTTGAGGCTGACGCCATCCAACCGGTAGTTATTCTGCTGGGGCCGCGCGCCCGAGATAGTCAACTGTTGGCCGAATCCGCGATTACCACGATCGGCGCCAACAGCAAATGTCGGCTGTGTTTGGATGGTGTCAACACCAGGCTGCAGAGCGGCCAGGTCGGTCCAGCTCCGGCCGTTCAGCGGAAGTTCGCGCACGGTGTTGGCGGTGACCACAGCGCTGATATCTGAACTGGCAAGCTGAACTGCGGGAGCCTCCGTGCTTACTTCAACAACGATCTTGGCCGCGGACCCCACGTGCAGCGTAAGGTCGAAAACCTGTTGCGCGCCAACCGTCAGTGTAATTCCCTTGCGGGCCTCGGTTGCAAAACCCTTCGCAGAAACAGTAATTTCATAATCGCCAGGAAGCAGGTTCGGGGCCGTAAAAAAGCCATCCGAATTTGTCATCACCGTTGTCGTAATCCCTGTGGCGACGTTGGTGATGGAAACCTGGGCCTGCGGTATCAGTTTCTGCGAAGGATCGGTTATGGTGCCGGAAATCGTTCCTCCGGCTACTTGGGCGCGTGTTGCAACAGGAAAAATGGCTCCGAACATCAAGAAAATTGCTAAAGTGCGGCCAAACCAACACACCGCAGAAAGGCTTTGAAAGGACACGAGTCACCTCCCCACTTGGAAGTGGAGCCTATTTTATAGCCACTGACCGTGCCTTAACCCAACATTAATTTCCTTTCACGTATACTGGCGGGACTAATTCCCGCAGCCTGTGAGGCGGGCAAGAGGACCGTAAACGTAGATCCCTGGCCAAGACCGCTCTGGCACTCAATGGATCCGCCTTGCGCACGCGCAATGGCCAAGGCAATTGCTAAACCAAGCCCCCCACTGTGAGCTTCTCCGTTGGCCGGCCTCGCCGCGCGGTAAAAACGCTTGAAAATAAAGGGGAGGTGGTCGCTAGCAATTCCAATGCCCTGATCCTCGAAGCAGATCCGAATTGCGCCGGTATTTTTCTGGAGGCTGACTCGTACTTGCGAATCCGAATGAGAGTACTTAATGGCGTTGTCCAGAAAAATCAAAAACAGCTCATGCAGGAAGGCTTCGTCGCCGACATAAGCAACCTCTTGGTTGAGGTCGCGTACAATGGAAATATTCTTTGCGCGAGCGCGAGGAGCAACCAGCGCACAAGTTTCCTCCAGGATCTCGTTGATATAAAGCGGCTCACTTTCAAGGCGCAACTGTCCGGCATCAGCCATCGAGAGTGTGAACAATCCTTCTACGATTCGGGTCAGTTTCTTCAATTCGTCGTCAATGCCGGCAAGAGTCTTTCGGTATTCCTCCGCCGAACGAGGCTTGGAAAGGATCAACTCCGTCTCACCGTGGAGTACCGCGAGCGGCGTGCGCAATTCGTGAGAAGCATCGGTGACGAATTGACGCAGTTGGTGAACCGCAGAATCGACGCCTTGCAGGAGCTGATTGAAGGTCTCCGCCAAACGGCCCAGCTCGTCATCCCGCGAAGCGACGCGCAAAGGCGTCCAGAACCCCTGGCGATCCGTAACACGCTTCGCCATGAGCTCGGCGTGGCGTGTGAGCGCTTTGACGGGCGCCAGACTCCGTCCCACGTAGAAAGCGGAGATCGCCGCAGTGAGCAGTAGACTTACCGGAAAAAGCAGCAGGGTGATCCCTCCAAAAGTGTCCAGTAAACGATTCGTCCCGAACGTGGGAATCGCAATCGCCAGGAACCTCCGCGCCGCCGCATGCCCAAAAGGAATCAGCGCAACCCGCACCGAGTCGGAATTTCCAACAGAACCTATCCCGAACACGGCGTGTGAATCATCTAGCTTTAGATCTTTCAGGTCGATTGGACCCGCCAAGTTTCTTGAACGTTGGAGCACGTCTCCCCTGGAATTAAGGAGCTCAAAGAATTGTCCAGGAAGGTCCAGGCGCTCAACATCGCGGGCGTTGGGTTCCGAAGCAATGTCGGCAATAATGGGCCGTGAAGTTTCCAGCAATTGGCGGTTCAGCTGTGCCGGAATGGCGCGGGCCAGCAATCCCCAAAAGGCAAGATAAGAGGCGGCAAGGAGAACGCCCACGACAGAGCAAAAAAGCACCATCATTCGGGACCGCAGCGTTTTGCCTCTCATGTTTCCAGAGCTCCTAGCCGGTAACCGACTCCTCGAATCGTGTGAATAAGCTTCGCCGCACGGTCACGGTCGATCTTCTGGCGCAAGCGGTTGACGTAGACCTCGACGAGATTTGTCTCGCTGTCGAAATGGCAGTCCCACACGTGTTCAACGATCTCGCTGCGCGTGACGAGTTCGGGAGCACGGAGGAGCAGGAGCTCGAGGAGCGAAAACTCCTTACTTGTAAGCGGGATCATTTCTTTTCCGCGGTTGGCGCGGCGTCGGTGGCGATCGAGTTCGAGGTCCCCATATCGAAGCCTGGCGTTGCCGGTATGGAACCCGCGGCGCACAAGCGCTCGAACCCGTGCGAGAAGTTCCGTGAGCACAAAGGGTTTTGTGAGGTAATCATCGGCTCCCGCATCGAGGCCCTCGACTTTCTGCTCGACAAGGCCCCGGGCGGTGAGCATCAGGACGGGGGCTTCAATGCCCCGCTGCCTCAGTTCGCGACAGACTTCGATACCACTCATCCCGGGCAAGCGAACATCCAGGAGGATCGCGTCGTAAGTCACGTCTGTGCCTAGTTCAAGTGCTTTCTCACCAGACTCGGCCACGTCCACCGCGTAGGTATTTTCGCGCAGCGCCCGCGCGATGAAGCTCGCCACTTTACGCTCGTCTTCGACCAAGAGGATGCGCATACATCCTGATTTACTATCATGAAGAAGGCCTTTGCGCGAGTGAATAACTGCCGCGCGTAGCGGGCTTTGCTCGCTGCCCCTCCTTTTATTTCAGGTCGTTGCGAATCACTTGCCCGCCCTTCATCACAAATTTTATGCGTCCGAGCTCGGTAATGTCCTTCAGCGGATCGCCGGAGACCGCGACGATATCGGCAAACTTTCCTTTCTCGACAGAGCCGATGCGGTCCTGCCACCCCATCATCTCCGCCGCGACCGTCGTTGCGGCCTGGATGGCCTGCGCTGCGGTCATGCCGTATTTGACCAAATAGGAGAATTCGGCGGCCTGCGTTCCGTGAGGGAACGGTCCCACGCCGGATCCAAATGAAATCTTCAAGCCCCGGGAAATCGCCAGGCGGCCGCTTTTCTCGCGCATCGCTTCCAGGCTGTACTTGCCTCCAGTCGTCTTAGCATCCCGCAAGGTGTATTCGGAAAGAGAGTAGTGATAGGCCGTCAGTTCAAGATAAAGCCCCTTCTTCTTCATCAGGTCGGCAGTGCCCTCGTCCAGATCGATGGCGTGTTCGATCGTATCGGCGCCGGCTTCGACGCAATGGCGCAAGCCCTCGCCCCCGAATGCGTGGCAAGCGGTTCTTTTTCCGTGGCGATGCGCCTCATCCACGATGGCATCCACTTCTTCCTTTGTGAACGTAGGGTTGCTGAACAATTCGCCATTTGGTTCGAATTCGTAGTCGGAGGTCGAATGAAGCTTGATCCAGTCAGCGCCATAGCGGATTTGCTCTCGCACGGCCTGGCGTGCGGCCCAGGGATTGTCAACGGCCTGGTAGTTTCCCGGCAGACTGACCTCCGGCGATCCCAAAATGCCTTCGCCGGTGGCCACCAGCCCCATCGTCGAAACCTGCATGCGCGGACCTTGGAAATAACCCTGATTTATAGCTCTCTTGATATCAACGTCCGCGTAGCCACCGCCGTGGCTCATCAAGTCCCGCAAGGTTGTGAATCCTGCGCGAAGATCCTTTTGTGCGTTGGCAAGCGCCAGGAGAGTGCGGTACTCGCGAGTATCATTAATGGGGCTCGCGAACGGCGGGCCTCCAGGCTTAGGCCCATCGAGACCAAACCCGAATACATGCGTATGTCCGTCAATCAACCCGGGCAGAACGGTTGCTTTGCTCAAATCGATGACCTGCGCCCCAGCAGGGATTTGCACTTGGGCGGCAGGTCCTACTGCCGAAATTTTTTCACCTTCCACAAGAACGACCTGATTTTCAAGCATGCTGCCCGACTTACTGTCAAACAAGCGGCCGGCGCGAATCAGTACGGTCGAATTCTGGGCGCTCATCGGTGACGCGCCAAGCAGAACGATGGCCACCGTGTTGAGGGCGCAGTATTTGAACAGAGCTCTCCTAAAACGCGGTCTCAAGGTATCCCTCCTCTCCGCGATGCTTCGTCACTCGTTCACACCAACCGATCGAAGGCGCACGTTTGGGCTCATGCGCGCACTTCGTCGGGCGCAAAGCGCGCAGTTTCTCTCATGGCGTTCTATTGAACTGCAAAAACCAGGATTCCCGCGCTTTCCGTCCCGTGTTGTGGAACAGCCACAAAATAGCGCTTCAGCGCAGGAACCAGGAGAGAGGTCCGCCCCAGCGGTCCGGTTGGCACTTTCCCGAGCGGTTTGTAGTGATCAGGATCAGTTTGCTCGTACACATCTACATTCCCATCGGCAGAGGCGTAGAGACGGCGGCTCGCCGTATCATAAATCAGGTCGTCGACTCCCTTCGTGATCGGCAGCGCCATAAGCTCTTTGCCGGTAGTTGTATCAAACACCACGATATCTCCACCGCGGCAAGCAACAAACAGACGATGATTCCCCTCATCAAGCGCCATCGCGACGTTCGTCTTGCTCTTGGTAACCGGCCAGCTGGCCACGATCTCGCGCTTGTTTCGGTCGATGACCTCCACCCGGCTCTTCGCTTTGTTATTCACGTACATTCTCGGGCTGGCCTTTTCAAGCCTCATTGCTTCGAGGGTATCGCCATCGACTTTCATGTCGGCCACTTTTTCCCCGGCGGTCGTATCCACAACGCTGATCATGGAGTAAGTTTCGTGGACGTCGCCGCCACCATTGTCGATGTAGAGGAGTTTTGTTTCCGGGTCGTATCCAATCGAGTCCGCATCCAGCAGCAGCTTCACGGTCGAGAGCAAGGCATAATTTGTGCTGTCAAAAATTTTCAGCTCTCCGGCTTCCCCGTCGGTCACATACAAGTGGCCGAGATCTTCCCGGTAAAGGATCGCATGAGGTTTCTCGATGCCTCGAATCGTGTGAATCAGTTTCCCGCTCTGCACATCGAAAACAAGCACAGCTTTGTAGCCTTCCGGCGTCGCGAACAGTCGGTGGTCTTTAAGATCAATGGCAAAGTGATCAAAATTTCCCGTAATGTCCGGAGACAATTTGAGGGTTTCGAGGAGTTTCAGCGGAGTGGCGTCTTGAGCCCGCGCCCCCGCTCCCCAAACGGCAAGGATCGTCGTCAGGATCAGAAACCGTTTCTTCATTTTCTCTCCACCAAAACATTTTGGATTTTGGTCCACTCGAATCGCAGGAGATGGTTCTGCAGTGCGGCGCGAATTTGGCCACGGAGCGGCCCGTCAGAGCATAATTCATCCGCCCTCGCACCAACTTAAACCAAGATTAATTTCTGTTTAGCCGAAGCGGTTTTGTCCTCATAAATCAAGGGATTTGCCAGGGACAGGACACCAGTCGTCTCTTCTCCGGTCCCAAACAGATGTTGACTCGACCGGCGGGCCTCCCCGAGTATGACGAGGCTAGAGAAAGAAATAGATGCCACTGTTCCGCGGACTGTTCGAGAAACTCACTTTGCAACTCGAACTGGATTCCGCGGAAGCAACTCTTTGCCGGCGGGAGCGATCTTGGAGGCTTCGATGAAATATTGGCGATTTTTCCTATTTGTGTTTTTTGTGTCATTTCCCGCCTACGCTACTGCGCAAACCACAGAGGCCCTCAAGCTTGTCGCTACCATTCCTTTACCGGGACTCAAGGATGGCGACTTCGATCATTTCGCCCCGGACATCGACGGGCACAGACTTTTTCTCACCGATGAAGAGAATAACAAGGTGGACGTGCTGGACACGGCGACGAACACGCGCATCCATACAATTGAAGAGGCAAAGGCACCCCACGCTATTTTGTATCGAAAGGATCTGAAGAAACTCTTTGTCGTCGAAGGCGACGCTGCGGCAGTCAGAGTCTATGACAGCGAAACGTACAAGCCACTGGGCGAGATCAAAGTGTCCATCGACGCCGACTCCATCGCTTACGATCCAATGACACACTACCTGTATGTGGTGAATGGCGGGCGGGAGGCGCATACTCCTTATTCTTTGATTAGTGTCATTGACACGAATACCTCCAAGAAACTCCGCGACATCAAAATCGATTCCAACCATGTAGAAGCCATCGTCTTGGAAAAATCCGGCCCACGGCTCTTTTGCAACATCACCGGGCAGAACGATGTCGGCGTTCTCGATCGCAACAAAGGCTCTCGTTTGGCTACTTGGCCCTTGCCGGCTGGCGATCAAAGCAATGTCGCCATGGCCTTCGACGAAGCGCATCACCGTCTCTTCGTTTCCACGCGAAAGCCGGGGAAATTGATCGTTCTGAATTCCGATTCAGGCGAAGTCATCTCCGAGCTTCCCTCCGTTGGCATGGTGGATGACGCCGCTTACGACGCAAAGTCGGGACGTATCTACCTTGCCGGAGACGGCTACGTCGACGTTTTTCAACAGCTCGACGCCGATCACTACTCCCTGCTGGGGCGAGTCGAAGGAAGCTTTCGCGCAAAAACCGGCATTCTCGTTCCCGAACTCAATCGCTACTATCTGGCCGTGCCGCATCACGAAGGCAAGGATGCCGAAGTGCGGGTGTACGATATTCAGCCGTAGGAGATCCTCGGTCATGCTCAGACGCGAGTTCGCCAAGGCCTCCCTCGGGGCCATCGCATCGAGTCCGTTCTTTCCCTCCGCCAAAGGAACCCCATTACCTGCGCGGGAGGAGTTCCCGCAGGTTCATGGACTGACAAACTACGTGGGGAAGTTCGTGGTCGAAACCAAGTACGAAGATGTCCCTGGGGAGGTCATTGAACTCGGGAAAAAGTCGATCCTTGATGGCTTGGGTCTTGCCCTCGCTGGTTCTCGCGCCCAAACCGGTGCCATCTGCCGCCGTTATCTTGAGCATCTCGGTGCGTGTGGCGGAAAGGCCGCCATCGTTGGGACCGGACTCAAAACTTCTCCGCGCTTTGCCGCCTGGACCAACGGCATATCGATTCACGCGGATGATTTTGACGACACGCAGCTTTCGGCAGCAAAGGATCGCGTGTACGGCCTTCTCGTGCATCCTACAGTTCCCGTACTCCCCGCCGTCCTCGCCCTAGCGGAAGGCCGAAGCATTTCAGGGAAAGAGTTCATGCTGGCGTACCACATCGGTGTCGAAGTGGAATGTAAGATCGCGGAGGCGATCTCTCCTCGCCATTACCAGGACGGGTTTCATTCCACGGGAACATGCGGTCCGTTCGGGTCGGCTGCCGCCTGCGCCAAGCTTTTGCGATTCGACCTCTCGAAGACGCTCGACAGCTTTGGCTTGGTAGCCAGCCAATCCGGTGGGCTGCGGGAAAACTTCGGAACGATGACCAAACCCTTTCAGGCCGGTCACGCCGCGGAAAGCGGGGTGGTGTCCGCCGAGTTGGTCGCGCTGGGATGGGACGCCGCGCAACAAATCCTGGAAGCCGAGAGGGGTTTTTTCCACGCGTTTGGCGGGACGTTTGATCCTGGGGCAATTATGAATCGCTTGGGAGGACCATGGACTTTTGCTTCTCCGGGAATCTCGTTGAAGCCATATCCGTCGGGCTCTCTGACGCACCCGGCAATGACGGAATTGGCGCGGCTTATCGCGGCCAACCACATCCAAGCGGCGCAGGTCGAGAGAGTGGATGTCGGTGCCAATCACAACATGACCAGCACGCTGCTTCACCACCAGCCTAAGACTGGCCTCGAAGCCAAATTCAGCATGGAATTTTGCCTGGCCATTTTGCTCCTCCGCGGGAAAGCGGGCTTGGGCGAATTTACGGATCAAATCGTACAAAGCGCGGCAGTTCAGGACATGATTCGACGAGTCAATTTTTACGTGGATCACGAAGCGGAGGAGGCGGGTTACGACAAAATGACTTCCCTGCTGAAAATTCACCTCAAGGACGGCCGGGTAATCGCCGGACGCGCTGATTTTGGAAAAGGCAGTCCCGCCGATCCCATGACCTTCGGAGAAGCTGCCGTGAAATTCCAGGGCTGTGCCGAATACGCAGAGTGGCCAAAAGCCAAGTCGGAAAAGATTATCGATTTCGTAAAAACCTTTGAAGCAGCACCAGATGTGGGCGCGTTGCCATCCTGGCTGTCGACGGAAAAAGGATAGACTGCCTTGCCGATGCGGACATTCAACATCGCGGTGATTCCCGGAGACGGCATCGGCAAGGAAGTCGTCCCCGAAGGCATGCGGGTCCTGGACGCCGCAGCGAATCAATCTGGATTCCGCTTTTCTTGGCAATGCCTGGACTGGAGCTGCGAAACCTATATCAAAACCGGAAGAATGATGCCGTCGGATGGCATCGAGCAACTCCGGTCCTTTGACGCCATTTTCCTCGGCGCCGTTGGACACCCTGATGTACCCGACCACGTTTCCCTGTGGGGTCTACTCATCCCGATCCGCCGCAGCTTCCGGCAATACGTGAATCTGAGACCGGTGCGGCTATTTGAGGGAATCGAGAGCCCGCTCAAGCATTGGAAGCCCGGCCAAATTGAATTTTGTATTGTCCGCGAAAACAATGAAGGGGAATATTCGAACATCGGCGGCCGCCTCTATGAGGGAACCGACGAGGAAATGGCGGTCCAGCAGACGGTCTTCACGCGGCGCGGCGTCAATCGCGTGTTGCGCTACGCATTCGAATTGGCGCGCAAGCGAAACAAGCACTTGACTTCGGCAACCAAATCGAACGGCATCATTCATACCATGCCGTTCTGGGATGAATGTTTTCGTGCGATGGCCCGAGAGTACCCGGACGTCCGTAGCGACCAATTCCACATCGACATCCTGACTGCTCACTTTGTCCGCCATCCCGATTGGTTTGACGTGGTTGTGGGCTCGAATCTTTTCGGGGACATTCTCTCCGACCTCGGGCCTGCGGTCGTCGGATCGATTGGCATCGCCCCGTCAGCGAATTTGAACCCAGAGAAGGAATTCCCTTCCATGTTCGAGCCGGTTCACGGTTCCGCCCCGGACATCGCCGGAAAAGGAATCGCCAACCCGGTCGGACAGATTTGGTCTGGGGCCATGATGCTTAGACACTTGGGGGAATCAAAAGCGGCGGACGCCGTCGAAGAGGCAATCGCGGATGTCTTGGCTCGAGGAAACGTGCGGACCCCGGACGTCGGAGGTACCGCCTCCACCAAAGCATTGGGAGCCGCGATTGCTTCGCGCGTGAACCGGCAGAATTGACATCCTCCTCGTTCTCAAAAACGGAGCCTTACGGCCTTTGCTAAGTTCTAACAGGTCCTTGCCACAATGAAATTCCATGCTCAGCCCTTCTGATCACCCCTCCAAAATCTGGCCGGTGGTGCGCGTCTCCAGCGGAAATTTTCTGGAGATGTATGACTTTATGGTCTTTGGCTACTACGCCTCCGCCATCGGTAGGGCCTTTTTCCCTGCCGGCAACCCCTTTGGGTCGTTGATGCTGTCGCTCCTGACCTTCGGCGCGGGCTTTTTGATGCGCCCCCTGGGAGCCATCATGCTGGGCGCGTATACCGACAAACATGGCCGCCGCGCTGGCCTGCTGCTGACCCTTGGGCTCATGTCGATAGGAATCTTCTCCATCGCCTGCATGCCCGGTTACGCCACAATCGGCCTGGTGGCTCCTTTGTTCGTCCTGGTCGGCAGGTTGCTGCAAGGTTTTTCCGCCGGAATGGAACTCGGCGGCGTTTCGGTCTATTTGGCAGAGATCGCTACGCCGGGTCACAAAGGCTTTTATGTAAGTTGGCAATCCGCAAGTCAACAAGTCGCGGTGATGTTTGCGGCCCTTGTCGGTGTCCTGCTGAGCGCCATGCTTCCGCCTGAGAAAATGGCTGTTTGGGGATGGCGCGTGCCGCTGCTCCTTGGTTGCATGATTATTCCAGTCCTGTTTCGGTTACGGCGATCCCTTCAAGAAACGAATGAGTTCGTAGGCCGCAAGCATCACCCCAGCTCGTCAGAGATCCTGCGGTCGCTTTCGGTTAACTGGAAGATTGTTGCCAACGGCACCATGCTGGTGACGATGACCACCGTTTCTTTCTATATGATCACAGCCTATACGCCGACTTTCGGCAGCTCGGTCCTGCGTCTTGGCGACAAGGACAGCTTGATCGTCACGCTGTGTGTCGGTGCTTCCAATCTCTTCTGGCTTCCAGTGATGGGCGCTCTTTCCGATAGAGTCGGGCGGCGGCCCGTACTCCTCATTTTCACAATCCTGATGCTCATCACCGCCTATCCGGTAATGTTATGGCTGGTGCGCTCGCCTTCGTTTGCCCGATTGCTGGCGGTGGAACTCTGGTTGTCCTGCATTTTCGCCAGTTACAACGGAGCAATGGTGGTTTTTTTGACGGAGATCATGCCGATGAACGTGAGGACTTCCGGTTTCTCGCTCGCTTACAGCCTGGCAACCGCGATCTTTGGCGGGTTCACGCCCGCCATCAGCACCTATCTCATTCATGTCACGGGAAACCGCGCGGTTCCTGGTTTGTGGCTTTCGTTTGCGGCGGGTTGTGGACTCGCGGCAGCACTTTTGGCCAAGCCTCAGCCCGAGTCGGTTGAGGCAACCCAGGGCCGAATCGAGTCGGAACTCCGCGCGACGACAAAATAGGGCTATTTTCAGGTCGCCGCGAGGAGCTCGCATAACCTTTCGATCGTCGGCGCAACTCGGCGCGAAGGTTGTTCGGCTACCTTTGTTGGGAAGGAAACAGAGAGTCATGAAACAGGATAAGGGTGACGGCGCGAAACAGACGCGTGCTGGTTCGTCCTTGACCCGTCGCGGCCTCTTCGAAATCGCCGGGCTGGCCATCACGGCTGCCGCGCTTCCACCGAACTTGCCGCTCGCCACCGCGGGTCGGCTTGACCCAGGGGCTGAGGAAGAAGCAAGTTCGGTGATGGAACGCCTCAGCAGGTACATGAGCGAAGCACGCTCTCGCGCCCTGCCGGACGAGGTCGTTGAAAAAACCAAACACCATGTGCTCGACACGCTGGCCGCGATGATTTCAGGTTCCCAGTTGCCTCCCGGGCGCAAAGCACTGGAGTTCGCTCGCTCCTACGGCGGAACGGAAGCCGCCACGGTCGTGGCATCGAATTCTCTATGCGGCCCGATCGAGGCGGCGCTGACAAACGGCGTCCTCGCTCACGCCGATGAGACCGACGATTCACACCCTCCTTCACAATCCCATCCCGGTTGCGCTGTCATTCCCGCTGCACTGGCAGCAGGCGAGAGGTTTGGCATTAGCGGAACGCATTTTTTGCGTGCTGCCGCCCTTGGCTACGACATCGGTCCGCGCTTTACCATGACTCTGGGCGGTCAGCGCTTTGAGGCCGAGAGTCACTGGAGCACGCACAGTATTTCTCCCCTTTTTGGCGCAGCAGCAGCGGCAAGTTGCGCCGCCAGCTTGAACGCCCAGCAGATGCGCTGGATGTTGGGCTACACCGCGCATCAATCCTCCGGCCTCGGAGCATGGAATCGCGACACCGAGCATGTGCAAAAAGCGTTTCACTTTGGTGGCATGACGGCGCGCAGCGGAGTCACTTCCGCGTTACTTGTGCAGGCGGGTTGGACCGGCGTCGACGACATCCTCTCTGGAAAAGATAATTTTTTCGCGGCGTACAATCCCCACGCCGATCCGGCCGGGCTCGTCGACAAGCTCGGCGCGCGCTACGAAGTGACGCGCACCAACATTAAGAAATGGCCCGTGGGCTCGCCGATTCAAGCGGCGCTCGATGCCCTAGCTATTTTGCGCAAGCGGCATCCGTTTGACTCCGCCGATGTGCGGCAAGTGTCCGTGCGGCTTGCCACCGATGAAGCCGCCATCGTCAACAACCGTGAAATTCCCGACATCTGCTTGCAGCACATGATGGCTGTAGCGCTGCTCGAAAAAACGGTCACCTTTGCCTCAGCGCATGACCGGGAGCGCTTGAAAGACCCTGCGGTTCTTCGGGAACGGGCTAAAGTGCGGCTCACTCCCGATCCTGAGTTGGAACGCCTCATGCCGTTGCGCGTGGCCCTTGTCGACATTACGCTGACCGATGGCTCTCACCTCACCGAGCGCGTCGACAACGTTCGCGGCACGCCGGAAAATCCGATGACGCGTGACGAAGTTATCGCCAAGGCCACTGACCTCATCACGCCCGTCTTCGGCGCGACGAAATGCTCGGATCTGATCGACAGAATATTCCATCTGGAAAGTGTCAGCGTTATTCGGGAGCTTCGGCCCCTGTTGCAACACGACTAGCAGGTTTCGTTTTGATTGTGGGACTTGCCGGATAGAAAAGGAATTACCGTGCGCATCGTCGATATCCGTGAGACGGTCGTCCCGATCAAGTCGGACATTCGTAACGCCTACATCGACTTTAGCCAGATGACGGTGAGCGTCCTGGCGCTCGTCACCGACGTGAGCCGGGACGGCAAGCCGGTTGTCGGATATGGCTTCAATTCGAATGGCCGGTATGCGCCTAGAGGTCTATTGCGCGAACGCTTCCTTCCTCGTCTAAGGGCGGCGTCTCCCGCGTCACTGCTCGACGAGACAGGCGACAACCTCGATCCGCATCGTATATGGGCCATCGTCATGCGGAATGAAAAGCCCGGAGGGCATGGCGAGCGCTCCGTCGCCGTTGGCGTGCTGGATATGGCCGTTTGGGACGCGGTCGCAAAAATTGCTGGCATGCCTTTATATCGCCTCCTGGCCAACCGCTATCGGGGAGGACGCTTCGAAAGCAAAGTGTTCGTTTACGCCGCGGGCGGCTACTACTACCCCAACAAAAACCTCTCTGCCTTGCAGGACGAAATGCGCGGCTATCTCGCCCTCGGGTACTCCGTCGTGAAAATGAAAATTGGCGGTGCGCCCCTCTCCGAGGATTTGCGCCGCATCGAAGCCGTGCTCAAAATCCTGAAAACCGCGGATCAGTTGGCGGTCGATGCCAACGGGCGCTTCGAACTGGACACGGCCAGCGCCTATGCGCGAGCACTCGCTCCCTATCGTCTTCGCTGGTACGAAGAACCGGGCGATCCCCTGGATTACGAACTCCAGGCCAAGCTAGCTGACCACTGCACTGGACCGATGGCCACGGGAGAGAATCTCTTCTCCTTGCAGGACGCCCGCAATCTGATCCGTTACGCGGGCTTGCGGCCCGATCGGGATGTTCTGCAATTCGACTGCGCCCTGAGTTACGGTCTTGTCGAGTATCTGCGCATCCTCGAAATGCTGAAGGATTATGGCTGGTCTCCCGCGCGCTGCATTCCTCATGGCGGCCACCAGATGTCGCTCAACCTTGCGGCAGGTCTCGGTTTAGGCGGCAATGAATCCTATCCGGGGGTCTTCCAGCCTTTCGGCGGCTTTGCGGACGGCATCCCGGTCGAAAACAGTTATGTCAGATTGCCGGATATCCCCGGTATCGGCTTCGAAGCAAAGAAAGAGCTTCACCGCGTCATGAAGGCGCTCGCAGAGCAGTGAGTGGGTGCAGTGTCAAGGTCGCTCCAAGGCGCTCCATCTATCTAAAGGGAAATTAATCTTTTTTTCAGGTATTCGATTTCTCCTTGAAATATCGTCAGTACCCAGCGGAGTCGTCCTCTTGGCGCCGCTCAAAAATCAGTTTCTTCGGGGTGCCGTCTACCCGCAAGGAGAACCACAGACATGGGACCTGACCAAAGAAGCCAAGAGCCCGCTCTAAGCGCCCGTGCCCTTACGCGGCGTGGCCTGTTTGAGTTTGCGGGCTTGGCCATGCTTTCCACAGCTTTTCGATCCTACGCTACTCTTGCCCAACCCCCATTTGAGCAGGACGCTCTGCCGTCTCCAGCGATGAGCCCCCTCATCGAGAAGCTCAGCGCTTACATGAGCCAAGCTGGAACGCGTCCGCTCCCAGAGGAAGTCGCGGAAAAGGCCAAGCAACACGTACTGGATACCTTTGCGGCCATGATCTCAGGCTCCGAATTGCCGCCAGGCCGCGCGGCTTTGCAGTTTGCGCAAGCGTATGGTGGAAAAGAGGTCGCAACCGTGGTCGCTTCAAGAATAGTGTGCGGACCCCTCGAAGCCGCCTTCGCCAATGGCGTCCTCGCCCATTCCGATGAGACCGACGACTCTCACGGCCCATCCCGCTCGCATCCCGGCGCTTCTGTCGTGCCCGCTACATTCGCCGCCGGGGAGCAGTTCGGCATCGGCGGGGCTCACTTTCTTCGCGCCGTCACGCTCGGCTATGATGTCGGACCGCGCGTGACCATGTGCATGGGCGGTCCCGGCTACCAGGCGGCCACGCATCGCAGTACGCATGGCACCGTTGCTGCGTTTGCCGCGGGGGCGGCCGCCGGCTGTGCAGCGGGCTTGAACGCGCAGCAGTTTCGTTTTCTGCTCGACTATGCTGCCCAGCAGACTTCCGGGATCGGCGCCTGGACGCGCGACGCGGAACACATGGAAAAGGCCTTTCTTTTCGGAGGAAAACCAGCCGCGGGCGGCGTGGCCACCGCCATGCTCATTCGCGCGGGCTGGACCGGCGTCGATGACGTTTTCTCGGGATCCGACAGTTTCTTCGATGCGTATGCACCTAGGGAAAATGGCGTCGTGAAAGCCGACCCGTCGCAACTGATCAGCGGACTTGGCGAGCGCTATGAAATCACGCGCACCAACATCAAGAAGTGGACGGTGGGCTCCCCGATTCAGGCGCCGCTTGACGCGCTTGCTGGCTTCTTCCGGAAGCGATCCTTCAGCGCAAACGAGGTTCAGAAAGTCGTGGTGCGCATCGCCAGCGATGAGGCCAATACCGTCAGTAACCGCGAAATGCCCGATATCTGCATGCAGCACATGATCGCAGTAATGCTTCTCGACAAAACGGTCACCTTTGTTTCGGCACACGACAAGGCGCGCATGCAAGATCCCGCCGTTTTGCGCCAGCGTGCCAAAGTCGAGGTGGTTGCCGACCCGCGCATCGATGCCCGGCGC
>Ga0182037_10000292_pt1 | contig 23740 bp, 18 predicted proteins | sample sta12Cox44000082_FD_125974 | JGI IMG/M metagenome (GOLD analysis project Ga0182037, IMG submission 125974) | Lab enrichment of tropical soil microbial communities from Luquillo Experimental Forest, Puerto Rico - statoxic.12C.oxic.44.000.082 | ecosystem: Environmental > Terrestrial > Soil >... | reverse complement strand
GTCGGACACGTCCACACGCGCACCGAGGGCTGGATCGAGACCGTGTTCGTTGCCTTCACCGGTGATGTCGTGAGGAAGGACGAGCCGATGCTCACGATCTACAGCCCGGAAATGCTCGCCTCACAGGAAGAGCTCCTCCTTGCGGCGCGCGCGCGCGAGGTGATGCCGTCACTCTTCAACGCGGCACGGCGACGGCTGCAGCTGTGGGAACTGAGCGATGATCAGATCGATCAGGTGGTCCGCACTGGTCAGCCGATTCGCAATATCACGGTCCATGCACCGATGAGCGGGTTCGTGACCGAGCGAAAGGCATTCCCGAATCAGAAAGTCACGCCCGACAGCGACCTCTACACCATTACTGATCTGAGCCGCGTCTGGATCGTCGCCGATGTGTTCGAGTCGGATATCACGGCGATCAAGATCGGCGATCCGGCGTACGTGACGTTCGAGAACCGGAGCGCTCCGTCAGTCGCCGCGAAGGTGAACTACATCCAGCCGCAGGTCGATCCGATGACGCGCACGCTTAAAGTTCGGCTCGACGCGAATAATCCGGGGCTGCGGATGAAGCCCGAGATGTTCGTCAACGTCGAATTCGGCGTCGCCAGCGCTCCGCAGTTGACCGTGCCGGCCGACGCGATCCTCGACACCGGTGATCGGCAGACCGTGTTCGTCGATCTCGGCCATGGCTATCTTGAGCCGCGCCAAGTCACCGTCGGCGAACGCTTCGGCGATCGCGTCACGGTGACACACGGGTTGGCGGCCGGCGAGCGTGTCGTCTCCTCGGGCACCTTCCTGGTTGATTCGGAAAGCCAGCTCAAAGCGGCGGCCAGCGGGATGGGCGCCCCACAACATCAACACGGCCCCGCACTCAGCGCAACGACGCCGAGTATGCCCGGAATGCCAGACATGCCAGCGACCGGCACGTCGACAGCTCCCACGAAGTCGACGCCGCCACCGCCGCACGAGGGACATCGCCGTGATTAACGCGATCATCGAATCTTCGGCGAAGAACCGTTTCGTCGTGATCCTGCTGGTGACCGTCGCGGTCGTCACGGGTGTCTGGGCGCTGAAGACCGTGCCACTCGACGCGATTCCGGATCTGAGCGACACGCAGGTCATCGTCTACTCGCGGTGGGACCGCAGCCCGGACATTGTCGAGGACCAGGTCACCTACCCGATCGTCACCGCGATGCTCGGCGCGCCAAAAGTGAAGGCGGTGCGCGGGTTCTCCGACTTCGGCTTCTCGTACGTCTACATCGTGTTCGAAGAAGGGACGGACATCTACTGGGCGCGCTCGCGGACGCTGGAATACCTGTCCGGCGTGCTGCCTCGGCTCCCCCAGGGCGTCAGGACGGAACTAGGACCGGATGCGACCGGCATCGGGTGGGTGTTCCAATACGCGCTGGTCGACACGACTCACCAGCACGCACTCGATGAGCTGCGGAGCTACCAGGACTGGACGCTTCGCTATTACCTGAAGGCCGTACCGGGCGTCGCCGAGGTGGCTCCGCTAGGCGGGTTCGTCCGGCAGTACCAAGTCCAGGTCGATCCCAACCGGCTGCGGACGTTCAATATCCCCATCGCCAAAGTGCTGGATGCCGTCCGCGCCGGCAACAACGACGTCGGCGGCCGCCTCGTCGAGATGACCGGTGCCGAGTACATGGTCCGCGGCCGCGGCTATGTGAAGTCCCCAGCCGACATCGGCGACATCGTCCTCGCGCGCAGCGAGAATGGCGTGCCCGTCCGCGTGCGCGATGTCGGAGAGGTCACGCTCGGGCCAGACATCCGACGCGGGATTGCCGATCTGGACGGCATGGGCGACACGGTTGCGGGCATCGTGGTGATGCGCGAAGGTGAGAATGCCCTCAACGTGATCGAGCGCGTCAAGGCGAAGCTGGCGGAGCTTGAGCCAACGCTGCCGCAGGGCGTTAGGGTCGTCACCGTGTACGACCGCTCGGATCTGATCCTGCGTTCCATTGACAACCTGACGCACACGTTAATCGAAGAGCTGCTGATCGTCTCAGTGATCATCCTGATCTTCCTGTGGCACATCCCGAGCGCGATCATCCCGATCGTCACGATTCCCGTCGCGGTGCTGATTTCGTTCATTCCGATGCGGATGCTGGGCGTCACCTCGAACATCATGTCGCTCGGCGGCATTGCCATCGCCGTTGGCGCAATGGTGGACGCGGCGATCGTCGTGGTCGAACAAACCCACAAGAAGCTCGAACTGTGGGATCGCACCGGCCGCAAAGAGGACTACCACCGTGTGGTAGTGAACGCCGTCAAGGAGGTCGGTGGGCCTAGCTTCTTCGCACTGCTGGTGATCGCCGTCTCGTTCCTGCCGGTCCTCACGCTCGAAGCGCAAGAGGGCCGCCTCTTTCGGCCGCTCGCCTACACGAAGAACTTCTCGATGATCATCGCTGCGGTGCTGGCGATCACCCTCGACCCGGCGATGCGGCTGCTCTTCACGCACATGAAGAACTTCTCGTTCAGGCCGGCATGGCTCGCACGGGTGGCCAATGCCGTGCTTGTCGGGAAGATTCACTCCGAAGAGTCGCATCCGATTAGCCGCATCTTGATCCATGCGTACGAGCCCATCTGTGCGTGGTCGCTGCGTTGGAAGTGGCTCGTCCTCACCGGCGCGGTCGCGGTGGTCGTCGCGACGGTTCCGGTGTACGAGCGCCTCGGCTCGGAATTCATGCCGCCGCTCGACGAAGGGACGCTGCTGTACATGCCGTCGACGCTGCCGGGCATTTCTGTCACCGAAGCGCAACGGCTGCTGCAGGTCCAGGACCGGATCATCAAGCAGTTTCCCGAAGTCGATCGCGTGCTCGGGAAGGCCGGGCGCGCCGAAACATCGACCGACCCGGCGCCATTCTCAATGATGGAAACGGTCATCGTCCTGAAGCCGCACGACCAGTGGCGGTTTGTCGACACGTGGTACTCCGACTGGGCGCCGCAGTGGCTGCGACCGGCGCTGCGCCGCATCACGAGCGATCGGCTCTCGACCGAGCAGCTCGTCGAGGAGCTGGATCAAGCGCTCAAGTTGCCCGGGACCACCAACGCCTGGACGATGCCGATCAAGGCTCGCATCGACATGTTGACCACCGGCGTGCGCACACCGGTCGGCATCAAGATCTACGGCTCCGACATTCGCGAAATCGAGCGGATCGGCACTCACATCGAATCGGTGCTGCCGTCGGTCTTCGGCACGCGCAGCGCGTTCGCGGAGCGGACATCCGGTGGGTACTTCGTCGACTTCACCTGGAAGCGCGACGCGTTGGCCCGCTACGGGATGACGATCGACGACGCGCAGATGGTCGTCATGTCGGCCGTGGGCGGTGACACGGTGACGACCACTGTCGAAGGCCGTGAGCGCTACTCGGTGAACGTCCGGTACTTCCGTGACTATCGCAGCGACCTCGATCGCTTGCGCCGTGTCGTCGTCCCCGCGATGGACGGGCGCATGCAGATTCCGGTCAGCCAACTGGCGGAGGTGAAGCTGGTGAGCGGACCGGCCATGCTTCGCGACGAGAACGGCATGTTGAACGGCTACGTGTATGTCGACGTGGCAGGCCGCGATATCGGGAGCTATGTCACCGAAGCGAAGCGCATGGTGGCCGAGCAGGTCAAGCTGCCGGCCGGCTACTCGCTCGTGTGGAGTGGGCAGTACGAGGCGATGGAGCGGGTCCGCGAGCGGCTGAAGGTCGTCCTGCCGGTGACGCTGTTTCTCGTCTTGATGCTGCTGTACGTGAACACGCGCTCTACCGTGAAGACCGCGATCATTGTGCTTGCCGTGCCGTTTTCCGCCGTTGGCGCGATCTGGCTGCTGTATCTCCTCGGCTACAACATGAGCATCGGCGTCTGGGTGGGCTTGATCGCGCTCCTGGGGGTCGACGCCGAGACCGGCGTCTTCATGCTCCTCTACCTGGACCTGGCGTACGAAGATGCCAAACGCGAAGGCCGCCTGCGTTCCCTGGCTGATCTGCAGCAAGCGGTCTTGCACGGCGCGGTCAAGCGGATTCGGCCGAAGTTCATGACCGTTGCGACCATGTTCATGGGCTTGGTGCCGATTATGTGGTCGGTGGGGGCCGGCGCCGACGTCATGAAGCGCATTGCGGCGCCGATGATCGGCGGCATCTTCACGTCGTTCGTCCTCGAGCTCGTCGTCTATCCAGCCATCTACGAAATCTGGAAATGGCATTTCGGTCTGAAGCGCGAGTTCGCGCTCGCGGCGGCATCCCAACGAGAGTCGTCGTGAGCCCACGAGCGTAAACCGATCGCCCGATCCGTGCCCTCAGCCTATGATGGTGGTAGACTGCAGAAGATGTCCCGCACGAGTCGGGTGGCCACCGCCTTTCTCCTGGTCTTCGCGTTCGGCAACATGCCGCTCGCAGCCGACTGGTGCGCAGCGACCTGCGAAGCGGCTCATGCCGCGACGGCCGTCGGAGCGGCTCCCACGTGTCACCACACTGGCGCCGCAGTCGCATGGATGAGCGGCGGGCCAAAGGCCTGCAGTCACGACCACAATGGAGTCCTCAGCGTTGCCGCGCCGAGTCCGCCGCCAGCCCCACCGCACCAGTGGAAGCCAGCGGCTGTATCAAACCTCTATGTAGACGCTTCATCAACGCACCGCATCGACACGACAGGGCGCGCGAGTCCGCGCGTGCCTCCTCTAATCCAGTCGAGCCCTCTCACCCTCTCGACCATTCTTCGCATCTGAGACCCTCATCACGTTAAGTCGCCGCGTCACGCGCTGGTGACGTCCAGAGCGGAAGTGTGTCTCGTGTCGAGAGGGGTTCCTCAATGGTTTGCCGGATCCGGCACCTTGCCGGTTGTGTTTTCGCGACTGCCTATCTGTTGCTGGGGTCATACACAGCGAACGGACAAGAGATTTCGTCGACCGCCGACCCAAGCCCGATCACGGCCCAAGAACCCGATCATCAACACATGAACATGGCCATGCCGTCGGCATGGCAGTTCATGCAGGACGGCGTGCTGTTCGGCATGTTCAATCATCAGGGCGGGCCACGCGGCGACAGCGAGTTCAAGGCCCCGAACTGGTGGATGGGCATGGCGACGCGAAAGGTTGGCACGACGCAGCTGACGCTGAACGGCATGTTCAGTCTGGACCCGGCCACGGCCGGCAAGGAGGGCTATGCCGAAATCTTTCAGGTGGGCGAAACGCTCAACGGCAGGCCTCTCATTGACCGCCAGCACCCGCACGATTTCTTCATGCAGCTCGCCGCCATCTGGCGGATGCCGCTCAGCAATAGCACTGGATTGACGCTTGTCGGCGCACCGGCTGGCGAGCCGGCGATGGGGCCTGTGGCATTCATGCACCGCGCGTCCGCTGCGGAGTACCCTTTTGCGCCCCTTTCGCATCACACGTTTGATTCGACCCACATTGCCTACGGCGTGATCACGGCCGCAATGGACCACGGCCCGTTCGTCGTCGAAGGGTCAGTCTTCAACGGGCGCGAGCCGGACGAAAACCGCTGGGATTTCGATTTTGGTCGGCTCGATTCCGTGTCCGGACGCCTGTGGTACAAACCGAACGACCAGTGGGAGTTTCAAGTCTCGACGGGCCATCTGACGCAACCAGAAGCACTCGATCCAGGTGACATTCAGCGCACGACAGCATCCGGATCATGGATGGTTCGGAACGGCAGCGATTTCACCGCTGTGACGGTGGGCTACGGCGTCAATGTCACCAATGACGCGACCCGGCACGCCGTCTTCGGAGAGGCCACCCGCCACGTTGGGGAGAACTCGATCTTCGGTCGGATCGAAGTGTTACAAGTCGAAACGAACCTGCTCCTGAACGACATGATTCCGACCACACCGGAGGCCGCGGCGCGCAAGGACACCGTCGGTGCGTTCACGATTGGTGGCGTCAGAGATCTCGTTGACTGGCACGGATTCGAGGGGGGAATTGGCGCTGCAGTGTCGTTCTATGCCGTCCCCGATGCGTTGAAGGTCGCGTATGGAGACCACCCGGTGTCTTTTCAAGTGTTTGTCCGGATTCGGCCGCCGACCGGGAAGATGGGGCGCATGTGGAACATGCGCATGTCGCAGCCGATGGGCGCCCATCGAATGTGAAGAGCCGTGCCTCTGGCCGCCGGCAAGAGCAATCGTTATCCGGGCGTAAGCACCGTTGCCCCGACCGTACCTCGGGTCAGTCTGAACAGAAGGACCGAACCAATGATCAGCGCCACGATCGTGACCAGCAACCACCATGCGCCGTGACGAGGACTGTTCACACGTTAACCCTCTGCTCCAACGCTGCGTCGTGGACTTCCGCCAGAACGAAGTGGAGGTTGTTCATCCCAAGCGGTCCCGCGTTTAGCGTGATGAGCCCCGTGTTCAGGAGCAGCCCCTCCATTTCGGACCGGTCAACATGGCCGTGTCGATGAAAGTGCGCCAGTACTCCTCGTCGCTGCGCGCGTCCGAAGTCCACCGCCAAAACGCGCCCTCCAACCTTCAACACTCTTTTGATTTCCGCCGCGCACTGCTGGCGAGCGTTCCTGGGCAGATGGTGAAGCATCAGCGTGCTCAGCACGACGTCGAAACGTTGATTCGGAAACGGGAGATCCTCGGCTACCGCAACCTGAAAAAGGACAGGTGCGCTTGCCCTCGTCGCTTTTCGAATCGCTCTGGCGATCATCGGAGGCGACGCGTCGATACCGCAGACGCTGCCCATGGGCCCAACGCGCCGGGTAGCGGCAATCGCCAGCGTCCCGGTCCCACAGCCGATATCGAGGACTGATTCTCCCTCTTCGAGACCAGCGATGCTGATCATGCGCTCACGCAGTCTCCCCTCTCTACCATGCGTCACCAACCATGCCAACATGTCGTATTGAGCCGCCCACCGGATGAGCAACCCATGAGTGCGCGGCGCGATTTGTTGCTCCATGACTCACGCTCCACTCTGAGCGTAAACTGGAACGACGCCGCGACGAAGCACATGTTTCGGCGATGCATGCGTTAGCGAACAGGAGCTTCGCATTTGTTCGTTTTTGTGCGTGATGAGGAGCACACTGGCGTGAGATTACCCGAGAAGGATGCGCGCGTCCGGAAGACCGAGCGGCGCCTGCGAGAGGCCCTTGTGTCGCTGATTCACGAAAAAAGTTACCCGGCGATTGTCGTCAACGAGATCCTCGAACGCGCCGACGTTGGCCGCTCTGCGTTCTACGCACACTTCTCCAACAAAGACGCACTGTTAGCGAGCGGCATCGTCGAAATGTTGCACGCGACAGCGCCGCGTTCACTTCCGCCGTCAGTCGGGCCTTTCGGCAAGACCCTGTGGTTTAGCCTTCCGGTGTTCACGTACGTCGGCCAGTGTCGACATGCTGCTGAGGCGAAGATGGGCCGAAGAGGTCGGGCAATCGTTCATCAGCACCTTCGCTGCGCGCTTGTCGAACAGATCGGCGATGGTGTCTCGGCGGCGGCGCAGGCCTTGGACGAACGCACGGCGAAGATTCCGCCAGACCTTCTCACGGAATACATCGTCTCGACGTTCATCCGTGTGCTGAATTGCTGGGTCGAGAGCAGGAGCCCGCTATCACCACGAGAGGCCGATGATCTCTTCCTGGCACTGGTCCTTCCCACGCTGGTTGCCGCGGTTCGTGGAGACCACGTCGGGTCGACGAAGTGAGGACGCCAAGACCCGGCGACCGCGAATCGACGTCACTCATTTTGATCGTCCCAGGGATGGTCACCGGGAGCGAGCTTGCCGGCTTCGAGCGTCATCACGCTCTCCGCCAAGCTCACGGCATCGTCGCGGTGATGCGTGACGTAGATGGTTGGCCCCTGAACGCGTGGGGACACCTGTCGGAGGAGCTGATAGAGCGAGTGCTTCGTCTCCCGATCCAGGGACGAAAAAGGTTCATCGAGCAGCAGAACTGACGGCTTGCCGGCCAGCGCCCGGGCAATCGCGAGCCGCTGTTGCTCCCCACCCGAGAGTTGCCCCGGTCGGCGACGTTCGAGCCCCGCGAGGCCGACCAACGACAAGAGCGATTGCGACTCCGCGCGTGTTAACCCTATCGGTCGGCCCACCAGGAAGACGTGATCGATTGCGCGCAGATGCGGCCAGAGCGCGAGGTCCTGAAAGACAAGCCCGACGCGGCGCTCATGCGGCGGCAGGTCGATCCCAGCGGATCTGGAGAAAAAGACCCGCGTGCCCAACTCGATGGTGCCTGCCTGCGGCGTGAGGAGACCGGCAATGGCCGCCAATAGCGTCGACTTGCCGGCTCCGCTACGCCCCCAGAGGACCGTGCGACGACTCGCTGGGAAATCGGCGCTGCAGCCGTCCAGGATGACGCGTCCATCGCGCTCCACCGACACATTGCAGACGATCAGATCAGTCACGCCGCCGCCACAGAAGTGCTGGGCCTGCTGCCGCCAACGTCACGCTCGTGACGGCCCCGACGAGGACGGTAAGCGCCAGAATGCCGACTGTCGAGGAAGGCGCGTTCGCCGACGCGAGATACAGATTCAACGTCAGTCGCGACGCACCAGGCGGCAGCAACAACGACGCGACGTCACGGTCCGCGAAGGTGAGCGCTGCAATCAGCGCCGATACCGCCACCAGCGACCAGCCGATGAGCGGCAGCACGAACAGTAACGCCCGCTGGACCGGTGAGACACCGACCAGCGCCGCGGCGTCTTCCGACGACGTGGGCAGGCGCGAATAGCCGACCGCGAACCCGAGCATGGATAGCGGGACGGCGCGGGACGTGTAGGCGACGATCGGCGGGATGGGGAGACCGCCCAAGATTTGGCCGACGCCGAGCCAGCCGATCGCGTAGATCGCGGCGGGCACGCAAAAGAGCAGCAGACCGAGCCACAGGAACGCGGGCATGGCACTGGACCGGCGCGCCGGGTAAGCAGCGGCGAGCGTTAAGGTCACCGCGCTCCAGGCACAGCCCACCGGCTCGATGATCGACACCATTACCGTTGTCGCATCGGCCAGCCCCCGAGGCGACGCGCTCGGCAACGCTTTCAGAATCGCCCACGCATACCCTCCAATCGACAGGAGCAGGCCAGCGGCTGGCGCGGCCGCACAGAGACTCAGGACCGCCGACCCAGGTGTTCGCGTCACGCCGCGTCCACCACGCGAGGATTTCAGGACAGTACGGAGCAGCGGTCGTGCGGTGAGCACGCCCAAGACGAGAATCGCCACCAGCAACGGAATGACCAGCGGCAGCGTTTGTCTGATGTCAAACGATTGCGCAAAGGTCGTCACGATGTCGGTCATGACCGTTCGGAAGCCGAACAAGAAGGGCAGCTCGGATTCGCCGAGCAGGAGAATGACCGTCAGAACAAATCCCCCCGCCAGTGCGGACCCCAGGAGCGGGAGGAGGACGACTCGGGCGCGTGTCATTGGCGGCAAGGCAACACGCGCCGCGTCGTACAAGTGTGTCGGCAGTTGACGGAGCGCCGCGGTGACCAAGAGGAGCGCGATCGGCGCTAGCGCGAAGCCCGCTATGGCGGCTGCCGCCCACGGGCCGGTCACGTTGCCCAACAGAGATGTAACCCGCGTCGCCCCCAGCCACCAGAACGCAGGGGGCGCGGCAACGGGGACGACCGCCAGAACAAAGAGCGCTCGCCGACCAGGAACCTCGCGCGTGCCCAGGAGAACGCCGATCGCGCCGCCCGTGATCGTCGCGACAGTTGCGCCTGTAAGAGCGAATCCAAGTGTCCGCCCGAATGACACCCAATCGGTTGCCAGACGATCGGCTGAGACATGTTTGATCAGAACGAACAGCGGCGCTGCGAGGAGCGCGAGGAGGGCTCCCATGGGAACGGCGGCGACACGCGATGCCCATGGGCGCGCGATTCGGATCACAACCCGAAGATCGTCTTCATGGTGGCGTCCATGGTCGGGAGCTTGCGCGCGACGGCCGCGTAATCGACATCCATCACGCGCAGACCTGTCAGCGCCGGGAGGAGCTCGGGACCTTTCCCGCCGGGGTGCAGCGGGTACTGGGCGGCATCGCTGGCCGCCAGGATCCGCTCGGCCTCCTCTGACGTAAGGAAATCAATGAATCGTCGAGCCGCGCCAGGATGGGGCGCGCCGCGAATGAGCAGTGCCGCATTCGGCATCAGTGGTGTGCCGAGCGCGTCAGGGCCATCTTGGTCGGGGATCAACAAGGCGACAGCCTTCTTCTCGCGCAAAGCGACGACCGCATCATCCTCGTCGAGGAGACCGATGTCCACGCGCCCATCAGCTACCCGGTCCTTGACATCGGAATTACCAGCGGCAACGACCGCGTCGTTGGCCTTTAGGCTCTCGAAGAACGTCGTCGCCCGCGCGTCACCCCATTTCGTGAAGAGTGCTGCCGCGTGAAAGGACATCGTACCGAAGTGTGGATTGGCGAAGGCAAACCGCCCCCTCCAGCGGGCCTGTGTCAGCTCGAGGATCGAGCGCGGGGCCTCGGTCGGCTTGATCCTGCCGGTGTTGTACAGGAAGACCCGGATCCGAGCGGCAAATCCCGTCCACAGGCCTGTCGGACTCCGAAACCGGCTGGCGATTCCAGACGCGCCCTCTGGGATGTACGACTCGGCCACGTTCTGGTCCACCAGGGCGACGGCGCGGCTCGTATCCGAGGACCAGAACACGTCCGCTTTCGGGTGATCCTTTTCTCCGACGAGGCGTGCAGTCAGCCCGGCTGTCTTCGTTTCCTCGGTGTCATAGAGTGGCAGGACGTTGACGCGGGTCTTCGCCTCGTAGGCGCGAAAGATCTGTTCCGCGAACTCTTTGTCGGCTGATGAGTACACAACAACTGTCCGATCACCCGCCTGCGCGCCAGACGTGCTCGACGGTTGGCTCTTCCCGCAGCCGGCCGCTGCCACGGCAATGCCTAATCCCACGATGACGATCGCGCGCGTCATCTGGCGATCCCTCTCGTCTAGGTGCGGGCCGTCATTTGGCACCGTAACTGAAATCGTCAAACACCGTCACACTGTCGGCTTTGGTCCACATGCCGACTTTGCCGGCATCTTTGAACGTGTCATCGTCCCAGTCAATGACTTTCTGGCCGTCGTATGTGACGGTGAAATGACTGCCGGCAAAGTCCACCCGAAGGGTGTGCCACATGTTCGATGCCACCTTCATGTTCGCGCGTTTTTTTTCGGTGCGACGACCGTTGATCGTGTGATAGATCGTGACGTTGTCTTCGAGCGCGTTGGCACGCGCGACGTAGTAGTTGTTGGTATCCTTGAGGCGCCACACGACGCCGCCTGCCTGATCTTCCTTGCCGGAGATCGGCTTGAACTTCACTTCCACGAACCCGTCTTTGATGCTCGTATCGTCCTTGAAACAGACAGGATACGTCGCGACACCCGACTGCTTGAGCACGTTGGGCTTGCTGGGCGCGCTCTCGTCCCTCTCGATCGTCCATTTCGCCGTTCCGGTGCCCGTCCTCGTGGCGGTCCAACCGGCCGGCGGCTGGCCAACAGTGGCGTCGTCGAAGCTCACCATTTCGGTTGCCGCCGCAGCCGAGGTCGTGAGTCGGTCCACTCTGGCTAATGCGACCACACCGATCAAGGCCGCCGCGTCGATGATGATCCCAAGCATTGTAAAACTCCTCTGGAACGTGGTGTGCGACGCTGCCTGCGGCGCTATTCGCCGAGTCATGGATTCGTTCATTGTCACGCCCCCCTTTTTGCCAACCACCCCCGAGCGTCGCGAATGATCCTGTTCGGCGATGTCACCGCGTCGCTAACGCCGACCCGGTTCACCTCGGGTGTCGCCGGACACCTCCCCCCTAAAGTTTGTGCCAGTCAGCGCGGGCAGGCTCCCTTACTTTTTCGTCAGAAACCCGACTTCGTCACCGCACCAGCTAACATGTTCACCGTATGCGCACACTTGTATCTCTTTGGATTGTAGCCGTCACGTTCGCCTTATCCGTGGCGGTGAGCGTCTCGTCCCAGACCCGCGTTGTGACCCCACGCAGCGATCCCCCGGCCTCAGCCCCCGCGCCGGCGCCGCCGCCGCCGGAAGGCCGCGTGTATGTGGGATCCCAGGCGTGCCGACGTTGCCACCAGCCCATTTACGACCGCTGGGCAAAGACGCGCATGGCTAACGTCGTGACGGACCCGCGCGAGCACGCAGAGAACGTGCTCCCTGATTTCAACAAGGCGGATCCCTTGCTTACGTTCAAATTAGCTGACGTAGCGCTCGTCTACGGGTCGAGATGGAAGCAGCGATACTTCACGAAGGTCGGCAATGACTACTTCCCGTTACCGGCACAATGGGACGTGAGCCACCGTATGTGGCGCCCATACATGGTGCAGCCGAATACGGACTGGTGGGTGCGGTTCTATCCCGCCGACAACATGAAGAGGCCCACAGGGCCCACTTGTGACGGCTGTCATTCCGTCAACTACAACGTTCAGACCAAAACGGTGACGGAGTGGAACGTCGGCTGTGAGAAATGTCATGGGCCTGGTGGCGAGCATGTCCGCAGGCCCAGTGCGGCGACGATCGTCAATCCGGCGCGCCTCGACTACGTGCGCGCGACGGATACGTGCATGCAGTGTCACACGCAGGGTCAACCGCTGACGAACCCGATTCTCGGGCAGTACTACGACTGGCCAGTGGGGTTCCATCAGGGGGCGCATCTGAACGAGTTTTGGAAGCTCGAAGAGCACACGCTCGGAGAGACGTCGTTCACTCACTTTCCAGACGGGACAGGGCACAAGAATCGTATGCAAGGGAACGATTTCGTCCAGAGTGTCATGTACCGACGTGGCGTGACCTGTTTCAGTTGTCATGACGTTCACGGCACGCCCAACGACGCCGATCTCATCAAACCGACGCGACAGTTGTGCACGACGTGCCATGGGACGACGTCCCCGAACGGACCGCACGCCGCAACCCAGGAGGCACACACACACCATCTTGCCGGCAGCCCCGGGAGCGAGTGCGTGGCCTGTCACATGCCAAGAATTGAGCAAACGATTGCCGACGTGAACGTCCGCAGCCACACATTTCGGTTCATCACGCCATCAATGACTGACCGGTACAAAATCCCGAATCCGTGCACGGGCTGTCATACCGATCGGACGACTCAGTGGGCACGTGAGGCTCTGAACGGGTGGTCCGCCGTGTCGCCGTGGCGGATCAACTGATCGCGAGTGGGGAATGCAGTAAGCTGAGATGTTCGACCCGAGAAGCCCCGAACGTGATTAAGGTGCCCAATGCCGCGATCCGCTTCACGCCGAGTCTTCCCGCTGATGCGTTGAAAGAGCTCTATCGCCAGTACGGCGCCGGCGCGGCGCCCAAGTTTGGTGCACCGAGGCGCTGAGGGCCAGATGCAACCACTCGCAGTTCTAAAGTTAGCCCTTCAGGCGCTGGCGCGCAACAAAATGCGCAGCGTCCTGACCATGCTGGGCGTCATCATTGGCGTCGGCGCGGTCATCTGCAGCGTCGCCGTCGGGGAAGGCGCCTCGAATCAGATTCAGCAGCAAATCGCCAGCCTGGGCAACAACATGGTGTGGATCGAGGCGGGTGGCCGGAGCGTCAATGGTGTGCGCACGGGGACCAAGGGAACCAAGACGCTTGTGCTCGGGGACGCGAAGGCAATCGAGCAGCAGATCACACTCGTGACCAACATCTCACCGCATGTCGACACGAACGTGCAGTTGGTGTACGAGAATCAGAACTGGTATACGGCGGTGCGCGGGGTGCCGCCCCAATACCTTCAGGTTCGCGGCTGGACCATCGCTCGCGGCAGCGGGTTCTTTCAAGACGACGTGGACCATGCAACCAACGTCTGCCTGCTCGGTCAAACCATCGTGGACAATCTGTTCGGGACGACGGACCCGATCGGGAAGACCATCCGCGTCAAGAGCCTCCCGTGTCGCGTCATCGGCGTTTTGGCGGCGAAGGGCCAATCGCCGTCGGGCCAGGATCAGGACGATACGCTGATGATGCCGTTCACGACCGTCCAGAAGAAGATCAAAGGCATTAACTGGCTGGACGACATCATGTGCTCGGCGGTATCCCCAGCGGCGATCCCGCAAGCCGAGAAACAGATTGCGGCGCTCCTTCGTGAGCGCCACCACTTGCGGTCCGACGAGGAGGACGACTTCAACCTGCGTCATCCAGCAGAGATTGCGAAGGCGGGCGCCGAATCGCAACGCATCATGACCTTGTTGCTGGCGAGCATCGCGTCGGTCTCGCTGGTGGTCGGCGGGATCGGGATCATGAACATCATGCTCGTTTCGGTGACGGAGCGGACCCGCGAGATCGGTCTGCGCATGGCCGTGGGGGCGAAAGGCGGCGACGTTCGCCGTCAGTTCCTTGGCGAGGCTACCGTGCTCAGCCTCCTCGGCGGCGCCATGGGAGTCCTGTTCGGGGTTTTCGCGTCACGGATGGTATCTTCGGCGCTGGCCTGGCCGACGGCGGTCCCATTCCAGGCGCTTGTCGTCGCCGTCGCGTTTTCCGCGCTCGTCGGCGTCTTCTTCGGCTACTACCCGGCGCACAAGGCGGCGAACCTCGATCCCATCGACGCGCTGCGCTTCGAGTAGACCATGAGAGCAGACCCGCACTATTCAGCCGCCTCCAGAGTCATCGCGCTCGGCGCCGCGCTGCTCGTGTCCACGGCGCCGGCCTGGGCGCAAACCACGGTTTCACGGACGCCAGCACCGTTATCGGGGGAGTTCTTCATCATTTCGTCAGTCAATCCCGCCAAGCAGCAGATCCTGGTGAAGCAGCCTACCGAAGTGACGCAAATGATCCGCGTGGACGCCCGGACTCGATATGTCGACAAGAGCGACAAAGCTATCGCGCTGAGCGATCTGCGAGCCGGAGATACCGTCTACATCATCCTGCAACCTGGCTCAGACCTCGCGCTCGAAATTCACAAGGGCCTCATGACGGTGGCGGAGTTGCAGCGCCGTTACCTCCACTCGAAGCCCTAGAGGGCGCCATTGTCAGAAGAGCCGTGCCGCTATTTCGGTCGGCTCGGCTCGGTTTGACGCGTCCGACTATTTCGTCGGCACGAGGCGCTTCAGCTCCTCGTCGAAGTGCTGGACGACGATCTGTGGCGGCGTGCCCGAGAGCTCATCTGCGGGTGTTGAGATTGCTCACGGGTCCCCCCGCGACGCGTGCTTGAAACGACATAGCGGCAGTGTATAACTGGCCGCGGACCTCAATGCGACATCTAGCGTGCCTGGTCATGCACAAGCTTGAAAAGAACTTGAGGGCGATATGACGACGCGCAATACCTATTTGAAGATTGAGCAGATTCTGGGCTATTCGCCGGTGGAGCCAGATGACCACGTCTCGCCTCCGATCGTCTATCGGCGCGATTGCATGCGAAACATGGGGCACGAGGACGGCACGATCCCTTCCGACGAAGTGGACTCGCGGCGGCTGACGGCGGTCATCTATCGGGAGTACCTCGATGCTCATTTTCTCGTCCCCAAGCCCGACAAGCTCGTTGTCGCGGACATCAACGAACCCGCCTACACGCGGCGCGTGCCCGGCACCGTCATCTACGCTCGGCCGGGCGATGTCCTGAAGATTCACGTCAAAAACGCCGACGTCGTGCCGCACAGCTTCCACCTGCACGGCGTTCGGTACGGCATCGACTCGGACGGATCGTGGCCGTTCGGGACGCAGAGTGACGATGGGCGCCGCTCGGACGAGATCTGCCCCGGACAGACGTGGGTCTATACCTACGAAGTCACCGACGAGTCAGTAGGCGCCTGGCCGTTTCACGATCACTGTCGCAACATCGGCACCTACATCGACCGCGGTCTGTTCGGCGGCCTGGTCGTGCTGCCCGAGAAGGACCACGAGCATCTGCCCGTGTTTCCGCTGCCTGACGGATTTCTCGACCGACTTCGTAAGACGGTCGACGAACTGGCCAGCGCTGGTCACGCTCATCGCGGTCGCGACAAGCACGCGTCACATCAGCACCGGCATGAGTGCGAACCGGAGCACCCGCTTATGCCCGGGATGCGCGCAGCGAGCGCCTCCACGTCTACCGCAGCGCAGATGTCGGGCAGCAAGGGCGGCCGGCAGGCGGTGCCGCTGGCCGGCAATCCGCGCCGCATCGCGATGATTCCCACCGGCCCGATGCCGGTGGGCGGCGCGATGGGACCGTCGTCGACGGGCGCCACGGGGACGATGCCGATGGGCCCGGTGACGGGGCCGCAACCGATGCCGGGGATGGGGATGGATCTGAGCGACGTGCCCGAAGCACTCGTCCCGTACCTCACAACGCTCGACGAGCTCGCGCACGCGCCGCAGCCGATCCCGCCGCACGACCACACGCTACACGTGCCGCTGTTCTTTCACGTGATGAGCGGCACGCGGGGGACGCCCGTGTTTCAAAGCGCGCCCCTCAACCCCGGCGGGACGTATGCCTCGCCCGTCTTTACCCTCGCGGCGACGTATAACTACATGTGCGGCATCCATGGGCCGACCATGAGCGGCACGGTCACGGTGCAAGCCGGAGGGCCAGCCAGCGTGACGGTCACGATTGGCGACTTCTTCTTCGCGCCGGCCAACGTCACGATCGGCATCGGCGGGCAAGTCACCTGGATCAACAGCGGCCCCAGCCAGCACAGTGTCCTCGAGCGGGGTGGCGACAACCTGCCGTCGTACTGTTTCAACGGCCGTTCCTTCATCGGCAACTCGCCGACGATCGCCGCACACGCCGGTCAGCGGATTCGCTGGTACGTCTTCAACCTCGATCTCAGCATGAACTGGCACAACTTTCATCCGCACGCGCAGCGCTGGCGCTTCGCCAATGAAACCATCGACGTGCGCGGCATCAGCCCGGCTGAGTCATTCGTTGTCGAAACGACGGCGCCGCCAGTCATCCTGCTCCCGGCGGCACTCGAGGCTGCGCAGCATCCTGGACACCGCCGTCCGCATGCGCAGCCGTATCACCTGCGCGGCGATTTCCTTGTCCACTGCCACGTCGAGATGCATATGATGATGGGCCTCGCCGCGCTCGTCCGCTCGCATCAGACGGTCTGGCTGACGCCGTCCGAGGCCCACGATCTCCGCGCAACGATCGGGCTCGCCCTCGATCCGGGCAATAACAACTGTCCATCCGTGACGCTCGATCGTTGTCAACAGGCGATTGGCGGGCGATGGGAGGAGCTGCCGGGCCTGCCGCAGATCACGTTCATGCATGCCGTGCTGCTGGGAAATTCGTCGCGGATTCTCTATTGGGGATATGGGCAGCGGCCCGATCAATCGAGACTGTGGGATCAGACGACCGGGCTGTACACCGCGCCGGCGAATCAGCCGATTGCGATCGCCTTGGACGAGAACATCTGGTCGGGTGCCCACGGGCAGCTGAACGACGCGCAGGGCACGGTGTTGGTACACAGCGGGTTCATGACGGGTGGGGGCGTGACCGCCGATACCGAGCGCCGCGCGTTCCTGTTCAATCCGGCGACGAACACGTTCGCGGCCGCCACGCCGCTGCACACGGGGCGGTTCTATCCGACAACGCTCACACTCGGCGACGGCACGGCGCTGACGTTGTTTGGCGAGGATCACGCGCACGCCGCGGGCGTCGGCGTTCAATCGTTTGAAATCTTCACGCCTGGCGGCGCAGGGGCGTGGAGCGCGCCGAAGACGGTCCCGTTCAACTATTTCTACTACCCGTGGACCTTCCTGCTGCCGGGTGGCGATCTGTTCATCGCGGGGCCGCAGAAACCCGCCAGGCGTTTCACGCCGACCGCCGCGGTGATCGTAGACAATCCAGCGCTTCAGTACAACCAGATCTCATCCCAACGCGGCGTCAACATGGACGGCACCGCTGTGCTGCTGCCGCTTAAGCCGCCCGCCTACGCGCCGCGCGTGATGATCCTCGGCGGGAGCGCGGCCGATGCGCAGCAGACGGCGGAGTGGATCGATCTCTCGGCGACGCATCCCGCGTGGCAGGCGCTGCCGAACCTCAATGTGGCGCGCGACAAGGTGAATTCCGTGCTGCTGCCTGATGGACGCGTCCTCGTCATCGGCGGCATCCAGACGCTGCCGGACGGCGGTCCGGCCGAGATCTTCGACCCGGAGGATCCGACGAGCGGATTCCTGCTCGGACCGAACATGAAGTACATCCGCGGCTATCACTCTGCCGCGCTGTTGCTCCCGGATGGGAGCGTTGTCATGGGAGGCGATCCGAACGGCGGTACGACGCCGAACGAGCGGTATCGACCTTCGTACTTCTTCAAGCCACGGCCGTCGGTCACCGCCTCGCCGGCAGCAGCAGGGTACGGAGCCCCACTGGCGATTCAGACGCCGCTGCCAGCATCGATTGCCGAAGTCGTCCTGATGCGGGCCAGCGCCGTCACCCACGGGTTCAATCAGAACCAACGATATGTGAGCTGCGTGATCACCGGCCGCACGGCGACTGAAGTGCGCGCGACGGCGCCACCTGACGGCAATATCGCGCCGCCCGGATGGTATCTGTTGTTCCTCGTCGACACCGATCGTGTGCCGTCGACCGGCGCGTGGATTCGACTGAGCTGAGAAGTTGCTCCTGCTTGCCCGCACCGATCGGAAAAGGGCGCGACTCTTGGGTTCGGTGGCCCTGCGGGTCTACCCGAGAATCTCGTTCAATCCATCGACCGCATTGGCAAGCTCCTCTTCCGAAGCGCGCGAAATCCGTTGCCACCGTAGATCATCATTTGCGCTCGCGTGCGCCCTTGACGTCGATGGCGAGCATGTCGGAGCTTCCATCGACACGCCCTTCGAGGTCGGCGAGCAATCCCTCGTCCGACAGATCCATGGGATACGAATGCTTCCAGTCGTGGCGCGCCACTTTGTGCAGGCGATGCACGACGTCTCCGTCTCGCACTTCGATGGCCAGTTCCCGTCGTCCATCGAAGCTGCCGGCCGCGATGTTGATGGAGCCGACGATGGCTCGCACCCCGTCGCCGAGCAACATCTTGCCGTGGAGCCGCAAGTGTCTGAGCCTATGGATTTTGATCCCCATATCGTCCATGATCCGGAGTCCTCCGACACCTTCCACGAGCTTGTCCCGCTTCAGTGTGTGCGGCGGCCGCGCCATGACGTGGACCTTCACCCCGCGCCGCGCGGCGCGAACCAGGCACTCGATGACCACCATGTCCTGAAATCGCTCGTTCTGAACCAACAGCCGATGTTTCGATTCGTCAATGAATTGGCAGATGCGGTCGCGTCCGTGAGCCGGGCACCAGACAAGATGACTTTTCTTGCCTGGTTCGAATGGGCGACGGTGCCAATCGGCCTCGAAGCACTCAATCACCTCGGCCACGTCATGGCTGTGGGTCGTGATCACCGCGTAGTCGCGTGTCTCGGTCAGGTTTCTGGTGGCCCAGTTGAACGACTTGACGAACGCCGTGTGCTCATCGACCACCATCGACTTCTCATGCGTGAGATCGAAAGCAGGATTGGCGTCCTTCACCTCGACGTGTGCACGCTCGAGCGCCTTGCGGGCGGCCTCGTTCTCGCGCTCGCCGCTGCGCCGGTGCGGATTGAGGATCACGCGCACGGTAACACCGCGCCGCTTCGCCGCAATCACCGCCTCGAGCATGGCAGGATCGGAGAAGACGAACATCTTCACGCGGAGCGAGCGGGCCGCGCCCTCGATCGCCTCCAGAATCGGCTTCGCGGTGTCGTCCGGGAGGACAATCAGCGAGCGCGCCATGAGAGATCCGTCGGCGTGATTTGCTCCTGGCTGGAGCGGGATGCGGGTGACCCTGGTGACGCCGCCGCCCTGGTCCAGTACAAGTGCGCGTAGATGCCGTTGGCGGCGAGCAGAGCGTCGTGCGCGCCCTGTTCAGCGACGATCCCGCCCTGCACGACGATCACTCTATCGGCGCGGCGAAGTGTGTCGAGCCGATGGGTGATCATGATGACCGTCCGGCCCTTCATGAGGCGATCCAGCCCCCCCATCACGAGCTGCTCGGCTTCGGTATCGAGCGACGAGGTGGGCTCGTCGAGGATGAGAATGGGCGCGTTCCGGATGAACGCACGCGCAATGCCGATACGTTGCCGCTGGCCGCCGGACAGCGTGAGGCCTCGCTCGCCGACGAGCGCGTCGTACCCGCCTGGCATCTTCACGATGAACTCGTCGGCATGGGCGAGCTCGGCGGCGGATATGATCTCGGCGTCGGTTGCACGATGGCGCCCGTACGCGATGTTTTCGCGGACCGTGCCGTGAAACAGCACGGTCTCCTGCAACACGAATCCGATGTGACGGCGTATCCCTCGAAGCGTGAAGTCGCGAATGTCATGGCCGTCAATCAGGATCCGGCCGGAGGTGGGATCGTAAAAACGCGGAATCAAGCTCGCAATCGACGACTTGCCGCTGCCCGTCGCGCCGACGATGCCGAGGAATTCGCCGGGGGCGACGGAGAATGTGATGTCTCGGAGCAGCGGAGCGTCGGGCTGGTAGGAGAACGCGACGTGCTCGAACTCAATCGCGCCGGTGAATGGCTCGGGTTCGCGGGCCCCGGGCCGCTCCTGGGCGCTCATCGGGATCTCGAGGATGGACTGGATGCGCTCGAGCCCGACGTTGGTCTGCGCAATCGCGTTGGTCATCTTCGCCAGGTCCTGAACCGGCTTGAAAAATCGGCCGAGATACGCCAGAAACACGGTGAGCGACCCGACAGTCATCCCGCCGGCAAGAATGAGTCCCGTTCCGCGCCATAAGACGACAGCCGTGCACGATGCGACGATGAGTCCGACCAAGGGCGACAGCAGCGATTTGATGCGCCTGGCGCTGAGCGCCGCGTTGACCGTGGCCTGGCTCGCCTCTCCCAGCCGCGCGAGCTCGACGTCTTGAGCGCCCAATACCTGCACGGTCCTCATGGACTCGAGCCCAACCTGCACGATGGCAACGATGTCGCTCTGCCGCCGCCTCAGTTCGCGCGTCGCCTTCTTGACCGCTCTCCTGAATCGCGCCGCGAACAGCAGCAACGCCGGCGTGATCGCGACGACGATCAGGGTGATGCTCCAGTTGAGCCAGAGCATCAGGCCGAGCATCCCGATGATGGTCATGCCATCGATGAGGATGGCGAGCGTCGATTCTGAGACGAAATCCTGCACCGTCGCCACGTCCTCGGTGATCGTGCTGAGGAGCAGTCCGGTCTGGTGGGTGTCGTAATAACTAAAGGAGAGACACTCGAGGTGGTCGTAGACGCGCATGCGGAGATCGTTCGCCACCCACTGTCCGACGCTCTCAGTGAGGTAGTTGTCGACGTACGACGCGAGGCCGCCAAGTACGGTCAGTAGGACGACACCGCTTGCGGCGATGGCGGCGAGCGCCTTGGCGTTGGCCGTCAGAGCCGGGCCGAAGACAGCGAGCATCCACGCCGGGGGAGGATGCTGTCCGACGGCGTAATCGATGACCACTTTGAGCGGCCATGGCGCTCCCAAACCGGCAATCGTCTCCACGAGCATCGCGACAAAGATGATAGCGAGCGACACGCGGTAGGGCCGGGCGAGATCCAGCACCAGGCGCATCATTCGCCTGTTCGGTGGCGTTGATGCCGGAAGCCGCGACATCATGCCCGTCCGTCCATCAATGGAGTCTGAACCGGCTGCGTGGCGCGTCGATCGACGAATCGGCCGACACGCAGAAGTCGAGCGGCGGCGAGCGCGAGCGGCGCGCCAGCGATCGTCGCAATCGCGCCGACCCTCGTTTCGACGAGAAGCGGACCATCCGGAAAGACCGCGCTCGCCAGGAACAAGCTGAACGCCACGCCTGGCGAGGCGGCGAACGCGATGACGATCAGATCTCTCCAGCCGATATCACGCGGCGGCGCCACGCCGGACGTCACCGCGAGGAGAACGGCCGCGAGAATGCCCAGTGGTCGGCCGGCGAGCGACGCGGCCAGCACGGCCCAGGTGCCGGTGTCGAAGCCGTGCAGCAGGACGCCGGCGTTCACGAGACCGAAGAAGAACGCAACGCCTTGCACCGGATACGCGAACGTGGACTCGAAATGACCTGCTGCGCCGTGCGCGCCACGGGAAGGGGCGAACTCGTCGAGGGAGCGCGCGGAACGGGAAAAAAACGGCACAATCGGCAGCAGCGACAAAGCCGGATGCACGCCTGCCCAATAACAACCCAGCCACGCGAGCGGACCCGCGAGGGACAGATACGGCCACATCGAGCGGACTCGCGATTGCCGGAGCGCGATCGAGATGGCGATGGCAGCGATGATCAACCCGCCGGCCGCCGGATGGACGGTAGCGGCCAGACGGTGACGCGAAATGGCGGCCAGGCCCACGACATCGCCGACAATGGCCACCAGCATGAGAAAGCTGATGGCGACGCCACGGCGAAACACAATTCTCCCGAGGGCGAGGCAGAGAAAGATATCTGCGCCGCATGCGATAGGCCATCCCTGTCTCAGCACTAGTTCGTCGGCCGTGTGGATGTACGTGATGTAGACGGCGACGGCTCCGATCGTTCCGCCGGCGCCTGCGATGACAGGCAGTATGGCGCGGCGCCAGGGATGGAATGCGCCGCCGGGCAGGGTCGCCTCAATGACCTCCTGCGCGACATAGGCAAGCCCGAACGCCAGCCCGATGTCGTTCACGGCAAACGCGAGCGCCTGGGCGACGCGGAAATAGCCGTCGCCGGCGGTATTTGCCCAGATCACGGCGATCACACCTCCAAGCGGCAGGAGCAGGTAGTACTCGAGCGCGAGCGTCCACGCGCGAGTCACGGCTGGCTTTCCCGGTGAATCACGCCCGCATCGACGGTCTCGCCGGTCCTGGAGATGGCCTGGAAGAAAAGATCGTCGCCAGCAATCTCATTGAGCATGAAGCTGCGATCCTGATCGAACCCTGCCGCCGTGTTGATCGACCGCTTCAGATCGCCCTTGCGAAGCTCGCCCGCGGCTCCGGACACGAAGTAGTAGATGCCCTTCTGAGGCTTGAGGCGCTCGTAAATGTGATCGTGTCCGGAGTAGACGACGTTCACGCCGAACTTGACGAACAGGGGCTCCAACTTGACGCGCAGCTCGATCTCGGATCCATGCCGGCCGCCGTCCGAGTAGATCGGATGATGGAAGTAGGCGATTTTCCACGCTTCACGGGCGTCTCGGAGCGCGCTCTCGAGCCACGCGAGCTGTCGTGGATCAAGGTAATTGCTGTCGAGCACCAGAAAGCGGACGTTGCCCCTCGTATACGTGTAGTAACGCTCGCCGCCCATGTTGAACGGCTGGTACGTGTCGTTGCTGGTCTTGTCGTGGTTCCCCAGCGACGCGTAGAACTTCACGCCGGCGGCGAGCAGCGGCATGTACGGCCGCTCGAACTTCTGCACGAAATCGGCGGCGCGCTGACTGCCGTACAGGTTGTCGCCCAGCATGATGACCATATCGAACGGGAATCGGCGATGCCAGCGCTCCATCTGATTCGCGACGTCGTACTCCGGCTGATCCCCCGTTCCGTTGTCACCGATCGCCGCAAACTTGAGCGAGTCGGGCCGATTGGGAAGGGTCGAGAGCTCCTGGGCATGAAATCCCGATCGGGCAAGCGCTGTGACCGCCAGGGCGGCGACAATGAGGCGAAGCAATCGCATTCGGCACCACAGCTCCTCAAGCGGCGTTCAGCATCTTGACACATGCCTCTCTCACGGATGCGCTTCCATGGATAACCGCGGCAGGGGCAACGACATCGACACCGCGCCGGTTTCGCTCACGCGGCGTCCCTCGGCAATTTTCTGCTGCAGACGCCTGATGAACCGATCGGCGATCGCGGGCTCGTAGC
>Ga0182037_10000290_pt1 | contig 23743 bp, 16 predicted proteins | sample sta12Cox44000082_FD_125974 | JGI IMG/M metagenome (GOLD analysis project Ga0182037, IMG submission 125974) | Lab enrichment of tropical soil microbial communities from Luquillo Experimental Forest, Puerto Rico - statoxic.12C.oxic.44.000.082 | ecosystem: Environmental > Terrestrial > Soil >... | reverse complement strand
GAAGTCCGATGAATTCCGGCATGTGCGCGTCCAGATCCTGCACCCGCGCGACCCACTTGAAGATACCTGTCAACCCTACCGCCAGGACAGCCAGGCCCAGCGTCACAATGCCACGGGGCCAAGGAGTCTTTAGGCGTTCGATGTACTCCCGCCAGAGCTCCTTCATAGAAGTCCTCTATTCGCGCCCTGCACCTGCCCACCGGGAAAGCCATTTAGCCGTTCTTGGCGCCTTCCGTGGCGAGCGCTGGAGTTCATCGGCGAGCTGACTCAAGTCTGATGCCACATCAATATCATAGAACGGATCAATCAGCTGTACGGAAAGCCCCAGCTCACGCGCACGCCGCAACAGCGCCTCAAGCGCGTTTGCCGTTCCCATCCCAGCATTGCTGAACAGACCCGGATGGGACGCTCTCGCACCGACAAGATAGTAGCCACCGTCTTGAGTGGGTCCCACAACCAGGTCGCACGTTTCGAGTACCTCGAACGCGGCTTCGAGTACTGATGCTGGCAGGTGTGGACTGTCGCTATTGAAGGCAATGACCTCAGGGTGGCCAGGAGTTGCAAAGTGCTGGAACACCGAGGCAAGGCCCGCGGCCAGGCCTTGGCCCGTCTGAGGGACGATGGGCACTGTTTTAGGGACCACGCGCGACAGATCTTGCACGTCAGACGCCGGGCACATAATGGCAATTTTCACGTGATGGAGTGTTTGTGCTAGCGCTATCGTGTCGTTCAGAAGACATCGGTACAACTCGGTGACGGCTTCCAGAGGAACGATCTCGGCCAACCGGGTCTTAACCGAGCCCAGTCTGGGTGCTTTGGCCATGATAACCAGTATCCGGTTGATTGATGTCATCGAAAGGGATCACCGTTCAGACGTTCACAAGCATTGCCCGCATGGAAGTTTACGCCGAACCAGGCATATTGCTTTTTTCTCGCCGGAAGTAGTAGCGCGCGATGAGACTAAGAATAAACCACGTAGCTCCAATGGTGCCTCGGAGCGTACCGCTGATCTTCGATTTCCCGATGCGTGGGTGATAGCTTACGGGAACCTCAACGATGCGGAAACCGCGGATGGCTCCCTTTAGGATTAATTCCACGGCCCATCCGTAAGTGGTTTCTTCAAGCTCAACCGCGCGGAGGATCTCTGCGCGTGCGGCGCGGAACGGACCGAGGTCGCTGATTTGCAATCCGTAGAGGCGCGTGATCAGGCTGGCCGCAAGCCAGTTGCCGAACAGGGCATGCCAAGGCAGCGCCCCGGGCGAGCGCGGACCCGCGAGACGCGAACCGATGGTGATGTCGGCGCGACCCGCCGTGATCGGAGCGAGGAGAATCGGAAGCTCAGCAGGCCGATCGCTGTAGTCGCCGTCCAGAAAAACAACAACATCAGGCGCGCTCGCGCAGGCGAGCCCCGTCAAGCACGCGCGGCCGTATCCACGACGCGCTTCGGAAATGACTCGGGCACCCATGCGCGCAGCGATGGCAGGTGTTTCGTCTGAAGAGTGATTGTCGACGACGATAACTTCGTTGACGAAATCCGATGGGATGTCAGCAAGGACACGACCAATCGCCTGAGCCTCGTTGCGAGTAGGAATGATTACTGAGACCCGCACGCGACCTCCGTTTTGTTACCACCAGAGAGCCGATGGCCGCCTGCGCGCCAAGAAGGAATCAACACCCCACGTGCGGCCCGCTCCCCCTACGACCAGTGAGAGCGAGGCTAAGACCGGAACCAGCAGTTCCCATATCCACGCCGTCCCCCACTCCGAGACCCATAAGCTCGCGAGGAACGCAAATGCGACGAGTGCAACCGGACGCGTAAGAAGACCGAGTATCAGCAGCACGCCGAGGGAAATCTCTGTGAATCCTTGAAGCGGTGCGGCCATCGATGCGTGAGCCGCCGCGAACGCCATGACAGTCTTCCACACGGCAGGCGCGTGACCATTGTCAATGTAGTCCTGAATGAGGCCCGCGTAGCCGGACGGTGTGTACAAGCCTTTCCCCAGATTCTCGAAGAAGACCCACACGAGCATGGCGCCAATCGTGAGCCGCACCAAAGCGAGCCCCATTCCGGCATGGGGCTGGTCGGCTACTTGGGATGTGTTGTCGCTCGGTTGCATCGTAGGCGTAGTCATCATGGCTCCTCACAGTCCTCCAGTCTAAGCGATCTTTGGTGCCACCCTCCCCAGGAACCATCGAGCCATGCTCAGGTAAGCGCACCGTGATACATGGCCGGATTCTAGATCAACAGTCCCGTACCCGAAAGTCAACTCACAGCCCACATGCATTCGCCGGTATAATCCGCGAGGACCCCAGTAGCAGTAATTCTGGTGCCTGGGAAGAGCCGGTGACAGGCCCACGAGTAGCCAATCTCCTCGAAGGGATTTGTTGTCACGCGATAGCGACCGTCCGGGTTCCTCACTGAGCTGGGTCGCGAGCGCTGCCTGCGACTCATCAGAAGAGTTTTCTTCCGGGAGCATAGCGAGTCCGAGCTTAGCAGAAACACCGGCTCATTCGTCTAGTTCGCTATCAGCCGTTCGCGGTGTGCTTGACATCGCCACCGATTCCAGGCCTTCAGCTCGGAGGATAGCGTTGAGCTACTGGCGGGCAGCGGGGGTTCCTGTCGATGTCAGCGGAAAGACTATCGTCGAGGGCTGGCCATGAGTGACAACCGGAAGATTACGATCAGCAGTTCCCGAATGGCAGAGCACAACGCACTGCGACTCATGGGCAGAGGGTCTCCTGCCCTGAGGCCGGAGACCATCGCGGTGCGGGCAGGCGCCGAAATTGACCCCGATACCGGGGCCCTGTCACCTCCCCTACACCTCTCCACCACGTTCGAGCACGGCCCCGCAAGCGAGGCCATCCACGGATTCCGTTACACACGGGAAAAGAATCCAACGCAGTTGCGGCTTGAGGCCGCCCTTCGCGATCTCGAGGGCGGCTTGGCCGCCGTGGTTTTCTCCTCAGGCATGGCCGCGGCGGCAGCCATGCTACAAACACTGAAACCGGGTTCGCACGTTATCTTCTCCGACGATATCTATATCGATGTCCACAATCTCGCGCGCGATTTCCTGCCCATGTGGGGCATCGATAGCAGCATCGAGAACCTGCAGGACTTGGACCGCCTTTCGAGAGCCATCCGGCCATCGACAAAGCTCATCTGGATGGAGACGCCTTCCAACCCTCTTCTGAAGATTTTGGACATTCAGGCTCTTAGCCAAATCGCCCGACGGGCGGAAGCTCTACTGCTCGTGGATAATACGTTTGCCACACCGATTCTCCAACGCCCTCTCGGGCTTGGAGCAGATATCGTCCTTCATTCCACGACGAAGTACTGCGGAGGTCACAGCGATGTTCAAGGCGGATGCCTGATCGTCAAGTCTCAGGAGTTGCTGGACAAGCTTCTTCACGTTCGTGAGATCCTCGGTGCAGTCGCATCTCCGTTCGGTTCCTGGCTGATCCTGCGAGGACTTCGCTCGCTGCCCTGCCGTATGGAGCGACACTCGGCAAACGGAAATGCGGTCGCCGCCGCGCTCGCTGCATGCCCATCTGTCCAAACCGTCTACTACCCAGGCCTCCCTTCACACCCTGGACACCATGTCGCCCGGCGCCAGATGAAGAGCTTTGGGGCCATGCTCTCGTTCTTGGTGCGCGGCGGGCGCGAAGAAGCACTTCGTGTGGCTTCCCGCGTGAAACTCTTCGTGAACGCGACTAGCCTCGGCGGCGTGGAGAGCCTGATCGAGCACCGGGCTTCGAACGAAGGCAAACTCTCCCGCGCACCGCAGAATCTATTGCGGCTCTCGGTAGGCCTTGAACACCCTGACGATTTGATCGAAGACCTATTGCAAGCGCTAGCTTGAAGGACCGCTGACCAGCACATCCTACTCAGCTTCTGCCAGTCTCAATAGTTCGTCGTTTGCTTTGCCAGCCCAGGCAGCCTTTTTGAACCGTTAGAGGTTTGTGTTCGTGCTTGCAAGCAAGGGCTTCAGCGATTGGCGCGCACCCGTCCGTTGAACCCGAAAATCCGGGTAATCCTCCCGTGCGTTGCCGCCATGCACAAGACAGTCTGGTCTGGTTCGCCGTATAGGTGAGTGACTTCGTGGGGTTCCCCCGCTAGAATTGGTCGTTGTTCGTCTGGAAGAAGGCCAAGTTGCAACTGCGTTGTCAGCAGTCGAGATGCTTACGATGCCTCCGCATTTAATGCGACGAAAAGTGACCCCTAAGAATTCACAGCCCCTTGCACTGAGCCTTTGTTTAGCAGTTCTCTGGTGCAGTCAGGGTAGCGCGGGCCAAGGCATGGCCGGCCTGAGAGCGGAGGTTCGCAGAAAAGGTCTTCGGAGCTTTGTTGTGCAAGCTTCCAGTGCCCAGGATCCGCGTGGCCAGGAGCAAACTTCTCAGCCTCCCCCGTCCTCTCCCTCCCCACAGGTGCAAGCCGGCCAGACTCTCTTTGCCGCTCAGTGTGCCTTTTGTCATGGACGCGACGCGGCCGGAGGCGAGACCGGCCCGGACCTGACGAGCTCCGAGATCGTGGAAAAGGACGTCGGCGGGAACGAAATCGGCACGGTAGTTCGCTCAGGGCGGCCTGATAGAGGAATGCCGCAGTTCAACCTCACGGATACCGATCTCGCGGCCATTGTTGCATTTCTGCACGATGAGAAGGCAAAGGCGGAGTCAAAGCCAGGCCGCCGCCGTAACGTTCAACCAGAAGACCTCCAGACGGGCAATGCCGAGGAAGGCAAGCACTATTTCAATGGTGCCGGGGGCTGCGCGAAGTGTCATTCTCCCACCGGCGACCTGGCTGGCGTGGCCAACCGGCTGCGAGGATTGGCGCTTCTCGAGCGTATGCTGTACCCCAAGCCCCGCAAAAGCGGCCCTGCCGATTCCCCGGCGTCCCCGGCGACAGTCATTGTGACATTGGCGACGGGGCAGACCGTAACCGGCAAACTGGCATATCAGGACGAATTCGTGATCGGACTGACAGATTCTTCAGGGTGGTACCGTTCCTGGTTCAAGGGCGCGGTGAAGTTCAAGGTGGTCGATCCACTCGAAGCGCACAGCGCGCAGCTGGGTAAGTACACCGATGAAACCATGCACAACGTGCTGGCTTACCTGCAAACGCTGCGGTAAGGCGGGTTTCTTTTCAATGGCTCGCGTTTCGGTAGTACGCGGATTTCGTCGAAGGCAGTCAAGAATGAAACTCGTATTTTGCTATTTGCCTCTTCTGGCTGCAGGTTTGCTGCTGGCGGTGTTCGACGGCCCGGCGCTTGGTCAAGGTGCGGACGGAGGGCTGGACTCCGCCGCGCTTTTGAAGCCGCCTGAGGACAGTTGGCCCACTTATCACGGAACGTACTCTGGTCAACACCACAGCCGTCTGGCACAGATTACTCCGGCGAATGTGTACCGGGTGACGCTTGCGTGGGCCTTCGAGACTGGTCAAACGGCGGAGATAAAAGCTACGCCCATCCTCGTCAACGGCATTCTGTACGCAACGACGCCGGATAACGTCTGGGCCCTCGACGCCAGGTCAGCTAATGTCGTGTGGCACTATACCTACCCACCCAACCAGGGCTTTCATATTGGTCACCGGGGAGTTGCGCTCTACAAGGACTCTGTGTATTTCACGACGCCAGACGCGCACTTGATCTCGCTGGATGCGAGAGACGGGAAGGTGAAGTGGAATGTTGTAATCGTTGACGTAAAGAAGGGGTATTGGACAAGCATGGCGCCACTGGTGGTTCGCGACCACGTTATCGTTGGCACTTCCGGAGATTTCGACAACCTGCCTGGCATGCTGAAGTCGTTTGATCCGGAAACCGGGGACGTTCAATGGACCTTTTACAGCACTCTTCCTCGAGAAGCGCCGGAAGCTTTCAGCGGTGGCGCCACCGGCGGAAACATGTGGATCACGGGAACGTACGATCCACAGCTCAATCTCGTTTACTTCGGAACAGGAAATCCCACGCCCGTGCTGGCAGCGCAGGATCGTCCTGGAGACAATCCTTGGACATGCAGCATTGTGGCCCTGAATCCCGACACTGGTAAGCTGGCTTGGGGGTTCCAGGCGTCGCCCCACGATACGCATGATTGGGATGCCGTCGAGGTTCCTGTCCTGGTCGATGGCAATTTCAAGGGTGTCCCTAGGAAGATGTTGTTGCAGGCTTCTCGAAACGGTTATTTCTTTGTGCTGGACCGCACCACGGGAAGAAGCCTTCTTACGACTGCGTTCGCAGCTGTCAATTGGTCCCAAGGGGTGGACAAGAGCGGCCGCCCCATTCCTAATCCTGCGAAGGAACCGGCGCGCGACGGGCGACTGATTGCGCCGGACGAAGGCGGCGCGACAAATTACCGGTCGCCGAGTTTTGACGCCAAAACCGGGTTGTTCATCGTCAGCGCGCGGGATGCCTACGGTATCTATTTCTCGAAGCCCGAGCACGGCGAGTACGGCTGGGCTGGGGCAGATTACGGACTGTTTGGCAAGGGAATGCTGAAAGCAATCGATTTTCAGACGGGCAAGGTGCGTTGGACCCACGACCTTGGCCGCGGAGGAAGCGCGGGAGTCTTGACTACGGACTCAGGATTGACTTTCACCGGTGATTCGGCCGGCAATGTTTTGGCGCTTCGGACTGTCGACGGGACAACACTCTGGCACTCCCGAATCGGACATGTGGGGAATTCTCCCATCACGTATGAGCTTGATGGGCGGCAGTATGTCGTGATAGCCAGCGGTGGAACGCTGTATGCCTGGGCGCTTCCAGAAGCGCCCCGCGCCGTCAAGCAAGCAAGCCGGTCGCAAAACAAGCCAAAAGCACGCTGACTTGGTCCAAGGAACTGTTGATCGCCGATTCTCATTTGAAGAATGGTAGCTTGCGAGGGCCGACGCGGGAAAAGTTCAGGAATAATTCCATTCGGTCACGGCGCAGACCACATCACCTTTTTGTCTTTGCCGAACAGCACAAGAGATGCTGCCGGGGTTCGTTCGTTTTGTCCGGTACCGGGAAACTCCACGTCGACACGACCGAGGTTGAGGGAATACCCTTCCTTGTCCGTCACAGCAACCCTTGGTCCTCCAAGGTCTTCATCGAGAGTGACCCGGAATGTTCCAGCAGAACCGAACATATCAATCGCGTTATGACTTCCGGCGACGATGAGGACACCCTTTGGGGGTAAACCGAGTCCGAGAGACGCATTTGGCGAATCCGTAGTCCCTGCATGGAGGTAGACGCTTTCTCCAGTTCCGATTGGCCTTAAAGTTAAGGACGGCGCAGGCGTTGTCGAGAGGGCTAGGACAAAATCCCCACTCGCATCGTTGAACGTAAGTTCAGGGCCTCCCGAGGGGGACATCGACAAAAGCGCACGGACCTTCCGCGAGGCATCCAGCAGGCGAAATTCATTCGCCTCAACCACCTTATTGGTCTTAGCCTCCCCGCCAAGGATCAGCGTTGACGCGAAAAGGGCTGCGACGAGGCCTATTTGCTTCATCCGCCGATTCTCTCTTTCGAGTTTTTCCACACGGGCGTTGATGTCCATGCCGTCCTCCTCGTCTAGCGACTTGCTTGCCTCGCCTACGGACTCCGAAGAGTTCTGGGAGAAAGCAGGCGAACATAATTAGAAAGCCGCCTAAGCACCTGTAGCGCGCATTTGTCTTCTCGGAGTGGGTTCCTCTGGATTCAGGGATTGGGCAGGGATTGAAAGTAATAGTACCAAACTAAGCAGGGAGATGGTACAGCAAAGATACCCTCGTACTATATTGGTCAGAGCCTCGATCAGTTACCTTGGCCCCTGGAGACACCACCCTCATGCTGTTGCACCTGATTGCCGTGGCCCTGGTTGTGGGAGCGATTGCCGTTCCCCTTTGCCTGCTGCGGTTTATGTATGGCCTTGTGAAGAGGCCCGCAGGCCGCCGATAGCGAGTGGCGGAAGGAGGGGGCAAGTCTGCCCCGGGGTGTAGGGCTTCAACAAAACTTGCCCCCTAACGACCCTCTGCGAAGTGCAGTGTTCACTCTAACTGTGTACCGGAAGGCTAGCGACGCAATCCCGGAATCACTGTAATTACATGCGGGGGTTTCGCTTAGTTGTGTAAAAACGCGACGCTTTCATGAGCTACTTTCGGCTGTCTTCGAACGGCGGGATATTTCGATTGGGCCACTAGCCGGGTTGGGATGCGTTGCCCGTTGTCGGCAATTGATCCTCACTCAACGCAAGACTTCGACTTATACAAAACTTGCCAGTTCCTTGGAGGGGCTTCGAAGTCTTCTGTCGTTCGGGATCGCTTCTGCCTCGGGATCCCAGTAGACTCTGTTTCCCATCGAATTGGCGCGCTGATTCCGTTGAAGCACTTCGGGTCAGCTAAAGGAGCCTCTTCGCATTGAACTGCGCGTGCACGTCGATTCATGCCCTCGGGCGGGTCAGGAGAAGCAAGACTCGTCAGGAAACAGACGCGCGTTGTGCCGAATTCCAAGAAACCAGTCCAACCAGACCGGGAGGATTGCTCAGGGGCTCCCTCCCTTGCTGCGGCTGACGGACGTTTGCAAAAAAGACTCTCGGTGACGGCGGTCACGTAGAGCCTCGGTGCCACCGGCGCGGGTTGTAGAGAGCGCCGCAACGGCGTTGCCATACTCAAGGCACGCCTCCAAATTGGCGCGGAGAATGAATTTATGGAGGAATCCGGCATTGAAACTGTCGCCCGCGCCAACAGTGTCCACGGGCTCGACCGGCATGCGAGGTGCGCGAAATTGATCTTTGCCACGCCTTGCGATTGCGCCTTCCGGACCGCATTTGACCACCACAATCGGAACTAGCTCGGATAGCACGTCAAGCGCGCTTTGGACATCCGCTGTTCGAGCGAGCTTGCATGCCTCCCGCTCGTTCGGCAAGAAGATGTCGACACTTTTCAGCGCGGACTTAACGTCGTCGGCCCAAAGATCTTCGGGGTCGTCGTTAGTATCGAGCGACGTAGTGAGTCCTGACTCTTTCATTTGCGAAAAGAGTTCGGGGATCCTGGGGCGCAAGGCCCGCAAAAGAAAGAACGAGGAAAGATGAAAGTGTGAAGCGCTGCGAAGATAATTCAAGTCGAGATGAGCAAACTGCAAATCTAAAGTCGTGCCTAAATAGGTGAGAATACGGCGCTGCTTCGCTAGCGGAAGGATGACGGTGACGCCGGTTGCCTTGCCGGCAAGAACCTTGACCTCGGAAACATCCACACCGCTCTCCCGGAGACGACCGACACAGAATTTACCGAGGGGATCATCGCCGATCGCCGAAGTGAAACCAACCCGGCTGCCCAGCAGAGCAAGGTTGTGGGCGAAGATTGCCGAGGAGCTGCCGAGAGTCATTGAGAAGTCGGCGGCCAGATGTTCCCGCTCGGGTTCGAGCGTTTGCGGCAGGCCATACAAGATCATGTCGGAGTTGAGCTCACCGACAACGCTTACGTCAAAGCGCTTCACGTTGCCTACTCCTCGAGACGCGTTCCACGCGAATGTTTTGCTCGAATCGCGAAACGTCTTCTCGCGTAATCCGGGCCGGCAGCGGTGCAAGACAATTGGCCGCGCCGCAAGCAACCGCGAGCGCTAGGCTGCGTTCGAAAGAAAAGCCATTTGCTGTGGCGAATGCCAATCCGGCAAGGGCCGCGTCGCCGCAACCAACCGTCGATTTGGGTCGCAAGGGAGAAGTCCAGGCGTGAATCGCAGGTTCATCGTCCTGCCGAATTCCGACTAGTCCACGCGCACCGAGGCTGACGGCTGCGGACTTCGCGCCGCGCTCAAGCAGCTTGCGGGCCGCCAGGGCGGCGGATCGAGGATCCTTTACCACCATCCCGGTGACGTGCTCGGTTTCTTCGCGATTGATCTTCACCAGGTCAGGGCCGGCGGCCAGCGATTTGACCAAAGGCAGGCCACTCGAGTCGAGGAATACAAGACAGCCCGCGGGACGAGCCAATTTCAACAGTGCGGCGCCGGCTTCTGCCGGAACCCCCGGAGGCAGACTCCCGGAGATTAGCACAATTTTCTTGCTCGCCGCGCGTTGAAACCTATCCGCACAAATTCGTTGAAATTCGCACCATTCGGATTGCGTAACCGTTCCTCCAGGCTCGAGGATTTCCGTTACCCCTCCACCGGTATCCACTATCTCGAGGTTGACGCGAGAGTCTTCGACCGTCGGTACGGCGACGGCTTCTATTTGCAAACGGCGAAGTCCGGCAAGTAATTCGTTGCCTGTCGCGCCACCGCAAAAACCGATCCACGTTGGATCTGCGCCTAAGGCCTGGAGCGCCATGGCGACGTGCGCAGCCTTGCCTCCTGGGGTTCTATGAACTTCAGAAGCACGATTCACCCGGCCGGGACAAAATTCGTCCAGCACCAGCCTCGTGTCAATGGCGGGATTCAAGCTGACACAGAAGAAAGCAGCGGTGTGGCCACGCGAGTCTGCGTCCGGCTTACTCATGAGCGGGATACTTTTCCGACCAGGGCGTTGCGTGCCGAAGGCTTCGGTTGATGTCTCGAATATTTCGCACGCCGTCTGCTTCCAGCCATCTTTGTAGTGCCTCGGCTCCGCCGTGGATAAAGACACCGACGCCGTCCTTCCAGGTCGCGCGTCCACAAAGTACACCGCAAAAACGGACACCGGCTTCCGAGGCGAGCTCAAGGGCTTCATTAAAAACGCGATTGCTTACCCCTGCAGAGAGAAACAGAAAAGGTTTCGCCGTTGCTTCGGCAACCCGGCGAAAAAGATCCAGGGCGTCTTTGCGGCTGTGGACAAACGTTCCGGCACAAGCCGAACAACCTTGCACGTAGGCCATCGTCACAGGCACACCCACCTTCAAAATATCGACGCAATAGCGGGGTTGCGAGAATTCCTCGATTGCCCTCGTTAGGATATCCGACTTGCAGCGGGCAAATTCAGGGCTCTTCTCCTCCACACCGGCTTCATAAGGGACAATCTCGAGAAAGAAAGGGGCGTCGCAGCCGGAGCATTCCCGCCCAACCCGTTCCACCCACGCGCGCTTGCGCTCCATGATTTCCGGTGCATCCGACAAGGCATAGTACAGCAAGACCTTAACGCACTGAGCCCCAGCGTCGAGCAAACGCGGCACCGACCAGCCTCCGAGCAGCCGGGGAAGGCGGCCGGGAACATCGCGGTCGTAGCCGCTGACCTCGTAAGCCATCAAAAGGCCTGATGTCGGAGCGCGCTCGGCCGCGGCAGGCAAACCGTATTCCGGCTCGAGAAGCACGGCACTGGCGTGCGGCGAAAGGACGCGCACAACCATGGATTTGAACTCCTCAAGCTGCTCTCGCGGAACGGCCTGCTTTTCGATTTTGAGTTCGGCCGAGAATAGGCTCCTCAGCGCGTCGCGCTGGTCGATGGCAAGCGCGCCAATGACTCCACGGGAATCCGAGACGGATTCGAGCCTCTTGCGCTTGCCCACTGACAATTTCACTTCGATTCCTCCGCCAAAGAGTCGCTTGCAGCCCGCGACGGAAAAGGGGCGAACCTCTTGTCCGCCCCTTTTGCTCAGCTTAATTGTTTGCCGTCCCGCGGCCTAGAACGTAATCCCCTGCCGAACGGCAGGGCCGGTCAGAACGTCAGCCGCAAAGCGAGTTGAATGACTCGCGGATCATGCGCAGGATCGAAAATCATACCGAATGTGCCACCCTGGGAGGGAAGCCCATCGGCCAGATCCGTATCGGGATCACCTCGTCCTGTGCGGTTGAACACGTTGAACATGTCCGCGCGGAACTGGAGAGCGACCCGCTCGGTCAGGCGCGTATTCTTCACAATTCCGAAATCCTCGCTGCTGTGGCCGGGGCCCCGCGTACGCGGCAGAAAACCAGGTGAATTTCCCGGACGTAGAACAAACGAGTTAACTGGCGACAAGGGCGGGTCGGTGAAAGCCGCGGGGTTCAAGTAAGGAGTGCCGTTGGTAACATTCAACCCGCTCGATGGAACAGTCAACGGGACGCCGGGAACGATGTCCGCGCGTATGCCGTTGAAGGGGATGCCCGCGCTAACCCCGTCATCAAAAATGACCAGCGGGTTGCCGGAGAAGTAGTTCTGAATTGCCGTAAGCTGCCACCCGGAAACGACACGGTCGAACGGCCCCGCAGAGTTCAGCCACTTTCTGCCGTGTCCGAACGGCAACTCATAGATCCAGGTGAGCTTGAGGAATTGCGGGAAATCGAAGCTGGCAATCGCCTTCTCCGCTTTGCGGTTATAGAAGTCTTGGACAATCTGACTCCCGGAGGCATACAGAGCGCTATCGGTGTCGGTGAGAGTCTTGGACCAAGTGTAGGCGGCGATGAAGCTCAAGCCGTGTGAGCTGGTCTTACGAGCCATGAGTTGGAGAGAATGATACGTGGAACTGCCATTCGTCGGATAATTGTTGGTGAGGCCGGAGTACTGCGGGAAAGGCTGGACCGCTGCAGCCACGGACGTGTCGTAGTTGTTTGTCTCGAAACTAGGATACGGTAGCTGGGTGATTCCAAAACTCGCGAGGATCGGGCCATTGACCGGGTCTGCCAAGTCGGTCGCCAAGTCATCGGCGAGAATATCTCCCAAAGCCATGTATTTCGAAGGCGCCTGGTTGTACCAAAAACCGAAGTAGCCGTTGAGAAGGCGCGTGCCCTTCGACCCCACGTAGTCTGCCTGGAGCATGACCTCATAGGGCAACAGATACTGCAATCCGGCGCTCCAATTCTGTGCGTACGGTTGTGCCGCACCGTTCCTCGGCATGAAGTCGAGCGCCTCGCCATTGGCCGATGCAGGGTCACGATTCGGGAGGGTTCCCGTAAATGCGGGTACGCCGATCTGAGCCTGTGCCGGCAAAGACGCGGACTTTAGAGTCGACAAATACGTGACTGGATCCTGGGGAAAACCCGTGGGAGAAGTGCCCTTAATCAGCGACACCGCGCTGTTGAAGCCAAAAATATTTTGACTGCCGAAATTGTTCTCGATCGGAGGACCATAAGAGATCCCGTATCCGCCACGAAAAACGAGATTCTTATGGACCTCATAAGCAAGGCCGATCCGCGGCCCGAACTCTTTGAAGTAATAATCCTGGAAAGAGCTGCGCCGAATACAAGTTGGGCAGCTACCAAGGAAAACCAGCGCGCCGGGAATGTTGTCAGCACCGGGATTCGGCACGGTGGGATCGAATCCCGACTCGCGGTTCAACACCTCCCTCTGGGGAAGCGGAATCTCCCAACGAAGCCCAAGGTTGAGGGTCAGCTTGGGAGTCGCTTTGAAGTCATCTTGAGCGAAGAACGCGTACAAACCACCCCGGTACCCTGGCTCGGTGGTGTATACGGAGCGGCTCCCCTTGTCCACCGCCCCGAGTATAAAGCTGGCAAAAGGATGTCCCGTCTTAGAGGTAAACCCCGGGAGCGAGGTCTCACGGTCAGTGAACGTAAAATCGCCCGACAGAGGCCCAGGTTCGTACGTATTGTACCGATAGCGGCGGAATTCCCCGCCGAATTTCAGGCTGTGCTTGCCCCGCAAATAGCTGAACGTGTCCTGGAAGACGTAACTCTCGGACGGGTCGACGTTCTTGCATCCCACACCAAAAAGCGGAGTGACGGGAACGTGACCGCTAAAACGTAAGGGCGGGAAACAATCATTTGGAATGCCAGGAATCCCCAGTTGGGGGGTGAATTTGGCGTTGTCGGTGATGTTGTTTTTGTTTTGAAAGCGGTTGTATCCAACCGAGAATTCATTCACGCTGCGGCTGCTGATGGTCCACGCATGGGCGATGCGCACCTGCGGACCGCCCACGATCTGTCGTTTGACGGGATTCATCGGCTGTCCGGGAAAAGGCAAGAATGTCCTGCTGTTGTTCCGGTTATAACGGTCCCTCTGATTCCACGTAAAGGATCCCCAGACCTTCTGCTTGTTGGTAAGGACGTGATCGATTTTGCCGGTGTATGCGTTCCTTGACAGGATCGGGCAGCAGCCACTGAGTCTGAACTCATTATTGATGTTTCCCGGCAACGAAGGATCAGGAATCAGCGGGAGAAGAACAGAAGAGGCGTTGCTGAACTTGCCTGCGGGGATCACGTTCAACTTGCCACCTGACGAGAAGGGATCGCGGATGACTGCGTCGGCGTTTGCAGTTAGACCAGTGACCGGGTCAACCTGGCCGGCGGTTACATGACGCGTGGTCGTAGGGTCGTAGATCTCATTCTGGAAGACGGGCCTGCCCAGCGCATCGGTGCAAGGTTGATCGCCAGTGCTTCCGCAGGTCTGGAGTTGCGGCGCCAGCCAGGAGCTAAAATCGCCACTTCTCATGGCCGCCGTGGGCAACGTCATTTTCCCGGCGAAAGCAAAGCTTCGAAAGCGATCGCCTTCGTAGTTAAAAAAGAAAAACGTATGGTCTTTTCTGATCGGGCCACCTAGCGTGCCACCGAAATTGTTCTCTTTTTGATTGTCCTTTTGACCGCCGAACGTGTCTACCAGAACACCGGCGGCATTGAAGACCGGGTTCTTGTTGTATTCAAAAAGCGACCCATGAAAGTCATTCGTTCCTGATTTATAACTAAAGTTGGCGATTCCGCCGCCGGTTTCGCCGTATTCGGCTGAATAGTTGGACGTCTGCACCTTGAACTCAGCGATCGAGTCTGTCCCCGGGCTGAATTCATCCAGGCTGCCTCCGCTGAGGTCGTAACGACCGATGGTGACGCCGTCAATCAGAATCTCATGGCTAAAAAGCTGGCCGCCGTTAATCGAACCAGAAAATGTATCCCCCGCGGTTCCAGGCAAACTAGTGAAGATAAAGGTTTGGAGCTGTCGTCCCCCATCACCAACTTCAATAGGCAAGGTCTCAAATTCCTGAGGACTTACGGACGAGCCGACCTCCGCAGTGGAAGGCGTGAGCAGCGGAGTCAGCGATGTGACCTGCACCGTTTCCGTTTGGCTGCCGACTTGTAGTGTCAGGTCCACCGTCACCACCTGCGCAACCGGTACGAGGATCTTGTCGGCGACTTCTCTTTTGAAGCCTTGTTGTTGTGCTTCGAGGCGGTAGGTTCCGGGAGGCACCGCCACCCGGTAATAGCCGGCGCTGCTGGTTGTGGCCGTCCACTTCACACCGGTTTCCACGTTGGTAATCGTAAGCGGGAGATCGGGTACTGCTGCGCCGCTCGGGTCCTGGATCGTTCCCGTGATGGCGCCAAGATTACCCTGCCCAAGGACACTACCGGCGGCGCAGACGAAAAGCGCCGCAAACACAAAAACACCAATAGAAACAGTGCTGCGGTTCAAAGGACACCTCCCACAACTCCTGGAGCGATGTACCACAATAGGAAAGCAAACACAACAACAAACGAGGAATAAAACGGGGAAAGAAAGGAGCCGAAAGTATTGCAGGCCCCTATAGTTTCGTTTGCTTTTGACTAGGGCAATCGCGAACCCGTATACTTACCCCGCTGTAAAGAGCCGCATGACTCCGAAAGCCCGCCTTTTGACCGAGCAACGGCGCAGAAACTTGCTCGATCTCGTCGACCAACAAGGCCAGGTTACCGTGGCCGATATGGTCAAGCGTTTTTCGATTTCGGCGGTCACCGTACGCAGCGACTTGGACGCCCTCGCCTCCTTGGGAGCCGTGGTTCGATCCCATGGCGGAGCCGTTCGAAGGCTGGAGGCAACGCAGGATTACCCCCTCCGCGCCAAGGAGACCTTGCACCGGGACGAAAAGATCAGAATCGGAAAAGCCGCCGCGGAATTGGTCGAGCCCGGGGAGACCATTATCCTTGATTCAGGAACCACGACGGCGGAGATCGCGCGGCACTTGAAGCGGATGAAAACGCAACCCCTTACGGTCATCACCAACGCGCTTAACATCGGGGTCGAGTTGGCAGATTCGCCGGGCATTTCACTGATTATGATCGGCGGGTTGCTGCGGCCGGTTTCCTGCTCGTTCGTAGGACCGCAGGCCGAAGCGATGATGAATGAGTTTCACGCGAACCGTCTTTTCCTGGCCGTGGATGGTTTCGATCTGGAGAACGGCCCTTCCACGCCGGACGTGCTCGAAGCCCAACTCAATAATGTAATGATCCGCTCGGCGAGGGAAGTGAACGTCGTCACGGACTTCAGCAAGCTGGGTCGTCGCAGCGTTTCGAGGATAGGGCCCTTCAACCGAATCCGGCGTCTCATCACGGACAACCGCGCTCCCCAGGAATTCACCGAAGGGCTTCGCAAGAGCGGCATAGAAGTCATTGAGGTTTAGGTTGAGGTGTGGCCCCCGCGAGAGCCAAACGGCTAAGGTGGTGAGACATTCGGTTGTCCGGCGCGAGGAATGACTCTTGGAGCAAAGCCTTGCCCTTCTGTGGGTTCCCTAGTGCTATCTGCAAAACTCCCGCGGCATAAAGCCACCAACCGGATGGGTCGGTGCCTAGGTTGGATTCGGACTGGGACAAAGCGGCATGGAGACGCGCGCGCCACTGCGCTTGGTCATAGCCATCGAGCTTTCGAGCCGAGGCCCACGCCCAAACCGTGTCCGAGGGTCCGCTGGCTCGCGCCGAACGACGAAACATTTCGTCGGCCTTTTCCTTTTGGCCACATGCGAGAGACACTTCACCGAGCAGAAAGTTGCTTCTGGCCGAATTCAGAAATGGCGCTAGCCCGTTTTCGGTGAACACGAGGTCTCGAACAGGAGAACCGAGGGAACTCCCTGCTTCGAGAGCGTCTTTGCAGTGGTGCGCTTGCGCGAGTCCGAGCGCCCGCTGCAAATTGACCTCAATCCACACCTGGCGGACATTGGTGCCACCCTCTTCACGCCCGAAGAAGCGGTTCTTGAATAATTCCCTGGCGGCTTCATAGTTCCCTTGTTCCCCTCGATTCAAGGCAAGCTCATACACCATAGGAGTCGGCAGGAGATTCATGTCGGGATAGCGCTCTAGCACCCTCACGCGTTCGGCCGCAGGCTTTCCAAGCAGTGTCATCGCCACAACTGCGCCGGAATAGTTCACCGTGTTCAAAGAATCGCTGGCGATCCCTTCCTCGAAGGCATTAAAGGCCGTCGCGAATTCGTGTTTTATATACAGCAATGCCAGCCCGGTGCTCGCTTGCAAGACCGGGATTTTGGGATTGAGCTCACGAGCGCGTCTCCATTCCGAGAGAGCGGAGTCGGTCTGTCCACGAGCGAAATGCCACGTTCCCAGAAGGTAGTGTGCGGTCGCATCGTTTTCATTCCTCCGGATGGCAGCTCGAAGCGCCCGCCGATCTTCGATTTTGCTCGGGAATATGTAAAGTGTGGAGAGACGTGAGGCTTCGGCGTAGTCCTTTTCTGGGGACTCCGCAAGCTTCTCACGGCAGTACCCGCGAAAGTAAACAACCAACGGATGCTTCTGAGGTGGGACCGTGCCTGGTTCGCTTTGCTCACTCTTTACCGATGGATATTCTCGAGAGAGAACCTCGATGGCCCTGCGATAGAGACCCAAACGCGCATATTCGTAAGCGATATTCAACACGCGATAGGGATCTTGAGCCAAATCCGCAAGGTCCGGATTCCCGAGCTCCTCGCGAAGAAAATGGCTCAAAGGAAATCGCGCAAAGCGCTCCCTGGCGAGCGTTTCCGCTTCCTTTGTTTTTCCCAACGCGCCGAGGACGGCTGTCAGTTCTTCCGCAGCACGCAGATCTTCGGGAGCGGACGCGAGACTTTCCCTCAGTAACTCCTCGGCTCGTTCTAATTTGCCCGCGCGAGCCGCGACTTCCGCAAGACGCATTGCGGCCGCGGCGCGATAGGCGGGCAGCCGTAAACCTTCCCGATAAGCGTCAGCCGCATCCTCCTCTCGGTCAAGCCCATCGTACGCAACGCCCAGATAGTAGGAGATTTCCGTGTCGCTCGTGTTCCGGGCATGTACCTCAACCAGGCGGGGGAGCGCTTCGTCGAAGCGATTCAGGCTGGCGTCCAGGCGTCCTGCCGCTTTTAACAATTCAAAGCTGCCGGAAAATTTCCCGAGCGCCTCTTGATAGGTTTGTACGGCGGCCAGCAGGTTGCCGTTTAGCTCTTGATCCTTTCCAATTTGAAGCCAATCGTCCGCCGTTCTCCGGGTCTCTTCCGGCATCCTGTAGGAAGCCTGAGGCCCCAGTTGGATCTGGGACTCCGTCACCCAGTCATATTGACCCTCGGTCTGCCGCAGGAGTACCGCGCCGTTGCTGTCCCTGAGTTGGAATGTAAGATTCCTTGCGGCGTCGGGAATCGGAACCTCTTTTCTCCAAGGCCTCTCGGGTGCCAGATCCGCTTTCTCCTGTAGCAAGGCGGCAGTTCCACTTGGACTGGTCTCATTCAGACTGCTTTCATTCAGGATGACGACTGCTGCGCCGGGTATTTTCCGGTTAACATTCAACGCGACGCTCAAAACGCCCTTGTTTCGCTCGAGGTGAACCACACCAGCGAGGTTTGCGCGCGAAATGCCGCCGGTATCGCGGACGGGCATCCAGTACTCGGTAAAGGAGATCGCTTGCCGCGGTTCCAGGAAAGCGTAGGTCTCCTGGTTTCGGAACAGGCCCGCTTGCAACTCGACGTAGGCACTGTCGTTATCAGAAAGCGCCTTGCGCCAATCAAGCCCGTCCGCATCCACGCCCCAGGACCAGATTTTCTTTGCCGGAACCTCGGAGTATTCGGAAAAATGAGCCGTGCCTGTGTTGCTGCGCGGATTCCAGACACCCATGAAATCTTCCCGGCTTCCATGGGTGAATAAGGATACGGGTCCATCCGTCTGGTTGCGGATGATGCTCAGATCTCGGCCTTGTCGATCGATCGGCCATCTCTCGACCTCGGCAAATCCATGTGCGGCAGCAAAGCGCTGCGGGTATGCGATCTGCGAATCATCCCAAACCTGCACACCTGCGTTGTTCCACCAATAAAAACGGCGACGAACGTCACTGCGGTTGCTGAGCATGGTGTGCTGTTCCAAAACCGTCGAACCCGGACGGAGAGTCAGTTCGACCACCCATTCCATTCCATAGACTCTGTCGATGTTACCGACGGTCGTGGAAGCGCTACCGTCCGCGTGCTCGGCGTAGGCGTAGCTCACTGGTGACATCGAAACCCAATTATGCGAAACCGGAAAATTGAACTCGACGCCAAATGCAGCCCACGCTCCGCGATAGCCAATCCGTGCTTTCTTGATGGACGGATTCGCGTAAAACATGGGCTGCCCGCTGATTTTGTCAATGCAGGTGTAAATATGGCCGCCGATGTCCGGCAGCACCGAGCACTTCAGATACTCGTTTTCGAGATAAACAGCGCGCCACTCGTGTTCCGTGCGTTTGTTGGTGATTTCATTTCGCAGCGTATAGGGATAGTTGAAACGAGCGATTGCAAATTGATCAAAAGGAGGATTGGCGTCTGGCGGCCCTTCCTCGTAGGTCGGAAGTTTCAGAACACCTTCCCATACTTTTACCTGGCCCGAAACGGGGATTGACGCGAGCAGTGAGAGCAGGAATGCGGGCAGCCCATTTCGGACCCTTATTCCGGTGAACCCCGACCGGCACTCCTTCAAACACATCTATCCCTCCGTATCGGATGGCCGCTCGCTGGCGCAACCTCGTTCGGCTGCCGTCTTGCCCCGCGCGTTCTTTTAGGAATGCAGAGGAAACTTTTCCACCACTCGATGGATGATCCCCTCCTCGGATGGGGAATCCGGCAGAAGCCCTTCCTCCAGGCAGCGGAAAAAAGCCAAAAGCTGCGTTACGACGACGTGCACCACTGGATCATTCCCTTCACCGAGCTCGCAGAGTCCAGGGCATTCGATCGCCTGATCGCCATCTCTGAGCGCGGAATCCGGGATGTTTTCACCGACAATCACCTTACACAATCCGAGCCTCTTTCGGTCCAGTTCGTGCAACAAATCCAATTCATAGGCGCGGATCGTGCGATCGCACGACAGGAGGCAGACAATCACCGTGTCGTCGTGTACCGAGCTCATTGGTCCGTGTCGAAAACCAAGGTAGGTTTCGCAGACCGTGGTTACGCGGCCGGCCGTGAGTTCCAGCATTTTCAGCGCGGCCTCCCGCGAGGCCGCGAAGCGCGACCCGCTGCCAAGGAATACTGCACGGCGGAAATCCGCCGCCGCAATCTTTGCCAGCATAGTGAACTTCGATCGCAGCAATCCACTCGTGATTTGGCCGAGCCTCTCGCCGAGCGTTCGATATTCCTCCGCTTGTTCGAGCATTCCGATGAAACGTACGGCCAACAGAAGGTTAGTAAAGCTGCTGGTCATGACCAGGCTTTTATCAAGCGTTTCGCTTGGGAGGGTGATGACGCGCACGTCCTCGGTTTCGTGCCAGGCCTTGGCTAATTTTCCTTGCTCGTTGCACGTCACCACGACGTGCCGAATTTGCGGATCCGTGGTCAACAGCAATTCAACAACAGCTCTGCTCTCTGGGCTGTCGCCAGACCTCGCCAACGAGATAAGCAATCCAGGTCTGCTTGGAGGAAGCGCTTTCCCGCGATACATCAACAGAGTTCCACCGCTGATGGATTCCGTCGGTATGCCGAGTTCGTTCTGCAAGGCGAAGCACACGCATTCCGCGGCATACTCGGAACTGCCAGAGCCGGTGAGCACCAGGCTTGCGATCCCTTCCAGGTCTTTTCTGAGCCCATCTCGGGAAGCGATCATTCGCTCGCAAGTGCGCGGCCAAGTCCAGGGCTGCTGGCAGATCTCCTGAAGCGTGTAGAAGTAGCCAAGCCGCCGCTGCTCTTCTTCGGATCGCCCAAACAATTCCGCCGCCTTGGCTTGGTCTCTGACCAAGGCGCGTTGCCAATCTGCCTGTGTCAATACGTGCGTGCCGCCCATACAATCCTGTGGTTTCCTTCGCCTCTCCCCATCCAAACGCTAACGTCCCGGTTGCAGCTGTGGTGTCATTATATCGAGGGGGCGATCTTCTCCGTCGACGGCGCCACGCCAGACACCACCACCGAAGGTCGTGATGTAAACGACCTTCGGGTTGTCAGGATCGGGAATGACGCGGTGCCCCCATTTGAAGTTGAAACCCGCTATGCGCGTCCAGTTTTCACCCCGATCCGTGGATCTCCAGGCGCAGGATTCGAATCCGGCAGCATACAGAACGTTCGCGTCGCGGGGATCTATCGTAACATCGTAAATGTGACGGTCGCGTTCGAGCACTTGCCTCCAAGTCTTCCCCGCATCCTCTGACAGGTAGATGCCCCCGCCATCGCCGTGTTCCCCCTTATCCCGCGCCCACGCCGCGAGATACAGGCGGTCCGGCGTGTGGGGATCCATTGCCAGGCCGTTCGGACCATTGCTTCCTTGGGGCATGGCTACCGGCGTCCAGGTTTCCGCCCCGTCGCGAGACCGGTAGATCGCGCCGTCGCCATCATTCCCGATCGTCCCATCTTCGGAACGCCGCGCTAAGAGAACGTAGAGAGTACCTTTGGCGTCTCTCGCGAGCCTCCAGGCAAAAGGCTCTTTCTGAATAATGCCTGCATTCTTCAGCTTCCAGTTCTTTCCGCCATCCGTACTCTTATAAACTCCACGCCCGAACGCCGCAACATAGAGGACGCGCGCCTCGCGCGGGCTGGTGGGATCGAGGAGAATGTGCGCGGCCGCAGTTTGCTCCATTCCATTATTGGATTTTGCCCACGTCTTTCCCCCGTCCTCGCTGCGACAAACTCCACCGCGATAATCTCGAATGCCTTTTCTTCTCCACATCTTGGGCCGCGGCAAGTCATGCGTCCAACTGTTCACACTCCACATGTGCCCTTCCACCGCGGGGTCAAATTCGATCCAGTACGTGGTATTCATCCACTCCTTAGGCACGCCTGCGGTGGAGCTCACCCAGGATTCCCCGCCGTCTTCGCTGCGGAAAAGGCCTATGTCCGTCGTGGAGATGAACTGACGCTGGTGATCAAACGGATCAAAATGGTAGCCGTAGGCGTTCGTAACATCCAGTCCGGTGCTGGCCCACCCATTCTTCCCCGCTCGCCTTGAATACAAGGCGACCCAGTTTGCGCCACCGTCGGTTGTGTGCATGGTTCTTCCCAAGTCCGTACCGTAGCTGACATTCGCGTCCTGGTCGGCGACGGTAAGCGCCAGGGGATTCTCGCCCCAATCCGTCCCAAATCGTTCGGTGATCCACGCGTCGTGAATGTTGGCACCGGGTTTTGCGCCTGGGCTGCTGTCCTCTTTCCAAACTAAGCTCCAAGTTTGTCCCCGGTCTGTAGTTTTGGCGACTCCCAGCCATTTGGCTCCGCCCTCTTCCAAGTCCCTGTAGGAAACATAAGCCGTGTCGGGGTTATGGAAACTCGTTGCGATGGCTCGCATCCTCTCGTTCCCGTGTCCCAAACTGACCTTTCTCCAAGCTGTCCCTTCGCTTTCGGAAACGAATGCCGATTCGTCACCAACCGCGTAAACAACAAGTCTGCCACCCTTTGTGAATCCTGCCGAGATGTCGGTGATGAACCTTACGGGAGGTGCCGGAACCTTTTGGATCCCGGACGAGGCCTTCTTCGCCAGGAAATGCGAACCGGATATGAAGAGTGTCCGCCCGTCACGCGGTGAATTTGGATTCACCCATACTTTGCTAGCGAGTTCGGGCAAATCCCCTTCGTTTGTCCAGCTCCCGCCCGCGTCACGAGAAACAAAAAGAGCTGACGTTCCTTTCTCTCTGTCGCCCGCGGCCACGTAGAAGACCCTGGAATCGGCGGGATCGATGGCCATGGCTGTGATGTGACCTAACGGATTCGGCTGGGCGATTAGCTCTTCATCGGAATGGTCAGAGCTCATTTTGACGCTTTTTATGGAAGAGGGTTTCGGATAGAGCAGATTCCAGCTCGTACCCTGGTCGTCGCTCCGCCACAGGCCGCTGGCTTCGGCGTAGATGACGTTCCTGTCCACTGGATCGAAAACAAAAAACTGCACGACGCCGCGTAGATTGAACATGCGCCAAGACTTGCCCCCGTTATGAGTGATATAGGCTCCCGTCATATCGCAACTCACTAGCACCGTGTTCAGGTCATGAGGGCTGACCGTCGGATGGAACATCGCGCCGCCGCCTCCAGGCCCAATCACTTCGAAATGGCCAGGACGGAGTGCGTCGCCATTGGCTAGGAGGAAGGTGCCAAGGGCGCCGCAAAGGAAGAAACGAATCATTTTCTTTTCTTTACTTTACTTTCCTTATCATTGTTTCGCTTTCCTTCTTGGCAGAATCCACTCCCTTTGTCAATCCTTGTCGTCCGTTTTGCGCTCACAGTTTGACCTGCAGGAGCCGAGCCGCATTCTCGAAGTACACCTTCTTGAGAATCCCATCCGGCAATCCCAGACCATAAATCCGCCAGCGGCCTTGGGGCGGCACCGGCGCAGGAGCGTAATCGAAGTACTCATCTTCGGTTTCCAGAAAGCGGTAATAGATTTCGTACAGTTGATCGGTGAAGATTTGCTGCGGCGTATCGGTCCCGTGAGGAACCGCATCCGTGCCAAAAAGGATGCGATCCTGGTATTTCTCAAAGAACTTCCTGGACATGCGCGGCTGTCGGCCGAGCTCTCCGATGCGCGCCCCCAGCTCCACGTGCATATTGGGAAAGCGGTCCATGCATTCGCCGACGTAGGCAAGATTCTCTGCGTTATTGCCCACGTGGAGCGCAATGAATTGCGTCTTGGGATGGCGCTCCAACACGCGGTTGCGCGCCTCTAGCAGATCGGCATTACTCGGAAAATCCCTGTCGTAAAAGGACCAGTCGGGGTGATTATTGAGCTCTTCGAAACGCTCGTTGAAACGATCGGTCGGAAGAAAGAAG
>Ga0182037_10000276_pt1 | contig 24174 bp, 18 predicted proteins | sample sta12Cox44000082_FD_125974 | JGI IMG/M metagenome (GOLD analysis project Ga0182037, IMG submission 125974) | Lab enrichment of tropical soil microbial communities from Luquillo Experimental Forest, Puerto Rico - statoxic.12C.oxic.44.000.082 | ecosystem: Environmental > Terrestrial > Soil >... | reverse complement strand
GGGACGCAAAAAAATATGAATCTGCGCTGGACTTCGCCAGGCAATGAAATTAGCCTTGCGGGTTTGCTGGCGCCGGGAAGTGACCGGGGAGGTCCAGGAGATCGATGAAAACCGTGGTGGCGCTGTTGTGGTGTGCCGGGGCGGCAGTAGGGGCGGCGAATGCGAGAGCACAAAGTGCCGTTGGCCCCGAGCAAGCGGGACCGTTCGGGTCGCTCGAAATCCGCGACGTGACCGTAATTGACGGGTCGGGAGCGCCGGCGTTTGGACCGGTGAATATCTACATCAAGGGGAACCGGATCGAGCGCGTGGCGAGCGTGGACGCGATTGCGCGCGAGCGGCGGGAAGAGCCGGACGCCGGTGCCAAGGAGACCAAGCAGCCGGATCGCGTGGTCGAAGGCAAGGGCCTGTATGTAATGCCGGGCCTGATCGACGTGCATATCCACATCAATCAAGGCAAGGACGTGCCCGCGGAATATATCTATAAGCTGCTGCTCGGACATGGGGTTACGACGATCCGAGCGTTCAATGTGGGGCGCGCCGATCCGAAGGGGATGGTGGCAGAGAAGAAAAAGATTGCGGCCAACCAGATCATTGCGCCACGCATGTACGTGTACCCGTTCTGGGGACGCGACAATGATCCGCGGAATTCGCACGCCGGCGGCGCCCGGCAGATTGTGGACGAGTGGCACGCGCTGGGCGTGGACGGAATCAAGATTATCGGCAAGCCCGGATTGTGGCCTGACGTGTTTCACGCCATTGCTGACGAGGCGCAAAAAAATGGAATGGGCGTGGCCGTGCACATCGGGCAGGACGGCGTGTATCCGATGAACGCGGTGAAGGTGGCGAGCGAAGGCGCTTCGACGATCGAGCATCACTACGGATATCCCGAGTCGTCGTTCACCACCCAGACGATTCAGAATCTGCCGCCGGGCTACAACTACTCGAACGAGCCGGACCGGTTCTTGGAGACGGGGCGGGCATGGCTCGAAGCGGATGAGGACAGGCTGCACGGCGAGGTGCTCCAATCGCTGCTGGCAACCATGCGCAAAACGGGATTCATCATGGTGCCGACGTTCAGCATCTATGAAGCGAATCGCGACGTGACGCGAGCAGCGAATTTGCCGTGGCATTCCGCGTTCACGCTTCCGGCAGTAATGGACTCGTTTCTGCCGAACCCCGCGCACCATGCCTCGTATTTCTACGAATGGACTTCCAACAAAGAGGCCGACTGGGCGAGAGCTTACCGGCGGTGGATGGAATTTGTGAACGATTATAAGAACCAGGGCGGAGTCGTTGCGGTGGGGTCGGACACAGGATTCTTGTTTAGCGTGTGGGGATTTGGGACCATTCGGGAACTAGAGATGCTGGAGGAGGCGGGATTTTCGCCGCTCGAAGCGCTGCACGCGGCAACGGAAAACGGTGCGAAAGTGGTGAAGAATCCGGAGTTGGGGCTGCTCCGGCCGGGATACCTGGCCGATTTGGTGGTACTGACGGAAAACCCGTTGGCGGACATGAAGGTGTTTTATGGAAATGGCGTGACGCGCGTCAGCGCGGACCGCAAGGAAGTCCACGAGCAATGCGTGAAGTACACGATTCGCGACGGCGTGATCTTCGATGCGCAGGCGTTGCTCGGGGACGTGCGAGGCATGGTCAGCAAAGCAAAACAACCGCCGCTGGCTCCAAACAAACCGTAGCGGATCGAGACGTCTCGGCTGTATCGCGCGATCGAGCGCTGAGACAAATCGCGATGAGACTCATTCGGGCGGCAGCGCCATCTCCAGATTTTGATTCACTTGCTCGTGGATGGCCGCGACTTTGAGCTGCAAATTGAGAATGTGGACGGCGGAATTCAGCCGGACCTGGGCTGGCTCCGGAAGAGTGAGCTGCGAGGCAGAGGCCACGAGCACGTAGTCGCCGAAGGGTGTATTCGAAAACGAATACGTGCCTTCCTTATTCGAAACGGTTTCTCTAATCTGTCCAGAGGAATCCGCCAGCGTCACTTTCGCCCCGGCAACGACTCCTCCGGATTCCTGCGCCTAAAGCAGAGATGGAATCCCCCGAGAGCGACCTAAGACAGTCTTAAATCGGCTTTTGAAATAAGACCTCGTTTGGCGTGGACAGTGGCGTGTCGCGCGGAGTCGGAATCTGGCGGGTCACGTGACGAAATCGGATCAGGCTAGGTCCTCGTAGATTCCAGAATGACACGCTTCGTATTCTGGCATGACTTAGACTGTCTGCGGCACTACGTGGCCCGGCATGCGCCCCGTCCTTACGTTGCGGCTGCGGATCGCGAGCAATGGCGCAGCCTGGTTATCAACATTCCCAGGCGTGGACGGTCTCCCTCGGGCATGGCTGTGAACCTCAGCCCCAGCCCGCTGTCCGGTTCTAGATGGCGCACCACCGCTTCCGCCCTGATCTGCCCCTCCGGCACGAGAAAATCAACCTCAACTGGCGCTCCCACCGGCCGCGGCGTGCGTGTCTTGATAAACAAACCTCCAAAGCTGAGGTCCCCAACAGCCGAGACATCATCTCGACCACCGCTGCGCCAATAAACCGACACGCCCTCGACGGTATCGACGCGCGAGGTTCGCCGTCGGGAAAAGGAAGGTTTTCGCAGGAATAGGTTCATAGGAGCACCCGAGAATCTGAGAACGGTCTGGTTTTGCGTGCCTGCGTTGTCACGCAGCAGTCTCTCAGGCCTTGCCAACTCTTAAAGCCATGTTCCCGGGCAATGACGTATTGGATGTCTGCTTTTCTGGGTTGGCGGGTCCGAGCCTCGGAGTCCACACAATACCAGCGAGCGAAGGCCCTGGCATCGCCTCGACGCACCTGGTCCAGCATGCGCCTCACTTGCTCTTCGATGTCTTTGAGATTCAAGCGTAACGGCAAAGACAGAACCCGCATGGCAAACTCCCCTTCCCAAATGTGCGGATGAGTGAAGCAGGGAAAGGAACTTGGAGGCACCTGTCAAAAATAACAGTACCCTGAAAGGCTTTTGGCCATAGATTGGGCAAGAGGGGAATGCGGACTTTTTTTTGCCTTGCAGATCGGTGCGGGCCTGCTTGTAGCGTCCTAAGCTTCGTCTTATCTAGCACATGAGTAGCAAAGAGCGGCGTGTCCGCCTGGTGGCATAGCTTCTTGGGATGATCTTCCTGGAGCGCAGTTCCATTTTTGCATGGACCGGTGAGCGCCTCCTTCGGCTGAGCAGATCTGCCGCGGTGCTCGGTCGCAGGTTGAGCTGCGGCGTTTTGCGAATTTTTGGGTGCGATTTGATGATCAGCGGCCGTATCTGCCAATAACTTCGGCGTGGGCGAGAATGTGGCTTTTCATGGCGCGCTCCACGTCGGCCTTCGTCACGCCTGCCTTCAAATTCAATTTGGCATCGAGCGCGTACAGCTTGAAGAAGTAGCGGTGCGGACTGCCGGGAGGCGGGCACGGCCCTCCATAGCCGATCTTGCCGAAGTCGTTGCGGCCTTGCCGCGCGCCGCCGGCAAGCTGCTCCTGCTTCGCCACTCCTTCCGCAAGCTCTCTGGTTTCGGCGGGCAGGTCGAACAGAACCCAATGCACCCACGTGCCCACGGGAGCGTCGGGATCGTCCATGATGAGCGCAAAGCTTTGCGTCTTTGCCGGGGGCTCGCTCCAATTGAGCTTGGGAGAGGCGTCGGGCCCGTCGCAGGTGAATTTTTTCGGAATCGTTTCGTTGGCGGCAAAGGCATCGCTCGAGATTTTCATGGATCCTCCTTGGGCGTCCTCAGATGAAACTGCGCCAAGGGAAGGGGAGAGACACAGCGACAAGCCCATAAGGGCGCTCAACACGTTTCGCATCAATGCGCTCGCTATTCTGGAGGAGCTAGCAGCCTGCCGCAAGGACGAAGGCCCTAAGGCCGTTTGCAAGAGCACTGTGCCGAGCTTCGAGACCGGCGCCTCACCGTCGGCTTCGGTCCTTGCGCACCGCTTCATCAATCAAAGCATCCAGCTCGCCTCGCGTCAGCGTCACGCGATCTTCCGCAGACTCGCCCCCCTCATTGGTCATCGGCAGCTCGGCGCCGCCTCCCGGGGGAGGCGAAACGTAGTACCTCGGACGCGCGGCCATCAACTTCGCCACTTCGCGCCCTGAGAGCAAAACGGGTTCGCCGGCCAGCTCGGCAGCGAGCGTGATCTTTGCGCAGTGCTCGATGGTCTCCATCCGAAAGAAAGCCGTTAGCAGATCCGCTCCACAGGTCACTGCCCCGTGGTTTGCCAGCAGCAGTGCGTCATAGTGCGGAACAAACGGCTCGAGAGCCGCGCTCAACTCCGGTGTGCCCGGAGTGGCGTATTGCACCAGCGGAATCTGGCCGAGACCGACGATCACCTCCGGAAGCAGCGCTTTGTTCAAAGCGCTCCCGGCAACGGCGAATCCCGTGGCTGTGGGCGGGTGGGCATGGCACACGGCATTCACGTCGGGCCGCATACGATAAAAAAGGAGGTGCATGGCGAGCTCGGAGGAGACCTTGCGATCTCCCGCGACCTGCCGACCCTCGAGATCGGTCATCACCAGGTCCTCGGGCGAAAGCATCCCCTTATTCATGCACGTGGGGGTGGTGAGGATGCGGCCGTCACCGAGGCGCACCGAAAGGTTGCCTTCGCAAGCAACAATAAAGCTGCGTTCGTACATCCAGCGTCCGGCAACGCACATCTCGCGGGCGTGTTGGGCATCGCTTTTTGCATGGCCTGGCAAAAGTGAGTCCGGGGTCAAGGTCGGACTCCTTCCTGGCGCGGAAATCAGCCGCACCGTCTCTTTCAAATCCCTTCAGGCGCACCCCGTGGGGACATACGAAATGGCCCCGCCAGCTCCCTGCCTGGCGTGAGCGCAAAGAACGTATTACAAATCTCGCCGGGAATCTAGTGCCCTTTTGCCCTTCTTTGCCTGGCCCGGCCATGCATGGCGCTTCTCCGGAGCTGATCCCGCCCGTCAAGCGGAGCAAAGTTCGAAGGCACTAGGCGTAAATCCCGCGCAGCTTGAGCGCCGTGGCTACGCGGTCGATCGCCAGCATGTAAGCCGCGATACGGTTATTGACCTTGTGCAGTTCTGCGTAGCGCACCACTTCGTCGAAGGCATTCTCCATGATGTCCATCAGGCGCTCGTTGACCTCGCTCTCCCGCCAGAAGAATCCCTGGCGGTCTTGCACCCACTCGAAATAACTCACGGTCACGCCGCCGGCGTTGCCCAGAATGTCGGGTATCGTGAAGATCCCTTTCGCATCGATGATCGTATCGGCTTGCCAGGTGGTCAGGCCGTTCGCGCCTTCACAGAGGATTTTCGCCTGCACTTGGTTTGCATTTCTCTCGGTGATCTGGTTCTCAATGGCGGCGGGGATGGCGATGTCGCACGGCTGGAAGAGTACGTCCCGCGCGGACATTTTCGTTCCGCCGTCGGGAAAACTCTGCAGCTGCTTTTTCTGCGTGTAAACCCAGTCGATCACTTTGGGTATGTCGAATCCCTTCTCGTTGTACAGCCCGCCGCCGATATCCGCGAGACCGACGATTTTGTAGCCGGCTTTTTGCATGAGGTCGGCGGCCATCGAGCCGACATTTCCGAAACCCTGCACCACCACGCGGCATCCCTGTCTTTTGATGCCGACCTTGGCGAGCGCCTTGTCACAGCAGATCATCACTCCGCGTCCCGTGGCTTCGCGTCTCCCCCGGGAACCGCCGAGCTCAATCGGCTTCCCGGTTACCACCGCCGTGGTGGCTTGCCCGACGTGCATCGCATAGGTGTCCATCACCCAAGCCATGGTTTGTTCGCCGGTGCCCACGTCCGGTGCGGGAATGTCGCGCTCCGGTCCCAGCCAATCCGCCAGTTCCGCGGTGTAGCGTCGCGTCAGGCGTTCCATTTCTCCGCGCGATAATTTGCGCGGGTCGCAAATCACCCCGCCCTTCGCTCCTCCAAACGGAATATTCACGACCGCGCACTTCCAGGTCATCCAAGTCGCCAGGGCGCGCACTTCGTCAAGCGAAACGTCGGGGGCGAACCGAATCCCGCCTTTTCCCGGCCCCCGCACGTTCGAATGCAGCACACGGTAGCCAGTGAAAACTTCCAGCTGCCCGTTGTCCATCCCCACCGGAATGTACAGCGTGATTTCTTTGCTCGGCCACTTCAGGAAGCGGTAGAGTCCCTGCTCGAGGCCCAGCTTGTTCGCGGCCACTTCAAAACGCGCTTCCGCGTTCTGATAGACATTCATCTCTTCTGGCATCGGGGCTTGCGACATGCAAAAGTCTCCTTCGCTAACTTTCCTGTTTCTTGTCGCTCTCAAGCGAGGGCGCAGGATTGCCTGGCACACGATCAAGTAGGGGACGATACCATCAGCGTCACGCCTTTTTTTTCGGGAGCCGAGCGTCCTGACTGGGTTTCCGAGGTAGAATCCTTTGCGTCGCAAGACCTAGGGCCGGACCGGCCCGATGTGAAGCCTGCCTAGATGCGGCGCCATAAAGCCGATCGATGAAACAGGAACCCGCAGAAAGTGCTCTGGTTAAAATCAAGCCAGACCTCCGCCAGACTTGCCTTGGTCGGTCGGGGCGTCAGTATACGAACCTGTTTTGTATCCCGCAAGGAGTACGGGCCTTTCTGGCCGTGCCCATGGCGGTCCCTACAAGTACATGCTTGCTGGTTGTTGGCGTTCGAAGTTCGAGCGGGAGGCTTCAACAACCATCTTGTTGACTAAATAAACGGCTTCGGATTAGACCGTGAGTCCCGTGTGGACTGCAAGACCAAGGCTACCTTTGCAAGCGGAACTGGATGGTAACGGTCAGGTGCATCGGCACCGCTTTGCCGTCAAGCGTGGCCGGCTCATATTTCCACTGCCTCAGAGCCTCCATGGCCGCCTGCTCGAGTAGCCTTGGGCCGGAAAGCACTTTCATCTTGGTGACCCGCCCGCTGGCATCAACGAGCGCATCAATGGTGACCCCTCCAGAAACGTGCTGGGCCTTTGCCAGTGCCGGATACGCGGGCGGCACAGAGGAGATTAACCTGGCCTGCTTTACCTCCCCGCCTACCGGCACCTGAGCTGCCGGCGCTGCCGGCTGTTTCCCCGAAACTCCCAGTGGTGCTCCCAGGGCGGCGCCATATTCCGCGGAGGGTTCTTCGCTCAAGTCCGGTTCCACACTGTTCTGCGCCGTCCGCTTCCCTGAAAGCTTGGGCGCCTCGAGATGCACCTCTCCAAGAACAGGCTTCTTTACCTCGGATGGAACCGCCTCGGGACGAGCGGCTTCGTCCGGCGCGCTTGCCGGAGCCGCGTTTCCTGGCACATTCGGGTTGCTTCGAGCCGGGTTCGCCGCTGCCGTCGCGGAGTCGTTGTGGGCGGGCAGCATCGCCGCGAGCGCTGCCTCCTTCGCCGAATGCGCCTGGGTATCCTGTGACCTCGCGAAAGGCGCCGGCGCTTTCCGAGCGAAAGTCCCGGCAAGAACCCCGCCCGACCGCTGATTTTTGTACCACCACGCGCCTGCGGCCACGAGAACAATCCCCGCCACAAGCGCCAGACAAAGCATGCCCTTTCCGGAGGGCGCCTTTTCCTTAACTTTCTTTACGCCTTCGAACGGCAACGCACTTCCGAACTGAGGAACATGCGAAGGAGCGGCCTTCGCGTCTTTGTTCGGCGCTGCGAGCGGCGCCATCAGCTCCTCGAGCTGCGGCTGTTCCCGGACGCGCTTGGCTCTCTCCCGGGGGACGAGTTCGTTCGCCGGGGGCGGCAGGGAGGCGTTGCGTGCGAGCGGCCGAAGCCACGCCGGAATCTCGAGTTCTGCCTCCTCGAGTGACTCTAAAGCCGGGATTGGCGCCGGTGGCTCGACCTTCCTAGGCTCTTCGAGCTTCGGCGCTTCCGGCAAACCCGCCCTGGGCGAGGCGGGACTCTCGATAAGCTCGGCCGCGCTCTCGTGAACCGGGTCCGTCTTAAGAAGCGGAATGGCAGGCTCGACGACGAGAATGGGCGGAGCGTCCTGGGTCGGCGCCGCGGGCATGCCGGGAGCCGCCTCGGCAAACCCCAATTGCAACAGCTCTTCCTGTAGGCGCGCCGTCTGGCGCTTTAATTCCTCCGCCTCGGGATCGCTCGCCTCCGGCGCTTGGGGAGCTGCTGCGGGAGCCAAATCGGAGGGCGCAGTTTTCACTGCGAGAAAGGGTGCGAGACTCGACAGATCGAAGGTTGCCGGATTCGACGGCGGTTCGGATGGCGCAAAAAGCGACGCGGGCTTGTCCGACGGGCGGGCCAGCTCGAAGTTGCGAACCGGCGGCTGGCTCGGCGCCGGCGCTTCTGTTCTTTTGGCGGGCTCGAGGCGAGCAACACCGGGCGGTTCGGCGGGAACCCGGGAAGCCGGCTCGCGCTTTTTCAGCCAAGGTTCGACAAGCGCCTCCTCGGAACCAAACGAAGGTGTGAGAGGAGCCGGAGGAACACCCAAATCGAGCTTCGCCTTGGTGCCCAGCAAAGAACCGGAATCGATCGGCGCGGGAACGATCGAAGATTCAGAGAGCGCGGGAGTCGCGGGCTTCGACAAAACGGGCACAGCGGTGGAAGGCTTCGCTCGAAGGCCGCCCGAAGCGCTGTCCGCGCCGGGCGGTTCCACCTTTTCGGCCGGCTGCGAAGGCCCCGGGAAGCCATGGTTTGCTGGCGGACGGCTCGGTTCCGGCGCGGCTTGCGGTCCCGGCCCAATCCGGTCGCCGGGGAAACGCATGCCCCAAAAACCCACGGCGGACTCGGTAAATTCAAGTTCGATGTATCCGCTGACACTGCGATAATTCTTCGACTTCAGCACCTGGCAAACGACTTCCTTTTTCGTGCGCTCGTTGGTAAGGAAGAGCAATTGGCCGGGGGCCATCGCGGAATTCAACTTGATGACCGCGCCGTTGCCATGAACCATCACGGTTTTGGTCGCTTCGGAAAAAGGTTCTCGTTTGTCGCTGCCCTCGACGGTGCGGGCGCCATGCACCGTAATGGGCACCTCGAGCGCCACCGGTTGCGGCCTGGTCGCGGAATCGTTCAAAGCCGCCGAACCGGGGCGCACGCTGGTCTCGGAAGTTTCGAGCGTGTCCGAATCCTTGACGATTGGAGACATCGAGCGCCCACCCGTGAAGCAGAATTTGCGGTTTGCCCACCTGGAAACACCTTTTCCCGGAGCGGGGCCACCTTTCCTATCTTCTGCTTCTGCGGAGAAGGCCAACCATAGTACCCGCGTACCTCTTTTGGCTAAGCAACAACTGTTCGCGCGTACAGGCGCGAATGCCGACGACCCGGCATCGTTTCTTCATCGCGTTAGGTTCTGCCGAGCGGCGGCTTGAACTGCTCATCCAGTTCCACCTGGTAGCCGGTAACCAATTTGTTGGTTTCGTTGGCCATGCCGATGACCGCTTGGAGCTCCTTGAACATCGCTTCGGTCATCCCCTTCGCAAAGGCCGACGCGGTGTGCGAATAGATGCAGTAGGTGCAATTGTTCGTCACGCTGACGGCGATATAGATGAGCTCCTTGGTTAGCGGATCAAGCGCGCCCGGCGCCATGATCTGCTTGATGCTTTTCCAGGTGCGCTCGAGCAGTGCGGGATCGTGCGCGATGGCTTTCCAGAAATTGTTGATCCAGTCCGTCTTGCGCGTGGCCATGATGTCGTCATAAATGGCGCGCACTTGCGGGCTTGCGTCCTTGTATTCAATCAGCCCAAACGTCGACATGGGACTCTGCTACCTTTCTCGTGAGTGAACGCGAGTATTCACTCCAAAGTTCCTGGTTCGACCAGGCCGGTTTCACTTGCTGGTCGAGCCAAGCCAGAGCCTTCCTGTCCCCAGGCGTTGATTCCCGTGTAGCCCACGGTATTTTGTTTCAGGTTGATCGCTGCGTTCACGTTGCGGTCGTGCGTGGTTTGGCACACCGGGCACGTCCACTCCCGCACGCTCAGCGGCAGGACTTCCATGACGTAGCCGCACGCGCTGCAGGTCTTCGAACTGGCGTAGAAGCGATCACGCACGGTTACCACCGATCCATCCAAATGCGACTTATACTCGAGTTGCCGCCGCATCTCCGACCAGCCAACATCGTGGATGGCCCGGGACAGATGGCGGTTCTGCACCATTCCTTTCACGTTCAAGTCCTCGACAAAGATTTCCGCGTGGTTTTTGCTCATCCTGGTCGTGAACTTGTGTAGGAAGTCTCTGCGTATATTGCCAATCCGCCGATGACAATGCGCAAGCCGCAAAGCGGTTTTCTGGCAATTGTGGGAGCCTGGCTGCTTGCGGGAATGCGCGCGGGAGAGGCGGCGTAGCTTTTGCAAGCCCTTCCCGAGCGGCTTCGGGGCCGCAACCTTCTCACCGTTCGATAGCGCGGCGAAGGTGGCGAGTCCCAGGTCGATGCCTACCGCTTCCCCTCTCGGCGGGTGGACTTCCCGTTGAGGGATCTCCACGGCAATGGCGATAAACCAGCGATCCGCTTCCCGACTCACCGTTCCCGATTGTATCTTGCCGGTGAAGCGCAGGGGCTCCCGGAGTTTCACTGTGCCGATTACGGGCAGGCGCACCGTTTTGCCACGGGTCGAGAACTTGTCACAGGCGACATAGAAACTATCCCGGCACTTTCCCTTTTTCTTAAACTGGGGCCGGCCTTCCACGTCGCCGTTAAAATATGCTTTCCAGGCCTTTCCTAAAGCGGCAAAAGGTCGGGCATGAGCGTCCCGATGTATGTTCTCGAGCCAGGGGAAGGCCTCGTACTTGATGGAGTTGAAGTACCGCTTGATCTCGCTGGCAGCGATGTTTGCACCTAACTCGTATCGGTAGTCCCACTCCGCTAAGGCCCAGTTCCATACGAACCGCGCTGTGCCACAGGCCTGCCGAAAGTATTCTTTTTGCTTTTCCGTGGGGTCCAATTCAATCCGATGAGTGAGAATCACTTCAAAGCCTCTTTCGATGCCCAGCAGTAGTGGCGCAAGCCATGCGAGCGGAAGACGAAACACGCGTGGTGGCCATCCAATCGCCGGCGGAGACCTTCTTCGTATTAAGCACCGCCAACTCCCACCAGGCTGGCGGCACGGTTGCTACACAACCGCTCTGAAGCTTCAAACGGACGGACGTCGGCCCGCGAGAGCCTCGAAGGGCAATGGAGCCGCCGACCGCTTTTTCCCCCTCCCGGGCTGAAGGCTTACCCTCAGACTCCAATGGCTCAAGGGTCTAAGCCTTGTCGGCTTTCGCGGGATGGGCGCCGTTCCCCTTTCCTTCATCGGTTACAAGCATAGACGAATATAAAGCGAAAGTAAAGCCCCTTCGAAAATTGGTTAAAATTGGTAAAATTGCCTAACCAGCAAGGCTTGGTATGCCGGGAAATTACTCACCCTCTGTCTGGGCGTGAGTCCCTGGTGCACCATTGCACACATTCTACTGACCTAGCAGCTAGGTCAAGCTCCAAGTCTCGGCAAGCCGCTCTGGCGCCAGTCGATGGTTATGAATTTTCTCGCTCCGGTGAATGAAATTCATTCTTCTTGACAGCAAAGACTGGGGCAGGTTACAACTCCAGCCATCAGCATATTGCCGTTCAGGTGCCGGTGCCGGTATCCCTGAACCGAGACAGGGCGAGCGGTCCGGGGGCCTTGTCCTTTAGTTTAAAGTGACGGATCCTCGATTCAACAACCGAGTGCGTCTCTAGCCATCAGGGGTTGGTCTTGAGTGGCTTTGACTTGTGAATTGGGCGTCCTCCGGCCCCTGCCGGAAGACGAGGGTGCGGCCAGTTCAAGCTTTGATCTCGAAGAGGGGGGATGGAATCTATGAAGCGTTTCGCAATTGCAATTCTCATCGCATTCTCACTGGCGGTTGCAGCAGATGCGCAGACCTTCCGCGGCAGCATTAACGGAACGGTGACCGACCCGTCGGGCGGCTTGGTTCCGAACGCCACGGTCAAGGCCACGGAAATCGCCACGGGCATCGATCACTCGACTACGACGACGAGCGACGGAGCCTTCGCAATCCAAGACATTGCGCTTGGCTTTTATAAAGTCGTCGTGACGGCCACCGGGTTCCCGACCTATACCGTTGACAAGGTCGAGGTTGTCGCCGGCCAGATCTACACGCTGCAGGTTAAGCTGCAGCTTCAGCAGCAGACCACCACCGTGGAAGTTTCCGCTGCGGCCCTTACCCTCGACACCACCACGCAAACGCAGACCATGACCATTCCCGACGACGTGGTTCAGAACATTCCGCTGAACGGTCGTGACTTTACGCAAATGATCGGCGTCGCACCGGGTTTCGGCGGCTACAACGTAGGTGGCTTCGGCTCGCTGAACGGCACGCGGCCCAACCAGATCAACTGGCAGATCAACGGAGTGGATAACAACGACTTCTGGCACAACATCCCAGCCATCAATCAGGGCGGTGTGTCCGGGATCGCAGGGACGGTTCTGCCGATTGACGCCACGGTGGAATTCTCAGTGCAGACCTCATCGGGTCCCGAAGGCGGGCGCAACGCCGGCGGCACGGCCAACATTGTCCTCAAGTCCGGCACCAACGATCTGCATGGCTCGGCCTACTACTACAACCGCAACGAAGCTTTCGCCGACCACTCGCCGTTCTTTGTCCCCGCACCGGGCACCAAGGCGCCAAGACAGCGCAACGAAAACTACGGTTTCTCTGTGGGCGGCCCGATCATCAAGAACAAGACCTTTGCTTTTGTCAGCTACGAGAAGAACGACTTTGTATTTGGTCTTTCCGGAATTGCAACAGAACCTTCGGATGCCTGGGTGAACCAAGCCCTCGCTGTCCTAGCTGCGCATGGCGTTACGGAAAGCGCAGCATCCAAGACCGCCATTGGCCCGACTGGCTTCTGGCCCCGTAGCGGGAGCTCGAGCATCGCAGGTCTCCCGGCGACCGTCCTCAACTTCTTCAGCCCGAGTACCGAGTTTGGCTACAGCTACAACGGCGTAGCTCGGGTGGATCACCAAATTTCTGACAAACATCACCTTTCCCTGCACGCCATCATCGGCCAGGGGAACCAGACTGCTCCTCTGGGCGGCAGCCCAGCGCTCGGAACGGCCAGCTCCAATTTGCCCTACTATTTCGAAGTGGCGCCGCTTCACGACGGAAACTATGGCGCAGTCTTGAACTCCACCTTGTCACCCAGGTGGACCAATCAATTTCTTTTTGGGGCCAGCTACTTCAACCAGCTCTTCCACGACAGCAACAATAGCTTCAATACCAAAGCCATGGGCATATACCTCAGCCCGGACGCCACTAAAGGAGGTCAATACATCAACGGGGCTCCAAACATCATCATCGCACCTCCTTCCAAGAGTGGCTCGGGCGGATTTGAACAGATTGGTCTGACGCCGCCCGAGGGCCGAAGCGACCTGACTTTGCACTTTACGGACATCGTTTCCTACACCGTCGGAAAGCACCAGTTTCGCTACGGAGCCGAATACCGCCACGGGAAGCTGAATGAGTTCTACCACCGCCGTGGAACAGGAAAGTTCGTCTTCGACGGTACCGCTGGCCCTTGGGCTAGTGATCCCTTGACTTCAACGGAAACCGTGTTAACAAAGGCCTTGGCCGACTTCCTGGCTGGTGACGTATCCGCATGCGACAACTTCCATACCGTCGCAAACAGCTTTACTTGTGGCTCGACGATTGCTGTCGGTGATCCGGAACGCTTTGTGCACGTCAACGCTTTCAACGCCTATGTTCAGGATTCATGGCAGTTCACTAGGAAGCTCAACCTTAGTTACGGCTTGCGCTATGAATACTTTGGGCCGATGCAGTCCGATACGGCGAGCAACATCGCGAACTTCGTTCCCGGAACGGGATTTGTCCTGCAAAGCAGCCGCGCTCTCTTCGACCCCGGTAAGAACCATTTCGCTCCCCGCCTCGGCTTCGCTTATCAACCGAACGCGAAAGGCGACTTGGTTGTGCGCGGCGGATTCGGCGTTTTCTACGACCAGATCAACTTGAACCCGTTCTTGGATTTCCGGCCACCCGTCTCGGCACCTTCAGGGATTCAGGGCAATCCATTTGGCTCGAAACCGGTATCAACCTATTCCCGAGATGGTTACAACTGGGATGCCGTGCAGGCTGGAGGGGCGTCGATCTTCCCCGGAGTCAAAGCTTGCACCGATCCTAACTGCGCCGCGGCCACTGATCCCAAAGGCTTGAGCGCCTATTCTGTGAGTTCCAACTTCCGCGTCCCTTACTTCTTTAACTACAACTTGCAAGTCGAGAAAGGTTTTGGAAACTCGGTGATCTGGCAAATTGGATATGTCGGGAGCCAAGGACGAAAGCTGAATATCGTATCGAACATCAACCAGAACGGTGCATTCCCGAACTTCGGTAATATTCTGCAACTCAACACGATCGGAACATCCAACTACAACGCTTTGCAAACTATCTTGCGGACAAGGGCGTGGCATGGCCTGTCCTCGCAGTTTGCCTACACCTGGGCGCATGCCCTGGATCAGATTAGTGAATACCGAGGGCAGATCCTGGACGATGCCTTCAACCGCCACTTCGATTATGGCAACAGCGATTTTGACACGCGAAACCTGTTCACCATTAGCATGACTTACGATGTGCCCAAAGCACCTTGGGCCACTTCTGCCTGGTCAAAGCGCGCTTTCAACGACTGGCAAATAAGCAGCGTAATGAACTTCCATTCCGGGCAGCCCTCGGACGAAGGCCGGTTGGGCCTCGACTTGATTGGTAAGCCGTACGCGGGGATCAGCCATAAGTTTGATCCAAGCTTCGGCGTACAGTGGTGGAACCCTGCCGCGTTCTGCTCTCCGGGAGGTTCTGCTTGCCCGGGCGCTACAGACAACCTTTCTCGAAACAAATTCTACGGCCCTGGTTTCGGCGATGTAGATCTCTCGTTCATCAAGAACATCCCCATTACCGAGCGAGTCAAGATCCAGCTCCGGGCGGACTTCTTCAACCTCTTCAACCGTATCAACCTGTCCTCCGGCGTGGGGGCTGTTGGCAGCACTTGCTCGCCTGACCCCGCAACAAAAACGGGGATTTGCACTATCGGCGGCGGATTTGGTCAAGTAACTGACACCATCGGCGACTTCAACGGCGCCCCGGCCATCGGCCCCGGCGAAGCTCGCAACATTCAGCTCGTGGGTAAAATCATCTTCTAGCGTTCTAACGGCGGCAACAGGAAACTTCAGCCAAGAGGCTCCCGCATCTGCCGGGGGCCTCTTGCTTTTGTAGTGGACTCTCCCGCCGCCCTCTGTTGGTGAAGGAATTCTTCCAGCAGCAGTTCGGACAGTCGCCCGGTGTTGTGGCGCAGCACGCCGTGCTCCTCGAGGAGATCATCGAGGATCACCCGACAGCCAAGGTTCCGCAGCGCCGGAAGGTCCACGGCCACCGGCACCGCTCCTTCCGCCCGGTAGCGCCGCGCTACTTCGGGAGAAACCGCCTGGCGGTTGGCGACCACGCAGTCGATCACCCGGTGCGGCACGTGCTTCTGAATGGCGCAAACGTGATCCGCCAGCCCGTACCCCGTCGTTTCGCCGGGCTGGGTCATCAAGTTGGCAATGTACACGCGGGGAGCCTTCGAGCGCGCGATCGCCGCGGCAATGTCCGGGATCAGCAGATTCGGCAGTACGCTTGTGTACAGCGAGCCCGGGCCCATGAGAATCAAGTCGGCCTGGCCGATGGCCTCGATGGCCGCGGGGAGGGGGCGCACCTGGCTCGGAGAGAGGCTGAGTCTCGTGATGCGTGTCCGGCTGGAGCTGATGCGCGTCTCGCCGTGAACCACGCGGCCGTTTTCGAGGACGGCAACGAGATGGACATTCGAGAGCGTCGAGGGAAAAATGCGCCCGCGAATGGCGAGCACTCTGCTGGTCACGCGAATCGCCTCGATAAAATCGCCGGTGACGTGCGTCAGCGCGGCGAGAAACAGATTTCCAAAGTTGTGCCCGGCCAGGCCCCGCCCCACGTGAAAACGGTATTGAAACAAGCGGCCCATGAGCGCTTCATCTTTGGAAAGCGCGACCATGCAGTTGCGAATGTCGCCCGGCGGCAGGATGCGGTTCTCGCGCCGCAAACGCCCGGAACTGCCCCCGTCATCGGTCACCGTGACAATGGCAGCAAGATCGGAGATGGGCCGCTCGGCCGTGGCAAGTTCGTCCGGGCGCCGCACCACCCGTTCTTTCAACCCGCGTAGCAACGTTGAAAGCCCGGTTCCCCCGCCCAACGCGACAATGCGGAAGCCCGGCGTCAGAGCTTTTCTAGGAGAGCCGCGTTTCTTCATTTCCAGTTGAGAAAGGCACAGCCTGTTTATTCTACAGGAAAGAGTTCCCTACCGCGGCAATCGAGAAACCTGTGCGCAAGCAGGCAAACGGCAGGGTAACGTCCGGCGGATGCTGCCTTAGTGGCAAATCACTGTGGTTAAGTTTCTAACCGCCGAACCCGTCTTTCTCGGGGTAGAGCAATTCGGTGAAGCGCGGATCTTCCTGGAGGAAGGCGAAATCTTCGTCGTTGCGCGCGTGGTAGCGGTTCTCAGGGCGCAACTGGATGGCGACCTTGAGGTTTTCGAGTGCGGAATCGGCTTCGCCGGTGAGGCAATCGAGCGCGGCCAGCGCGTAATGAATGTGGTCGGCTTTGGGTGCGGCCTTGCGTGCCTTGTCGAGGCTTTCGCGGGCTTCGTCCCAGCGCCCGATGTTCATCATGGCCACTCCGCGCTGGTAGTGGTCTTCGGCGCTGCGAGGATTCTGTTCGTGCGCAGGCTTCATGCGTTGCTCGACGATTTTCAGGTGCACGCGTGCGCGGTCGCTCAACTCCTTGCTGGGACCCTCGAGCACTTCCTCAAGGGCTTGCTTGGCGCGGGTGAATTTTTGTTGGTGAAACAGGGCGAGCGCCTCGTCATAAACCTTGAGTTGCTGCTGCACGCGGGGATCGACCAGCTCGACGCCGCCGCGCTGCGGGGGTGGGGGCGGCCCTAAGTTCCTCTTTTTCTGTAGTTTCGCGGAGCCGTGGCCGGCGTTCTTGGAGTGGTGTGCCGAGCCAGGCGAGGCTTTTCGCACTTTTGCCATGGTCGGCATGCTAGCAGAGGCGGGCGGCGCGCGTCAAACGCGAGATTTATTACTCTCGAGTAAATAACTTTGCAATTAAAATGCCGGACCGCCGAGCAAGCCACCGGTTACCGAACGGCAGCATCAGGAAAAAATAGCTCGTCCGGATCGCGCCAGAATCGCGGAAACTGGAGTTCCGGCCCGAAGCCATGGAACCGCGGGGTGGGAATTCTGGCCTGCCTCGACTGCGTATGCTAAATTTGGGGCCGGACACTGGTCGACGACAAAGTGCCTTTCATCAATTTTCCTGCACGTGAAATTAATTGCAAGCTGGTGTACTACGGTCCGGGTCTCGGCGGAAAAACCGCCAACCTGCAGTGGGTCTACGACCATACCGGGCAGAACCAGAAGGGCAAAATGGTGTCCCTGGCTACGGAAACCGACCGCACGCTGTTCTTCGACTTCCTTCCGCTGGACCTGGGGACGGTGCGGGGCTTCAAGACGCGCTTTCACCTCTATACCGTGCCCGGCCAGGTGTTCTATGAGGCCAGCCGCAAGCTCATCCTGAAAGGGGCGGACGGCGTTATCTTCGTGGCCGATTCGCAGGAAGAGCGGCTGGACGCGAATTTCGAAACCATGGAAAACCTGCAGGAACACTTGAAAGAACACAACCTGAATTTCTCGACGATTCCCTACGTGCTGCAGTTGAACAAGCGCGACCTGCCGAACGCCATGCCCGTGCCGGAATTGACCAAACAACTTCGCAAAAAGGGCGAGCCGGTTCTGGAAGCCGTGGCGATTCAAGGCAGCGGGGTCTTCGAGACCCTCAAGGAAGTGGCCAAGCTGGTCCTCGCCGAACTCAAAAAAGGCGGTTAGCGCCTGCGGCCCGTTTTGCCCTGAGGGCGCGTCCACGGTTCTCTCAACTAAGCAAGTGCAACCTCATTTCAATCGAGGTGCGGATGGGGTCCATCTGGATCGCGGCGGGGCTCAGGCATTTGCTTGAAACGTATTCACGGCCTTCATGGCCATTTCGTGCTCAGAGGCTTTCACGCTTGTCCCTGGCATGGAACTGCGCCTCAGGCGAAGTTGACGAGGGCGGCGGATTCCGAGTCGAAGGTGGGAATGGCTTCGGCAAGGCGCGTGACCGTGAGAGCGTCGCGGACGCGGCCGGGTCCACAGACCAGCCGCAGTGACCCGCCTTCGCGCGCGAGCTGGATCGAGATGCGCACCAGCGTGGAGAGGCCGGAACTGTCGATTTGCGGCGCGCTGTTCAGGGCCACGATGACCTTGCGAGTGCCCTTCTTCATGACCGACTCGAGCGCGCTATAAAGCTGTTCGCTCGGTTCGCCGATGGTGAGCCGGCCATGCACTTCGAGAATCGAAACTCCACCTGATTCGCGAACCTTGATCTCCATGGGCAGCCGTTCGATCATGTGAGTCGGCCTAGACTTTCTCCTTGCGCTCGAACGCGGAAAGACCGCACGGCATTATACGCCGGCGGCGAAAGAAAGTGTTGACCTCCTCCCCTTCCCGATAAGCCCACCCAGCCTGCGACCAGGGCCCGGGGAAACGAGAAACTCCTTGGCGCTGTGCCGGAGGAGTAAATGAGGGTTGACACCTTACCCAAGAGCGCCTACCCTTGGGTAAAATGTCGACCCAAGACCGCGAACGCCTGGAATTGCTGCAGGGCACGCTCGATTTGCTGATCCTGCGCACCTTGATTTTTGGGCCGCAACACGGCCAGGGCATTGCGCGCGCCATCCAGCAGACTTCTGAACAAGAGCTCCTGGTCGAGCACGGAGCCCTTTACCCGGCGCTCGGGCGGCTGGAGGACCGCGGCTGGATTTCCGCAAAGTGGGGAATCTCGACAAACAACCGCAAGGCCCGGTTTTATTCGCTGACGGCTGCCGGTCGCAAGCAGCTAGGAAAAGAAACCACCAAATGGAACCGGCTCACCCGAGCGATCGGGCGGATCCTCGAGTCCGAAGGTGGCTAGGCCATGTTCCGACGCAAAAGGAAAGCGCGCGACTTCGCCGAGGAAATCAAAGCCCACCTGGAGTTCGAAACCGAACGCCTGAGAGAGGAGGGACTCGACGAACGAGAAGCCCGAGCCGCGGCGCGCCGCGCTTTCGGCAACGTGACAGAAGCCGAAGAGCGCTTCTACGAATCCGGCCGGTGGCTTTTTGGGGACGAGCTTCGGCAAGACCTCCGGTTCGCTTTCCGCATGTTGCGCAAGTCTCCGGGTTTTGCCGCGGTGGCCGTACTGACTCTGGCGGTGGCCATTGGCGCAAACGCGCTGGTCTTCAGCGCACTCGATGCCTTCCTGCTTCGTCCGCTGAAGGTGCCGCAGCCGGAGAGCCTCTACGGGCTGCAGTTTGGCGAAGGGCGTCGCGGCGCTCAGTCATATCCCAATTATGAAGATTTCCGGGATCGCAACCGCAGCTTCGATGGTTTGGCCGCCTATGCCATGGCCAGGGTGGGGTTGGACACCGGGGAAAACCCTGCCCGCGCGTGGCTTTACGAGGTGAGCGGAAACTACTTCGACGTATTGAACCTTCATCCGCATCTTGGTCGCTTCTTTCACTCTTCCGACGAGCACGGCGCCGGCAGCGCTCCCTACATCGTGCTCAGCTATGCCTATTGGCACGGTCATTTTCAGGATGACCCTGGTGTGGTGGGCCGCAGGGTCGAAGTAAACAAGCGACCGTTCACCATCATCGGCGTTGCTCCGCAGCACTTTACTGGGACTTTTCTGCTGCTCTCTCCTGATTTCTTTGTGCCGATGGTTAGTTTTGAGGACAAAAAAAACCTCAGGAATCGCGGCGGCCGCTGGATTTTTGAGACCATCGGACATCTGAAGGCCGGGGTCAGTGCGGCCGAGGGCGCTCGGGATCTCAACTCCATTGGCGCTTATCTCGAAAAGAGTTATCCCCAAGACAACGGCAAGATGGACGTGTCCCTGGTTCGTGCAGGTCTGTATGGCAATACCTTCGAACGGCCGATCCGGGAATTTGTTGTGGCCTTGATGCTGCTCGCCGCGCTGATCCTGCTGGCCGCTTGCGCCAACCTCGGAAGCCTGTTTGCGGCGCGCGCCGCCGATCGCTCGCGGGAAATTGCCGTGCGCCTCGCGCTGGGGTCGAGCCGCCTCCGCATTCTGCGGCAACTGTTCACCGAAGCCCTTCTGATATCGCTCGCGGGAGCCGCCGCGGGGACTTTGGGCGGAGCGCTGCTGCTCGGCAGGCTTGTCGAGTGGAATCCCTTTCCGCAATTTCCGACCAATGTGCCATTGCATCCGGACGCAAACGTCTATGCCGTTGCGGTCGTGCTGGCCTTGCTGAGTGGGATCCTTTTTGGGGCGGTGCCGGTCAAGCAGGTGCTGCACAGCGATCCGTACGAGATCGTGAAGTCTGGTTCGCTCGGGAAGTTGGGCCGCCGCATCACCTTTCGAGAGGTGTTAGTCGCGGTGCAAGTTGCCATCTGCGCCCTGTTGGTCACCTCTTCGATGGTGGCGGTGCGCGGGCTGCTGCGGTCGCTTGACAGCAATTTCGGCTTTGAACCGGGAAAGGTGATCCTCGCGGACACGGATTTGGATATGGCGGGTTATTCGGCGGGTTCCGTACCGACGATCGAAAAGCGCATGATCGAGTCGATCAACACGATTCCGGGTGTAACCGCGGTGGGACTCGCGAATTGTCCTCCCTTGGCGGGTTGCGGCGTCTCGAGGGCCTTCGTTTTTGCCGAGCAAACTTCGGATCTGCGTCCTTCCCATGCCGCCGCTTCGTCCCTGATGTACAAGACATCTCCGGAATACTTCGCTGCCGCCGGGACCCCCTTGCGGGCCGGGAGGCCCTTCAGCTGGCATGACGACCAAAGCGCTCCGCGCGTGGCGGTGGTCAACCAAACGTTTGCGCGCAAGGTGCTGGGCTCGGAGACGAAGGCCCTCGGCCGATACTTCAAAGCGTCGGATGGAACGCGCATCCAGGTGGTCGGCCTGGCCATCGACGGCAAATACACGAGCCTCACCGAGGATCCACAGGCGGCGATGTTTTTGCCGATCCTGCAATCGCCCTCGAGTGAGAGCTTCCTCTTGATTCGTTCCGATAGTGATCCCGGGCAGCTGGCCGGGGCCATAAGGAGCAGGATGCGCGAGCTCGACGCGGGCCTGCCTGTTTTTATCCAAACCTGGCCCAGGGAAATGGACTTTTTCCTGTTTGGCTCACGCATGGCCACCGTGACCCTTAGTGTGCTCGGCGCGCTCGGTGCCATCCTATCCATCACCGGCATTTTTGGAATAGCGGCGTATTCGGTCAGTAAGAGGCTGCGGGAATTGGGAATTCGCGCGGCCCTTGGAGCGCAGTCGAAGGAACTGTTAGGCGCGGCCCTCGGACGAGCCCTCGAGCTGCTGGCGTTTGGTTCCGCGTCCGGACTGCTCCTCGGGATTCTCGCAAGCCGCCTGCTCGGATCGATCGTGTATCAGGCCACCCCTCGCGATCCGTTGGTACTCGGCGGCGCCGTCCTCGCGATGTCGTTGCTGGGACTGATCGCTACCTGGCTTCCGGCCCAACGCGCGCTGTCGGTCGATCCGGCGATATTGCTCCGCGAAGAGTGAAGCGGCCGCATTTGAAACTGCTTGTTCTGAAGCTTCAAGGAAGTGAACGAGTTGTTTGCCACCCGTCGACGTCGTCGCCATGCCGCACAGCCTGTCCAGAGAAAAATGAACCGCGTAGCCACCGGTTAGCCTGGCTAGCCGAGCAAAGTCCGAAAAAAGACTTGACACGTGTCATGGTGTTATAGTTAGCTATAACAGCATAGTAGCCCTGGACGTGGCTGAGCTGCAAGGAACCCACGAAGGCTGAGGCGACTACGCATAAGGAGAAACAAACAATGAGATTCATCCGTTTTCTGCTGCTTTTTGTTCTGATATCCGTCTCGAGTGTGGCTTTCGCGCAGTCCGAGGCGCACAAGGCCACCGAGCAATTGGCGCCTTCCGGGGCACAAAAGTCTTTCGATACGCTGAAGGCCCTCGCGGGTAGGTGGCAGGGCCCAGTGAAAGTCGAGCCTCCGCAAACCGACATGGGGAGCGACGCGGGGATTCAGGTCTCCTTGCGGGTGACTTCCCGGGGAAACGCGCTGGTGCATGAGATGTTTGAGCCCGGAAAGGCGGACGATCCCACCCGCTACGACCACCCTGTTACCATGCTCTATTTGGATGGCGATCGACTGCTCCTGACGCACTATTGCGATGCGGGAAACCGGCCGAGGATGGTCGCCCGGACCGCTCCCGACGGAAAGGCGGTGGAATTCGATTTTCTGGACCTCTCCGGTGGCAATCAATACGGACACATGTATCACGCCGTGTTCACCATCATCGACATGAACCACCACGTGGAAGACTGGACCTACCTGATGCCCGGGGACAAGCCCGTTCACGCGCACTTTGACCTCGAGCGCGCAAAGTGACCGAGCGCATTTCCGATAAGCGGACAGGAAACCAGGATGGACCGTGAGTGGAATGAACATCAGCCGATTTACCGCCAACTGCGGGACCGTGTCGTGGCCATGATTCTCGACGGGGTCCTCAAGGAAGGCGATCCGCTGCCCTCCGTGCGCACGGTCTCGGCCGAGTACAGGGTGAATCCGCTTACGGTCCTCAAGGGCTACCAGCAACTGGTGGACGAGGGGTTGGTCGAGTCCAGGCGAGGCCTGGGAATGTTCATCAAGCCCGGCGCACCGCGCCTCCTGCTCGAGGGCGAACGGCAGAAATTTCTGAGCGAGGAATGGCCCAGGATCTCCGCAACCATCGAACGGCTCGGACTAAAGGTGGCGGAACTGCTGAACGGCCAAACCGCTCAGCCTTCCTCGGATCCCGCAGCGTCGAAAACTTCAAAAACGCCCGAGGAGAAGGGCTGAAGCCATGGCATGCATCGAAGCACGCGGCCTGCGGAAGGCCTTCGGCAGCAATGTCGCACTGGACGGGATCGATTTGCGCGTCGAAGAGGGCCGGATCCTCGGCATCGTCGGACCCAACGGTGCGGGGAAAACCACCGCCCTGAACGCCATCCTCGGCCTGACTCCGTATCAAGGTGAACTGCGAGTGCTCGGGCGTGATCCCTGGACCGAGCGCGACCGGCTTATGCGTGATGTTTGCTTCATCGCCGACGTCGCCGTGCTGCCGCGCTGGCTGCGGGTTTCGCAGGCGCTCGATTATGTCGAGGGCGTGCATCCGCGATTCGACCGGGGCAAGGCCGAGCGTTTCCTGGCCAAAACCACGATCGAGCGCACCAGCAAGGTTCGCGAATTATCGAAAGGCATGGTGGCGCAGTTGCACCTCGCGCTGGTCATGGCCATCGACGCGAAATTGCTGGTGCTCGACGAGCCTACGCTGGGCCTGGACATTCTGTATCGCAAACAGTTCTACGATTCCCTGCTGAACGACTATTTCGATCGCAACCGCACGATCGTGGTGACCACGCATCAGGTGGACGAGATCCAGGACGTGCTCACCGATCTCATGTTCCTCCATCGTGGCCGGATCGTGCTCCATTGCAGCATGGAGGAGTTCGAGTCTCGCTATGTGGAAGTAATGGTCAACCCGGAGCACGTGGCCGCGGCGCGCGCGCTCAAACCCATTCACGAACGACAGGTATTTGCTCGCAGCGTCCTGCTCTTCGACCGTGTCGATCGTCAGCAGCTCGCGGCGCTCGGCGAGGTGCGCAGGCCGAGCGTCGCCGACTTGTTCGTGGCCGTGATGGGTAGCTTCGTGTCCCATCCGACTAAAGGAGTGGCGCCATGAATACGCAATCGGATGTTCTGCCGGAATCATCGCGCGAATCGTTGGCCATCGCGGCAGCGGCAATCCCTCTGACCCGGCGGATGTACTGGGCCCTGCGGAGGGAACTCTGGGAGAACCGTGCCATCTATATCGCCCCGCTTGCAGCCGCCGGGGTTGCGCTGCTTGGCTTCTTGCTGACCCTCGCCCGCCTACCCGCGAGGATGCGGCGGGCGTCCACCCTCGGCCCGATGGAACTGCACAAACTGGTCGAGCAACCGTTCGATGCTGCGGCCTCGCTGCTGATGGGGACTTTCCTGCTCGTCGCGTTTTTCTACTGCCTGGAGGCCCTGCAGAGAGAGCGCCGCGATCGCAGCATCCTGTTCTGGAAGTCGCTGCCGGTCTCGGATCT
>Ga0182037_10000268_pt1 | contig 24435 bp, 29 predicted proteins | sample sta12Cox44000082_FD_125974 | JGI IMG/M metagenome (GOLD analysis project Ga0182037, IMG submission 125974) | Lab enrichment of tropical soil microbial communities from Luquillo Experimental Forest, Puerto Rico - statoxic.12C.oxic.44.000.082 | ecosystem: Environmental > Terrestrial > Soil >... | reverse complement strand
CGCGCGATTTCAGCACCGCCGAGGCGGCCCGAGCAGTTGATGCGGATGCCTTCCGCGCCGAGAATCCGCCGTCTGAAAAGCAGGCAAGGTTAAGTGATGCTGCAACCGATCCGCACCAAGTTCCGCAAGGCGCACAAGGGCCGCATTCACGGTGTCGCCACTTCAAGCGCAAACCTCGCCTTCGGCCAATACGGCCTCAAGGCGCTCGAGCCCGAGCGCGTCACCGCGCGCCAGATCGAGGCCGCGCGCCGCGCGCTCACCCGCTTCATGAAGCGGTCGGGCCGAGTGTGGATCCGCGTCTTCCCGGACGTGCCGGTGTCGAAGAAGCCGATCGAGGTGCGCATGGGCAAAGGCAAGGGCACGCCCGAATTGTGGGTCACCCGCGTCAAGCCCGGCCGCATCCTGTTTGAGGTCGACGGCATCCCGATCAACGTCGCCAAGGAGGCGCTGGCGCTAGCCGCCGCTAAGCTGCCGGTCAAGACCCGCTTCATCGAACGCATCACCGAGTAAGTGCCATGAAAGCCGCAGACGTAAGAGCGATGACGCTCGATCAGATCGACGACGAGGTCCTCAAGTTGAAGAAGGAGCAGTTCAACCTGCGCTTCCAGCGCGCCACCGGTCAGCTCGAGAACACTTCGCGCGTACGCGTCATCCGCCGCGACGTCGCGCGCCTGAAGACAATCGCCACGCAGAAGCGCTCCGGCCAGGAACCGGCCGTGAAGGCCGAATCCGCGTCAGTGCCTGCGCCGGAGAAGAAGGCGAAGACCGCGAAACTGAGGGCCGCTGCGAGGCCGAAGACCGCCTCGCGCGCCAAGTCCAAGTCGAAAAAGTAAGGGGTTCGAGATGCCGAAGCGTACGCTGCAGGGCGTCGTCGTTAGCGACAAGCCGGACAAGACCGTCGTCGTGCGGGTCGATCGGCGTTTCACGCACGCGACGATGAAGAAGACAATCCGCCGCTCGAAGAAATACCACGCGCATGACGAGAAGAACGAGTACTCGGTCGGCGACTTAGTGTGGATCGAGGAGCGCCCCCCGATTTCCAAGCTCAAGTGCTGGGAAGTTATCCGCGGTGAGAAGAAACAGAAAGTTCAATAACCTTCGGCAAGAACGCGCGAAGGAAAGATGAGAGCCGCATCATGATCCAGATGCAAACCAACCTCGACGTGGCGGACAATTCCGGCGCGCGCCGCGTCATGTGCATCAAGGTGCTGGGTGGCAGCAAGCGAAAGTACGCCACTATCGGCGATGTCATCGTCGTTTCGGTGAAGGAGGCGATCCCGCGCGGCCGCGTCAAGAAGGGCGAGGTGATGAAAGCCGTGGTGGTGCGCATCTCCAAGGATATCAAGCGGCCGGACGGCTCGGTGATCCGCTTCGACCGCAACGCCGCCGTGCTGATCACCCCGCAGATGGAGCCGGTCGGCACCCGCATCTTCGGGCCGGTGCCGCGCGAGCTGCGCGCCAAGAACCACATGAAGATCATTTCCCTCGCCCCTGAGGTGCTGTGATGGCCGCCAAGATAAAGAAGGGCGACAAAGTCATCGTGCTGACCGGCCGCGACAAGGGCCGTACCGGCGAGGTGCTCGCCGTGCACGCGGCGGAAGGGCGCGCCCTGGTGCAGGGCGTGCACATGGTCAAGCGCCACCAGCGCCAGACAGCCCAGCAGGAAGGCGGGATCATCTCCAAGGAGAGCACGATACACTTGTCCAACCTGGCGCTTGCGGATCCCAAAGACGGCAAGCCGACCCGCGTTGGTTTTAAGTTCATTGGCGAGGGCGATAACCGTCGAAAGGTGCGTGTCGCCAAGCGTTCCGGAGTGGAGATCGATGGCTGATACCGAGGCGAGTACCAAACAAAAGAAGGCGAAGCCGTCGCAAGGTACCCCTAAGGCTGTCAAGGAAAGGGCGCCGAAGGACGCAGGCGAGCCGAAGGTGAAGAAGCCGCGTGAGCGCTCAGACTATGTGGCACGGCTGAAGACCCGCTTCGAAGAAGTGATTCGGCCCGAGCTGAGCACGAAGTTCGGCTACACCAACCGCTTCCAGGTGCCACAGATTACGAAGGTCGCGCTCAACATGGGCATCGGCGAGGGCGTCGCCGACCGTAAGAAAGTGGACAACGCGGCAGCCGACCTGACGCTGATCGCCGGCCAGAAGGCAGTGATCACCAAGTCGCGCAAGTCGATCGCCACCTATAAACTGCGCGACGGCCAGGCCATTGGCTGCAAGGTCACGCTGCGTAAGGCGCGCATGTACGACTTCATCGACCGGCTGGTGAACATTGCGCTGCCGCGCATCCGCGACTTCCGCGGGCTCAACCCGAAGAGCTTCGACGGGCGCGGCAACTACTCGCTCGGTATCAAGGAGCACATTGTGTTTCCTGAGATAGATTTCGACAAGGTCACCGATGTGTGGGGCCTTGACGTGACCGTGTGTACCAGCGCGCGCACCGACGAGGAAGCGCGCGCGCTGCTCACGGCATTCAACTTCCCGTTCCGGCAGTGAGGGCGATGAGATGACCTCATACGCGGAACCGTAAGGAGAGCTAAGTATGGCGAAGAAGAGTTCGATCGAGAAGAGCGACCGGCGACGTCGGATGACGAAGCAATGGGCCAACCGCCGCAAGAAGCTCAAAGCGATTGCCCATGACAAGAAACTGCCTATGGAGGAGCGGTTCGCTGCCACCGTCAAGCTTGCCGAATTGCCGCGCAATTCGTCGGCCACGCGCGTCCGCAACCGCTGTGCGCTGTCCGGCCGTCCGCGCGGCTATTACCGCAAGCACAAAATCAGCCGCATCGCGTTACGCGAACTCGGCTCCAAGGGCCTGATCCCGGGCCTCGTGAAGTCGAGCTGGTAGGAGCATCTCGATGGCTGTCAACGATCCGATCGGCGATATGATTGCTCGCATCCGCAACGCGCAAATGCGAGCTAAGTCGAAGGTGTCCATGCCCGGCTCCAAGCAGCGCGAGCGCGTGCTCGAGGTGCTCAAAACCGAAGGCTACATCCGCGGCTACACGACCGTGGCGCATGCTGATGGACGCAATGAACTGGACATCGAGCTGAAGTATTTCGATGGCGAGCCGGTGATCCGCGAGATTTCGCGCGTCTCCAAGCCCGGCCGGCGTGTCTACGCCTCGGTCAAGGCGCTGCCGCGCATCAATAACGGGCTGGGCATCTCGATCCTCTCCACGCCGAAAGGCGTGATGGCGGATCACGACGCCCGCGAGGCCAATGTCGGCGGGGAAATCATTTGTACGGTGTTCTGATGTCGCGCATCGGTAAAAAAGCTGTCGCGATGCCGCAGGGCGTCACCGCCAACGTCGAAGGGCAGACAGTTACAATCAAAGGCCCCAAGGGTGCGCTACAGGTCGTCGTGCACGACGACGTCGCGGTCAAGATGGACAAGGGCGCGATTAAGCTCGATCCGCGCCACGCGACCAAACGCGCGCGCTCACAGTGGGGCACCGCGCGCACGTTGGTGAACAATCTGATTGCCGGCGTGACCAAGGGCTTCGAGGAGAAGTTGGAGATCAACGGCGTCGGTTTCCGCGCGGCGGTACAGGGCAAGGCGCTCAACCTGCAACTCGGCTTCTCGCACGACATCCATTACGCGATCCCGCAGGGCATCACCATCGCGACGCCGAAGCCGACCGAAATTATCGTGACCGGTATCGATAAGCAGCAGGTGGGTCAAGTCGCCGCCGAGATCCGCGGTTTCCGCTCGCCCGAGCCCTATAAGGGCAAGGGCGTGAAATACGTCAACGAGTACATCTTCCGTAAGGAAGGCAAGAAGAAGTAGAAGGACGTGCGATGTCGAGATTAAGCGACCGGACTGCACGACGCACCGCAACCGTGCGCCGTAATGTCAAGCAGGTGGCCCACGGACGCGCGCGGCTGTCGGTGTTCCGCTCGTCCAAGCACATCTACGCCCAGCTGATCGACGACGCTAAAGGGCAGACGCTCGTCGCCGCCTCCTCGCTGGAAAAGGCGATGCGTGAGGACGCCAAGACCGGCGCCAACATCGAAGCCGCCAAGGCGGTCGGTAAGCTGATCGCCGAACGCGCCAAGGAGAAGGGCATCAAGGAGGTTGTCTTCGACCGCGGCGGCTATCTCTATCACGGGCGCGTCAAGGAACTGGCCGACGCCGCGCGTGAAGGCGGCCTCAACTTCTAACGGATTGATCGGACATGGCACAGGAACCCCGACGAGTACGTGGCGAGCGCGGCGGACGCGAGCGCGAGGAGCGCGACAGCGAATTTCAGGACAAGCTTGTCCACATCAACCGCGTCGCTAAGGTGGTGAAGGGCGGCCGACGTTTCGCCTTCGCCGCGCTGGTGGTGGTCGGCGACCAGAAGGGCCGTGCTGGCTTCGGCCACGGCAAGGCGCGCGAAGTGCCGGAGGCGATCCGCAAGGCGACCGATGCCGCCAAGCGCGCGCTGACCCGCGTGCCACTGCGCGAAGGCCGCACGCTGCATCACGACGTCCTCGGCCGTCACGGTGCCGGCAAGGTGCTCCTGCGCGCGGCTCCTCCCGGCACCGGCATTATCGCCGGCGGCCCGATGCGCGCAGTGTTCGAGACGCTCGGCATTCAGGACGTGGTGGCAAAGTCGCTCGGCTCGTCCAATCCGTACAACATGGTGCGCGCGACCTTCAACGCGCTCAAGCACCAGGATTCGCCGCGTTCGGTCGCCGCCCGCCGCAACATCAAGGTGTCGACGCTACAGTCCCGCCGCCGCGAGGGCTTCGAGGCGGAAACGACGGCAGAATAAGGAATTAGGCGATGGCTTCCGGAAAGACGATCAAGGTCGAGCAGGTCGCGAGCCCGCTGCGCCGCAATGGCGACCAGCGCGCGACGCTGATCGGGCTAGGGCTCAACAAGATCGGCCGCGTCAAGGATTTGCCGGACACGCCCGCCACGCGCGGCATGATCCGAAAGGTGCATCATTTGGTGCGGGTGGTTGGCGAAGCGAATTAAGAGGACATCATGAAACTCAACCAGATCGCCGACAATGCGGGCGCGCGCAAAAATCGCATGCGCATCGGGCGTGGCATCGGCTCCGGCATGGGCAAGACTGGCGGGCGCGGCGGTAAGGGCCAGACCGCGCGCGCCGGAGCGCGCATCAAGGGCTTCGAAGGCGGCCAGATGCCCCTACACCGGCGACTACCCAAGCGCGGCTTCCGCAACACTGCGTTCGCGGTCAAGCTCAACGAGATCAATCTCGGTAGGGTGCAGGCGGCGATCGATGCCAAACTCATCGATACCGGCAGCGCGATCGACGCGGCAGCCATGGTCAAGGCCGGGCTGATGCGTCGGGCCAAGGGCGGCGTGAAGCTGCTCGGCGACGGCGAGTTCAATACTAAGGCCGACTTCGCGGTTTACCGCGCTTCCAAGTCCGCCATCGCGTCGATCGAAAAGGCCGGCGGCAGCGTGAGGATTCTCGCTCCAGCCGAGGAAGAAGGCACGGAGCTGAAGGGTAAGAGCGAGCGCGCCGCGCCGGAAGTCGCCAAGGGCGGCCAAAAGGGAAAGGCGAAGGGTGGCAAGGTCAAGCAAGCGACCGAGGGTGGCGAAAGACCGGCCGAATAAGCCGGTTACGAATTGCGGTACGGTGCCTATCTAAGGCTACGGCGGGAGGGCACAGGATAGGTGGCAGGAGCGACTGATGGTCTCGGCAGCAGAACAACTGGCGGCCAATCTTAATTTCTCCGCACTGGCCAAGGCCGAAGAACTCAAGAAGCGGATCTGGTTTACGCTCGGCGCGTTGCTGGTCTACCGTCTGGGCACCTATATCCCGCTGCCCGGCATCGATCCCAACGCTTGGGAGCAGATCTTCAATACCCAAGCGGGAGGCATTCTCGGCATGTTCAATATGTTCTCCGGTGGCGGCATCCACCGGATGGCCATCTTCGCGCTCAACATCATGCCCTACATCTCGGCCTCGATCATCATCCAGCTGATGACGACGGTCTCGCCTACGCTCGAGGCGCTGAAGAAGGAAGGCGAGCAGGGTCGCAAGATCATGAACCAGTACACGCGGTATCTCACTGTGGTGCTGGCCGCGTTCCAGGCCTACGGCATTTCGATCGGCCTCGAGGGCGCGGGCAGCGTGGTGTCAGATCCGGGCTGGTTCTTTCGCATTTCGACCGTCATCACGCTCACCGGCGGCACCATCTTTCTGATGTGGCTCGGTGAGCAGATCACATCGCGTGGCATCGGCAACGGCATCTCGCTGATCATTTTGTCCGGCATCGTGGCGCAATTGCCCTCGGCGATCGCCGGCACCCTCGAACTGGGCCGCCAAGGCGCGCTGTCCACCGGCTTGATCCTCGCTGTCATCGTGATGGCGGTGGCGGTGATCGCCTTCATTGTGTTCATGGAACGTGCGCAGCGCCGGCTGCTCATCCAGTATCCGAAACGGCAGGTTGGCAACCGCATGTTCGAGGGGCAGTCCTCGCATCTCCCGCTCAAGCTCAACACTTCGGGCGTCATCCCGCCCATCTTCGCCTCGTCACTGCTGCTGTTGCCGACCACAGTCGCCAACTTCAATGCCGGCTCGGGGCCCGCCTGGCTCACTACGGTGACCACACTGCTCGGGCATGGCCGGCCGTTGTTCCTGATCCTCTACATCGCGCTAATCGTTTTCTTCGCGTTCTTCTACACCGCGATCGTATTTAACCCGACGGAGACCGCCGACAACCTGAAGAAGCACGGTGGCTTCATTCCCGGCATCCGTCCGGGCGAGCGCACCGCCGAGCACATCGACTATGTACTGTCGCGCATCACCGTCATCGGCGCGCTCTATCTGGCCGTGGTCTGCCTGATTCCCGAAATTCTTATTTCTTACGCCGCCGTACCGTTCTATTTCGGCGGCACATCGCTGCTAATCGTGGTCAGCGTCACCATGGACACGGTGGCGCAGATCCAGGGTTATCTGCTCGCGCATCAGTATGAGGGCCTGATCAAACGTTCGAAATTGAGAGGTCGTCAGAGATGAGATTGGTCATGCTTGGACCCCCGGGGGCGGGGAAGGGCACGCAAGCGCAACGCCTGGTTCAGAAATACGGACTTCTTCATCTTTCCACCGGTGAGATCCTCCGCGCCGCCGTCGCATCCGGTACGCCGGCCGGTCTCAACGCGAAGGCCGCCATGGAACACGGCGAGCTGGTGCCCGATGAGGTCGTGGTGGCGATCGTCGCCGAGCGTATCGCCCAGCCCGACGCGGAGCGCGGCTTCGTTCTCGACGGGTTCCCGCGCACGGTGCCGCAGGCGCAAGCGCTCGATCGCATTTTGGGGGAGCGCGGCGTCAAGCTCAACGCCGTCATCGAGCTCAAGGTGGACGAGGGCATCCTGGTCAAGCGCATCGAAACGCGCGTCACGCAAATGACGGCCCGCGGCGAGCGGCTGCGCTCGGATGATAATGCGGAGGTACTCAAGGGTCGTCTAGCAGCCTATCGGGAACTCACCGCCCCATTGGTCGACTACTACGCCGCTTCGGGCCTCCTGCGCAGCGTGGACGGAATGGCGCCAATAGATGCAGTCACCGCCGCCATCAACCGAATTCTGCGTTCGGTCGGCAAGGCCAAACCGGCCCGCCGCAAGGCCAGGGCTGGCAAGGTGCTCAAGGCCCCGCAACCAAGGTCGGACGCCGGGCCGTCGGCTCGAAAAGGCACAAATCTGGGCTCAAATTGAGCCATCCAGGGCGCGCCAAAGACAAGGCAGCAACGCGCAAAACGCGCATCCGGAGGTTGACGAGAGCGTGATGAATCCCTTAATAAGCAACGCATCCAGAAGTCTAACGCGATGCCGGGCCCCAGAAAATCCGGGGAGAGGTGTCGTGTTATGCTTTGCGCTACGCCCTTCCGGGGACACAAGAATTCGGCGCGTTGGGCGCGACCGACCGATAACAGGAGAGACCTTCGGTGGCTCGTATCGCGGGCGTAAACCTACCTACGAACAAGCGCGTCGTGATCGCGCTTCAGTACATCCATGGCATTGGGCGGAAGATTGCCCAGGACATTATGGACAAGGCTAATTTGCCCCCGGGGCGGCGCGTCTCGCAGCTGACCGACGCTGAGGTACTGCAGATCCGCGAGATCATCGACCGCGACTACATGGTCGAGGGCGACCTGCGTCGCGAAGTTTCGATGAACATCAAGCGGCTTATGGACCTCGGCTGCTACCGTGGGCTGCGCCACCGTAAAGGCCTCCCCGTCCGCGGCCAGCGCACCCACACCAATGCTCGTACCCGCAAGGGACCAGCCAAGACGATCGCCGGTAGGAAGAAAGCCGAGACCAAGTAACAGGAATTGCCCGCGCCGGACCGGCTGCGGACCGCGAAAGGATTGATAATGGGTAAGGAAGCCACCCGCGTCCGCCGGCGCGAAAGAAAAAATATCGCGTCGGGCGTCGCGCACGTCGCTGCCTCGTTCAACAACACCATGATTACCATCACCGACGCGCAGGGCAACACCATTGCATGGTCGTCGGCGGGGACCATGGGGTTCAAGGGCTCGCGTAAGTCGACGCCCTACGCCGCGCAGGTCGCTGCCGAAGACGCCGCCAAGAAGGCGCAAGAGCACGGCATGCGCGCGCTCGAAGTTGAAGTTTCTGGCCCGGGCTCGGGCCGCGAGTCGGCGCTGCGCGCTTTGCAGGCGCAGGGATTCACCATCACGTCGATCCGCGACGTGACGACGATTCCGCACAACGGTTGCCGTCCGCGTAAGCGTCGTCGCGTTTAATTTGCCGTTTCAGGCGGGTGTGGCAAGCGTCCGCCGCCGCCGAAATTTCCCCACTACGGCGGGTGGGATACGCGGAAGCAGGGTCCGCACCGCTAAATAAAATGGGTGAAGATGTGATCCAAAAGAATTGGCAGGAATTGATCAGGCCAAACAAACTGCAGGTGACCACCGGCACCGATGCCGCACGGGTTGCTACCGTCATCGCCGAGCCGCTCGAGCGCGGGTTCGGTGTGACACTGGGCAATGCGCTGCGCCGCATCCTCTTGTCATCACTGCAAGGGGCCGCGGTGCAATCGGTGCATATCGACGGTGTACTGCACGAGTTCTCCTCGATCGCCGGCGTGCGCGAGGATGTTACCGACATCATACTCAACATCAAGGACATCGCCATCAAGATGCAGGGTGAAGGCCCCAAGCGGATGGTGGTAAAGAAACAGGGCCCGGGCACCGTGACCGCGGGCGAGATCCAGACTGTAGGCGACGTGGTTGTGCTCAATCCGGACCTCGTGCTGTGCACGCTTGACGAGGGCGCCGAGATCCGTATGGAGTTCACCGTCAATACCGGTAAGGGCTATGTGCCGGCCGAGCGCAACCGCCCGGAGGACGCGCCGATCGGTCTGATCCCGGTCGACAGCCTCTATTCGCCCGTGCGCAAGGTCTCCTACAAGGTCGAGAACACTCGCGAGGGCCAGATCCTCGACTACGACAAGCTGACAATGACGATCGAGACCAATGGTGCGGTGTCGCCGGAGGACGCGCTCGCTTACGCCGCGCGCATCCTACAAGACCAGCTCAACGTCTTCGTTAACTTCGAGGAGCCGCGCAAGGAGACCGCCGCCGAGGCGATCCCCGATCTCGCGTTCAACCCGGCCTTTCTCAAGAAGGTCGACGAGCTCGAGCTCTCCGTGCGTTCGGCCAACTGTCTCAAGAACGACAATATTGTCTATATCGGCGATCTCGTTCAGAAGACCGAAGCCGAGATGCTACGAACGCCGAACTTCGGGCGCAAGTCGCTCAACGAGATCAAGGAAGTGCTGGCGCAGATGGGCCTGCACCTCGGTATGGAAGTGCCGGGCTGGCCACCGGAGAACATCGAAGAGCTCGCCAAGCGCTTCGAGGATCATTACTGAGCCGCGCTGCGGCCTGAGAAGAAATCAGGAGCGCTAAGCGATGCGTCATGGAAAAGTTCACCGCAAGCTCGGCCGACATTCATCGCATCGCCGCGCCCTGCTCGCGAACTTGGCAGCCGCGCTGATCAAGCACGAGCAGATCATCACCACTCTGCCGAAGGCGAAGGACTTGCGCCCGGTGGTAGAGAGGCTGGTCACCCTCGCCAAAAAGGGCGAGCTGTCCGGGCGTCGGCAGGCGATCGCGGAAATGCGCGACGTCGCCATGGTGCGCAAATTGTTCGACGTGATCGGCCCGCGCTACAAGGAGCGCCAGGGCGGCTACACCCGCGTGCTCAGGGCTGGCTTCCGCTACGGCGATTCCAGCCCGCAGGCGGTCATCGAGTTCGTCGACCGCAACGTAGAGGCGCGCGGCAAGGATTCCGGGCCAGTGCAGGAGGAGAAGCCGGCGGAAGACGCGACCGCAGCGGCTTAAGTCTCCTCCTTGCTTCGGCAACGTTGTTTCAGAAATCCCGGGCTTCGGGAACCTCATGCGCGGCCTTCATTTGGCCCGGCAGGCGGCCTATACCTCGACGGTTAGCCAAGATTCGATGCCATGCGCCTAAAACGACTGATCGCCGCCTTGCTTGCCACCTTCGCGTTGGTTGCGGCCGCCTCGGCCCAGGAACGGCGCGTGCCGACTCCGAACGAGTTGCGGCTGTCCTATGCCCCGGTTGTGCAGCACGTGGAGCCGGCGGTGGTCAACGTCTATGCCGCTAAGATAATCGAGAGCCGCAATCCGCTGTTCGACGATCCGATTTTCCGCCAGTTCTTCGGCGTACCCGGCGGCGACCGCCAGCAAATTCAGCGCTCACTCGGCTCCGGGGTGATCGTCGATCCCTCCGGCCTGGTGGTGACCAACGTGCACGTGATCGAGGGCGCCGACGAAGTCAAGGTCTCGCTCTCTGACAAGCGCGAATTCGAAGCCACCATCGTGCTAAAGGATAAACACAGCGACCTTGCAGTGCTACGCCTTAAGGATTCGCACGAGCGTTTTCCGTCGCTCGATTTCGCCAATTCCGACACGCTCGAGGTTGGCGACGTGGTGCTCGCCATCGGCAACCCGTTCGGGGTTGGGCAGACGGTGACGCACGGGATTGTCTCGGCACTGGCGCGTACGCAGGTCGGCATCACCGATTACCAGTTCTTCATCCAGACTGACGCCGCCATCAATCCCGGCAATTCAGGCGGCGCGCTGGTCGATCTCAGCGGGCGCCTGGTTGGCATCAATACCGCGATCTTCTCGCGTTCGGGCGGTTCGCAGGGCGTCGGCTTCGCCATTCCCGCTAACATGGTGCAGGTGGTGGTGGCTTCCGCCAAGGGCGGCAGCCCTGCTGTACTGCGCCCCTGGCTCGGCGCCAAACTGCAGCAGGTGAGCGCCGACATCGCCGACACCATGGGGCTAAAGCGTCCAGTCGGCGCGCTGGTCGCCAGCGTCGCCAAAGGCGGTCCGGCGGAACGCGGTGGACTGAAGGCCGGCGATGTCATCACCTCGGTCGACGCGCAACCGGTCGACGACATAAACGCCTTCGACTACCGCTTTGCCACCAAACCAATCGGCGGTACGGCAACGCTCGCCGTGCTGCGCTCCGGCCGCGAAATGTCCTTGAAGGTCGCGCTGCAGGCGGCACCGGCGACACCGCGCGACGAGATCACGATTCGCTCGCGTTCGCCTTTTTCCGGCGCCAGGGTTGCCAACCTGTCGCCCGCGCTCGCTGACGAGCTGCAGATCGGGAGTGCCGACGAGGGCGTGGTCATCGTCGACGTGGACAACGGGTCCTATGCTCGCAATCTCGGCTTCCAACGCGGCGACGTAATCGTCGCAGTAAACAACGAGCGCGTCACCAGCACCCGCGAGCTTGAGCGCGTGACCAGTTCGCCGAGTCGTGCTTGGCATATTACCATCCGCCGCGGCGGCCAGCAGATCACCGTTGTGTTCAACGGGTGAATCTGGATGGCTCCGCGCGCTAAAGCAGGACCCACGCTGTTCGCGGCCGCGGGCCTCGACAAGGACGCACCCCGCCCGCTCGCCGATAAGCTGCGCCCGCAGAAGCTCAGTGAAGTGGTCGGACAGAACCATCTACTCGGCCTTGACGGCGCGCTCACCCGCATGCTGGAAGCGCGCTCGCTCGGCAGTCTGGTGTTCTGGGGGCCGCCCGGCAGCGGCAAGACCACGGTAGCGCGGCTGTTGGCGCAGGCGACCGACCTGCATTTCGAGCAAATTTCCGCGATCTTCACCGGCATCGCCGACCTGAAGAGAGTATTCGAGGAGGCGCACCGTCGCCGCGAGCTGGGGCAGGGCACGCTTCTGTTCGTCGACGAGATCCATCGCTTCAACCGGGCGCAGCAGGACTCATTTTTGCCGGTGATGGAGGACGGCACCATTGTTCTGGTCGGCGCGACCACCGAAAATCCGTCGTTCGAGCTCAATGCGTCGCTGCTGTCACGCGCACGCGTGCTCGTGTTCAAATCGCTCGACCCGGAAGCAATTGAGAAGCTGCTCAAGCGCGCCGAGGCGATCCAAGACCGCGCACTGCCGCTCGACGCCGAGGCGCGGACCGTGCTCATCCGCATGGCTGATGGCGACGGCCGCGCCGTGCTGACGCTGGCCGAGGAAGTCTGGCGTGCTGCGCGCAAGGGCGAGACGTTTGGCAACGTCAAGCTGCAGGAGATAGTGCAGCGCCGCGCGCCGATCTACGACAAGTCGCAGGATGCCCATTACAACCTGATCAGTGCGCTGCACAAGTCGGTGCGCGGCTCCGATCCTGACGCCGCGCTCTATTATCTCTGCCGCATGCTCGATGCCGGCGAGTCGCCGCTCTACATCGCGCGTCGCGTCGTGCGCATGGCGATCGAGGACATCGGGCTCGCCGATCCGCAGGCGCTGATGGTCGCCAATGCCGCCAAGGACGCTTACGATTTTCTGGGTTCGCCGGAAGGTGAGCTGGCGATTGCGGAAGCGGTGATCTATGTCGCGACCGCGCCTAAATCGAACGCTGCTTATGCCGCCTTCAGCGCCGCCATGCGCACGGCGAAGGAAGCTGGTTCCTTGCTGCCGCCCAAGCATATCCTTAACGCGCCGACCAAGCTGATGCGCGACGAAGGCTACGGGCGCGGCTACGCCTATGACCACGACGCAGAGGAAGCCTTTTCCGGGCAGAATTATTTCCCCGAGGTTTTGGAGCGGCAGAAATTCTACGATCCGCCCGAGCGAGGGTTCGAACGCGAGATCAACAAGCGTCTGGAATATTGGGCCAGGTTGCGCAAGGAGCGCGGTCACTCGTGAGCCGCGGACGCAATGGCCCGCGTCAGCCCGGCGGCGGACGGCAGCAATCCGGGCCAAGACATTGGGACCGCAGTCGATCGCAGCATTTTAACCGTCACCCTGAGGTGCGACGGCAGCGGGGCTCGAAGACCGCCCGCCCGCGCCATGCATCCTTCGAGGAGGTCCGCGCACCTCAAGATGACAGAGCAAAGGGGCTTCCGGTCGGCGTCCGAACCGTCACCGTCACCAGCGACGAAAACAACATGCGCGTCGACCGATTCTTCGAGGCGCACTTTCCTGGTCTGTCGTTCAGCCACATCCAGCGCATCATCCGCAAAGGCGAAGTGCGCGTGAACGGCAAGCGCACGCAGCCGAAAGCGCGTCTGGAAGCAGGGCAGTCGGTGCGCGTTCCGCCGCTCAACCTCGTGGCGCCGAAACCGCGTGAAGATGCGCCGCAGGCGCAAAAGGACCGCGCCTTCCTCAAGTTGATCACGCTCTACGAAGACAACGACATCCTGGTGCTCAACAAGCCTATAGGACTTGCGGTGCAGGGCGGCTCCGGCACCAGACGCCATATCGACGGCATGCTGGAGGCGCTACGCGAGCCACACGCCGACGCTCAGCGCCCGCGCCTGATACACCGGCTCGACAAGGACACTGCCGGCTGTTTGTTGGTGGCCAAGACGCGCTTTGCCGCCTCGGCGCTGGCGAAGGCCTTTCGTTCGCGTTCGGCGCGTAAGATCTACTGGGCACTGGTGGTCGGCGTGCCGAAGCCGCGCCAGGGCCGCATCTCTACCTTCCTTGCCAGGCAGGAATTGGAGGAGGACTCCTTCGTGCGCATCGCCAAACACGGCGAGAAGGATGTCGTCCATGCTGTCACCTATTACGCGGTAGTGGAAACGGCGGCGCAGACGCTTTCCTGGGTGTCGCTCAAGCCGGTGACCGGCCGCACGCATCAATTGCGTGTGCACATGAACCATATGGGCCATCCGATTGTCGGCGATCGGAAATATTTCCACAAACAGAACTGGGAATTGCCAGGTGGAATGCAAGACAAATTACACCTGCTCGCGCGACGCATCGTGGTACCGCATCCGCGTGGCGGCATGATCGATGTCTCGGCCCCGCTGCCGCCGCACATGGCGCAGTCCTGGATCCTGCTCGGCTTTGACGCCAAGCGGTACGACCCGATCGAGGAGGCACCGGAGGAGGACTAGCCGGCTGCCCGCGCAAGGTCTATTTGAGAGTCATGGCGCGCCCCTATCGTTTCATCTTCTTTTTCGCGTTCGCTGCGCTTGCCGCAGCGTCGGCGCACGCGCAAACCGGCGATGAGCGCTACAACATTATGCGCCCGGAGCCTGGCACGTCACAGCCTGAGCCCTGGCTGGCGCCGAAATACAAGTCGCCGCGCGGCACCGTCCAGCATCCGGTGATTCCGCCGCCGGCGCGCTCGCCACAGCCGCATGTCGTGACCAAGCCGCCTCTGGTGGTGCCGCAGACAGGACAGGTGCAGCAGAATTTGCCGACCGTGGCACCATCCGGCCCGCACGGCACCGAGACCTATCAGGACCGCGCCGTGCGCTGCACGCATCAGGCCGGCGTATACGGTCAAACCGCCGGAAATCCCAGCGCCTACGTCGGCACCTGCATCAATCAATAGTTAGATCCTCCCCATCACCTGCGCGTGCGAACAACGCGGTGCCGCTGACGCTATCGAGCGGTACCGAGCGTTGAATCCGCCTGGCATGGGCCGCCACTCCTATTCGCCGGCGATCACCAGAAGATAGGCTTCGATACTGTCACTTTTTGATGAACTCACTTCGTCGAACGTGCGGTACTTGCCGATGAGAAGGCCGGCGGCGAGAGAATAGCAGCGCCTTGCGCAATCAGATGCGCGTTGCAAGGTTTCGTCGACCGGGGTTGTCTCGTCGTCAAAATACGTCTGCAAGTTCGATGCAGTCGACCTGCAGCCGCTTGAGGCAGGACTCTGCCGTGCGCAGCACGTATCCCTAGCGCAGCGTTTTGCCTTCGCCCATCGGCGAGGCCGACGCCTACCGCAGGCTGGCGTTGAACGCCTCCAGCGCCACCTGTCCCGGGCAGAGCTCTTTTTCCGACAACGTGTTGAGCGGCGCATGGACGGTACGCAGATGCGCGTGCAGGTCTTCTGGCTCCTTTTCGACGTAAAGCAGACCAGTGACGATCTGTCCCTTGGCGGCGTGATGTTGCAGGAAGCTGAGCGCGGCGCCGCGATCGTGCAGATCGTAGTCGGCGGCGAGCTTGCGCAGGGCTAGCTTTGAGCCGTCGTGCTGCTCGACGATTTCGACCGTGCCAGGCTCCTGTTTAATCTCGATCGGCATACGGCTCGGCATAAAATCGAGCCGGTTCACCGCCTCGTTGTGCTCGCGCACGAAATCGAAGCTCTTGGTCGAACCGGCGTGGTTATTGAAGGCAACGCACGGCGAGATTGCGTCGATGAAGGCGGCGCCCTGGTGGGCGATGGCCGCCTTGATGATTGGCACTAGCTGCTGCTTGTCGCCGGAGAAGGAACGGGCGACGAAGGAAGCGCCGAGCTGCAGCGCCATGGCGACGAGATCTATGGAATTGTCGGTGTTGATGAAGCCGCGCTTCGACTTGGAACCGCGGTCGGCAGTGGCGGAGAACTGGCCTTTGGTCAGTCCGTACACGCCGTTGTTCTCGACGATGTAGACCATGTTGACGCCGCGTCGCAGGCAGTGGGCGAACTGGCCGAGTCCGATCGAAGCGCTGTCGCCGTCGCCCGACACGCCGAGATAGATCAGGTCGCGGTTGGCAAGGTTGGCGCCGGTGAGCACCGAGGGCATGCGGCCGTGCACCGAATTGAACCCGTGCGAATTGCCGAGGAAATAGGTCGGGGTCTTTGACGAACAACCGATGCCGGAGATCTTCGCCACGCGGTGCGGCTCGATCGACAGATCGAAGCAGGCCTGGATGATGGCGCCAGTGATCGAATCGTGCCCGCAGCCGGCACACAACGTCGAGATGGTGCCCTCATAGTCGCGGTGGGTGTAGCCGAGCTCGTTCGTCGGCAGGTTCGGGTGATGGAACCTCGGCTTGGCTAGATACGTCATGAGGCTACCTTCAATGGCGTCACTTTCAGCTTGTCGAGATGATCGCCGATCGCCTTGGCGATGAAACGGGCGGTGATCGGCGTGCCGTCGTAATGCAGGATCGGTACCAGCCGCACTGGATCGATGCCGCATTCGTTGACAATGAGCGAACGAAGCTGGGCGTCTCGGTTCTGCTCGACAACGAACACGAAATCATGGTCGGCGACGAAGCTGCTAACGCTCGAGTGGAACGGGAAGGCGCGAATCCGCATGCGGTCGAGCGAATGGCTGCGTGCTTCGATCATGCCAATCGCCTCGTCCATCGCCGGCGAAGTCGAGCCGTAATAGATGGCGCCGTATTTGGTCGGCTTGCCGGCATTGGCGAGGAGCGGCCGAGGCACCAGATCCTTGGCAGTTTCGAGCTTGCGGATCAGTCGCTGCATATTGTCAACGTAGGGGGCGCCTTCCTCGGTGTAGCGCGCGTAGCGGTCGCGCGAAGTGCCGCGGGTGAAGAACGACCCCTTAGTCGGATGTGTGCCCGGATAGGTGCGGTAGGGGATACCGTCGCCGTCGACGTCGAGGTAGCGGCCGAATTCCTTCCCGGCCTCGAGTTGTTCTGCGGTCATTACCTTGCCGCGGTCGTATTTGCGCTTGTCGTCCCAGGTGAGCGGGCGGCAGAGGTGGTGGTTCATGCCGATGTCGAGGTCGAGCATGACGAAGATCGGCGTCTGCAGCCGGTCGGCGAGGTCGAAGGCTTGCGCGCCCATGTCGAAGGCTTCGGCCGGATCCTCGGGGAACAAGAGTACGTGCTTGGTGTCGCCGTGCGACGCATAGACGCAGGAGATGATGTCGCACTGCTGCGTGCGCGTCGGCATACCGGTCGAGGGGCCGGCACGTTGCACGTCGAACACCACCGTGGGGATTTCGGCGAAATAGGCAAGCCCAATGAACTCCTGCATTAGTGAAATGCCGGGGCCAGAAGTGGCGGTGAACGCGCGCGCGCCATTCCAGCCGGCGCCGATCGCGATGCCGATGGAGGCGAGCTCGTCCTCGGCCTGGATGATGGCATACCGAGCCTGCTTGGTTTGCGGATCAACGCGGAACCTGGCGCAGTGGCGGGTAAAGGCGTCGGCGAGCGACGATGACGGCGTGATGGGATACCAGGCGCAGACCGTTGCGCCGCCATAGAGGGCACCAAGAGCGGCCGCGGAGTTACCCTCGATGAAAATGCGGTTGCCGACCTTGTCGCACTTCTTCAGGCGCAAACCGATCGCATTGAGGTTGAGCGTCGCGTAATCGCGGCCGATATGCAGCGCCTTGATGTTGGGCTCGATCAGCTTTTCCTTGCCCTTGTATTGTTCGCCGATAAGCTGCTCGACTACTTTCGCGTTCATGTCGAGCAGGACGGTAAGCGCGCCGATATAAATGATGTTCTTGAACAGCTGGCGCTGACGCGGGTCGGTGTATTCGCGGTTGCAAATCGCGGTCAGCGGCACGCCGATCACGGTGATGTCCGGGCGGAACTTCGAGGCGGGGAGCTGCTTGGTCGAATCGTAGAGCAAATAGCCGCCCGGCTCGATGCCGGCGATGTCCTTGTCGAAGGTCTGAGGGTTCATCGCGATCATCAGGTCGGTGCCGCCGCGCGCGCCCAGGTGGCCCGCTTCCGACACGCGCACCTCATACCAGGTCGGCAAGCCCTGGATGTTGGACGGAAAGATGTTGCGCGGCGCCGCCGGGATGCCCATACGCAGCACCGCGCGCGCGAACATCTCGTTAGCGCTGGCGGAACCAGAGCCGTTGACGTTGGCGAAACGGACGACGAAGTCGTTTACGCGGCTGATCGGGCTGGCGGTCGACATGAAGTTCCCGCGTGAGTCATTTCCAGTAAGAATTTTTGCATGTCCCAAGCGCCGGTCGGACAGCGTTCGGCACACAGGCCGCAATGCAGGCAGACGTCCTCGTCCTTCACCATCACGCGACCAGTCTTTAGGCCGCCCTGAACGTAGAGATCCTGACTGAAGTTCTTCGACGGCGCGTTGAGGCGCGTGCGCAGATCAGCTTCCTCGCCATTGACTGTGAAGGTGATGCAGTCCATAGGGCAGATGTCGACGCAAGCGTCGCATTCGATGCAAAGCTGCGAGGTGAACACAGTCTGCACGTCGCAGTTGAGGCAGCGCCCGGCTTCCGCTAGCGCCAGCTGCGGATCGAAGCCAAGTTCGACCTCGGCCTTGATGTCTTTGAGTGCCACTATCTTGTCGCGCAGTGGCACCTTGTAGCGGTGGTCGAGAACCACTTCGTTCGTATAGCTCCACTCGTGGATGCCCATCTTCTGGCTGATCAGTTCGACCGCCGGGGCCGGGCGGTCGCCGATGTTCTCGCCGTTGAGTAGCTTATCGATGGAGACGGCGGCCTCGTGGCCGTGTGCCACCGCCCAGATGATGTTCTTCGGACCGAAGGCGGCGTCGCCGCCGAAGAACACCTTCGGATGCGTCGAGGCCATGGTCTTTGGATCGACCTTGGGCATGTCGTGCGCGTCGAATTCGATGCCGATATCGCGCTCGATCCAGGGAAAGGCGTTCTCCTGGCCGACCGCCACGAGCACGTCGTCGCAGGGGAAGTATTGATCCGGCTCGGATGTGGGCACCAGCTTGCGGCGGCCCGTGTCGTCGTATTGCGCCTTCACCTTTTCGAAGGTGATGCCGGTGAGCTCGCCGTTATTGTGGGTGAATTTCTTGGGCACCAGGTAATTGTGGATCGGGATGCCCTCGTGCATTGCGTCTTCCTTTTCCCAGGGCGACGCTTTCATCTCGTCGAACCCCGAGCGCACCACAACCTGTACATCCTCGCCGCCGAGCCGGCGCGACGAACGGCAGCAGTCCATCGCGGTATTGCCGCCGCCGAGCACGACTACTCGCTTGCCGATTTTTGTGACGTGGCCAAACGAGACCGAGGACAGCCAGTCGATGCCAATATGGATGTTCTTGGCCGCTTCCTTGCGGCCAGGGATGTCGAGCTCGCGCCCGCGCGGCGCACCCGAGCCCACGAAGATCGCGTCCCAGCCTTCCGCGAGCAGGGCCTTCATGCTATCGATGCGTTTGTTGCCGCGGAATTCGACCCCAAGGTCAAGGATATAACCGCATTCCTCATCGATCACGCTATCGGGCAGGCGGAATTTCGGGATCTGCGTGCGGATCATGCCGCCCGCTTTGGGGTCTTGGTCGAAAACGACGCAGTGATAACCGAGAGGCGCGAGGTCGCGCGCCACTGTGAGCGAGGCGGGGCCGCCGCCTACCAGCGCGATGCGTCTGCCGTTCTTGCGTGCGACGGGCTTCGGCAGGCGCCCCTTAATGTCGTCCTTGTAATCGGCGGCGACGCGCTTCAAGCGGCAGATCGCGACCGGCTCATTTTCCACCCGCACGCGCCGGCAGGCCGGCTCGCAGGGCCGGTCGCAGGTGCGGCCCAGCACGCCCGGAAACACGTTGGATTTCCAGTTGATCATGTAGGCGTCGGAATAACGCCCCGCTGCAATCAAACGGATGTATTCCGGGACCGCTGTGTGGGCCGGACAGGCCCATTGGCAATCGACTACCTTGTGGAAGTAGTCTGGCGCGGCAATGTTGGTGTTCTTCATTCATTCCTCGAAACGCGCCCCGCACCGCCACTGATCGGAGCGGTGTAGCATTGTAGTCCCTAGCCGCCTGCAGTTCCCTATGCGCGGTCTTCTTCTCGAGCCGCGATTCACGGCCGGAATATATGGGGTAGAACCCCCCAAGGCTACCCATCTTCGGTTCTAACAGGATCTATCAAGCCCACGTGTTAACAAGGGGTTTTTCCCGGAAAGCGGCGGAAGAACGGCATCGGGGTTCCGCCAGGTATGGCTAGGGCCCGCCTGGCCCACGGGTTCAATTTTGCATTGCACAATGCGCGAGCCGCGACTAGCTGTGAGACAGCTTTACAAAATGTGATGAGAGTCTCCGAAGAAACCAAAACCGACATCCGTCGTATGCGTGACATCATCGAGGACATCGACAAAAACCAGCCGCTCGATTCGCAGCAAGCGACGCGCCGCAGCGCGCGCCGGGGATTGCGCAAACGGTTCTATCAGTACGCCTCGGTTGGGGACGTCCCGGGCGAGGGCGGCTTTCCACTACTGCTCGACGGCAAGCCGGTCAGGACGCCGTCGCGCCGTCAACTCGCCGCGCCGACGCCCCGGCTCGCCGCCGCCATCGCCGAGGAATGGAACGCGCAGGAGAAGGTAATCGACCCGGTGCACATGCCGCTTACTCGACTCGCTAACGCGATCATCGACGCGGTGACAGCGGCGCCCGATCTGGTTGCCAAGGAGGTGGCGAATTATCTCTCCTCGGATCTGTTGTTCTATCGAGCCCAAACGCCTGACAGCTTGGTGGAGCAGCAGACTCGGACCTGGGATCCGGTGCTCGCGTGGGCGAACCATACTTTTGGTGCCCGTTTCATGCTGGCGCAGGGCGTCATGCACGTTGTGCAGCCGGAGCCGGCGTTGGCAGCCGCGAGCGCCGGCATCCCCTCCGACCCCTGGCGGCTCGGCGCGCTATCAGCAATCACCACGCTGACCGGCTCGGCCCTGTTGGCGCTGGCACTGATGCACGGGGCGATGGAACCGGAAGCGGTCTGGGCGGCGGCGCATGTGGACGAGGACTGGCAGATGCAGAAATGGGGCCACGACGAGCAGGCCGTCGAACGCCGGGCTTACCGCCAGGGTGAATTTGACGCGGCCGTCTCAATATTGCGAGCCCTTCAGGTCTAAAACAGCTGAACCGCCGGATGAATTTGCGCGGCGGCGGGGGCAGCCGCGCCTGCAGTTTTCAGCATGTGGATACGCGGCGAACTTACGGACCTCGCACAACCTCCTCACCATGACAACTATCTCGCGTGTTACCTGCAAATCTAAAGCGCCAAGCAAAGACGCGAACGGGTCACAACGATCAGCCAACGAGTCGGGATTTCCGGGTCAGCGTGCGAGCATGCCAGCCTTGCCTTTCGACCAACGCTGGAATTCGGTTTCCAACAAGGCGACGTGCTCGGCTTCCTCCGCCGCCAGTTCGCGATAGAGCTCATGCTCGGCGGAATCGTTTGCTACCGTCTTCGCGCGCTCGGTGAAGAACGCCACGGCGCGCTGCTCGAAGACGATGGCCGTACGGAACAGGGTTTCCGGATCGTCGATCTTGCCGGTGATGCCCGCCTGGATCGCGGCGAGATCGACGCGGAAACCGTCGCTCGGGTCAGGCGTTTCGACGTGATAGCGGCGCGACAGAGTCTCCATGTGCTCATTTTCCATGGCGGAAAATTTTGTAAACAGCGCCTTGAGCACCGGGTCGGCCACGTGGCTGGCGGCGCGATCATAAAACGCCTTTCCCCCGAGCTCGATCTGAAACGCAATGCGGATTGCGTTCACCGAGGCTTGGTCGGACACGCCGGCACGGTCCAGCATCTTGAGCTTTCCGCCGCAATGGGGGCACATGCCGTAGGGAAACGCGAAGCCTTCGCTCACTTTGGCGCAGCTCTCACAGCGCCATTGCAGCGTCGCATCCGCGCAGCAGATGTAGGATTCGTCGCCTTCCAGCGGCTGGTGGCACTTCGGGCACAGTCCGGTTCCCGTCATGGTCAACTTCCCTTTCCACTGTCGCAGGCAGCCGGTGTCGCCGCGTCATCGGCCGCGGGAGGCGCGAACGGTGAGAGACTACCCACCGGCGCGCCCGGCACGAAGGCTTCGCGGTCCTCTTTCGCCACCGGCCATTTTGCCTTGCCCATCTGCAACCAGGCGCCGATGGCTTTGGCGGCGCGACGTCCCGCGCCCATGGCGAGGATGACCGTCGCGCCGCCGGTGACAATGTCGCCGCCGGCAAATACGCCCGGCAGATTCGTGCACTGCGTTTCCCCGTCGGCAGAGATATTGCCCCACTTGTTGAGGCCGAGGCCGGGCGTAGCCTGGCCGATGATGGGATTGGGCTTGGTGCCGAGCGCATAGATGACGGTGTCGCATTCGAGCTCGATGAACTCGTCGAGCGGCACCGGTTTGCGGCGGCCGCGCTCGTCGGGCTCGCCTAGTGCAATCTTTTGCACCTTCATGCCGCGGACGTTGCCGTCGCCGTCGAGCAGGATTTCCACCGGCGTATGCAGGAAGAAAAACTCGATACCCTCCTCCTTGGCGTGGCGCAACTCCTCGATGCGCGCCGGCGCTTCGGCCTCGGACCGGCGGTAGACGCAACGGACCATGGGAACGCCCAGACGTTTTGCGACGCGCAGGCAATCCATCGCCGTATTGCCCGCGCCGATGACGACGACGCTCTTGCCATAGCTGATCGGCGTGCCGAGATAGGGGAACCGGTCGCCGCCCATCAGGTTCACGCGCGTCAGGAACTCGTTCGCCGAATAAACCTGGCCCGCATACTCGCCGGGGATGCCGAGAAAACTCGGCGCACCGGCGCCGGCGGCCACGAACACGGCGTCATAACCCATCTTTCCGATCAGATCGGCAATCTTGAAAGTGCGGCCGATCACCTTGTTGATCTCGAAACGTACGCCCATGTCCTTGAGACGCTGCACTTCGCGATCGATGATGTCGCGCGGCAGACGGAAGGTCGGGATACCGTATTGGAGCACGCCGCCGAGGACGTGCAATGCCTCGTAAACCGTGACCGTCGCGCCGAAGCGCACTAGATCGGCCGCGGCGGCAAGACCTGCGGGGCCGGAACCGACGATTGTGACCTTGCCGAGTGGATGCTCGATCGCCGGCGGCACGGCCTTGGGGGGCTTTGCGTGATCGCCGATGAAACGCTCCAGCCGGCCAATCGCAACCGATTCAAGCTTCGGCTTCTTGCTGCGGACGAGAATGCACTGCGCCTCGCACTGCGATTCCTGCGGGCAGACGCGGCCGCAGATCGACGGGAACATGTTCGATTCATAAATCGTCCCCAGCGCGCCGTCGACGTCGCGCACCAATAGCTTGCGGATGAAGGTAGGGATATCGATGCCGACGGGGCAGCCCGCCACGCAAGTCGGCTTGGCGCATTGGATGCAGCGCTCGGCTTCGCGCAGCGCATCGGCAATCGAATAGCCTAGATTGACCTCCTTGAAGTTGGTGACCCGCTCGCGCGCATCGCGCTCGGGCATGCGCACCTGTTCCGGTTCGAGCGCGGAGTATTTCTTGTAGTTACGCTTGCCGTCGATGATCAGCTGCTTTTCCATGCGGCAGACGCGATCGAGGTCCTCGTTGGCGATCGTCTCTTCCCGTTTGAACCGCTTCTGGCGCGCGTACAGTTCCTTGAAATCGACCTGGTGTCCGTTGAAGTCCGGCCCGTCGACGCAGGCAAACTTGACTTCACTGCCGACCGTCACCCGGCATGAGCCGCACATTCCCGTCCCGTCGACCATGATCGTATTGAGCGACACCATGGTCTTCACGCCGAACGGCCGCGTAGCCTCGACACAGGCGTGCATCATCGGCAGCGGGCCGATAGCGATCACGAGATCGGGATTGTCGCGCTTGACGACCTCCGTGAGCGCCGCGGTGACGAGGCCCTGCCTGCCGTAGCTGCCGTCGTCGGTGCAGATGACCAGATTGTCGGCGTATCCGCCGAACCGGTCTTCCCAAAAGACGAGGTCCTTGGTGCGGAAGCCCGTGATCGCGGTGGTGCGATTGCCGGCCTCCTTGAACGCGCGCAATTGCGGAAACACCGGCGCGACGCCCAAGCCGCCGCCGACCAGGACTACGTGTCCAACTTTCCCGATATGTTGCGGCAGCCCGAGCGGCCCGACAAAATCGGAGAATCTGTCACCCTGTTTGTAGTCGTCGCGCATTTCCTGCGTCGTCTTGCCAAGGGTCTGAACGACCAGGGTGATGGTCCCGCGGGCACGATCGTAATCGGCGACAGTCAGCGGAATTCGCTCGCCGCCATCGTAGAGGCGGAGCATGACGAAATGTCCGGGCTGCGCCGATTGCGCCACGTCAGGCGCATGGACCTCCCAGAGAAAGGTTGTTTCGGAGAAGCTTTCGCGGCGAATGATCGGATACATTAGCGATCTCTGCGGCGGTCGGCTATACAAGCAACATTCAGCTTATCCGTGCGGGGAAGCAGCTCGGCATGCTCCGCCGAAAGCTGACCGATGAGGACAACGAACCTTGTCACATCGGCTGTCATCGTTATTCG